>Ga0351901_1076_pt1 | contig 29847 bp, 24 predicted proteins | sample BONcelHT113001D4_FD_206875 | JGI IMG/M metagenome (GOLD analysis project Ga0351901, IMG submission 206875) | Enriched cells from coal bed in the Powder River Basin, Montana, United States - BONCAT cells T11 rep1 HSBNCT.T11.300.1.D4 ...
GCGCCCTCATTGATGTGGCCTACATCTGTCCGATGTCGCAATGCCCGAAATACCAGCGCAACGGAGCATGCGGCGGGAGCTTCGAGGGGTGGTGCGAAGTCTATCCCGGAAAGAAGCAGTGCGTTTATGTTAAAGCTTATGCCCGCTTGAAGAAATACGGGGAAGAAATGCAAAAAGATATTATCCCACCTTGCAACTGGGAGCTTCATCAAACGTCATCCTGGATCAATTTCTATCTGGGTAAAGACCATACCTCAAAAAAGCAGGTTGGAGATTAGTCCGGAAATTGATAATTTATTCATTGAAGGTTATGACGGGATATAGTAGAAGCTTGCAACAAGGGCGATTAGCTCAGTTGGATAGAGTGCTGGCCTCCGAAGCCAGATGCCGTGAGTTCGAGTCTCACATCGCCCGCCATGCATGTCACGGGGTTAAGCAAAATGCTTAGCTCCTTTTGTTTGCTATGATAAAATTGGGGGAATCATGATCAGTCTATGTAAAACATCGGATTTAACGATCGGCGGCCAAAGCGTCACTCTCGCCGAGATCGTCTCGGTGGCCAGAGACGGCCGGCGGATCCGGATCAGTTCGGACAGCGCTTTTGTCGATCAAATGGCGCGTTCCGAGGCCATGCTCGCCGCAGCCGTGCAAAGGGGGATCCCCGTCTATGGTGTCACAACCGGATATGGAAAGTCTTGCGGTAAACGCCTGCCCAAAGACAAGGTGATCCAAAGGAATGGCGCCAGCCCCCTTCATTTTCACGGGTGCGGCACGGGAGAGCCTATCGGCATCGAGGAAACGCGCGCCGCCATGGTCTGTCGCTTGCTTTGCCTTGCGCGCGGATATTCAGGCGTTTCGCGCCAGTTGCTGGAACAGATGGCAGCATTTCTGAACTGCGGCATCACTCCCGTCGTCCCCTGTGAAGGCTCTGTCGGCGCCTCAGGCGATTTGACGCCCATGTCCTACGTCGCCGCTGCGCTTGGGGGCGACCGGGAGGTTTTCTACCGGGGGAAACGGATGCCCGCCGCAGAGGCTATCCGCAGGGCAAAGCTTGCTCCTTACGCCTTCAGGATGAAAGAGCACCTTTCCATGATGAACGGGACGTCGATGATGACGGGAATCGCCACAATGGCCGTTGAAAGAGCCGGCCGGATTCTCGAGGCCGCCGTTTGCGCCACGGCCCTGAGCCTGCATGCCCTCAAAGGAAAAGCGCATCACTTTCATGAGATGATCGGCGAGGCCAAACCCTTTCCGGGGCAGATCCGGATCGCCCGGCACCTGACCCGACTTCTGCAAACGAAATTTGACCTTTCAAAACTTGAAGAAAATTCTCCGGAATGCCTCCAGGATCCCTATTCCATCCGCTGCACACCCCAGATCGCCGGAGTTCTCGATGACGCCCTGCAGTGGATTTCAGGCTGGGTCACCACGGAGGCAAACAGTTGCAACGACAATCCGATCTTCGATCCCGATACGGGCTTGCCGCTGATGAGCGGTAATTTTTACGGCGGCCACATGGCCTTTGCGATGGACGCCCTCAAGTCAGCGGTGGCATCTCTGGCCGATATGTCTGACCGCCAGATCACGCTTCTTGTAGCCCCCCAGCACAACCGGGGACTTCCTGCCGATCTTGTGGGCATTACAGGAGAGGACGCCGCTTTCAATCACGGGTTCAAGGCCATGTCGCTTGCGGCGTCCGCCCTGGCCGCCGAGGCGCTGAAAAATACCATGCCTGCGGCATCTTTTTCACGATCTACAGAGTCCCACAACCAGGACAAGGTCAGCATGGGGACCATTGCCGCCCGCGATTGCGCCCGTATTTGCACGCTCACCGAAAGGGTCACGGCGATCCATCTGATGGCCGCTGCACAGGCGTGCGAGCTCCGCGGCAATGTTGGATACCGACCTCGCCTGAAAATGCTCTTGAAACACATCAGGGAAGTCGTTGCACCGACGCGAAAAGACCGTCCCATGGACATTGATATTGAACACCTGGTCCAATCCATTGTTTACTCCGACCTTTTTTATACCTGAAGATGACACAGGAATATTTGCGCAGACCGCGTGGAGGCAACCGGACTGCGGCTTGCCGGACTGAGACCCCCCGCCATGAAGATATTGCTTATATCCGCTAACACAGAAACCGCACCCTCGCCCGTCTATCCGATCGGGCTTGATTATGTGGCGGCGACTGTCTCACCTCGTCATAATGTTAAAATAGTTGATCTTATTGAGAATACGGCCATAGAGAAGCTGACAGGCCTCATTGAGGATTTTAATCCCCGCCTGATCGGGTTATCCTTGCGTAACGTCGATAATCAGGATGCCTTCGAGACGAAAAGCTATGTTGACAACTACAAAGAGCTTATTTCCTTGATCCGGAAAACCACGTCCGCAGCGATTGTGCTGGGCGGCAGTGGTTTTACGATTTTTCCTTCCGCACTCATGGAGGCATTGGGCGCCGATTACGGCATTGTGGGTGATGGTGAGCGGCTGCTCCTGCTCCTCGATGCGATTGAAGCGAAGTCCGATCCGTCATGTATTGAGGGCGTTGTCATCAGGAACAAACCTTTCTCGGGTTTCCCCGACAACCAGGATCGGATGTTTCATCGGTCCTTCAATGTCGACAGCCCGCATGTCCGTTATTATCTGAAACACGGCGGCATCTTCAATCTCCAGACCAAGCGGGGCTGTCCCTTCCGTTGCATTTACTGCACCTATCCCCATATTGACGGCGGCAACCTGCGATTGGTCGACCCTGATGAAGTGGCGCGGACCGCCCGGATGCTGCAGGAAGCAGGGGCAAGGTATTTGTTTATTACAGACTCAACCTTTAATTGCAGTGCAGAGCACAGCTTAAGCGTGGCCAAAGCATTCATCAAGGCCCGTCTTTCGATCCCCTGGGGAGCATTCTTCGCCCCTTTCAAACCCATGCCCGACTACTACAAAATCATGGCTGACGCGGGACTGACACATGTTGAATTCGGGACAGAGTCTTTGAGCGACCCTGTTCTGGCGGCCTATGCAAAACCTTTTCGTACAGATGATGTCTTTTCTGCCCATAAACTCGCTTTGAACGCGGGGCTCCATATCGCCCATTATCTTCTTTTCGGGGGGCCGGGAGAGGATCAAAAGACCATCGATGAAACGTTAAAGTGGGCGGACCGCCTGGAAAAAACGATAATGATCCTTTTTTGCGGCATTCGGATCTATCCCAATACCCCCATTCATGAGATTGCCGTCAGGGATGGACTCATTACGAACGATCAGGACCTCCTGACCCCCGTCTTTTACCGATCGCCAGCGCTGAATATGAATCAGATAGAGACCCGGCTCAGAGAGCATGCCTCAATGCGGTCGAACTGGGTCCTGGGTTCCGGCAACGAGAAAACGGCAAGCATCGTTTCGCGTTTGCACGCCAGGGGCCGATGCGGACCCTTGTGGGAAAAACTGATCGCTTGAAACACGATCCGCAATACTAATCTTAACTAATTGAATTACCTTGTTATTTTTTACTTTTATGCGGATACACCGGCCTAAAGCATCTTCCGGCCACGGGAGGATAGTCTAAAGAGCGGCGCGATAAATTTCTTGATTTCTGTAAAATTATGATATAAAGACCGCCTCCGTTTCATAATAAAAAGGACTCCTTGTCCGGACGCCCTGTCCGTACTTTAGAGCCGAGAGGAGAAAACATTGAGGAGATACGAGACTGTTATCATTGTCCCTGCCGATCTTCCGGATGATGAAGTCATCGGGTTGTCGGACCGCTACAAAGGCATCATCACCAACCATAAGGGGTTGGTCATGAAGATCGAGAAGTGGGGAAAGCGAAAGCTGGCCTACGAAATCAAAAAGCATAACAGGGGATTTTACATGCTGATCGATTTTGCAGGTCAGAGCGCCGTCGTCGCCGAGCTGGAAAGAAATCTCAAAATCGATGACAAGATTCTGAAGTTCATGACCGTCAAGAAGGACGATCAGGTCATCCTGGAAGATCTTCAGAAGGAGCTTGCCGCTGCCCTGCCTGCTTCCACTCCTGCAGAAACTGAAGTCAAAACCATTGAACCTTCAGCGGCTAACCAGGCGGACGCCCCTCAACCCGCCGAGCCAGAGACTGAAGAAACCCGGGAAGGAGGCAAATAGAAATGGCAGAACCATCAAGATTTCAGGGTCAGAGACCCCCTAGACCGCAGAAAAAATTTTTTCATCGCCGGAAATTCTGCCGCTTCTGCACGGATTCCACGATCAGGAGCGATTATAAAAATCCCATGACCCTGAGGGATTTTGTTACGGAGCGGGGCAAAATAATGCCACGGAGGATTACGGGCAATTGCGCCATCCACCAGCGGGAACTGACCCTGGCCATCAAACGAGCCAGAACGATCGCACTTCTGCCCTTTGTCGTCTCCGAAGGTTGACCCCCTTTGATCATGAAGAAGGTTCGCAATAGCCGGTTGTTGATCGCACGCACTTGCTTCATACCGATCATCACGTGCAAGAAAATGTCTGTTGACGACAGGGTTGGCCTTTGAAAGAAGAATGGGGTGGGTTGCTGAATCGTGATTTCGTTCTGGGGATCGTCATCACCACCCTTTCATTTTTGTCGGTTGTGCTGATCCCGCTGGTCGGCGCCGTGGTGGTTGTCTTGACGCCACTGCCGTTTCTTTTTTATTTTACGAAACTCGGCCGATTCGGGGGGGGCGTCCTTTTCGGGGCCTCCCTCATGCTGGCGCTGCTGATTCTCAGTTTTTTCAATCCGAGTATTCTCTTTCCCCTGCTATTCTTTATTTTTGCCGGGGCCACGGGAATGATGCTTGCAGAGGTGCTCAGAAGGTCGTGGTCGATTGAAAAAACGCTGACGGTCCCCGTGGCGGTTCTTCTAATCTGCAGTGGATGCCTGCTCTTGCTTCATGCCTATCAGGCAGGCGAGACGCCATGGCAGCTCATTGAAAATTATACATCGAGCAGTGTCCAGGAAAATATCAAGATTTACAACCAACTGGATGTCTCTGCCGAGCAAATCACGTTTATCAAGGATCATGCCGGACAAGTCGCCGCCCTGCTGGCAAACATTTTTCCCGCGATCATTGCAGTCGGTGCGAGCCTTATGGTCTGGCTGAATCTTTTTGCGGCACGGTTCCTGTTTAGGAGACATGGTCTTTATTATCCTGATTTTGGCGATCTCTCCCATTGGAAGGCCCCAGAAAAGATGGTCTGGTTGCTGATTGCCGCAGGGGGAATGCTTTTCATTCCGTTGGTTGCCGTTAAATATACGGGCATGAATCTGCTGATTATATGCCTGTATATTTATCTATTCGCAGGCTTCTCAATTATCGGTTATTTTTTTAAAATGAAAAGGGTTCCCGTCTTTTTCAAGGTCCTTTTTTATTTGCTGGTCCTGATTCAGCAATATCTGTTGCTCTTTGTGGCGGTCCTGGGACTGTTCGATCTCTGGGCGGACTTTAGAAAATTGCTCAAACCGCCACAGGATTCGAGTGTATAGGCTGCAACTCATTATTTTATTGATCTTGAGCCCTAATTAAGGAGGCATAGCATGCAGGTGATATTGAAGCAGAATGTGTCGTCTCTCGGTAAAACGGGAGATGCCGTGAAGGTATCCGATGGTTACGCAAGAAATTTCCTGATTCCCAAGGGGCTTGCCATTGAAGCCAATTTCAAGAATCTCAGCGTTCTGGATCATGAAAAGAAAATGATTTTGCTGAAAGCAGAAAAAGAAAAAAAGAGCGCGGAAGCGATGGCGGAAAAATTCAAGGGCGTGATCTGCACGATCAGACGCCGAATCGGCGATCAGGATAAGATCTTTGGTTCCGTCAATGCGAAGGACATTCATGAAGCCTTGTTGTCTCAATCTCTGGACGTGGATAAAAAAAGCATCATGCTGGGAGAGCCGATCAGGGAGCTGGGTGAGTTTCCGGTGACGATCCGGTTGTCAGCCGGCATCACCGCTGAAATCAACGTGGTCGTGGCCGCTGAGTTGTGATCCCAGGTGTGATGTGATCATCCAGTCATCAATAAATAGACCATGAAGGATATAGATACATCCCTGCATCGCCTGCCTCCCCAGAATCTGGATGCGGAACAGTCCATCCTCGGGGGCATCCTCCTGGATAATCAGGCGTTGAACAGTGTTCTGGAGCTTCTGGAGCACAGGGACTTCTACAGTGAATCGCACCGGAAAATCTTTGCTGCCATTCTGGATCTTTCCGAGCGGAATGAGCCCTGTGACCTCATCACCCTCAGCAGTATGCTGAAAGACAAGCAGCAACTGGACCAGGTGGGCGGAATGGCCTACCTGGCTTCGCTGGTGGACAACGTCCCTTCCGCTGCCAATGTGGCCCATTATGCAAAAATCGTCAAGGAAAAAGCCATCCTGCGGCGCCTGATCGGAACGGCCACGGAAATCCTGACGAAAAGTTATAATGCCGGAGCGGATGTTGACGAGGTTCTGGATGAGGCGGAGCACGCCATTTTTGAAATTTCTGAAAATAAAATCCGTCCTGCCTTCTTCCCGATCAAAAACATCATAAAAGACAGCTTTAAGACGATAGAAAAGCTCTATGAGCGGAAGGAACTCATCACAGGCGTGCCAACGGGCTTTGAAAAAATTGATGATCTGACCTCCGGCCTGCAGAAATCCGACCTGATCATCATCGCCGGCCGACCCAGCATGGGTAAGACAGCCTTTGCCCTGAATATCGCACAGCACGCCGCCACGGACGCAGGGATCCCGGTTGCCGTCTTTTCACTGGAAATGTCCAAGGAACAACTGGCCCTCCGAATGCTGTCCACAGCCGCCAAAGTCGATTCCCAGCGTCTCAGAAAAGGATTTCTGGGGGAAACGGACTGGCCAAAACTGACCACGGCTGCCGGCAGGCTCTCCGAAGCGCTTATTTTCATTGATGATACGCCCGCCATAACGGCCTTGGAAATGAAAGCCAAGGCCAGACGGTTAAAAGCCGAATCCGGTCTCGGACTGATCATTCTGGACTACCTCCAGCTCATGCGGGGCGGCGCTTACCGGGACTCGCGGGAACAGGAAATCTCAGAGATCAGCCGTTCACTCAAAGCCCTGGCCAAGGAATTGAACGTCCCGGTGATCGCCCTGTCGCAGCTGAACCGGAAAGTCGAAGACCGAACCAACCGGCGTCCGCATATGGCCGACTTGCGTGAATCCGGGGCCATCGAACAGGACGCGGACGTCATTGCCTTTATCTATCGGGATGAAGTCTACAACAAGTCAGAAGACAACCCGGAAAAGGGGTTGGCTGAAATCATCATCGGCAAGCAGCGAAATGGCCCTACGGGCATGGTCAAGCTGGCCTTTCTGGAAAAGTACACCTGTTTTGAGAATCTCGCCCATTCCGAAGATGTGCGTTGATTATCGAACGCACAAATAATCAAAAAATGAGTCGTTATGGATCAAGCTTCCGAAGGCTCCGTTTCTTTCCCCAAATAGGGAATGGCCAGGCGCATTTTCTTTAATGCCTGTTTTTCAATCTGCCTGGCCCGTTCCCGGGTGATTTGGTAACGGTCGCCGATCTCCTGGAGGGTCAATGGATTGTCCGCCATGACCCGGTGTTTGATGATGTATTTTTCCTTCTCATTGAGTTTTGCCAAAGCACCGGCAATATTCCTTTTCACCAGGGAGAGCTCTTCTTTTTTTATCAACGATGTTTCCTGATCCTCCCCCTCGTATGTCAGGTAGTCCATATGGGTCATTTCACTGTCTTCACTGACATGGGTCTCCAGTGAAAGGTCCCGGTGACTCAGGCGAAGATCCATCTCCTCGATTTCCACGACCTTGACCCCCAATGACTCGGCAATCTCGGCAAACTCAGGACTTTTCTGCGAGAGGGTTTCAAGTCTTTTCTTCGCCTGGGACAGTTTGAAGAATAATTTCCGCTGGGCCTGGGTGGTTCCGATCTTAACCAGGCTCCAGGATTTGATAATGTAATTCTGCATGTAGGCCCTGATCCACCAAACCGCATAGGAAATCAGGCGATATCCCTTGTATGGATCGAATTTCTTAACGGCATGCATGAGGCCGATATTGCCCTCTTGTATGAGGTCGCTGAGCTTCAGGCCATAGTTTCGGTATTCATGGGCAATTTTTACAACGAACCGGAGGTTGGAAACAACCAGCTTCTCGGCAGCAACCATGTCATTGTATTTTTTCAGCCGGACTGCGAGCTTGAATTCTTCTTCAGCCGCCAGGATGGGAAAACGGTTTATTTCTGCGATATAGATGTCCAGCGTGCCGGTTACGGCCGGTAATTCCAAGGGTGAACCCTCCAAACATTCAATCATCAACGTATTTACAACACTATAATGATTCGATTTTAACGGTCAAGTTTTTTATAATCTCTTTGCCATGTGGTATTTGATGATCTGAAGACACCCAGCCATCTTGTCCCTTGACATCAAGGGCACAGGTTATTAATTTATCTTGGAAAACAATGTATCGAAAGGGGATTAAAATGGGCACCATCAGTAAAGTCATCCTTGATCATGCCTGTCGCATTGCCGGTGAGATCGGTGCAAAGGCCGTTCTGATCTATGCCGCCGTGGCCAACGATCTTCCGCTTGCCGATGATCCCGGTATCTGCAGGAACATCATTCTCGTCACCAAGGGGGATGAGGAAATCCCGTTGAAATTCAAGGATTGTGGTGTCCTGATTCAAGTTCCAAACGTCAATCTCACACGTGTCGGCCAGATTAAAATCGCGATTACCAAGGGCATCGCACTGGGTCTGTTTACGCAGGGAGACAAGCTCGTCTGTGTGAGCGGTGTGCCCAAGTTTGGCTATGTGGACAGTATCTTTGTCGTGGACGTGGGTAAGGAATTCGAGATTCTGGTTTCCGGCAACTTCAGCGACATGGCCCAGGGCATTTATCCTGAAGTTTTCGGCGCCGTCATGAACCTGGCGCTCGAACTTGCGGCCCAGGGCCGGGAAGGACGCAAGGTGGGAACGATTTTTGTCCTGGGGGACGATGAAAAGGTCATGCAGCTTTCCCGGCAGATGATCATCAATCCTTTTATGGGATACACGGACGAACAGCGAAACATTCTCAATCCCGAACTCAAGGAAACCCTCAAGGAGTTTTCCGCCATTGATGGCGCGTTTATCGTCAAGGATAATGGCACCATTGTCACAGCCGGCAGACATCTGAGTGCCGCGATGGACAGCAGGGATTTCCCCCAGGGACTCGGCAGCCGTCACATCGCCGCTGCCGGGATGACAAGCATCACCAATGCCATTGCCGTCGTTTTATCCGAATCGACGGGCAATGTCAGTGTCTTCAAAGATGGTAAAGTCCTCGTCAACATTGAGAAGCCGATTGATTAACAGGAGGGCTGTGATGAGATTTGACAAATTTACACTCAGGGTTCAGGAAGCCCTGCAAGCCGCACAGACCCTGGCATCAGGGCATGGACACCCGGGCATCGAGCCGGAGCATCTGCTGCTGGCCTTTCTGGAGCAACCGGAGGGGATCGTCGGCGCCATTCTGAAAAAACTGGGGGCCGATCCCGGCGGGATTGCCTCGGAACTCAAGCGGGCGCTGGGCAAACAGCCCCGTGTCGAAGGCGCCGGTTTGGGGCAACCGGGCATGACGGCGGGCCTGAACCGTGTTCTGGACCGCGCCCTGACCGAAGCGGCTCGTCTGCGCGATGAATATGTGAGTGCCGAGCACGTCCTGATCGTCCTTTCCGATGAAAAGGAAGGCGCCGCTGCAAAAATTCTGCGCGCAGCCGGCGTAACAAAGGACGGTATCTTCAAGGTTCTGGTCGATATTCGGGGAAATCAGCGCGTTACGGATCCAAACCCCGAGGATAAATATCAGGCATTAAAGCGTTATTCCAGGGATTTCAATGAATTAGCCCGGAAAGGCACTTTCGACCCGGTTATCGGACGTGATGAGGAAATCCGACGTGTCATGCAGGTCCTTTCCCGCAGAACAAAGAACAATCCGGCCCTGATCGGCGAGCCCGGTGTAGGTAAAACGGCCATCGTGGAGGGTCTGGCACAGAGAATCGTCAATGGTGACGTTCCGGAAAACCTCAAAAACAAGCGTGTGGTGGGCCTCGATATCGGCGCCCTGGTGGCAGGCGCCAAGTACCGGGGAGAATTTGAAGACCGCCTGAAGGCCGTCCTCAAGGAAGTGACGGATGCCCAGGGGGAAGTCATCCTGTTCATCGATGAGATTCACACGGTGGTCGGAGCGGGCGCTGCCGAGGGGTCGGTGGATGCCTCCAACATGCTCAAACCAGCCCTGGCAAGGGGCGAGCTGCGCTGCGTCGGTGCAACGACCCTCAATGAATATCGCAAATATATAGAAAAGGATCCCGCTCTGGAGCGGCGTTTTCAGCCGATTCTGGTCAAGGAGCCTACCGTCGAGGATACAATCGCCATTCTACGCGGACTGAAGGAACGCTATGAGGTTCATCATGGGGTCAGGATTAAGGATTCCGCCATTATCGCCGCAGCCACCCTCTCCAACCGCTACATATCCGACCGCTTCCTGCCTGATAAAGCTGTTGATCTGATTGACGAATCGGCATCGCGTCTCCGGATTGAACTGGACAGCTTGCCCGCGGAAATAGATGTCATAGACCGCAAAATCATTCAGCTGGAAATAGAAAAGCAGTCACTCATCAAGGAAACGGACAAGACCTCCGTGGAAAGGCATAACAAGATTGATCAGGAGCTCTCGGAGCTCAGGGAATCCATGGGCCGTATGAAGCTTCAATGGATCTCCGAAAAAGAGGCCATCAAAAAAATCCAGACGATCAAAAGCAGCATGGAGTCATGCAAGACTGAGGAATTGAATGCGCAGCGCGACGGGAACCTGGCCCGGGCAGCGGAATTGCGCTACGGTCAACTCGTTGAATTGAATAGGGACCTGGAAGCGGAACAGCTCAAGCTCTTGGAAGTTCAGAAGAATGTAAAAATGCTCAAAGAAGAGGTGAGCGCCGAAGATGTGGCCGCGGTGGTTGCAAACTGGACGGGGATCCCGGTGGCCCGCATGCTGGAGAGCGATGTCCAGAAGCTGATCCATATGGAGGAAAGACTCAAGCAGCGCGTCATCGGCCAGGATGAGGGAATTGCTGCGGTTTCCAGCGCGCTGCGCAGGGCCCGGTCCGGGCTGCAGGACCCCAACCGGCCCATCGGCTCCTTTATCTTCCTGGGGCCTACCGGCGTGGGAAAGACGGAACTGGCCCGTGCACTTGCTGAATTCATGTTTGATTCCGAACAGGCAATGATCCGGATTGACATGTCTGAATTCATGGAAAAGCACTCCGTGGCGCGCCTCATCGGGGCACCCCCGGGATATGTCGGTTACGACGAAGGCGGCTTTCTGACCGAAGCGGTGCGGCGGAGGCCCTATGCGGTCATCCTGTTCGACGAGATTGAAAAAGCCCACCATGACGTGTTCAACATTCTTTTGCAGATCCTTGACGATGGCCGGCTGACCGATGGTCACGGGCGTACGGTCGATTTTAAGCATGCCATTGTGATTATGACGTCCAACATCGGCAGTCATATTATGCAGGATGAGACCCTGGACGAGCAGCAAAAGAAAGCGCGAACCCTGGAGACGCTGCGGGCCGGATTCAAACCCGAATTCCTCAACCGGATCGATGATATCATCACCTTCAGGGCTTTGAATATCGAAGATATCGACCATATCATGGATATCCAGATGGGGCTGATCCGGAAACGGTTGTCGGACCGGAAAATAACACTCACATTGACTGACAAGGCAAAAAAATATATAGCGCGGATCGCGTACAGCCCGATGTACGGGGCGAGACCCTTGAAACGGGCACTGCAGAAGATGATCCTGGATGACCTGTCCATGTCGATTTTGGAAGGGGACTTCACTGACGGAGATGACGTCCGGATTGATCTGTCCAAAAGCGACGTCCTGATTTTCCAGAAAATCAATAAATGATCCGAAAGAAGGAGGGTAACCATGGAAGAAAAAAAGGATAAAGCATTCGTTATCCGTGATAAAAGAATCTTTGCCGAGACCGGGGATGTGCGCCGGGACGAAGAGACCCCGCCGGATATAAAACCTGTGGAAACGCAGGCGGAACCGGAGCGGCAGGCACCCAAAGCAGAAGCCCCGGAAGCGCCGCCGGAAGAAGGCTTCCCGGAGGTGAATTTCGTCAATTTTATCCTGTCGATGAGCACCACGGCCATGTATCACTTTGGGGACTTTCCCGACCCGGTGTCCCAAAAGGCTCAGAAAAATCTGGCCGCAGCCAAGCAGACGATTGATATCCTGGGCATGCTCAGATCCAAGACGGAGGGAAACCTGGATGACAATGAAAAATCCCTGATGGACGGAGTTCTGTTTGAATTGAGGATGCGCTATGTCAAGGAAAAGGATCTGTCATGATCCGGAGGCTGTCGCCGGCCAAGATCAACCTGTACCTGCGTATCCTGCGAAGGCGCCAGGATGGTTATCATGATATTGCGAGCCTCATGCAGCAGATCAGTCTCTGCGACGAGATGACCTTCAGACCCTCAGGAAAGGGGATCCGGGTCCGCTGCCCCGACGGCACCCTTCCTGAAAATGAGGAAAACATTGTTTACCGGGCGGCAGAGGCCTTTTTCAGGCAAGCCCTCTCCACCAGCAGGGGCATTGATATTACCTTGCGAAAGAAAATCCCGATTGCGGCCGGCCTGGGCGGGGGCAGCTCCAATGCAGCGACAACCCTTGTGGCGCTAAACGATCTCTTCGGGTGTCCTTGCACGAAGGAAGAGCTGATGGCCATCGGGGTTACCCTGGGGGCGGATGTCCCCTTTTTTATTTTTTCAAAAACCGCATGGGCCTTTGGCATCGGCGAGTGCCTTCAGGCCGTAGAAGCGATCCCGCCTTTCTCGCTGCTCCTCGTCAATCCCGGCTTTGGGCTTTCCACAAAATTGATTTATCAAAATTTCAATTTAACATTGACAAACGAGACAATTCATTATAGCATCCCGCGATTTTCAACGGTCCACGACGTGGCCAAGGGGCTTTTTAACGATCTGGAAACGGTTTCCATCGGGATGCATCCCGTGTTGGCGGATATTAAAGACAGGCTGATGGAAAACGGCGCAATGGGGGCGCTCATGTCCGGCAGCGGTCCTACCGTTTTCGGCATTTTTGAACAGGAAAAACAGGCCGTTGTCGCGGAAAAGGCGTTGGCCGGCATGAACGTCTGGTCTGTATTCAGAGCGGCGTCCATCTGAGCTTTCCGGGTTGTCCTTTAGGGGAATCCCGGATAAAAGGAACCGGAATCAGAAGGCATTTGGGGCGTCGTCAAGCGGTAAGACACAAGGTTTTGGTCCTTGCATTCGGGGGTTCGAATCCTCCCGCCCCAGCCAATAGAAGCACGGCAGCAGCCCTAAGAGGAATCTTATGCTTGAAAGAATCCGAATCTTTTCGGGAAATTCCAATGTGGCCCTGGCAGAAAAGATTTGCGGCAACTTAGGCGTCTCCCTGGGTAAAGCCAATGTGACCACGTTCAGCGACGGCGAGACCCGGGTGGAAATCAACGAAAACGTCCGGGGGATGGATGTTTTTATCATCCAGTCCAGCTGCCCCCCCGTCAATGTTACGCTTATGGAACTGCTGATCATGATCGATGCCATGAAGCGGGCATCGGCAGACCGCGTCACCGCCGTCATCCCCTATTACGGATATGCCCGCCAGGATCGTAAAGTAGCGCCGCGCGCCCCGATTACAGCAAAACTCATCGCTGATCTGATCACCGCTGCAGGCGCCCATCGGGTCCTCTCCATGGACCTTCACGCCGGCCAGATCCAGGGATTTTTTAACATTCCTGTCGATAATCTCTTCGCAACGCCGGTCCTTTTAGAGTACATGAAAAAGAATTTTCATAGTGATATCGTTATTGTTTCACCCGACACAGGCGGCGTTGAGCGGGCCCGGGCCTTCGGGTCGCGTCTGGGGGCGAATCTCGCAATCATCGACAAACGGCGGGAGGGTCCGAACGAAGCGCAGGTCATGAATATCATCGGGCACGTCCGAGACAAAAAAGTCATCATTCTGGATGACATGATTGATACGGCAGGAACAGTCGTCCACGCCGCCGCCGCCTTGAAGGAGGCCGGCGCTATTGAGGTGTCCGTATGCGCCACCCATCCGGTCCTGTCCGGACCTGCCATTGAAAGACTTGAAAAATCAGAGATCAAAGAGGTCATCGTGACCGACACGATTCCCTTGCATCCCCGGGCGCTGGCCTGCAAAACGATCAAGGTGCTGTCCGTTGCTTCCCTGCTGAGCGAGGCGGTCAGAAGAATTTATTATAACGATTCCATAAGCTCGTTATTCATATAGGAGGATACACAAATGGAGGCGATTGCATTGAATGCCGTCGTGCGCAAGGAAACCGGCAAAGGTCCGGCCCGAAGATTGAGAATGGCCGGGGGGGTTCCGGCCGTATTTTATGGCCCCCGTGCGGAGACGATGTCGTTATCCGTCAATGCCTCGGACTTATTGAAGTTGCTGAGAAAGCGGGAAGAAAATGTGTTCATCCGCCTGGTCATCGACGACGGCGGCAAGAAACATGAGAGAATGTCCCTGGTCAAGGAAGTTCAGATGGAACCTGTTTCCAGGCGTTTCTATCACGCGGACTTTTATGAAATCAGCATGGACCTTCCCTTCACGTTTGACGTGCCCATTCACTTCAAGGGCACGCCGGTTGGCGTCGAAAATGGCGGTGAACTCCAGCATGTCCGGCGCGAGCTGAAAGTGTCCTGTATCCCGATGAAACTTCCCGATTTTATTGAAGTGGACATCAGCGGTCTCAATATCGGCGATCACTTGAGAGTGAACGATATCAAAGGGATGGCTGATCTCACGCTGCTCGACGCGGGTGAGGTCGTCATTGCCTCTATTTCGGCACCGAAAGCAGCGGCCGTCCAGACTGAAACAGAAGAGCCTGAAGCGCCGGTTGAACCGGAGGTCGTCGGTCGAAAAGGTGCAAAAAGCGAAGGTTGACGCCGGGGTTAATGGACAGGAGGAACAAGCGAGAGGATCACTGTTGTGAAACTGATCGCCGGGCTCGGAAATCCGGGAATCAGATATCGGTTCAGCCGCCACAATATGGGGTTCCTGGTTCTGGATCGGCTGGCTGACCGACATCGGATCAGCATGGATCAGCAGAGATTCGGCGCTTTTTTCGGAAAGGGGAACATCTCCGGTCATTCCGTCCTGCTTGTCACACCGCAGGATTACATGAACCTGAGCGGCATTGCCATCAGGAAGTTCTTTGATTATTACAGAATGGCCAGGGCGGATGTCGTGATCGTTCATGACGATCTGGACCTGCCGTTCGGGACCATCCGCATGAAGGCCGACGGCGGTTCGGCAGGGCACAAGGGGTTGATTTCGATCATCGATCACCTGGGCGATGGGGATTTCAACCGGATCAGGCTCGGTATCGGAAGGCCGGGGCGCAGGGAAATGGTTGAAGGCCATGTTCTTTCACCTTTTTCTGCGGAGGAGATGAACGGGCTGCCTCAGGTGATCGATACCGCGGCAGAAATGCTGACCGAATGGCTCACCTCAGGAATTCAGGCGGCTATGTGCAAGTATCATGGTAAAACCATAAATAATTTTGAGGAGGTTTAATTAGGGGCATGGAAAATTATGTTAGCTATTCAATGTTACTGGCTGTCATCGGCCTGGTCATGGCATTTCTGATTTACAGATATGTCATGTCGTTCTCCCCGGGGAATCAATTGATGCAGGACATCATGGGCAAAATTCATGCGGGCGCCATGGTGTTCCTCAAGCGGGAGTACAAAATCGTCTCTATTTTCATTGTCATTGTTTTCATCATTCTCTTTTTCGCGTTGGAGTCCAAAATGTCCGCCGTCGCCTTCCTGGTCGGGGCCATCGGCTCAATGCTGGCCGGGATCTTCGGCATGCAGGCGGCCACACAATCCAACGCACGGACGGCCCAAGCCGCCGCGGAATTCGGCCAGGGCAAAGCGCTGGTGGTGGCCTTCTGGGGCGGCTCCGTCATGGGCATGTCGGTGGCCAGCCTGGGTCTGCTGGGGCTCGGCATCTTCTTCTACTTCTTCGCCGACAGTAACCCCACCGTCATCAACGGATTCGCCATGGGCGCCTCGTCGATCGCCCTGTTCGCCCGTGTCGGCGGCGGCATTTACACGAAGTCGGCCGACGTCGGTTCCGACCTGGTCGGTAAGATCGAAGCAGGCATCCCCGAGGACGACCCGAGAAACCCGGGCGTCATCGCCGACAACGTCGGCGACAACGTCGGCGACATCGCCGGCATGGGGGCGGATCTCTATGAATCCTACTGCGGTTCCGTCATCGCCGCCATCGCCATCGGCGCGACCATGGGCGCACACAGCATGGCCTGGATGTCCCTGCCGATGCTCTTCATTATGGTCGGGCTCATTGCCTCGATTATCGGCATCGGTTGTTTCAATTTCCTGAAAAATCTTAAACCGCAGTCCGCACTGAGCAATTCGCTTTACATCTCAGGCATTCTGTTCATCATCTTCGCCTTTTTTGTCGTGAAGAATCTGACGGCAGGAATGTCCGACGAGTATCTCAAAGGCCTCGGCATGATCAGCAAGCTGGGGCCCTTCTGGGCCGTCATCCTGGGGATCGTCGTCGGTATGATGATCGGCGGCATCACGGAATACTACACAGCGCACGGCCCGGTCATCCGGATCGCCAAGGCCTCCCAGACCGGTCCGGCGACGAACATCATCACCGGCTTTGCCGTCGGTCTTGAAAGCGTCGCTTTGCCCGTTTTCCTGATCGCCATCGCCATCTGGGTCTCCTACATCTGCGCCGGCCTTTACGGCATTGCCATCGCCGGCGTGGGCATGCTCGGCACGGTGGGCATGACCATGTCCGTTGACAGCTACGGCCCCATCGCCGACAATGCGGGCGGCATCGCCGAAATGGCCCACATGCCGCCGCAGACCCGGGAAATCACTGACGGCCTCGACGCGGTGGGCAATACGACAGCCGCCATCGGCAAAGGGTTCGCCATCGGTTCGGCGGCCCTGACGGCCCTGGCCATGTTCGCCGCCTACGCCTCCACGGTCAAAACGTTCCCGGGGTTCGAAACCTTTGTTCTGGATCTGACGGAAGCCCATGTCATCACGGGCGTTTTCCTGGGCGGCATGCTGCCCTGTCTGCTGGCCGCCATGACGATGACCGCCGTGGGGGATGCAGCCTACGATATGGTCAATGAAATCCGGCGCCAGTTCCGGGAAATCAAAGGTCTCATGGAAGGCACGGCGCAGCCCGACACGAACAGCTGCGTCGACATCGCCACGAAAGCGGCCTTGAAAAAAATGGTGTTGCCGGGCGTTGCGGCCGTCGTCTCGCCGGTACTCGTCGGTATCTTTATCGGCCCCCACGCCCTGGGCGGCTTCCTCGCGGGCGCCACGCTCGTCGGCGTGGTGATCGGTCTTTTGATGGCCAATGCCGGCGGCGCCTGGGACAACGCCAAGAAGTACATTGAAAAGGGCAACCTCGGCGGCAAGGGATCGGACACCCATAAGGCGGCCGTGGTCGGCGACACCGTCGGCGATCCTTTCAAGGATACCTCCGGTCCGGCCATGAACATCCTGATCAAATTGATGTCCGTCGTCTCGCTCGTGACGGCGCCGGCCATCATCGTCCTGTACAAAATGATCTATGGATAACCGATAATTCTCTCATCAAAAAGGGGTGGAGCAATCCACCCCTTTTTTTTTGACGGAAAGAACTTGACACAGCTGTTGCGGACATATAATTTTACAGGGGATCGCTTTGCGACATGCTTGAAAAAATAGAAAAGATTTTGTTGTCCATTCATCAGGGGGCACTCCTTGGGTTTCAGATGCGGCATTATCGGCCTTCCAAACGTCGGAAAATCAACCATCTTCAATGCCCTGACCGCCGCCGGGGCCGAGGTGGCCAATTATCCCTTCTGCACGATTGACCCCAATGTCGGCATTGTCCCTGTCCCGGATGAGCGGCTGGAAAAGATTGCCGCAATTCTCTTGCCTCCAAAAATCACTTACACGACGGTGGAATTCCTGGATATTGCCGGGCTTGTGAAAGGCGCAAGCCAGGGTGAAGGTCTTGGTAACCGCTTCCTCTCGCATATCCGCGATGTGGATGCCCTCGTGCATATCGTGCGCTGCTTCGATGACCCAAATATCGTGCATGTGGACGGGTCGATCGACCCTGTGCGGGACATGGACATCATCAATACCGAACTCATCCTGGCGGACCTGGAAACGATTGAAAAGCATATCGTGAGAACGGGAAAAATGCTGAAAACGGGCGACAAATCCCTGCGCCGGGAGTTGGATGTCTATGAGCAATGCCGGGAGGCGCTGGGGCGGGGCCTCGCGGTCAGAAATGTTTCGCTCACCGATGGCCATGATATTCTGGATGAACTGGGTCTGTTGACATCCAAGAATACCCTCTATGTCGCCAACGTCAGCGAGGCGGTGCTCAAGGGAAAGTCGGATTACGTCCAGAAGATGGAACAAACCGCCCTGCGCGAGGGGACAAAGGTCATCGTGATCTGCGGGGATCTGGAAGCGGAAATCCAGGCGCTTTCAAAAGAAGACCGACAGGCCTTTCTGGAAGATCTGGGGTTGCATGAATCCGGACTCCATCAATTGATCCGGGCCGGCTATGAACTGCTGGGTCTCATCACTTTCTACACGACGGTCGGTCCGGAACTGCGCGCCTGGACGATCCCCTCCGGCACAAAGGCACCGGTCGCCGCCGGAAAAATCCACAGCGATATGGAAAGAGGATTTATCCGCGCTGAAATCCTCCATTATGATGATTTTATAAAATCCGGGGGGCTGGCCCAGGCCAGGGAAAAGGGACGGCTGCACATCGAGGGCAAGGACTATGAGATCCGTGACGGGGATATTGTCCTGTTTCGATTCAATGTATGATCCTGGGAGAAACGTCCTCAGGCAGCCCCCGTATATACTGTGACATGTATCCGTGAAAAAACCGGGCCGGGCGCCTCGTCTTCGACGTTGATCGTAAAGCGACCCGATGCCAAGGATGATCGTCCATGAATTCCGATAAAAATTCCGGGTGGTTGATCACCGCCGCCGTTTTCGCCTTCTTCATGATCATCATCGCCGCTCTTTCGTTCCGGCATCAACCTCCATTGGATCAAGGGGCTTTTGGGGTCGGTATCCTGGGCATCGCTGTCGGATTGCTGGCGGTGCTGGGTTTGGCCCTGAGCGTCATGATCCATCGCTATATTCGGCCCCTGAGAAAAATTGCCGAGGAAACCAACCTGATCACATCGGTCAATCCGTCACACCGCATTAACATTAAGGGCGGCAGGGAGATCCTGCGCCTTGTTCAGATCATCAATGAAAAGGCGGACCGCTTCGAGGAACTGCAAAAGGATGTGTGGCACAAGATTCAGCTTGCCCTGGCACAGGCTGAGGAGGAAAAGAATATCCTCGCGGCCATCGTATCGGAACTGCCCGAAGGGATCCTGATCTGCAACGCGGAAGGTCAGATCCTTCTCTACAACAAACAAGCCAGACGCCATCTTGAAGGCGATGATAAAATTACTTTTCTTGAAGCGGATTCAAACCATTCCGGCACCGGTAGCGGAAACCGGTTCATCGGCCTGGGACGATCCGTGTTTGGTGTCATCGACAAGAACCTCATTGTCCATGCACTTGACGAAATAGCCGGCAAACTGGAGCGCAGGGAAGCACAGGTGACGTCTTATTTTATCACCCCCGGAATCCCTGACGGGCTTCTACGCGCAGAGACAGTCCCGATCCTGAACCATCTTGGACGGCTTACCGGCTTTGTTCTTATATTTCAGGATATTATAAAGCAGATCGAAACAGGCAAGCATGAGAGTTTTCTGCTGCAATCCCTGAAAATGGGCATCCGTCCCTCCCTGGCAAACATCAGAGCCGCTATTGAAGCCATCCTAGAATCCCCTGACATGGACCCGACCCAGCTGCGTGGCTTTAAAAATATCATCCATAAGGAATCCATAAAATCGAGCGCTATCCTGGACGAAATGGCTCTGGATTATTCCGGTCATATCCGGACCGGTGGGCCACTTGTCCAGATGCTCGGGAAGGATCTGCTGGAGACGATAAAAAGAAGGGCGGAAGACAATTTCGGCATGGCTGTCAAGACTGTCTACTCGACCGATCCCAACTGGATCAAGGTAGACGCTTATTCCATCGTCCTGGCCATTCTCTTTGTGCTGAGCCGGCTGCAGCGTGAAACCGCGGCTGATCAGTTTACCTGTAAGCTGGAAAGAGAAGGGAAATTCGCAAACATCGATCTGATCTGGCAGGGGAAACCATTAAAAATACAGACCCTGCGTGGATGGGAGACAGAGGTTATCATGGTCGGCAAAGAGGGGATCCCGTCAACCCTCGGAGAGGTGATTGCGCATCACGGCGCAAAGATATGGCCGGCGATCCTGAAACAAACTACTGGAGACCCTGATCTGGGAATAGGAACCCGCTCCTATGAAATGTCGCAGGATAAATCCGGCCTTCGTTTGTTTTTACCGGATGTTGAAACGTTTGAGCCGGATACGCTCCGAAAGATCATGGTCATACCGGAAAGCCGACCGGCTTTCTATGATTTTGACCTTTTCAGCCAACCCGGCCAGACGCCTGAACTGGATAACCGTCTTTTGGGTGAACTGACCTACACCGTCTTCGATACGGAAACAACGGGATTGTTTCCAAAAGTGGGAGATGAAATCATCTCCATCGGCGCCGTGCGCATCGTCAACGGCCGCTTGCTGCGCGAAGAGCAGTTCGATCAACTGGTCAATCCACAACGTTGTTACTGGGAACAATCCATACAAATTCATGGCATTCAGCCGGAAATGCTCGAAGACCAGCCTGCCATCGACAGGGTCCTCCCCATTTTCCATCGTTTTGCCGAAGGTAGCATTCTCGTCGCTCACAATGCGGCTTTTGATATGAGTATGCTGCAGCTGAAAGAAGCCCTGTCAGGCGTGAAATTCATCAACCCCGTCCTGGATACGTTGCTGCTTTCAGCCGTGGTTCATCCGGCCCAGAACCATCATACGCTGGAGGCGATTGCCGAGCGCCTTGGCGTCAGTATCGTGGGCAGACATACCGCCCTGGGAGATGCGCTGGCAACCGGAGAGATATTCCTTAAGTTGATTCCGCTTTTAGCGCAAATGGGCATACATACCCTGGGAGCGGCCCGACTGGCTTCTCAAAAGGTTTACCATGCCCGTTTCAGGTATTGATGTATATTGTATCTTTATGGCGCACAGAGCCGCAAACCCCGAACAGCAAGGAGACCGATCATGAGCGATGAAGCCTATCAATTTCTGTTGAATCTGCCCCCGTTTTCTTTTCTGCCCGATGCGGAAGTTCACAAGATTGCCGCGGAACTCGTCACGGTGAGCCCTCCAAAAGATACCTTTCTTCTCGTTCAGCGCCGATCAAGGGTCGAACATCTGCATATCATCAAAAAGGGAGCGATTGAGCGGTATTACCGTGAAAGAAACAAGGAATTGCTGCGGGCGCGGCTGCGGGAAAGAGATTTTTTCGGCGGCATCTCCATGCTTTTACACGACGGAATCTCGGTATGCATGTTCAGAACCACTGAAGATTCCGAATTGTATCTGATGCCCAAGCAGGGGTTTCTCGATACCTGTTCACGCTACCCGGTCTTTTCTGATTTTTTTACAGACATGCTGGGCAAGTGGATGCTGGATAAATCCTATGCCACAGCCATCGTAAAAACGATGCAGCCGAAAGAGGAATCTCCGCAGATCTTCAACCAGGCCGTCGAAAACATTTTTACACAAAATTTGGTTTTCTGTGAGACGAATACGTCCATTCAGGAAGCCGCAGCCATGATGGGCAGACATCGATGCAGTTCCATCCTGGTCAAGGACCCCAACGGCGACTTTGTGGGCATCGTGACCGACCGCGATCTGAGAAACAAGGTGATCATCCAGGCGGCCTGCGACATGACCGGAACGGTTTCTCAGCTCATGTCCTCCCCCCTGAGCACTGTCCCGGCCCAGGCGCCGGTCTCGGAAGCGCTTATGATCATGATGATGAAAGGCCTCAAGCACCTCGCGGTCACGGACACCGATGAAACAGTGGTGGGAATTGTCACCCACAAGGACATCCTCGAGGCCCATGGGCAGTCACCTTTTTTTCTGCTGCGTGAGATTCGTGCAGCCATCAGTCTCGAGGAGATAAAGGACAAGCACAGCCGGCTGCCCGGATTGATTCAGAGCCTGATCAGCAGCGGCGCCAAGGCCATGAATGTGGCCCGCATGGTATCCGTCATTTCCGATGCCATCCTGGACAAGCTCATCGGCTTTGCCATCGCGGAACTGGGACCGCCTCCGGTCCGGTTTGCCTTCATGATCGTCGGCAGCGAGGGCAGACGCGAGCAGACGCTCAAAACAGACCAGGACAATGCTATCGTTTATGAAGATCCCCCGGGGGAAACACAAGAAGCCGTCAGAGGCTACTTTCTGGCGTTCGGGGAAAAAGTCTGCACCTGGCTGGATCGAGTCGGCTATACCTTCTGCAACGGAGGCGTTATGGCCAAAAACCCCCAATGGTGCCAACCCCTGTCCGTCTGGAAAAAATATTTTTCCACCTGGATCGGGACTGCGGAACCGGAGGCCCTGATACAGTCAAGCATCTTCTTCGATTTCCGTGGCGGCTATGGAGACCTGGCCATGGTCGATGAACTGCGAAAACATCTTTTTCAATCACTGGCCGAGCGTCCCAACTTTTTCCGTTACCTGGCGGAAACAACGCTGGAACGCAAACCGCCGCTGGGAATTTTCCGGACCTTTGTCGTCGAATCGAAGGGAGAACACCGCGATACGCTGGATGTGAAACATCCCATGATCACGATTGTCAACTATACCCGGCTTTATGCCCTCAAAAACGGCATCGAGGAAACGAACACGCAGGAAAGGATGTATCAGCTCTTTCTGAAAAAAGGCCTGTCGTGGGAGGATTATCATGACTTCGAACAAGCCTACAGTTTCCTCATGCAGTTGAGGCTTGCCCGGCAGCTGACAGCCATCATCAAGGAAAATGCAAAGCCCGATAATTATATCAATCCGAACAAACTCTCCCGCTTGGAGCAGACCATGCTCAAGGAAATCTTCAAGCGGATCGAAAAATATCAGGAGAAGATGGTCTTTGATTTCTGGAAATCATAACTCAAACAGGGCGCCTGTTTAGCGGCCGCTCTGTGAGCCGTCAGTATCCGACAAGATAGATAAAACTCAAGATAAAGACGAAGGAGACCGCGACGCAGGCCACGGCTCTTTTCATGGGAAAGCCGGTCAAGAGGTGGAGCACCCTGGTCAGCAGATACAGAAAATAGACGAAGGCGGAAAGCATGATCAGGGCTGTGAGAGGGCTGTCAGACAGCGAGCCCCCGGCCTGCCGCAAAAAGTTGAAATGCGTGTTGGCCGCCAGTAGCACCCCGTATGGCAAAAATGCATAGCCCACGGCAATGAAAACATCGATGAATCGTGACGGGGCGCCTCCGAGCACCTTGCCGATGCCCCACAAAAGCAGGGCAATGCCGATCTGGGAAGCGATCACGGCCATATAGCCGAAAACGACATAAAAAGCCGCCTCCGCAATATTGACCTGATCGGCTCCGGCGACGTTCCTGAAATAATACATCGTCAGGCCGTGGATCTGCGCAGCCGTAAAAACGATCAACGGGGAAAGCAGCAGGCTCCTCTTTTCACGGATGCTACCTGCGACCTTCCCATCGATGGCGACGATATCCCATAGCCAGTTCAATAGCATTTTGTTCCCTTCCCTGGTCCTCGATCCTTAATGTGCATTCAGGGGAACCGCTGAAGCGGTTCCCCTGAATGGGTCTTTCCATCGTACAAGATTTATGCAACTTTGATTTTCAGTGACTTATACCAAAGCGAAGATGAATAAAGCAAGCATAATTATGCCGATGATGGCGGGGCCTGTATCGCTGGCATAACGTGTGCTGTCCTTTCGGATCGCGTGGTCGGGCCAGCCGTGCATGAACTCCACCATTTTATCCGTCTTCTCGCGCGGAATCTTGGCCGCCAGAGCGGGAATCCGGTTCGTGATCATGGAAACGAAAATCAGCACGACAAAGGATATGGGCACCGAGAGGACACCGGGAAACGGCGTCGGGCCATAGGGAGCGACTGCGAGCGTCGGACTCCAGGTGAAGGACGGATGGGCGAACTTTGCGTTAAAGACCAGCGAGAAGAACCCTCCGACCAGCATGCCGGCGATCACGCCGTACTTGTTTGCGCCCTTCCACCATACGCCCATGATCAAAGGGGCCGTAAAGACCGAAGCCGAAACGATGATGGCCCAGATGACGCTCGCCAGGGCGAACGTGGGCGGGTTTATGGTGACGAAAATGATGGCCACACCGGCGATAAAGATCGTGATGGGCGCCAGGATTTTCTTCTGCTTTTCCGTCAGTTCCTTGATGCCGCCGATGATGTCGTGGGCGATGCCCGTTCCGATAACCATCAGGGCGCCGGCGATCGTGGACATACCTGCGGCGATCGCGCCGGCCAGGATCAGGGCCAGGGCCCAGTTGCCGACGAAGACGTCAGACAGGATGAAGAGCAGCTTGTCCGCCTGAACGGCCTTCAGGGCGATCCCCTGCGTCTGCGTGTAGATGACGCCGGCAAAGCCGGTGACAAAGGTCAGCACATTGACCAGACCGATCATGATGAGACCCAGCAGAAATCCCTTGCGGCCCTCGGCGATGGTCTTCGCAGAGGCGACCCGGGAGAGGTAATGGGGCACCGACATCGTGCCGAACGTCATGGAGAACAGAACGCCGATGTACCATTTGGGGCTCGCGGCGTACAGGATGGAGAAGAACTTGGGAAAAGCCTGCACCATGCCCTCAGTCATATTGCCGTATCCCCAGAACGGAATGATCCACAAACTGGCGCCCATGACCTTGGCGATGGCCATGACCGGCAGCGTCATTGCGACGACGCAGATGAACCCCTGAAAGGCCTGGTTCCAGGTCACGCCGTACATGCCGCCGAAAGCGACATAGACGACCACGATCAGGCCGCCGATGAACAGGGCGGGGATGTAGGACAGGCCCAGCATGAGTTCAAAAATGTGCGCGATGCCCTTCATCTGGCTGACGGCGTACATGATCATGATGAAGATCATGAAGATAACCGAAATCAGCCGGCCTGTATTGGTCTGAAAACGTTCGGAGATGTATCCGGCCGCCGTATAGGTTCCCAGACGACGGATCGGGCCGGAAAATGCGATGATCATGATCCCGTAGCCGATCATCCAGGCCTGGGACATGATGGCCAGCAATGACTGGATGCCCCAGATAAAAGCCGTAAAGCCGATGAACGTGGCCAGACTCAGGTAGGATGAAACGATCGCGAAGGCGTTGACGACAGGCCCGACGGACGCTCCGGCCATGTAATAGTCGCCGCTGCTCTTCGTGGCGCGTTGGGCCATAATGCCCACGATGATAAACAGGATAATGGAACCGAAAACGCTGATGATGCCCGGTATGAATAATCCTTCTCTTTCGAAACCCATGGTCACACCTCCCTTTCCGCTTTGGCCTTCGCATCATCGAGTTTTGTCATAACCAGAACAATCCAATAGATGAAGGCGACGATTCCCACGTATGCGACGGTCATCTGATACCAGTAAGGAAACGGGAAACCCCAGATGTAAACCTTAAGCAACCCCGGAAAGGGAAGCATGAACAGTACGCCCATGGCGCAAAGCATGCAGATGATGGAACTGGCAACGACAACAAAAAGCTCTTTTTTATAAATGCGATCATTGGCTTCTGTTGCACTACTATTTTGTTGTGCCATTATATAAACCTCCTCATTATTCTTGATAATAATTAACCTGTTCCCCCTGATTTCAATATTTTACCTCCTTATTTCTAGAAATTTTTCCTCCTTTCCTTTTATTTTCAGAGGGCGGTGAAAACCATTTTAACAATTAAAATCAATGAAAGCTCAGCGGCTTTGAATAATTATGGGTATTTTATGACCTATTGAATGCCTGAAGGGGGGGGTCGGCGGGCGGAAAGGAGGGATTGGAAACCACCCGCCGACTTAAAAAAAACGCAAACCTATTCGGGGAGAAAAAAATCTATGTTTTGTTTTGACTCTATAATGCCATTCCTTAATAATTCCTTGGTACCGCTTTCCCCGGTTAACGCTTCATCAGTGCCATTTTCGTTGCTGGCTATAAAAAAATTGTACTCGTCAGTCTGATCCGCCTTTTTCTTCCCTCGGGACGTTTGCGTTGTTTTTTCCTTTTCTGATGTTGTCATCAGATGAATGCCTGCCCCCCAGCTTTTTTTGCATCCTGCGCATCTTTCGCACGTTCCATGCCATCTTTCAAAATGAATCGCATGAATAGGCCATGTGTATTGTATTTATTTGATATTTATGATGATTTTATTTAATCTATTAATCAGAAACGATGAAAAGAAAGGATCTGTAATCGACCGTAACAGCATGGCTGTTCACAAATCGCACAGAAAGAAACTGAAGATATGGAAAAGACCTAATAATATTAATAGCAAACAGTTATGTGCGGTTATCGCTCATTATGTGCGATAACCGCACATAACTGTTTTTATCCCACAGGGCCGCTTGTCTTGTTCAGCTCGCGCATAAGCTTGTAACGGGAAATATTTAGCATTTTTGCGGCTTTGGACTTATTTTGTCCTGCCATGTTGAGTGCATTTTCCAGAATGGTTTTATTTATCTGCCGGTTCATTTTGTCGGTCATACGTTCATAATCCATACCTTCCGTCGTCACATCAGGCATCCATGGCATGACGGGAATCCTTGCATCCTTCTGATCAATGGCTGTCTTCATTTCCACGGGGAGGTTTTCCGCTGTGATCCTGTTACCGGAATGCTTGAGAATCATGACCCGCTCGATGATATTCTTTAATTCCCTCACATTGCCCGGCCAGGCATAGTTCTTTAATATCAACTCCGCATCACGGCTGAACCCACGGATATTTTTCTTGAATTTATGATTGAATTCATCGACGTAATACTGGGCCAGCAGCATGATGTCCTCCATCCTCTCCCTCAGGGGCGGAATGACGATGGGCACGACACTGACGCGGTAAAAAAGATCTTCCCGGAATGTCCCTTCGGCGACCATTCGGGTAAGATCCTGATTGCTCGAAAAAATAAACCGCACATCGACGGGAATATTCTCCGTACCACCCAATCGTCGGATATATCCATCTTCAAGCATTCTTAAAAACTTGGCCTGCAGGTGAATGTTCATATCCCCGATTTCGTCCAACAGCAGCGACCCGCCGCTGGCGTACTCCAGAAGTCCGATTTTTCTTTTCCTTGCGTCGGTAAAGGCGCCGGCTTCATATCCGAACAGCTCGCTCTCCAGCAGGGTCCCGGGAATGGCCGCACAATTCACATCGACAAAATTTTTAGCGCGGCGGTCGCTATGGCGGTGAATCGCCCGTGCGATGAGCTCCTTCCCTGTTCCGCTCTCTCCCTGGACCAGAACGTTCGTGTTGTGGCTGGCAACATTTTCGACCATGCGGAAGATATCCATCATTTTATCGGATTGACCCCGAATATCATGGAATCCCAGCAGCATGTCTTCACGTTTCTTGAGCGCTTCCACTTCTGTTTTAAGATTTTTCGCCTCCAGGGAAAGCAGCGAATGCATAATCGCATTATCGTAGGCTGTTACGGCATTATTTACAAGGATATCAAGGATATTGATTTGATCCGAAAGATATTCGCCGGTCTTTTTTGCCAGGTACAAGGCGCCTCTGAACTTGTCTTTGATAAGCAGTGGGATGGCGATCTCCACGGAAAAGCCCGCAAATGCCGGCGCCAGTGAAGACGGGTCCGATGCGGCATCTCTGATGACGCGGGTATTTTCATCAATGGCCCGGGCGATGATGCCCTGGCGGATGCGCTGATCACCGGCAACCTTATCGCCCATAAAGACCTTTTCTCCGTCATAAATAAAGCAACGGTTCCGGGTCATGTCCAGAAAATAAACAAGCACCCTGTCCGCGGCAGAGATTTCCAGCGCGCTCCTTGAAAGGATCTCCAGGATGCGATTGTCGAGTACATAGCTTGAGTTCATCTCGGAAACGGCCTGTTGCAGAATCATCAGCATGCGGATTTTTTCAGCATTGGCCTCTAAGAGCTTGGCATTATGAATCATGATGCTGATCTGACCGGCAAAGGCCTGAAACAGGCTGATCTGCTCCGGATAGAATTTGGTTTCATGCTGCCACCAGGCGGCCAGGATCCCGATGACATCCTCTCCGGCCTTGAGCGGCGCACAAAAGATCGACCCGTGATTGTAGATTTTCGTCAGCATCCGGTCGGTGTCCGTAATGCGCGGATCGGTGGCCGCATCCTCGATCGTAATGGGTTGGCCGGATTTCACAACCCTGACGGCGACACCATCATGCCGGTTCAGATCGAGGGGCACTGCAAAGGCCCTCTCGGCTTCTTCGGGGGTGTAATTTTTTACGACCTTCGCGACCAGCAACTGCCTGTTTTCATCGACAAGGCGGATAATTCCCCGATGAAATCCGATGGCATCCACCACCTCGTCGAGAACTTTTTTCAAAAACTCGTCAACGCTCGCATGCCTGGTCATGAAGACACTGATCCGGAAAATGCTCTCCAGCAACTTATCCTTGTCAAGCAGCGGGCGGGATGCAGCAAGCTCCACAGGTCTATAGTTGTTTAAATCGACATTCATGGCATGTATCTCTTGATAAAAAGCCGCTTACTCGTCTTTGTCACACGAGCAGGCAATCCGCTTAAATTTTGTCAAATCTGAAAAATTGCATGGAAAAAACCGCCCTGCCCTGGGTCGCGGAGCGCAGATCGGTGGAATATCCGAATAAAGCCCTCAGGGGAACCCTGCCCTTGATTTCACTGATGCTGCCTTTAGGGCTGACGGCTTGGACTTCTCCGCGTCTGGCATGGATATCGCCGATGACATCGCCCATGAATTCGCGGGGCGTCAGGATATCCACATTCATGACCGGCTCCAGTGTTGTTGGATCGGCCTGTGCGCAGCCATCCTTGAAGGCGGCACTGGCGGCAACCTTATAGCCCAGAGCCGAGGCCTCTGCCTCCTGGAAGGATCCTCCCACAAGGCTGACACGCACATCGACAACAGGATGACCCCCCAAACAGCCGCTGAGGGCTGATTCGCGGACGCCCTCTTCGATAGCACCATAATATTCTTCAGGAATGACCATTCCGTCAATCCGGCGGCTAAATTCCAGACCGCTGCCCCTGTTCAGAGGCTCCAGCAGCAACCGCACATGGCCGAAGTGCTTCCGATCTCCCAGTTCCTTTTCAAAGCGTCCTTCAATTTCAGTTTTTCTCTGGATGGTTTCCCGATAGACCACACGCGGTTGGCCAACATTGACCCGCGTATTGAACTCACGGATCAACCGGTCAATGATAATCTCCAGATGCAGTTCACCCATTCCCGATATGACAGTCTGCGCTGTTTCGTCATCATATTTAACACGGAGTGTCGGATCCTCCTCCATGAATTTCGACAAGGCCAGAGACATCTTTTCCTGATCTGCCGGTGTCTTCGCCTCGATAGCCTGGCTGATCACCGGCTCATAAACATCAATCGGTTCCAGCAGGATGGGATGATCTTCATCACATATCGTATCGCCGGTGGTGGTGTCCTTGAGGCCCATGACCGCGATGATTTCGCC
>Ga0351901_1009_pt3 | contig 28785 bp, 37 predicted proteins | sample BONcelHT113001D4_FD_206875 | JGI IMG/M metagenome (GOLD analysis project Ga0351901, IMG submission 206875) | Enriched cells from coal bed in the Powder River Basin, Montana, United States - BONCAT cells T11 rep1 HSBNCT.T11.300.1.D4 ...
GGGCCACTCAATGTTGCAGCAGAATATGTAGACCGCATATCAAAAGGAGATATTCCGCCAAAGATCACTGACTCATACAACGGAGACTTCAACGAAATTAAGAATAACCTAAACCAGTGTATAGATGCCGTGAACTATCTCATTGCGGATGCAGGAATACTCGCAAAGGCAGCAGTAGAAGGGAAATTGGACACAAGGGCAGATGCAACAAAACACCAGGGAGACTTCAGAAAAATTGTTGAAGGTGTAAACTCGACCCTTGACTCAGTTATAGGGCCACTCAATGTTGCAGCAGAATATGTAGACCGCATATCAAAAGGAGATATTCCGCCAAAGATCACTGACTCATACAACGGAGACTTCAACGAGATCAAGAATAATCTCAACCAGTGTATAGATGCCGTGAACCTCCTCGTCAGTGATGCACATGGTCTTTCAATCGCTGCCATTGAAGGTCGGCTTGATACCCGGGCAGATGCGACAAAACATATGGGTGACTTCCGTAAGATTGTAGATGGAGTAAACAGTACTCTTGATGCCGTCATCAACCCGCTCAAAGAAGCAATGAGAATGGCAGATGAATATGCACAGGCAAACTTCTCCACCCGGGTTGATGAAAACCTAAAGGTTGCTGGTGACTATATCAGGTTTAAAAATTCACTCAATAACATTGGAATACAGGTTTTGGTTGCAATTAAGGAGATTCAACGGATTGCAGATCAGTATGCAGCCGGTAACTTTGCTGCAGAATTTGACAGAACACTAAAGATTACCGGTGATCTTGCAACAGTCAGGGATGCTCTTGACCTGATAAGCACTGATGTTTCTAAGGTCCTTTCAGTAGTGAGCAAGGAAATGAACCACCTTTCAGGGAGATCTGAAAGTGCTAGCACCGGGGTTGATGATGTAGCCCGGGGAGCTGCCATGATTGCAAAGAACTCTGAACAGACAAAACAAAACGCTGAACGGAGTGAAGACGGGATCAACCAGGTTCTGCAGACGATGGAGGACCTCACTCGCACGATATCAGATGTGTCAGCAAATGCTGACCGGGTCGCAAACCGCAGTAAGGAAGCGAACGAACTGGCTAAGAAGGGGATCGGATCTGCAGGAAGAGCGGAAACAGGGATGCAGAGTATCACCACAACCAGTGAGCAGGTGGATGCGATACTCACCGAAATCCGGTCACAGATGAATGAGATCGGAAAAATAGTAGATCTCATTTCGGATCTTGCGAACCAGACCAATCTCCTCTCCCTTAACGCTGCAATAGAGGCTGCACGGGCCGGTGATGCAGGGAAGGGATTTGCAGTGGTTGCTGCAGAAGTCAAATCCCTGGCCCAGCGTTCACGCCAGTCTGCAGAACATATTGCTGACCTGATATCAGGCCTGCAGAAAAAGAGTGATGCTGCATCCACCGCAATGATGCAGGCAGGAAAAGCAGTTGCAGATGGAAGTGCCGCACTAACAGATACACTTCAGATCTTCAACAACCTTGGATCTGCTGTTGATGATATTACAAAAAACATGGAGATGGTTGCAAGTGCCACTGAGGAGCAGGCTGCCTCATTTGAGGAGATCACCGCCAGTGTTAACGAGATGAGCAGTCTTGTTAAAGAGACCTCAAAAGATGCCTTAAACTCATCCGCTACGAGTGAGGAGGCTCTTGCAATGGTAGATCAGATCACCAGTGTGATATCAGAAATCAACCAGGCGGTAGGGATGATTAACTCTGAGATGGGCAGATTCAGGTTTAGAGAAGCAGTCTGATATCAGACATGCACCAGATTATTCCAGAAAATAATTCCGAAAATTTCTCTTTTTTCAGGTTTGAGTACAAAGGTAAATCCGGCAGAGTTCTGTCCGCGTCTGATATACAGTGCATACGAATAGTCCTGATTCCTGTTCCCTCAAAAACGGGCACGCCATTGGCCGGGTATCCAGTATTGTCCTCTTATAATAGAGGGCCTCTTTATCAGGATCGAGAGTTACGACCTGTTCCACTCCGGTGATCAGGTATTGAATGCGAAACTGACGGTGTGATATCTTTTCAATGATCCCAAAAACATCACCCATATAACTACAACAATGACCACATTGTCGGCATAGATTTGTCATTATCTTCCTCTGTCACTATTTTATTATTATCTTCCATTGCTCTTCAGTCATTCCCAATTCAAAACTCAAAGGAACTATAAATGCAAAAAAACTAAGTGACAGAACACGGGTTAATGAGCACAGCGTGCACATATATAAAAACGGATGTATGCCGGTTGAAACAAAGATCAGAACAGAAAAAAGGGAAGATATTATTCTTTATCTGAATCAGGTGATGAAGAGCAGATCCCAGGCACCGGAAAGTCCTCACCAGGAACATAAAACGGATGAGTAATCAGAAGAATTTTGAGATCCCTGGTCGCATCATACCTTTGCACTGCACCAGGGGGAATATAGACGATGTCACCTGCATGGACCTGGTGCTCAATACAGCCGATTGACACATTCCCTTCTCCAGATAAAATATATCCGGATTGCACCCGGTCAACATAATGTTCAGGGACTATTTTTCCTGCAGGGATGGTAATAACTGCCAGATCAAACGATACAGGAATATCTTCTTCAAAGGTACTGAACATCCGATTTACCAGCAGATAACTATCTTCACTCTCATTTCCAAATGATACCGGCTCTTTGCTTTGTGGGGTTCGTTTGATAAACGCATCGCTACTGACCTCATTAGAGGATTCTGCAGAGATGAATGAGAAGAATACAAGCGGAACGATCCCTGTGTTTTTGACCATCATGATTGAACCAGATGGAATCAGGAGTGCATCACCCACATCTGCAGAGAGATTGGAATCATCGGAGAATACATCTGCAGTTCCATTTATAATGTAGATGACCTCACTTGCAGGTCTGATTGCATTCGGACTAAGAGCTTCCCCGGGACCTATCGAGAAGAGTGCAACTGGTATATATTCATTCATGACCTGCGAGTTTGCAGAATTCAGGAGTGCCAGGATATCAACAGAATCCACACTACCAGTAAGATTTTCTACCCCGATATCTGACGCCAGGAGAATAACTCCGGTATGTGTCGTATTTGGGCCCTCCTCTGCTAAACTTTGGGGGCATACCGAAAGAAGCAGCACAGATAGCACTATTAGAGATAAAATTCCTTTCCGTTGCATACAGGTCATATTAGACAGGGGGGGTAATAATTATGTTGGAACCCGGGAATTACACATACAATGAACTGGATGTAAAGAACAGGGAATTTTAATCCAGGCAGCAAATCAGTATTACCGGCCTGGTTTTACCAGGATGATGCTGATATTATCCGGCCCTCCACCGTCAAGACATGCCTGTACCATTTTTTGAGCTGCCTGCTGCAGATCTCCTCCAGTGCATATCGCTACCATATCGTCAGACCCAAGTACCCCCCACACCCCGTCAGTGCAAAGAAGAAATAGTTCGGAGCCGGTAAGTGAAACGGATGTTGTCATCACCCGTGGAAGCGGCCGGTGAGGGTCGCCAGATACTGATGCCGTGATAATATTTCGCAAGGGATGAGTATACATCTGTTCAACAGAAATCTCCCCATGATCACAGAGTTCCTGAACAAGCGAATGATCATGAGAGATCTGATCTATTTTTCCTTTATCTATGCGATATACCCGTGAATCACCGCAGTTAAATACAATCGCTTCTTTCAAAGAGAGAAGCAGACCCGCAACGGTTGTACCAAAACCGGTAAATCCCGGCTCATGTATCGCAACCAGGTCAAGTACCGCTTTCGCTTCATGTATCATGACCGGAACATTATCAGGGGTCTTTGGAAGTGGTGAGTATTGTGCAAAAAATTCAAGAACCATCCGACTTGCAACCTCACCATGAGCAGCGCCACCTATCCCGTCCGCAACACAAAAAAGAGCAGGAAGATGAGTTATATCAATCAGACCTGCCTCGTGCATAGTAGTGCCAGCCACCACAATCCCGGCAATCAGCATGCTGTCCTCGTTATCTGACCTGATATTGCCACGGTGAGTTATATAAGTAGTTTTGATCGGAGTTGTCATCAGGGTGCTCATGTATGTCTTACCCCCGAATAAGAATAGGGTTCTGATCTGAAATTCTAAAGGGCATCTTAAGTTAAGAACCAGTGAGTGAGATGGGATAAAGGGGTAAGTCCATAGAAATCGTACATTGGACTTAGGGGGCCATACTGCCGGTTACCTTCGGTATGACATCATTACTGCCGCCCCGATGAAGAACAAAACAAGCAAGACTGAATCGTTTCCTGATGCCGGAGTCGAAGAGGGAGATGGTGCAGGAGGTGGGGGAAGCAGGGTTCTGGTCACCACCGGCAGTGGAGTGAGTGAGTGCATACTGGTCTGCTCGACAAAACTTTCTGCAAGAGTTGGCTGAACAACAACATCAGAATCGGGAGGAGACACCATAACAGGTTCAACTACTGCCTGATCAGGGGGAAGGGTGAGAATAATGTTGTCAATATATCCTTCAGCCTTCGGACCAGTTACACCATCACCGAGTGAAGTCAGAAAAAGATGAGTCAGATCTTCCATCTTTCCTGCAACTGGTACGATTGTACTAAAGATGAGGTCCGGACTTCCAGCCTTATGCACCGTTATGCTGGCACGGTTGTCTGACTGGTAATAGGTCATCCTGATATGGTATGTAGTATTATCCTCATACCGTACCGTATTACCTGAACTTCCAGTAGAAGGACTAGATCCCACAATGTTCAGAACATTCTCCTTTGATACAGTCTTCAGATAAAAAAGACGGCCATCTTTTTTCCGTGCAAGTTCTGCCATAAGAAGAGGTCCTTTCAAACTGTCTTTCTCATCTGACCCGATTCCAAACCGGTGGGTCGCTAAATCATCAGTAAACACAGGGGTGATATCAAATTCAAGAGTAAATGGTCCGGATACCACATTGGGAAGATCTACTATAGAATACCCACCGGTTCCTCCTTCTATCAGATAGTGGTATCTCCCGGTGGAAGGGTCATGAAAAAATCTGTCAGGACTGTTTGTAGTCCATCCCTGCCCATCTGAAAAATCTGTTGAATAGTGTATGAAATCCCCCATACTATCAGCAGCAGATGTCAGCACCATGAATTGAAAGAGTATGAATGAACAGAGAATGAGAGAAAATAATATTGAGCGATTTGAATCAGGCATATGAATAACTCTAGCTGTAAATATCTGATCTGCAAGAATGAATACCTGTCTGAAAGGAATAAACCAAGAATTGGATTTTTGAAACGTGATACAAAAATATCAGAAAAATCAGGGGAAATGAGTAATTTCAGGCTATCTGAAATGAAGTAACTCCGCCCTGAAAACTCATCGCCCGAGTTGATTTCTGGTAGAAGAACCGCTGAAAACTGTCAGGACCAATTCCAACAAACCGAATGGTCGGACTTATTACAAATTTGTACTCTTCAGAGTCGATAAAGAGTTTATTATACAGATCCTCGGACGGAATTGTCAGATTCAGGGTTGATACATAGCTATCATACCCACCTATCTTCAGGTCATTTACCGGCCCGCGGGCGACAAACTCTTCATTTTTGATAAGTGAAATATCATTGAAATTAAAGGATACCATCTGATTCTTATCAAAGGTAATAGATCCATCAGAAGAACCTGCACCATATATGAGCTGAACAATATCGCCAGGAACAAAGTCAATAATCTTCCCTGCAATTTTCATTGAACTGACCGGATCAGTAACCCGAAGCCTTATGTACCCATCCGGCTCTAAATACCCCCCTACACTTTCAGTCAGATACACATCATGCATCGTTGGAGCTGTTGCACTAATGCCAGTCTCCGGAGAATACTTGCTAGTCCCGTATGAATTGGTAACAGTAAGGGTAACATTATATACTCCTGCTTTCTGGTAGATGTGAATCGGATTCTGCGCTGCTGACTGGGTGCCATCACCAAACGACCATTCATACTGTTTCGGACTTCCAGTTGAGAGATCAGTGAACTGCACCGTCAGAGGAACCTGCCCGCTTGTGGGCTCCACAAGGAAGTTGGCCATCGGAGGTGATCCAATGACGATGAAACTCTCTACAGTCTTTCGATTAGAGCCATACGGGTTTGTCACAAGGAGACTTACAGTATAACTGCCGGGAACAAAGTATGTATGGACCGGATTTTTGAGGGTGGAAGTAGATCCGTCCCCAAAGCTCCAGAGCTCCGAATCCACCTTGCCATAACTCAGGTCACGGAATGATACCGTGAGCGGAGGATCTCCAACGAGGGGACTTCCGGTAAAATCAGCTGCCGGTGGTTTGAACGGATCTGCATCTTTAACATCAACAGGAATGATTGTTGCAGCCGGTGTAGGGGTTGCGTTTACCACAACAGTTACCGGAATCGGTGTTGCTGATACCTTGGGTGGTGGCTCAATTCGTGCTTTATCAATGAGCACGCTCTCTCCTTTATCAGTCAGATGATATACCTCAACAACCCGGACAGATTCAGGTGCCGGATAAAAGAGTTGAACATTCTCCCCCTCTGACCATGGCCAGGCCCCATTTACAAAGTTCAGATTCTGGTTGTTAACCACATCGCCATTAATCCTGACAATCAACCGATCCCGACTCAGGGGATCACCGCTGATGTGATGCATAACAAGTGAGTCTCCCTCACCCTCTATCAGGAGTGTTGCTTTCGGTATCTTCTCAGTTACCGGATTCCAGAGTACCAGAGATATCCCTAGAATAAAAAGAACAATCATGACTACTGACAGTAGCATGATGGTCTGCATCTGTGTCATCGCTGCGTCATACCGCTTCATAATCCACCCATCCACAGTTCAGGCAATGCCGCTTCCCCACAAGATATAAAAGCATCGCTGAAAATTATTGTAATTTTTGTTCCTGTTTCTATTTGAGGCGATTGACTCGAATCAGAGTGGAGGGGGAGTGAGAACCTCATAAGATTCTATCCCGCCCCGGAAGGTGAACCCTGCCGAATCTTTCACATTAAAGAGAAGCTTCCCGGTCGAGTCTATCCCAACATTATTGAATATTATCTGCTGACCCGGTGCAGCGGAAATGACCGGTTGTGCATCGACCATCCCATTTGCCCCGTCTTTGCCGGCTGACACATGCACCGTTAGATCTGCAGTTTCAAATTCCAGATATTGGTTGATATTTATGACAGATATGCTGCCTGTTTCAATTACATCACCATTCACAGTCATGGTGACATTACTGAAGTTAAAATTAACTATTGCCTGTGATATTACTGATATCTCACCTTCGCCACCACTTCCCAAGGTAAGCATAACATTATCACCAGGGTTTAGATAGTGATCGCGACCCGCGATCCTGATATTTGTTCCTGGCCCTTTTACCGTAAAGTACATCTTCCCACCAGAAAGAATACTGGCAGTACCGGTTCCCTGTGCGAGAGTATCATGTCTCACTGAAGGAATTACCGTTACTGTCTGCCTTGGGAGAGTTGAGGGATCATCATCAGGATCACAGAACCTGACATCCAGAGTGACATCATACACACCCGCAAACGGGTAAACATGAGTCGGATTCCGTTTCATTGAGGTCTGTCCATCTCCAAAGTTCCAGACCCGGTTTCTAATACACCCATTTGTCTGATCAGCGCACTCAACAGTCAGAGGTGCATGACCACTCACCGGTTCAACACTCATGATAACAGATGAAGTGTCAACAATCTCTTCGATCAGAACAACTGGTTGTTCCTGCCCGAGCTCCTGACCTGTGACAGGCATCTGATCCGGTACTCCACCTGGAGTAATATTTGCATGTCCTGCCAGTTGCGACTCAGGTGTGAGTTCTTGTGCCGGAGGTACAATAGGAGTTGGAGTTGGTGTCGGCGTTGGTGTCGGTTCCACCATTGTTCCATACAGAACATGATCCAAAGATTTTGGTTTATAAACAAGGGTCACACTGGCAGGTTTTGAGTATCCAGTGGTATCAACCCTCATAACCACTCCTTCAATCCATGGCCATGCGCTGCCACCCATAAGCTGGTATTTATCTGCAGGGGCGGGTGCGCCATTAATTAAAACAGTCAGAAATTCGTAAGAAAGCGAATCTTTTCCCAAATGAGTAAGGAGAAGATCTTCATCTGCCTGACTCGGACTGAAAGAAACTTGTGGAGGGTTATCAGCCATCATTGGCAGAGCCAGGAACACAACACCGATCAGGATCGCGAGTATTGCTATCGCGCCAATTGCAATATATTTGATATCGATGACAATCCCTTCTGGCTCAGCTTCTCCCTCTTCTTCAAGCTCACCAGTTTTTTCATTTGCTTCTGATCCCAATGAAGAATCAGGTTCCCCTTCCTGATCTTCCAATCCCAGTGAATCTTCAAATGATTCATCAGTGGACTCGTCTGTCAGCTCAAGTTCTTCTTCCTCAGAGGAGTCGGGTCCCATATCCTCCTCATCAAGTAACTCAAGCATATCATCTTCTTCTTTCATGCAGATCCTCCGAATCTCCCCCCGGGGGCACTGAGCACACTAACAGGTAGATATCTGTATGATACCTATATTTCAGATATTATATAAATGATAGTATTTATCTTCAGACCTTGCCATCTGCCTTCTCCGGATTAATACCGAAAACGAAATAGCGGCAGAAAAGGCATATCATTTTCCAGGTGACCTGAAGATCCAAAAACTCACAATCAGGTTTCAAGCCCCACTTTTTGTGGAAGATCGGGATCAAGGAGGGTCGCCTGTTTCAAATTCTGGAAATATCCGGAATAATTCCCGATTGCTTTCTGTACCATAGCAAGATTATACCATCCCCACTGGTTGGATGGATCAAGAACAATTGCCCGTGAAAAAGCCTCCTGTGCCTCAGCATATCGGGTCAGTTCCTGATGTGCAGTTCCCAGATGATAATATGCCCATGAATTTTCAGGATCTGCCAAAACTGCCTTGTCATACATCCCTAACGATTGCTGCACCTGTCCCCTGCTCTGCAGAAAGTTACCCCTGAATATCCATGCCCAGCTGTTCTGCGGATCAGTATCAGTCGCATTTTTAAAGGCATCATATGATACAGTAATCCAGTTCATACCCTGCAAAGCTTTTCCCAGATTCAGCCAGGCCCATGTATTCGTTGGATCCAAATCAGTGGAATTCTTAAATGCTGCCGCTGCATCGGCATATTTACTCTGATTCAATAATTCAACGCCCGTATCATACCACATGGCTGCATCGTCTCCATAACATACCGGACAAAGCAATGTGATGCATACAATGAAAATGAACAGAGGTAGTGATCGCATATGGTATACTGGCGGTTATCAGATATGAGTCCTTCGAACTATTGAAAACTTATCAGAGGATGATTCACCAGGGCCACGGCGGTCCATCCGGATAAACGAAAACCAGCTAAAAAAGGGTATCGTTATTATTTTGTCGATATCGCACAAAGTGATCAGTAACTCAGCCTTATTCCTTCTCGCTGATTATTCCTCGGGTACAGGTCTGGTTTCTGGTATCATAGCATCCTTCCTTTCCACAGGGTTTCATATCATTCTTTCCTTCGTATACCCTGCCAAGACAACAGGTTTGAGTTTTTGGATTATAACAGGTATCCCCGCACTTCTTCCAGGTTAATCCATCATAGACCTTACCCATACAACAGCTCTGGGTCGTCAGATTATAGCAGATGCCACCACAAACACTCCACTTTAACCCGGGGTACGTCTGTTTGAGGCAGCAGGTCTGATTAGACGGGTTGAAGTACCCCTCACCACACTCCGGATAACAAGGTCCGTCAATCACCCGGCCAGAACAACAGGTCTGGTTGTACATATTGTAACAGACGTCACCACATTGTGCATACCGGGTTCCCTCATAGATCTTCCCCTGACAGCAGGACTGATACTCGGGATTATAGGTCTCTTTTCCACAGTCCAGAAGTTCAGAGTTTGCTGCAAACGAAAAGGTTACTCCGGTAAGAAGTACAATGAGAGCACCGATGACAACAAAATACAGATATTGCTTCACCTAGAATCATTCTCTGCACTAGGCCATATCTTTTCAGGTCTCAGTAACGCCCCCTTAAAATATTTTCTTGTGAAATGTTGAGTGATGCTAGCAGTTCCCGCTTATGGAATTAATTTATCCAGGAAGACAGATACTACTACAACCATGAATAGTTGTCATAATCACCCAGAATATGATGCCAGGCATCAATGCAAAACCTGTGGGAAATACTGCTGCGATGAATGTATTCATGAAGGGTCAGGAATATGCAGGGGATGCTTGTACAAAGGGGTAGTCATCCTCGTGGTAATAATGACAATAATCTCATACACAGTATGGTTTGGATTATTTTAATGAGGAACTAATGCATCAGCCAGGTACACGAACACATTCTGAATAACCACAACCACGAATGGAAAACCTAAATGCCAGATGATACAACAGACCGGACAGCGCTCCTCGTAATGGGATGTCCCAAGGTTCCGGTCCAGACGAGTCTTGTCCTCTATCTTGCTGGAAGAATGAAGAAAGCAGGTATCAGGACGATTATTGCAGGAACACCATCTGCCCGTCAGCTAATCAGAGTTGCAGATGCAGATAGTCATTATATAACCGAGATGCGTGATCTCGACCAGGTAATCGGACAACTTGCTGATGGAGATCTGACAGTATCTGATAGTTACATTTTTGTACATAATGACGCTGGAGTAAGTTATGCTGCAAGTATACAGTCTTTGACTCATGCACCAACTACTGCAATCATATTTGGTGAGGAGGCATCACAGGTCTCAGAGGAGATCACGTTCCCCTGCCGCATCATTGCTGAACCAGCGACCCACAATCCAATGCCCATTCGGAAAAAACTTGACGAGGTTGCACCATGGGATGTTTAGAATCACTCCCCTATGAAGTCCTTCTTTCAAAAATATCATTTAAAGAAGCACGTGAATTTCTCGCCCGCTTTCCGGAGAAATATGATGTTGAACCAGGATACAAAATGTTTGATATCCGAATAATCGGGGTTCCTCCAATCCGGGTTGCAGTAGATGGTGATGCGATTCTTTTCCCCTTCACCAAGCCCTGTCATGGTACCTTTCTTATCAGGGTAGCTGATGGTCATGAAGAGATTGAAAAACTCCGTGCACTCAAGAAGAAATAATCAGGAAAGGTGACTTTGTATGCGCCCTTATGTGCTGGTAAATGTAGCAATATCTGCAGATGGAAAACTCTCAACCCGTGAACGCAGGCAGGTTAAGATATCCGGGCCTGATGATTTTGATCGGGTAGACTCAATTAAAGCCGGTGCTGATGCGATAATGGTAGGAATTGGCACTGTCCTTGCAGATGATCCATCTCTGACAGTTAAATCTCCAAACAGAATTGCTGATCGCCTGAGTCTTGGCAGACCTGAACATCCGGTAAGAGTTATTGTTGATAGCAGAGGGCGAACGCCCACTGACGCGAAGATTCTCCACAAGGGACCGGGAAGGAGGATCATAGCGGTCTCACATGCAGCGCCAGCAGAAAATATTACACGATTAAAAGAACATGCAGATATTATTACCATTGGTCAGGAAGAGGTCAATCTGACTGAGTTGCTTGAGGAACTTGGAAAAGAAGGGATCGGAAAGCTTATGGTTGAAGGTGGAGGCACCCTCATATCCGGACTTTTCAGGTCAGGACTGGTGGATCAGTTCTGTATGTTTATTGGAAATATGATCATCGGGGGAAGTCAGGCACCAACACCTGCAGATGGTTCGGGCTGGACACATGAAGCGGATTTTGCAAAACTGGAGCTGATGCAGGTCCAGCAGCTCGATGAAGGAGTTCTGATTACCTGGAAAGTGAAATAATTACTTTTTTTGAGATAGCACGTTTATATTAGATTTTTTTACCATCGCTGCAACAGATCTGCAGGACCGACTTTTTATCTTCTTTACGCACAATCAATAGGTACAGGTTGATGGGTATGGATGATGGAAAAATTTTTATCGTTGAGGATAATCCGGTCATCAATGATCTGATATCCTGGCGCCTCACTGAACTGGGGTTTCATGTGGTCGGATCTGCTGAGGATTATGAGGACGCAATGGGGAAATTATCCGGTTATTCTGAAGAAAAAATACCAAATCTCATACTTATGGATATCAATCTGCCAGGGGATATTGACGGGATTATCGCAGCTGCCGATATCAAAGAGAAATATGGGATACCTATCGTATTCATAAGTTCAATAATGGATGATTCTATAATTGAACGGGCAAGACATACAAAACCAAAGGGGTATATCGTCAAGCCATTCACCGATAATCAGTTAAAAGCCACCGTTGAGATGGCTCTTGAGAAATAATTGTTATTGGGGATATATAGAATCAGAGCATCCCCATATAGTTTCGCAGCACCTTAAGTCCTGCCTCACCACTCTTCTCCGGATGGAACTGTGTTCCCCATGCAGTATTATTCCGAATCGATGATGCAAATTGAACGATATAATCTGTAGAGGTGAGTTGGTACTGCTCAGGTGTATCAGCAAAAAACGAATGCACAAAATAAAAATTAGTGCCATCAGCAATGCCTTCATATAATGGATCATCAGGAATGGATCTGGTAATTTGATTCCACCCCATATGTGGGATTTTATAGCCTGGGACCTTTTGAAACCGGCGAACCGTGCCAGGGATAAGCCCGATGCCTGCGTGAAGCCCGTGTTCTTCTGAAAAATCCATAAGCATCTGCATCCCAAGACAGATTCCAAGAATCGGTGTCTGCCCCTGGGCCTGCACGAGAGCATCTTTAAGATCTGCAAGACGGGCCATACCTTCATGAAACGCACCAACACCAGGAAGGACAATACCCTCTGCCGCGCGGATCGTTTCGGTATCCCCGGTTATCTCTACCGTCGCGCCTGCCTTTTCAAGTGCTTTACTCACACTTCGCAGGTTCCCAAGACCATAGTCAACAATTACTACTCTGCTCATCTGTTTCGCCTCGGATTATTCTGACGTTTTCCTCCGGTTTTGACATCATGCCTGGCAAATGATTCAGGCTCTTCATTATTTCTATCTCCTCTGACCCTCCAGGTTCCTTCAGTTATCCACGATTGAGGAAGATCATGTGCTGATCGCCACTCTTCCATCTTCTCCTCCCACTCATGCCAGAGATCAGGAACCTGTTTCTGAATCTGCTTTAAAACTCCAAGATCACTGGCCGGGCACATATAACATCCCATTCGATCCACCCCATGAGCATACATCCGGTTATACGGGGCTTTTTCTCTGAAAATATACAACCAGACATGCATTGCTGTCCAGGTATGAATCGGAGCAAAACAGATCTGGTTCCGCACAAATGAGTTCCTCCAGACCCGGGGATTTTTCATTCGGGAAAAAGATTCATATTTTCGCTGACCTACAAACGATACACACTCACCCCAGGTTGATTCAATAAATTTCCGAAGTGGTTCTAATTTGGCAGTCTTGCAACACCACCGGCAATCAACCGCAGGAGGACCCAGTTTCTCAAATTCACGCCAGAATTCTCCATCTGAGTCAACAGTAATACACTCAAGATCATACTGCTTTGTGACTTCCAAAACGTTTTCATACGTGGAAGGAAACTCCATCCGGGTATCAATGAAAAGAATCGGAAGTTTTTGGTAGGTATTCATGACCACGAGCAGGGTTGCAAGGCTGTCTTTTCCACCGGAATAAGAGATGCTTATTGGCAGGTGTTCATACTGGGCAATATTCTCGGATATAAACTGCTTTGTTGCAGCTTCCGCACGTTCCAGAACGAAGGTATTTGCGGCTACTGCGTCATCCCAGGTCGCTTCACCAGGAGAATAGAATGAAGGAATGTTTTTCCTTGTTCTGACAATCTGTCCCCTGGTCATTGCGACAGCTTCTGCAGCATCAACCTTCATTCTGCCAACACCAACACACTCACCAGAATGAGTCACCATAAAGACTTCATCGCCCACAGAAATGTCAGGATCACACCTTACAAATCCCGGGGCAAGCAGACTGGCTCCCTCTCGAATTGAAGCTGCAGCACCGTCATCGACGATGATTGCGTGTTTTGAGGGAGGCTGAACTGATGCAGCGCCAGGGCGGGGAAGGACTTCCCAGGTTGATGTATCCGGACTATACCTGACTGCTCCGACAACAGCGCCCCCGACAACGATCTCTTCCATTCGATCTTTATCTGGAACCTTGTTTAAAAGCGCAATATGCCCTCTCGCAATGAGGGTGATACCAAACGCAGCCCCATAAAGCGAATTGATAAACGCAACATCATCAGGAAATGCCGGGCGGGCATCGCCAGGCGGAGTTACCGGGACCGGGCGGGCTTTTGCCCCACAGGCGCATTGCTCTGCCATGACCGGAACATGACAGATATCACACCAGTGCAGGAGAATTTTACCATGATATAGTCCACCCATGTACTGGTAAGATTAGCATCATTCCTACATACTCATTGTGGAACCTTGAGATTTTGTATGAAATTCTCTTCACCTGTTCTTCCCGGAGCTTTCATTAAGCACCATTGAAGTTTTGAAAATAGATCATTAAATTTGAAAATACTGCAGGAAATTCATATAAAAAGTTTTATATGATGTTCACATCGACCTTCTACTATCGCGATTTATCATGAGGCATAGAGATCATGTGGCAGTGGCCTGCTGTAAAAATTTTCAGGAGAGGATAATCCCGTGAGGTCCTTCCTGGTTACTGCATTGCTCGCTTTTCTGTTCTATCTCCTTCTTGTTGCCGGTTCAGGGAATATCCTGTTTTGGTCATATGAAGAACTGATAGCTGGCATAATAATCGCCATAGGGGTAGGCTTTATTGCACGAATTATACTTTGCAAAAACAAGGCATACCAGATGGTAAACCCAGTACGACTCATCCTTCTTGCCTTGTATATTGTCGGACCTTTCTTTATTGAACTGACAAAGGCGAACTTTGATGTTGCATACCGAGTTATTACAGGGAATATCCGTCCCGGTATTATCAGGTTGAAATCTGAAATGAAAAGTGATTTTGCCCTGCTTATGCTGGCAAACTCAATAACCCTGACACCAGGAACCCTGACGGTTGATATTGACGAGAAGAACAACGACCTCTTTATCCATGTAATTAACGTCGATGAGATAATGCAGAAAAAGACAGAACTTGAAGCAGAGGAATTATTTTCATATATGGATCTGCCAAAATGGATCCGGAGGATAACCCAATGATCGAGTACTTCTTGTATGCTGCTCTGGTTCTTGTATCATTGATGCTAATTTCGATGATCCGGATGGTTTTCGGACCTTCTATTGCAGACCGGGTCGTTACCATGGATGCAATCAACACGATGACGGTGACGGCAATGATCCTCCTTGGTGTATATTATCAACAACTGGTTTTCATTGATGTTGCAATTGTGTATGCCCTGTTATCTTTTGTATCGACCCTCTACATTGCAAAATATCTAGGGGGTGAACTCTGATGATTGCTGAAATTCTGGTCCTAATCTGTATCCTGATAGGCCTTATATTTAATACCCTTGGAATTATCGGGCTATTACGATTTCCGGATGTATATACCCGTATGCATGCGACCACGAAATCAACCACCTTTGGCTCGATATTCCTCTGTCTCGGAGTAATAATCTACGGGATTGCAGCGTATATCGGAACATCAGAAGGGCAATATATTATGCTGATTCTGCATACCGCTTTAGCAGTATTCGCCCTTGCCATCACCAATGCAGTAGGAGCTCATGCTCTCGCCCGGGCTGCTCACCGCAGTGGACAGATGCCAAATCCTGGGGTCGTTGACAGGTTGGCGGAGGCTGACTTATGATTGAAATTATCCAGATTCTCGTTCTGATAGGGATCATCCTTACAGCAGTAATGGTTGTCTTGCAGCGGGATCTCATTTCTGCCGCAGTAGCATTTGCAGCCTTTAGTTTCCTCCTCTCCATTGAATTTTATATTCTGCAGGCTCCGGATGTTGCAATCGCTGAGGCAGCGGTTGGTGCCGGATTGTCCACCGCAATATTTATTGTTGCAATCCGGGCTACCCATCAGAATGAGGTGACAGAATGAGGCAGACGCTTATTTTTTTCACGCTCCTGGTTCTGGCGGTAACGTTCCTGTATGCAGCATTATCAATGCCATTTGGAGCCCCGCTCACTTCAGATATGGATAGTTATTTCCTCAGCCATGGTCAGGAACAGACCGGGGGAAATAACATCGTCACCGATATTGTTTTTGATTATCGTGGATTTGACACGCTCGGAGAAGCATGTGTTCTTTTCACCGCAGTCATCGGTGTTTCTGTATTGTTCAGAAACCGAAGAAAGGAGGAAGATTATGAGTATGAGTAAACTCGTGAGGACAACGGCAGACCTCCTCTTCCCTTTCATCCTTGTTTTCGGATTTTATATTGTCCTTCACGGCCATCTTACACCAGGAGGAGGGTTTCAGGGCGGAGCAGTTATTGCCACAGGATTTATCCTGCTCTATGTCGCCTATAAGGTTGAGGCAATCACCGCCTTTTTCAGTAAAAAATTCCTTCAGAACTCAGAAATCCTCGGCCTTTGTCTGTTTAGCGGAATTGCATTGATTGGAATTGGCATCGGAACGTCCTTTCTGATGAATTACCTTGTAGGGACGGGGAGCCTCTTTGGACAGGCTGTTCCCTTTGGTAGTAACAGCGGTTTTTTGAATACAGCGGGCATCATCCCAATCCTAAACATTGCCGTGGGATTTGAGGTTCTTGGCGGTCTTTCAATCATACTGCTGTATATGACAAACGGAATCCGTATGACGGAGGAGACAGAATGAATCTGTTTATTGATAACTTTCCATTCATAACCGTTGCAATACTGATAATGCTCGGTATCTACACCATTCTGGTCAGGAAAGATCTCATCAAGATAATTATGGGCCTGTCTCTTGTTGAATCCGGAGTAAATCTCTTCCTGATAACAATAGGCTACCGATGGGATAGCGTAGCACCCATCTTTACGAATGCGCCAAAAACGCAGATGGTTTTACCCACGGTCCAGGCACTTACCCTGACAAGTATTGTTATCGGTGTTGCTACTCTGGCACTCATGCTCTCATTCGTGATGACCATATGGCGATACTACAAGACCACTGATGTCCGAAAGGTGAACAAGCTGCAGGGATGAATCATGAATATACTAATGGATAATTTACCTGCGCTTCTTATCGCATCGCCATTGATAGGAGCGATTCTCACCCCGGTGATCTCCCGGCTTGGGGATACCATCAGAAACGGATGGGTTATCCTCTTCTCCCTACTGACCTCACTTATCGGATTTTTACTCGCAGGAAAAGTCCTTTCATCGGGAACTATCTCATATACCTTTGGGGTCAGCTCCTTAAATCAGATAATACCCCCTGATTCAGGAGGGATTCCGGTGCGGATCATCTTCACCATTGATGCAATGAACGCTTTTATGGTGGTCATTGCTTCAATTGTTGGTCTTTGCATCATGGTTTACTCCATCTCGGCAATGCAGAAATTTTCAGGAAAAGATGGGTTTTATACCCTCCTGTTCCTCCTGATTGCCGGTGTAAATGGGATGATTGTCACAGGAGATCTGTTCAACTTCTTCGTGTTCCTTGAAATCAGTTCTCTCGCAGGAGCAGCACTTGTTGCTTACCGAATAGATAAAGGGATTGCAGCTGAAGCCGGACTGAAATACGGGGCACTCTCAACTATCGGCGGTATGATGTTTCTGGTAGGGATAGGCCTTCTGCTGGTTCAATACAATTCTCTGAATATGGCGGTCCTCGCCTCAAGAATTCAGATGACTCCGCTGGACCTGATTGCGTTTGTGCTCTTCTTTGCTGCCCTCGCAATGAAATGTGGTGCAGTTCCCATGCATTTCTGGACCCCGGATTCATACTCGATGGCGCCTTCAGCAGTAACGGCATTCCTCGTAGTTTCCAGTCAGGCGAGTTTGTATGGGCTTTTTCGAATCTGTTACACCCTCTATGGTAACGTCATTAACACAACAACCATCGGGTGGGTCATCATCATCCTTGGGGTGCTCTCGATGTTCATCGGAGTTACCATGGCAATCCCACAGAAAGATGTGAAACGGCTGATGGCGTATCATGCAGTCTCCCAGACCGGATATATGCTGCTTGGTGTCGGGGTAGGTCTTGCTGCCCTTTCCACTCCTTGTCTTTTAAATAGTGTGGGTATTCCTGCACTCAAAGGAGGGTTATTTCATATTATGAACCACGCCCTGTACAAGGGGCTCTTGTTTCTGACTGCCGGGGTAATTTTTTACCGGTGTGGAACTAGGAACCTGAACCATCTCGGAGGGCTTGGGCATAATATGAAGTGGACCATGCTCTTCTTTATCATCGGAGCACTTGCCATTGCCGGAATTCCTCCATTCAATGGATTTGCCTCTAAACTGATGATATATGAGTCGGTCTTTGTCTTCAACCCGATTCTGGCCGTCATTGCAATGGTAGTGAGCATTCTCACTCTTGCCTCGTTCGTGAAAGTATTTCACTCAATGTTCATGGGTCCGCAGCTCCCTGAATATAAGGAAGTGCAGGAAGCTCCACTCCCCATGCTCATTGGAATGGGAGTACTTGCAGCACTGGTTATCCTCTTTGGACTATTCCCCCAGCAGGTGGTTGATGTCCTCGTAGCACCAGCAGCAAGTGCACTACTAAACCACGTCGGATATGTTACCGATGTTCTTGGAGGTGTCAGATGATAGACACACTCACGCTCCATACCGGGCATGGTTCATGGAACGCGGTGTTTTATGTGATTGCATTAGTGATCACCCTCATCATCGGATGGATAATCTGGAGTTGGGGACGGTCAGACTATAACACCAGTACGCAGGCAACGGCCCCGTTCCTATCAGGAAATGAAGAACCAGCAAAAGAAGCAGTTCATATCAGGGCATCAAACCTCTACTGGGGGTATACCGATGCTCTGTCCGGATATTATAACCTCATAAAACCGCTCCATACCGGCAATACTGCAGACTACCTGCTTGCCTACCTTGCCGTGACAGCGTTACTTCTTATTGTGGTGGTGATCTTCAGATGAAACTCTCTGCATCATTTAAGCGATCTCTTTGGGTTTTTCATATGAATAGTGGTGCATGTAATGGATGTGATGTTGAGATCGTTGCAACAATTGCACCCCGGTATGATCCAGAGAGATTTGGAATACGACTGGTGGGATCACCAAGACATGCAGATGTCCTCCTTGTTACCGGCCCGGTAACTCATACCATGGCTGATAAGGTCAGACGAGTGTACGAACAGATGCCAAAACCGGGTGTAGTTCTCTGCATCGGGACCTGCTGTCAGTCAGGAGGGGTTTTTTACGACTCATATAATCTGGACGGGCCTCTGGACCAGATCATTCCGGTTGATGTGTATGTACCCGGATGTGCCCCACGACCTGAAGCAATCATTTATGGAGTGGTTCAGGCTATCAAAAAACTTGAACAACTTCAAAAAGAGGCATTAGCATGAGAGCTACAATGACCCCTCAGCAGATTGCTGATCACTTCTCAAAGCGATTCGAAGGGCAGATATCTGATATCAGTGTCAGGGAATGGGCTGAAGGCACGAAAAAAGTCCCAATACGGTCAGTATGGATGCGAATTCCCCGTGAGCAGATTATTGATGCAGTCAGGGAACTGGTTGCCATTGATTACCCGCATCTTGGGGTGGTGTCTGCTGTTGATTGTGGAGATATCATTGAACTCCTCTATCACATGCAAGTGTTCTTTGGAGGCAGGCATGAAGAGATTGAGATCATTTTCACAGTTCCAATTCCAAAAAACGATCCCCACGTTCCCACGATAACCGAAGTGATACCTGGTGCAGTGTATACTGAACGGGAGAAACAGGATATGATTGGGGTTATCGTCGATGGCATTCCTGATAATCGCAGGATATTCCTCCCGGTAGATTTCCCTGAGGGAGTATACCCCTGGCGAAAGGATGAAAAAGGAATTCCGGATTCTATGATAAAAGAACTCTGGAGGGTAGGAAGACCGGAGGGGCGGCCATCTCCAGCGGTGAAAGTCATTGAAAAACCAGAAAGAGTCCAGGCAATATCATCCGGAGATTCTACAGGACCAGTAAACCCACCTGAAAAACAAGGGGAAGAATTATTGGGAGGTGAAAAAAATGAGTGATGCAAAACCATCATATTTTCTGCCGATAGGTCCGATACATCCGGCATTAAAAGAACCAATCAACTTCACCCTGAAGATGAATGGTGAGGTTGTTGAAGAGGTAGACTTTGCCCCAGGGCGTGCACACCGGGGTATTGAATGGATGGGGATGCGAAGAAATCCGGTCCAGATCCTTCATTTATGTGACAGGATATGTGGTATCTGCGGTGTGCATCATGCCCTCGCCTTTGCCCAGGCAGTTGAACAGATAGCAGGGGTAGAAGTTCCAGACAGGGCATATTATGTCAGGACAATTATCGCTGAATTCGAACGTATTCAGTCCCATCTTCTCTGGGCAGGAGTTGCTGCCCACGAGCTCGGATTTGACACCCTGTTCCATCTGGCCTGGCAGGTAAGAGAAGAATCGGTTGATGTAATTGAATACATAACAGGCAACCGGATCAATTATGGTATCATAATGATAGGTGGGACCCGGCGGGATATTACTCAGGATATGTATCCACGCATTGAACGTGCTCTTACCTATTATGAAGATCTATTTGCCAAAATGGCAGACCTGTTCCTGAATGATAAGACCATTCACATGCGATGCCGAAATACTGGGGTTCTATCAAAACAGCGTGCTCTCGAACTTGGAACAGTCGGACCAACAGCACGTGCATCAGGTCTTGCCATGGATGTGCGGGTAGACTCACCATACGCAGCATATGGAGATCTGGACATTGAGATCATCCTGCCTGAAGTTTATGGTCAGGAGACGGTGGGGGATGTCTATGATCGGATTGTAGTCAGACTTTATGAGATAGTTCAGTCGGTTACCATTATTCGTCAGTGTCTCGCCCAGATGCCTGAAGGGTCGGTCCTTGCCGAAGAAAAATATGCCAAACTCCTGAACGGCCTTAAAAAGGCTTCGGGTGAAGCGTTTGGAAGAGTAGAGGCTCCTCGCGGTGAAGACCTTCATCATGTCCGAATGAATGGAAAGCAGGAGGCGCCTGAGATGTGGAAGGTCAAGGCTTCCACATATTCGAACCAGATGGCATGGGTCGATATTCTTCGGGGTGAACAGATTGCAGATATTCCGATTATTGTTGCATCGATTGATCCTTGTATGTCCTGCACCGACCGGGTTGCAATGGTCAGGCAGGATGGAGATGCAGGTGTCATTACCAAGGAGCAGTTGCACCAATTATCAGTTCGAAAAACACGGGAGATGCAGAAATGAGCGGCGTTCTTCTCCAGGCCGCTGCCGGAACGGTGATCGTCGCAGCCTTTGGAATGGTTGCCGGTCTGCTCTTGATGGGAGTTGACCGGATTTGTGCAGCCCGAATGCAGATGCGTCAGGGCCCGCCCCTTCTGCAGCCTTTTATTGATATCAGAAAACTTCTCACCAAGCAGTCAGTTGTTCCGGCAAACGCAATTCCATTTATCTTCAATGCAGCGCCCATAGTGGCCTTTGCCTCAGCAGTCATGATCCTGCTGTACATTCCAATCGGGAGCATAAACCCGGCAGGAGCGCTCATTCCAGTACTCAGTGAATGGGGTGATCTGATCCTGATTATGTACCTTCTTACTATCCCTGCACTTGCCATGGTAGTTGGCGGGTTTGCATCTGGCTCTCCTTACGCAAGTGTCGGAGCGCAGCGTGAGATGGTGACGATGATTGCATACGAGTTTCCGCTCGCCATCGCCATCGTATCAATCGCATGGCGTCTTGCAGTTGCCGGGTATGCAGAGCCATTCTCAGTGCTTACCATCGCTTCAACTCCAATCTGGTCTGTTGTCGGCCCGGTAGGCATAGTAGGGTGTATCATTCTTCTTCTGGTCCTGGCATGGGTTACCCCGGCAGAACTATCCCGGGTTCCCTGCGACACTCCGGAAGCGGAGACAGAACTGTGTGGTGGCCTTCTGGTTGAGTACTCAGGTCGAAACCTCGCCCTCTTCACGCTCTCAATGGCAGTGAAACTGGTAGCGATGACCGGCCTTACTGTGCTGCTTTTCCTTCCCTGGAATCTCTCACCAGTGCTGGGAGTGTCAGGAGCTCTTGCGATGGGTATTGATCTCGTCTTCTTCCTGCTCAAGGTCATCGTGGTAACGTTCATATCAGTTTCGTTAATCCGGGTTTCCATGGCACGGTTTCGGATCAACACCGTGGTTACCCTGTACTGGGGATGGCTCACTGTTGCCGGGCTTATCGGAATGATGCTGATTATTTTAGATGGGATGATCATTTCAGGAGGCTGTTTTTCATGATACGACTCCCTGCAGTCCCCATGGTTCTAAAGCAGCTCTTTAAAAAACCGGCAACAAATTTCTTTCCGGCAAAAAACCTGCCACCCTCAATAACTAATTTCCTTGAAGCGGTAGCCGGAGGCACTGCAACCATTCATCCTCCAGTGCAGACTCCGCCACGGTTCAGGGGGAAAATCCTCTATGACCGGGACACCTGTATCGGGTGTAAAATGTGTATCAGAGTCTGTCCTGCCAATGCGATTGAGTTCCTCCCTGATACTAAAAGAGTCAGGATCTGGGTTGGTCAGTGCATATTCTGTAGTCAGTGCAACGATGTCTGTCCCAAAGACTGCCTGCATATGTCTGATGAGTTTTTACTTGCAACAACTGATCGGTACGCTGAGACCATGATTGTTGAGTAAACACCTGAAACCCTTTTTTTTTCATAAATCCTGGTACCTCACCCTTTTCTTAAAAAACGCGCCATTGAGATTAAGAGAATATATGTGGTCATTTTGGATAAACGGCACTGTTTAACTCATCCTCATATCAAAATCAGTCAGATCCCATTTCCCATAATCTATGAAATCGCTGCTCTTAATGGCACAAACTAGTAATATGAGAGTCATTTTCACCTGCAGACAAAATTGTGCTCTATATAATCCTGCGTTTATTGTTTTTTAGACAATTAAGGATTATTTCATAGTAACTGCAATCAATCCCAGCATATCTGATTTAATCATATTTAAATCGCATTTTTCCGGATTTACGAAAAAGAACCATGAAATCAATCAGAATTCAATGAACTGAAGACCACAATCTTAATATCCTGACTCCCCGGATGATTGAATCAGGTGATTACACATGCCGCTCCCCCCCATTATAGAGCCAGGTACAATCACCCCGTACCTGGCATGTTCATCCGTAATAGCCTGTACTCACCCGGCTATACGAATCTGTGCTCGTGAACTCATTCACGATGTAGACGATGAACAGGAAAGAATTGATAAACTCTATACCTTTGTCAGAGACGCGGTAACCCATTCCGGTGACGCAGGAAGGACTGAACTGGTATGGGAACCCGATGAGGTCATCTCTGCCGGTCATGCCCTTTGTTTTGGAAAATCACATCTGCTCACAGCATTATGCAGAGTTGTGGGAATACCTGCCGGGCTGTGCTATCAGCGACTTCGAAGATCTGACGGATCATACGTCCTTCATGCTCTTTGTGCAGTATGGGTTGAAGATGGAAAAAAGTGGCAACGACTTGATGCTCGGGGAAATAAGCCAGGTATTAACGCATTTTTTTCAAAAACCGGAGAAGAACATCTCGCATATCCAATATTTGATGATCCTGGAGAGTGGCTTGATCCCCATATCTATGCAGAACCCTGGGATACCATATTGCATCTATTAGAATCTTCAGAGGATGTGGCATCCTTCATTGATGCATCTGAGCAGATACAAACTCCCCCCCGCCATCCTTACCGGACAGATATTCTCACTCCGGTGCCAGTATACTAACACATATCACTATCACCCTTTTTCCTTTACCGATGATAGGGAAGACCTTTATTTATCGTATATGCCCGATAAATCTGCTCAAGAATGATCAGACGGACCATCTGATGAGGGAACGTCATATCAGATAATGAAAGGAGAATATCAGATTTATTCCTGACTTCATCAGATAATCCATGTGGGCCGCCAATCAGAACCATGCATTGATGTGGCCCGTCAATCTCCCATTTCTTTATGTAACCGGCAAATTCAATACTGGATAGTTTTTTCCCTTTTGGATCCAACGCGATAATCAAACCGGCGGAATCAGAATTTTTAAGGAGTTGAGTCCCTTCCTGGATACAGGCAATTTCTATTTCAGAAGTACTGGCAGAATCCTTTAGTCGCTCCTCATGATATTCAGTGATTCGGATCTGACAAAGTCCTGTCAGCCGTTTCACATACTCCGCAATACCATCCCGAAGGTATGGCTCCTTTATCTTTCCAATACACACCAAATCAATCTGCATAATGCATCCAGGGATGAAAGTGATTAGCACATCAGCACAGAGCCCTATAAATCCGTTGGGGCACCGGGAAAATAAATAACGATACATGCAAATCAGAGAATGTGATGAGGTTGAAAGGAGAACCTTTCTGATTACCCCGGATGGAACTGTTGCTGCAGTATGGCGGGTCGTAAAGGAGAAAGATCATGTCGGGGAGATTATCACAAAAATAAACGAACTATCCGAAAAGCGCGAATATGACTTGTATTAGAAGACCTCAACCCCGTCATCCATTGGTTCAGACAGACGCTCGCCGGTGTAGGCGTTTATCTCAATAATTTTCTTTCCTTTAATCTGCCAGACAGGAATGTAAAGCTCGCGGATTTCAAGTGCAATGTTGCTGCGATCAGGAGCTACCTTCTTTTCCTCATAATAGATAGCATCGCCCTTAACCTGTCTGACCTTGATCTTCTGGGTCATTGAACTTATCAGAAGGCCGGTTATCTTCTCATCCGCTGCCTCTTTACTAATCTGCGGCCGGAGAACTTCAGAGCCTTTTGGAATACCCCGGCGGGTTACCACATCGGGATCAACTTCAGTCAGAGAGCCGTTTATTGCATTAAGACCACCTACACCAGCCCCATCAAATGAAACCTCCTGATCCTTAAAACTCCCAGACCCTCTGGTCGTATATCTGAAAAGCCAGTATGGCAGAAATTTAAGTGTCGCAACACCCGGAGCACCCGCTTTCTCCTCCGCTTCTTCACGGTGAACCCTGACTGGCAGATGTGGGATCTTTACATCACTTCCTGAATCTTCATCGCCCCTCAGGCCCCGGACATTCTGATGGTCAGCACTGCAGATGGGAAGCTTCAGCTCACGGCCAACAACCTTTGACAACACTGCCTCTCCGGCATACCTGGCAAACTCATCAGCATACCAGACGGTGCAATCCGGTGCATCAAGTCCGGAGTCAAGGGTGATCAATAATTTTTCACAGATTTTTTCCCCTGAATCTACTTTAACAGTATACTCGGTCTCTGAGAACCGGGAAACCTCTTCCGGGTCATCTGAGCAGACAACGACCAGATATGTAACACCATATACCGCGGACAGATCAATTGGCGTGGGTGCATTATGCACATCAAACCCTGCTGACCTCAAAATATCCGCTACTGCTTTGACTGCTTTCTCCCTGATCCTCTGTTCCATTACTATACTCATACACTCATAAAAAAGAACAATTTTTCTGTAGGTATGCGGGTACAACTGAGATATGAGTGATCCCCTCAGGTTTGTCAGCCACCGGATCGAGGATTATGCGATGCAGGTTACATTTGAACCTGCCAAAGGAACCGGGACGGTAGTCTATAACCTGTCACTTATTTATGAGCAGGATCTGGATCATACCCTCTCCGTCTTTAAAGCTACCTGTGATGCAGGAGTGTCTCCAAGCGGTCTTATCAGAGTACTGCGGGAGGGAGAATTGCACGACGGATATACAATTCCCAAAGGGCACTCCGGGTTGCTCACTCTGTGTAGCACCACGCTGGACGGGCTTTTAGTGCAACGTGGAATACCATTTAATCCAATTGGAGGAGGGGTTGTCGAGGTTACTGACAACATCCCCAGGCGATTTACCCACCTGATTAAGTATGAATATACTACGATTGATCCCCTTCAGGTACTTATCTCACAGGAGATTACGTCAGTGCTGAATGTTATGCGCACCGGAACCGGAAGTCTCCTTGGAAATATCAGAGAGTGTCACATGGAAGCTGAAGACCAGGTTGAAGAAATTCTTGAAGAACTGAGTGAAAGTTATTTCACCGGAATACTGGATCTTGGTCTGCCCAATACTCCCTGTCTCGGAGTTGCCGTTGACCCTCAGTACATGGGTGTTGCTGCCCTTGGAGGAACAAACTGGATGGCAGCACTACGCGAGGAAGGAATTTTTATACAAATGCAGGCCATGAAAGGGGTTACTGATATTTCCCGAATGGAATTTATCAATGACATGGATATACAAATCACAAAATTTAAATCTTAACCGATAAAATGAAGAGATAATATGGACCTCCCACTCAATAATCCAGATATCCGAACAGGAGCAGAGATCCAGTCAGTACTCGCGGATCCTGACTGCACCTGCAACGGTCCACTTTACGAAATGTTTCGTGGAGTCAGCAAAACGAGAGAGGACCAGGAGTGGCTTTCCACCCATCAGATACGCTTTGATGTAACAAGAATACCTGCAAGAACAATTTGCCGGGAGTGGGTAAAGACCAAAGGGCATTATCATCCCCTCTCACCGGACGGACTGTCATATCCGGAAATTTATGAAGTTCTTGAAGGAGCAGCATATTACCTCCTGCAAAAACGAGATCTCTCTGACATCATCCTGATCAGGGCAGAGAAAGGGGACCTCATTCTGATACCTCCTAACTATGGACATGTGACCATCAACCCGACCAGTGAGACCCTCACAATGGCAAACCTTGTCTCATCTGCGTTTTCAAGCGATTATCTGCCGTATGAACAGATGAAAGGAGGAGCGTATTACCTCTTTGCAGATGGAACCATGAAGAAGAACAAGGTATACCCGGCTGATATTCCGGAAATCAGGATCGTAGATGCAACAGGAGTTCATCTCCCTGAACCATTCCCGGATAAACCATTGTATAATGTTATCGGAGATGAACGAAGGCTCAGGTTCCTGAATTATCCAAAAGAGTGTGAAGAAGATTTTCGAAACCTTTCATTCTTTCGTTAAAATTACCGATGGGGCAGGCATCTGTTTATGCCTGGCAGCCATTCGGCGGGCAACCACTTTTTCTTCAGTTTCTGTCTCCGGCTGCCACCCATGAGTATCAAGCGCGCAAATCGCAGCATCAATTTCTGGGTATGAAAGGCCAAGTTCTCCTTCATCAGTCTGTCCCTGCCAGAGTCCTGCAGAAGGTGCACGGTTTACGATACAGTCAGGCACATGAAGATAGCGGGCAAGGTTCCAGATATCGGTCTTGAGTAGATGGATTATCGGCTGGATATCAGCAGCGTTGTCTCCATGCTTAGTGCAGTACCCAAGAAGATATTCAGTGCGGTTTGATGTCCCGCACACAAGAGAGGCATCCCTGTTCGCAATATAGTACAGATATGTCATCCGGATGCGAGCCATCAGATTGCCAAGCAGGTACGGAGTTTCGATAAAATCAGATGTCTGGCGGAACTGATCAAGTACTGGTGCTATTGGTACTGTAATCACCCTCATTGACAGGCATTCTGCCAGTTCAACGACATCATCTGCATCCTCACCAGGAGTCACAGCACTTGGTAAAAAAATTCCCTGCACATGCGACGGACCGACAGCCCGACAGCAGAGTGCAGCGACAAGCGCAGAATCCACGCCACCTGAAACTCCGACAACATACCCGTTAGATCCACTGTTTTTCAGCGTATCAGCAAGGAGACAGCATATTTTATCAACCTGTAAACTGGCAGACATACCAAACCTCTGTATTACTCCAGAGTTATGACGAAAAAAAGTATCAGGTCAAAAGCAGGTGGAATCAGGTACGATCAGGATGCACCAGACATATCTCGCAGTGTATCCAGATATCGCCTCAGCGCATGAGGCGTGGATGGGTGAGAAGAGGTGTATGAGAGAAGAAATGAACGGACTGCACAATCAAAAGGGCTTTCTGGTTCAGGGAACTCATCTGCATCTTCAGGCATGCACACAAGATCCCGGTATCTCCGGGCATAGAGATCAAGTTCTTCATGAGGGATTTCCCGCAGAGGCTGCATAACGGGAGTGCCAGATGCCCTGTGCTGAGAGAGGAAGAAATCGGCATCACCACTCATAATACTCTTTAGTGCCTGTTCAGCGAGATCCTCTGCGCAATCAGCAAGCGCAATACGGGTTACATCTGCTGACGGTACACCAGAGAAAAACGCATGCGCCCACCCTCTATCCCCATTCCTTTCAGCCCGGATGCAGGGGAGCGGAACAATGCGGGTATCATTCCGGTTTCCAAGAAGGCGCGATAAAAAAATCCACAGTGCACTGCTATGCCGCATCCCCATTACCACCCCGATGCGGTCACCGCTGACAAGCCATCTGTTCTGCCTTATCACCCGTTTCGCCCGAGTTTCAACATCTATACAGAGATGATCCGTGCACAGGTGCCGGCCTGAATACCGCTGAAAAAGAACTGCCTCTTTATGGCATTTGAAACATTTCATACAATTTCCGATCAGACTTAATTATTCTCTGCCATAAACCCATAAGACAATGCATCTATCGGCT
>Ga0351901_1084_pt1 | contig 27535 bp, 23 predicted proteins | sample BONcelHT113001D4_FD_206875 | JGI IMG/M metagenome (GOLD analysis project Ga0351901, IMG submission 206875) | Enriched cells from coal bed in the Powder River Basin, Montana, United States - BONCAT cells T11 rep1 HSBNCT.T11.300.1.D4 ...
ATCGAGAGACAACAAGGGGCAAAAGACTGGCAGCCACTGGCCGCCAGAATGGCTGGTGATCAAGGGCCGTATTTTGGCCTTCTGAACAGAATTGCCCTTGAACTGGAGCCGCTGGTGACGGAAAGGTCCCTGCCGATGTGGCTGCAACAGGTATATCGCTACCAGGCTGCCAGGGCTCAGGGATTGGTTCAGAAAACGGGAGCATTGAATAAGAATGTGGGTGGAGGAAACAGAATTATTAACACCATACGAAAAAATATCGGCAAGGAAGCCGGAGCGAAAGAACTGAACACCCGACTGGCGGCAGGCGGGGCCTGCCAGGACTATCGGAGTTCCCTTGAAGCAATCACCCCTGCCACTGCGTCGAGAAACCTGGCGTATCAGCTGGCCGCGCAGACATTTGGCGAAGACCAGGTAACCGGAAAATCCCACTTCTACACCGCGTCAACCGCCATGGCGAAACTGAAAAACAACCTGGCCGCAGGAGCCTCGGATGAGCTCTTCTGGCAGTTGTTGCAGGGGCCGTTTGATTTTCTCTGGACCTATGTTCGCAGAGAAAGCGCCTGCCAGCTCCAGGCCATGTGGGAAGAGCAGGTTCTTGCCCCTACCCTGGGTATGTCTCCCCAGCAGGCTATGCCTGTTCTTGTTGGACCTGACGGACTTGCCTGGCGCTTCATGAAAGGTCCTGCGGCACCTTTCATGACAGGTTCCATGTACGGTTATCGAGTCAAGAAAGCGTTGGGCGGAACAGTGCCCCTGCAAAATTCGCTGTTCGCCTTTCTCGGTAAGGGGGCTCAGGCTCAGGCAACGGTTATGGCAATGGGCAGGCCTCAGCAGTTCAATATCGGCATCAAGGGCCTTCCCACGGACGGCAATGTCGAAGCTACCATCAAGCCTCACGCCGCACGCCTGGAACTCCAGTGCGGCGGCAACAGTCAGACCCTTGTCAATCATAATTATCCGGTGAGTAAAACCTTTTACTGGTCTCCGGATTCATGCGGCGATGTCGTGTTGCAAATCGAGGTGGGAGATGTGGTTCTTACCAAGCATTACCTGGGGCAGGATGGCTTCCCCAATTTCCTCAAGGACATGCGCGGTGGAAAACGGACATTCCTTGTCAGTGAATTTCCGGGTGAAAAGAACGCATTGGTAAGGATGGGAGTAAAATACATCACGCTGAACTACCAGTTCACCGGCAGCGGCGCGGTACTGAAGCAGACCGCTACGTTGTCGGGACAGGCGCCAAGGAGCATAGCACAGTGCTGGACACACTAGAAAGCGGACAAAACTGGCAGTGGGCCGCGTTCGGGAAGCATCCGGCGGCCAAGGACTATTTTCAACTTGGGGAAAACACCCCATTTTTTGAGGGTCTCTTTACCTGGATTGAAGACGGTTACCAACTCCTTACAACGAAGGAGACTGTTGCCCCCGATTTCTGTTCCTGGCGCTTCTGCGCCAAGGCAGCGGGGAAGGAGTCATTGGTATGCGGCGTCGTTCGGGTGAGCAGCGACAGCTTTGGCCGGCCTTATCCCTTGGTGATAACGGGGATCGGATCTCTCCGGAACTGGCAGGACAACTGGGACCTGCTCCCCTTTGCCTGTGAAAAGACCTGGAGCCAGATCGAATACCTTGCTTCGAACCTCTTCCCCGATCTGAAGAAGTTGGAAGAGGGGATGCACACCATCAGGCCTCCCGTACAGGGATGGTCGGAGCTGAAAGAGAAGAGGAAAGTTCTGAACGAAATAGGTTCGCCATCCGACCCGTACGCATCGTTTCTCGATTTACGTGAGTTGAAGAAACTGGCCGCTGCCAATGCGGATAAAGGTGAGACGTACGTGAGTCTCGACAGGGGGCACTGCAACGACAAAATTATGCGGGTCAGTCTCTGGCACCAGCTGTTCAAGGAATCCGTGACCGGCATTCCGAATGCCGTTTTCATGGGCGGAACGTTGGAAAAGGCCTATCTTGCCCTATTCAGGCGGCCTTTGAAAGCGACGGATTTCACGCAGCTTTGGTCGGTTTCTTCAGCAGGGGGCGGAAAAAACATGATCGGCACGGAGTTTTCCATGGATATTTCCGAATTGGGCAGACATCCCATTAGCGTTGACAAGCCGGCAGGGGTCGATATCCGTTACGACCCTGCTTTTGATGAACTACAGACGGAAGTGGACAAGCTTTCTTCTCCGGCAGCGGCCGGTTCCGTCAATTGGGAGAAGGTCTGCAGATTCGCTTCGGAGATCCTGATGAACAGGTCCAAGGACCTGGTAGCGGCCGGTTATCTTGCGGTTTCTCTGATTTACCGACGCCGTAACGACGGGTTTGCCATGGGTCTCAATCTGTATCTGGACCTGCTTGAGCATTTCTGGGAAGAACTTTATCCTTCCAAGCTTCGTACGAGGGGGCGGATCCGGGCGATAGAATGGTGGGCAGAGAAGACCGAAATCGCTTTGAAGCAACAGAAGGACCTCTCTTTTCCCCCTGTTCAGCTCGAATTGATCAGAAACAATCTGAGCCGACTGGAAATTCTTTTGTCGGAGCGTCTTGAAAACGCCCCTTCCCTGATTGGCATTCGGGAAATCCTCACCGGTTTTTCCCGTGAGGTGGAGGACGCTCCCCGATCGGAATCTCGCAAGTCTTCCGTGTCGGATATCGAGGAGGAAACCCCTTCGCTTCAGGTCAACGCAGAGGAGGATATGGCCGGGGAGGGTTCTCCCAGCCGGGATATAGTAAGCAGCCACGAAGCCGAACACACACTGCAAGATGGGATGAACAGGATACGTGAAGCGTCTTTTTATCTTTGGCACCAGGACTTGGCGGTATCAATTGCCTATCGGATGACGAGAAAGGCTGCCTGGTATTCGGTGGAAGACTTACCGCCGGCAGTAAACGGCAGAACCCGGATACCTCCTCCAACCACCGTAGAGAAAAACCTTCTGTTCGAGCTGAGAAACAAAGGGGATGCCGAGGCACTCCTCAAGGCTGCCGAGGCGAGGATCACCCAGTATATCTTTTGGCTTGACCTCAACCGTCTTTCTGCGGAGGCCCTGTCGAGGCTCGGGACACGATTTGAAAAGGCCCATAAAGCCGTGTGCCAGGAGACTGCTTTTCTGCTGCATCGTTTGCCGGGGTTGGAGGAGCTCTCGTTTTCTGACGGGACTCCCTTTGCCACTCCTGAAACAAGGCAGTGGCTGGAGAGCATCGTCTATCGGGGATCTTCCGCCGGTGATGTATCTCGCTCCTTTCCCGACACACCTCTTGGTGAAATGGAGACGGTTATCGGGCAAAGCATCGATGAAATACAGGTCTTGCTTCGTCAGGGAAAGCTTATCGAAGCAATGGAGAACGTGCAGGAGAAACTTCGAGCATCCTCTTCCCGTCGTGAGAAACTTCTGTGGCGGTTGGCGCTTTCCAGGATGCTGGTGGACATCGGAAAACCGAAACTTGCCATTCCGCACATCGACCAGATTCTGATGGATATGGACAGACACGACCTGGAAGAATACGAGCCCTCATTGGCCATGAGGGGGCTCAGGCTGGCCTGGTTTGCCTTGGACGCCCAGTCTGAACAGAAATTCAAGGATCGCGCCACGGATGTGCTGCACCGGATAGGACGGGTGGACATGCCGGAGATGGTGCGGCTGGCGAAGGAGTAGCTGCTGCAGGCCACGTCCTTAAACGGGTAGGGTCTCCCATGAGTTTGTTGCCGTTTCCACATTGTAAGGAAATCTAAAATAAAGGAGCAAAAAAATGGCAAAGGAATCATCCTTGGCGCCGAAAGAAAGAGTAAACATTGTGTATCGTCCATCCTTGGGCGATGCGAAGGAAGAAGTTGAACTTCCCTTGAAAATGCTGGTGATGGGTGATTTTACCGGGAGTCAGGATGGCCGTCCCTTGGAGAAACGTGAACCGGTAAATATCGATAAGGACAATTTCAACGAGGTCCTGAAAGCCCAGAAAATCTCCCTGAATTTCAGCGTCCCCAACCGGTTGGCCGTTGACCAGAGTGATGAATTGAATGTCAGTCTACGGGCGGAGACGATGAAAGATTTCGGTCCTGAGGCGATCGTAGAGCAGGTGCCGGAATTGAAGCGGCTGCTGGAACTTCGGGAAGCTCTGCGAGCCTTGAAGGGTCCGCTCTCGAATGTCCCTGAATTCCGAAAAAAAATACAAGAGCTCATTAAAGACGAGGATGCCCGGCAGCGGCTGCTGGCCGAAATCGGCTTGGACAAGTAAGGAGGACTTATGAGCATGGAACAGGTGAATACTTCGGAAAATACGGAACCGGCAGTCGTGCAGGAATCATTGCTGGAAGAGATTGTTCAGGCTACGCGTCTGAAACCGGTTGACGAGGCATATTCCATCACTCGCAAGGGTGTGGAGGCTCTGATCGCTCAGCTCCTTGAACCGGGGCGGGATGTTGCAAGGGTCTCAAAGGCAAGTCTGGACGACATGATTGCCGAAATTGATTGTAAAATGAGTCTGCAGCTTGATGAGATTCTTCATCACGGTGACTTCAAGAAGCTGGAATCGGCCTGGCGTTCCCTTGACTTTCTCATTGACCGGGTCGATTTCCGGGAAAACATCAAGATGGAAATTCTTCATGTCACAAAAGAAGAACTACTGGAGGATTTCGAGGACGCCACCGAGGTGGTTCGGTCCGGACTGTACAAAACGGTCTACACCAGCGAGTACGGACAGTTTGGCGGGAAGCCTTACGCCTGCTTGATCGGCAACTATGAATTCAATGCCGGCCCCCAGGACATGCGACTCCTTCAGCACACGGCTGCGGTGGCCGCCATGTCACATACTCCCTTCATTGCCGCTGTCGAATCTGAATTTTTCGGCCAGGAAGACTATAATTCTCTTCCAAACCTCAAGGATATCAAGTCAATCCTCGACGGGCCGCAATACATCAAGTGGCAATCGTTTCGTGAAACCGAAGACGCACGCTACGTCGGCCTCACGCTTCCCCGCTTTCTGCTGCGTCTTCCGTACGGGCCGGAAACCCAGCCGGTCAAGAGCTTCAACTACCAGGAAAAGGTCTCCGCCAACCATGAACACTACTCCTGGGGCAACGCTGCCTTCGCCTTTGCCACCCGCATAACCGACAGCTTTGCCAAATACCGCTGGTGCGCCAACATCATCGGTCCCCAGGGTGGCGGAGCCGTGGAGGACCTGCCGCTGCATCAGTACGAGGCCATGGGTGCCATCCAGACCAAGATCCCTACCGAAGTTCTCATTTCCGAGCGGCGGGAGTTTGAATTGGCTGAGGAAGGTTTCATCGCCCTGACCATGCGGAAGGGGAGCGATAATGCCGCCTTTTTCTCGGCCAATTCGGTGCAGAAGCCGAAGTATTTCGGCATCGGCAAGGAGGGAAAAGAGGCGGAGCTGAACTACAAGCTCGGCCTGCAGCTTCCCTACATGTTCATCGTCAGCCGTCTTGCCCACTATCTGAAAGTCATCCAGCGGGAAAACATCGGCACCTGGAAAGAGCGCAGTGACCTGGAACTTGAACTCAATAATTGGATTCGCCAGTACGTCTCCGACATGGATAACCCGATGCCCGGTGTTCGGAGCCGCAGGCCCTTGCGTCAGGCCGAGATAGGCGTCGAGGAAGTGCCGGGCGAACCGGGCTGGTACCGGGTCTCCCTGAAAGTCAGGCCTCATTTCAAGTATATGGGGGCGTATTTTACCCTGTCGTTGGTGGGTAAGCTGGATAAGGAAGTTAGCGCCTGAGATTAACAGGAGCACGGCCTGCTGCGCCGTGCTCTTTTTAAGGTTAAGTATTCTAATGAAAATTAATTGGTTAATTTAATAGTTTTTACCAAGGGGGAATTCCTGTATTCCCTTCTATCAAACAAAGGAGGAGTTTTATTATGGCAATGCCAGCACACCTCACCCTCACGGGTGAAAAACAAGGCAAAATCGATGGTTCCTGCGAGATGCAGGGACGGGAGAAGACGATTCTGGTCTACGGAATGTCTCATGACGTTACTATTCCCCGCAGTCCAACCGACGGACTTGCCACCGGCAAGCGTGTTCACGGTCCGCTAACGATCACCAAGGAGTTCGACAATAGCTCGCCAAAGCTTTATCAGGCGCTCTGTACCGGCGAACACCTGAAGGACGTGACCATCAAGTGGTATCGGATCACCAAGCAGGGAACCGAGGAGCATTACTTTACCCATAAGCTGGAAGATGCCATCGTTGTCAGCATGAGTCCGTCCATGCCGGTAACTCTCTTGGCATCCAACGAACCGTATCGTCATATGGAAAATGTTTCTTTTACCTACAAGAAGATCAAGTGGACATGGGAACCGAATGGTATCGAATCTGAAGACTCATGGGCAGTGCCAAAATAATGTGCCTTGAGAAAAGGAGATGCATATGAAACAGCGATTGCTTGTAATGCCGATTCTGCTGGCCTGCCTGCTTCTGGCTCAGGGTGCTCTTGCCGATAGCTTGACAATCAAGGCAGGAGACACCATTCAAAAGGTGCTGGAGGCTCACAAGGGAAAGCGAATTACGCTTCGCCTGACGGGCGGCGGAGAATTGAGCGGTAAAGTGCGTTCAGTTACCGATGAGCTTGTGCAGCTAGGTGAGCTGTCCAATCAGGAGTTTTTTGACGGTGTAATAGAAATCGGGAAAGTTTCAGCCGTCATAGTGCGAGTGAAGGAATAAATACTTATGTAAACTTGATTATTTGCCATTCCAATCTGAATTTCCTGCGGATTGAAAACCAAATAAGAATAAAGCAGTGAAGAGCGTTGAGACTGTTCCTCGCGAAGCAGTCCAATTACTTCAAAAGGAGGATTATAATAATGGCAATGCCCGCTCATCTCACCCTCATCGGTGAAAAACAGGGTAAAATTGATGGCTCCTGCGATATGCAAGGACGCGAGAAAACCATCCTCACCTATGCAATGACACATGACATCAGCATTCCCCGCAGTCCTACAGACGGACTTGCCACAGGAAAACGCGTTCATGGCGCTCTCTGCGTTGTCAAAGAGTTCGATGCGAGTTCACCAAAACTCTACCAAGCCCTATGCACCGGCGAACACATGAAGGACGTAACCATTAAATGGTACCGGATTACCAAGCAAGGGACCGAAGAGCACTATTTTACTCACGTCCTTGAAGATGCGATTATCGTAAGCATTCACCCGTACATGCCGACAACCATCGTGGCGGCTAACGAACCGTTTCGCCACATGGAGGAAGTAGCTTTCACCTATAAGAAGATAAAATGGACTTGGGAGCCAACCGGCATCGAAGCGGAAGACTCCTGGGCTGTGCCCAAATAATTTGCCATTTTTAGATTGGCATACCCTCCTCGATTGGGAGGAGGGTGTTTTTTAGAGAGTAAAATACCTCAAACGTTCGAATCGAAAGGAGAATAAATATGGGCGGCTTGGGATGTAGTGATAACACGAGACAAAAGTATGGAAAATGGTGTGCATTACTGGATGGGATTGTAGGGTCTGCAGGGGCGGCCACACCTGATCCGGGTGGTGTCGTCGCGGTAGGTACAGCGGCTCTTGACCCAGTAGTTCCGACAACAGTTATATTGATACAAATAAGAGAATTTAACCATGAAATGGCAAAAAAAGAGAGTAACCTTTGGATTGATCCAACTTGGGCCGAGCAACATCCGATGGAAGCTTTTAGGGAACTGAAAAGATTAAGGGGTCAATAATATACGTTTGAAATTAGAGCAATAAATAACAATAAGGAATAAACATGAAACGTTATCTGCAAATTATAGCTTTGTTTGTTATGGTAATTGGGATTTTTTTAATAGGAAAAAAAGTTGGTAGTCATAATACGTCAGAAAAATTAGATAAATTATTTTTTGAGTCGTTTATTTCACTTGTCGCAACTGATGTTAAAGGTAAAGTTGAATTGTTGGAGCTAATAAAAAGTGGAAACTGTACCAAAGCTCATGAACGAATTGAATCTTATCTGGATATAGGACTTGCAGATATAGCTGTCTATGTCAATATGCGACCTATCAAGCCAGACAGTAATGTAATTGAGGCTATTAGCCTTGCCAAAAAATACAGAGAAAAATATCCGGGACATCGTGTCAATAATGTCATAGAAAATTCAGTAAATAAGACGTTAGATTATGTTAAAACAAAATAGATCTACTGATATTGTTAATAAAAAATCTACTGCAGAAACTTATATCAGAAATTTTCATTATCCGATGCAATCAATGTTGTCTCTCAGCAGAGTAAAAGATGAGCTTTTCTTAGCTGTAATTAAAACACGAGAAGATTTAGATCAAGATTTGATAGATTATATTACGTCTCACTCTTTTTTCAAAAATTCATTTGATCCAATGAAAGCGATCAGAGACTTGGAAGCCCATGTGTTGGCAGAGTCAGGGAAATCAGGGGCAAATCCTTGAAAATGCGCTTCTCGTTGTCAGATTTTGGAAAATGGTGTGCGATGTGCTTCGGATTTTGCAGTCACCTTTCAAGTCCAATATAGAATTGAATGATGCGATTTAAACTGCAAAGGAATATAGAGATAAGCATCCTTCCCACATCGTTAACCCAAATTTGTATCCTACAGTCAGGAAAGTATTTGCAGTTGCAAAACGCGAATAGATTTGGCATTTGAAAAAACTGCTGACCAAAAACTTGATAGTCATAAAACTCAGATCCAATGGTAAAAAACAATAAAAGAGGGCTGTATGTTTATAAGAATATTTTTTGTTTTTTTATGTATTTTTCTTCTGTTCTCGTTCTGTAAACTCACACCTGAAAGCACTGCTGGTGACTTTATCCAACAGAATAAAACTACTGAAATAATGGCGCTTCTTGCCTTTACCAATAAGGAAGATGAAATAGGAAAGAAATGGGAAGAGTTTCTTGCAGAACGCAATCATCGATTCACTAACAAGGATTATCAAATTGCAATTCATAGTCTTGAATACGAATATGATCAATCATATGCAATGTTAAATGCATGTGTCGAAAATACAAACAAAGAAGCTAAAGAATATTCATCATCATGGAGCAAAGATTTGAAAAAACAGTTCGGCAGTGTTTATGTTCAAAACAATTTTGAGACAATAAGATTTACTATAGTAGCTTTATCAATGATAAATAGCATAGCTTCTTGCGAAGATAAGGTCAAAGAAGCCATCTATCGTGAATACCGATACCTGGATGCGACCAAATATTATATTATGGAAATTGTTGAATTTTCTGAAGCTTTGGATGAGGAAGAAAAAATGAAATCCAAAGTTTCAATAACTGCAGCCAATAGCTATTTGATTAACTTCGAATATCCTTTGCAATCAATTTTCTCGGGTGAAGGATTGAAAGGTGCTCTCTTCACAATGGCCCTGAGAACCCATAAGGATATGGATCCACAGATGATAGATTTTTTTACACATCGTCCACTATTTATGAAACCTTTCGCTTTAGTTAAAGCACTAAATGATTTAAAAGCTCTTCAAGAGAACTAGTTCGTGTCCATCTCAAAACCCATTCCCGGAAAGCGCTGCAGACGGCCTATACGACATCGGCAGCACGCAAGGTCGGCGCGGCCGGCGGTGGCGGGATCGCCAGACTATCGGATTCAGCCCTTGGCGATCTGGCGGAAAAACTTGTACATGCCCAGTATTCGCAGGCCTATGAAAACGATGCGGACCGGTATGCGCTGATATTTATGAAGGCCAACAACTATGACTCCAAAGCCGCGGTAAGCGCTCTACGCAAACTGCAAAAGATCTACGGCAATGAGGGCAGCGTGTTTTCCAGCCATCCGGCCCCCGGTGATCGTGCCGATGCTCTGAAAAGGGCGCTGTAAAGAAATTTCGAGGTTTAAAAATGCAAGAACAACGATTAACCGAGCGAATCCGCTCGCAGGAGCGGGAGCCGATGCGGCGCGGCGGCGTGAGCCGCAATCGTTGCATCGATTCTATTCTGGGCCACTTGCAGCGAATTCTCAATACCCGGCAGGGAAACGTCCTGATTGCGGAGGATTATGGGGTCCCTGATTTCCTCAATTTTCTTCAGTCATTTCCCGATTCGGTGCATCACATAGAAGCGAGCATCCGGACAGCCATCAACAACTACGAGCCCCGGCTTAGCGGGACAAGCGTAACATTTATTCCTCGCGAGGACGATGACCTTACCCTGCGCTTTCAAATCATCGCCAATCTTGCACTGGAAGGAGACCGACAGGTGCTGCTTGAGACAGTCGTGGACACCGATGGCAGGGTTTGCGTACGTCGCTAATAGTGGCGTTGTCAGCGTGAGTTGGCGGCCGCAATGTGTTTGGCCCGGTAAATCCGGGATGGAGGCGCAGTTTGACAAGGAAATACTTTAACTCGGAACTGAGTCGGCTCAAGGAACTTGCCGCGGAATTCGCTGCTGCCAATCCGGCCCTGGCGCCGCTTTTAAACGGCCCTTTGGCCGACCCGGATGTGGAGCGGTTTCTGGACGCGCTGGTGTACCAGAACTGCTTGCTTGACCGTAAGCTTGGCGTTGATTTTCCCGAGCTTATCCAGAAATTGGCGAATCTTATCCTGCCACATTTTTTACGGCCGGTTCCTGCAACTACCATCGTTGCCTTTACCTCGGAACCATCACGAGGCCAGTCCGTGACGGTGCCGGCCGGGACGCAGCTTGCTTCCACTCCGGTTGATGGAACGTCTTGCCGGTTCACAACCACTTGTGACCTGGATGTTCATCCCGTTGAACTGGTGGATGTCGTAAGCGAACAGACTTCAGTTCGTGCTGCCGAAATACGACTGATGTTCACCGTGCATGGTCATAACCTTTCCCAATGGCGACCGGAAAGCCTTCGCTTTTTCCTCGCCGACGATCATGCCGTTGCTACGGAATTGTATATTCTCCTGAGCCGCTACACTACCGGGATAGTTGTCGCAGCTGCCGATGGCGGCGCCAGCGTGACTCTGCCGCCTGGACACCTGAAACCGGCCGGCTTTGAGGAAAATGAGGCCCTGATTCCTTATCCACCTCATGCGTTCCCGGGCTACCGTCTGCTCCAGGAGTATTTCAACGCTCCGGAAAAGTTTCTGTTTTTCGAGCTCACCGGTTTGGAGCGCTGGGAGCACCGTGGAGACGGCTGTCAATTCACGATACGTTTACAACTGGATGGTCTGCCATCCGGACTGCCACGGATTGGGCGCGGTAGTTTTGTCCTGCATGCGGTTCCTGTCATAAATATTTTCTCCCATGCCGCCGATCCTGTTCATATCGATCACCGTGCCAGCCGATATCTTGTCAGTCCTTCCGGTCCAAACTCTTCCAAGCACCAGATTGTATCGGTTGACAGGGTAACCGGCTTTTCACGGGAGACCAGGCTTGAGCGGAAGTATGCAGCATTCGAACTGTTCAGTTCTGACCGGCTCGAAACCCCGGTCTATCATACCTGGCTGGAAAAATCGCCTGTGCGCACCGGATATGAAATTTTTTTGAACGTGGCGTTCCCCGAAGGAAACTCTTTCCCTGATGCGGAAACTCTGTCCATAGCGCTTACCTGCACCAACGGGAATCTTCCAGACAGTCTGCGTATCGGAGATATTTGCCGCCCGGTTTCTGGACTCCCCGAAGGCGTATCTTTCAGCAATATCACTCCGGTCAACCCTGGCGTTCCTCCACCCGTGGGGCCGGAACTTTTGTGGCGGCTCACCTGTCATCTCTATCTGAATCAGATGTCGTTGGCGAGTGCGGAAAACCTGCAGACACTGCTGAAATTGTATGTATTCCAGGAAAACACCTCCGGCACCCCGGTCACGGCCAATCTGAAACGGATTGCGGGAATCGAGGAGATTTCTGTTGCGCCGGGTGAATGTCTGGTTTCGGGTGTAGCCATGAGAGGGAGCGAGATTCTCCTGAAGGTGCAACAGGACTGCTTTGCCGGTGCCGGGGATTTGTTTCTGTTCGGATGCGTACTGGACCGTTTTCTGGCGGGATATGCTTCGATAAATTATTTTACGCGGCTGACTATGAAAGAACTATTGAGAGGGGAGCGCACACTGTGGCCGATGCGACAGGAGTGATATCTTTCCCCTGTGGCTCCACTACATCTTTTTCCCGTACTGAAGCAAGTGTCGACTCTGTGCCCTCGTTGTGGGAGAGAATAACCCGATTGATGTGGTTGACCCCTCTGATTTTTAGGTTTTGGAACAATTTCAACTGACCTGGACACTCTGGGTGAGCAAATAGCAGCGAATTACATAAGTAAAAGAAGGGAACTCCATGTTGACCGTCGATATCAAAAACCTGCTGAAAAGACTGAACCCGCTTTGCACTCGCGCCCTGGAAGGGGCGGCTGGACTGTGTGTCTCCCGGAGCCACTACGAAGTCACGGTGGAACACCTGTTCGCCAAGTTGCTGGAGGAACCGCAAGGCGACCTGGAGTTGATCCTGCGTCACTTTGAAATAGATCCGCTGACCGTACAGAGGTCGTTGGAGCGGACACTTGAGGAGTTTCACTCGGGCAACACCGGCAAGCCGGTCTTTTCCCCTCTTCTCATCCAGTGGTGCCAGGATGCCTGGATGATCGCGTCCATAGATCTGTCGCAGGGGCACGTCCGGTCCGGAGCCCTACTGGCGGCCCTCCTGGCAAGACCGCTCCAATTGGCCGAAGGGAAGTATCTCGACACACTCCAGCCCATCGGCAGGGATACCCTGCTGAAACAATTCGCCGGTTTGGTGCAGGGATCGGTGGAGCAGTCACTACCTGAAGAGAGGCCGCTACGGGAGGAAGCCGCATCCTCCGGCAGCACGGCCCTCAGCCGATTCTGCACTGACTTCACCGGCAAGGCCAGGGCTGGCGAGATCGATCCGGTATTTGGCCGGGACCGGGAAATTTCACAGATGATCGACATCCTGGCCAGAAGACGGAAGAATAATCCGATAGTGGTCGGCGAGGCAGGAGTCGGCAAGACGGCTGTTGTTGAGGGGCTTGCGTTGCGAATCGTGGAAGGTGACGTCCCTGAGCTTCTGGCTGAGGTTGCTATCCTCGGTCTCGATATGGGACTGCTCCAGGCCGGGGCCGGGGTCAAGGGCGAATTCGAAAACCGGCTCAAGTCGGTGATTGCCGAGATCAAGGCCTCACCGCGGCCGATTATCCTGTTTATCGATGAGGCCCATACGATGATCGGCGCCGGGGCTCAAGCAGGGGGAGGTGATGCGGCCAACCTGTTGAAGCCGGCTTTGGCGCGGGGTGAATTGCGCACCATTGCCGCTACTACCTGGGCCGAGTATAAAAAGTACTTTGAAAAAGATGCGGCACTGGCGCGCAGATTCCAACCGGTAAAGCTGGACGAACCTTCGGTGGAGACAGCGGTGCTTATTTTGCGCGGGTTGAAAGACAAGTATGAACTGGCTCACGGCGTAACCGTCCGCGACGATGCCATTACCGCTGCCGCCGAGCTTTCAGGTCGCTATATCTCGGGCAGGCAACTCCCGGACAAGGCGGTTGATCTGCTTGATACCAGTGCGGCGCGGGTGAAGATTCTCCTCACGGCCAAGCCCTCGTTACTGGATGATAAGGAACGGGCTATCCAGGCACTGGAGCGGGAAAAAGCGGCCTTGGAGAGGGACAGTCTGCATGGTCGGGATTACGATGAGGAACGACAGCGGGGTCTTGTTCAACGGCTCGACGCTCTCAAGGAGGAGTTGTCGAAAATACACACACGCTGGAAAAAGGAACAGGAGCTGGCTCATCGCCTGATCGGGCTGCGCAGGGAATTGACGGAAATTGCCGGCCGGGACGGCAGCAAAGACGAGCTTGAAGAAGTTAAGAGGATGGTGGCCGGCGTTGCGGCTGAGCTGGAACTGCTGCAGGAGGGTTCCCCCCTGGTGCGCATCGAGGTGGATCCGGACATGGTGGCAAAGGTCGTCTCCGACTGGACCGGGATCCCCTTGGGCCGGGTGCTCCGCGACCAGGCCCGCAATGTCGTGCTGCTGGAAAACGACTTGAAGCAGCGGATCAAAGGGCAGGACGAAGCGATTGCCACAATCGGTCAGATAATCCGCGCCGCAAAGGCGGGCCTGAATGATCCCCGTCAACCCCTGGGGATATTTCTGCTGGTTGGGCCTTCGGGCGTTGGCAAGACCGAAACCGCCCTGGCCGTAGCGGACCTGATGTTCGGTGGGGAGCGTTTTCTCACCACGGTGAATATGAGCGAGTTTCAGGAGGCCCACACGGTCAGCCGCTTGATCGGCTCGCCACCGGGGTACGTTGGCTTCGGTGAGGGTGGTGTCTTGACCGAGGCGGTACGTCGTCAGCCCTATTCGGTGGTGCTGATGGATGAAGTGGAAAAGGCCCATCTTGACGTGGTGAATCTTTTCTACCAGGTGTTTGACAAGGGAACCCTCGCCGACGGCGAGGGACGGGAGATTGGCTTCAGAGACACCGTCCTGTTTCTAACCAGTAATCTGGCTTCCGATATCATCGCGCACCACTGTTCCGGGTCGGAAAGACCCGATCCAAAGATGTTGATCGAGGCCATCCGTCCGGTTCTGTCACGACATTTCAAGCCGGCACTGCTGGCTCGAATGACCATTGTCCCGTTCTTTCAGTTGGACCCTTCTTTCATGAAAGAAATCGTTACCCTGCGAATGGAAAAGCTGGCGGACCGTCTTCGTGAAAGCAATAAAATGGAGCTTGTCTATTCATCGGAGGTGGTAAAACGGATAGCAGCTCGCTGTCAGGAGGTTGAGACAGGGGCTCGCACTATCGACCACATCATGCGAGGAACGATCCTTCCCCAACTTGCGGCTGAAATTCTGTCCCGGATGGGTGATGGTGCCATGCCATCGTCGGTCCGTCTAGGGGCGGCAAAAGACGGTGGTTTTTCGGTGCGGTTCATGGCGTGATATGAACATGTGGCTAAGAAGTGGTAGCAAGCGTTTGTATTCTGCTGCGTTGGCTATCAGGCTTTGTTACACCTGGTCTAAAAATGTGTTTTCTTTTGCTTCTGGTAACTTAGAGTTTGTTCGTAAATAAGCATTCCGGGCTCGCATCCCGTCTTCATGCCGTTTTCGACCTGTCCTCAATCGCAAAATCCTCGACGTAGCCTTGCTACGCCTGCGGTTTTGTTCAATCGTCCCGGCCAAATCCGACATAAATTCGGGCGCGATCTCTCGGAATGTTATTTACGGACAAGCTCTTAGCGTTGACTGCCCTTGCGGTTTTTTCCGGCAATGCTTATAATGGCGTTGAAACCAACCAAGAAAAGCTTCGATCCGTGTACAGAAGTAAGAGAGGACCCTTGATGAACATACTGAAGACGACATTTTTGTTAACCCTGATGACGGTGCTGCTGGTGATGGCTGGTGGAGCGATCGGCGGACAGGGAGGGATGCTGATTGCCCTGGTCTTTGCCGGGGTGATGAATTTTGTCTCCTACTGGTTTTCCGACAAAATTGTGCTGAAAATGTACCGCGCGAAAGAGGTCACCGAGGCGGAGAGCCCGGAGTTTTACGGCCTCGTCCGTCAGTTGACGGTTCAGGCCGGTTTGCCCATGCCGAAGGTCTATCTCATCCCTTCGGATACGCCGAATGCCTTTGCAACGGGGCGGAATCCCGAGCATGCCGCTGTCGCCGCGACCAGCGGGATCCTTCGCATTCTGTCTCGCGAGGAGTTGATGGGGGTCATGGCCCATGAGCTTTCCCATGTGAAGCATCGTGATATCCTGATTTCCACCATTGCCGCGACTGTGGCCGGTGCCATTGCTTATCTGGCGCACATGGCACAGTGGGCTGCCATTTTCGGCGGTGGCCGGGACCGGGATGATGATGGCGGCGGAATGCTCGGGTTACTGGTAATGGCTATTGTCGCACCGATGGCGGCACTGCTGATTCAGATGGCGATTTCCCGTTCGCGCGAGTACGAGGCAGACAAGGGCGGTGCAGCCATTTCCGGAAACCCGCTCTACCTGGCAAACGCACTGCGGAAGCTGGAGTCGGCCAATCGGCAGCTCCCGATGCCGGAGGCGACGCCGTCCTCTGCCCATATGTTCATTGTAAATCCCTTGAGCGGCGGGGGGCTTGCGTCACTTTTCTCCACTCATCCTCCCATGGAGGAACGGGTCAGGAGGCTGGAGGCAATGGTGTACGGCTCCCGTTCCTGACAAAACCCACCACTGTTCGAACACCCTCTTTATCTTGCCCGGGAATCCTCTCTCACGAGGGTTCCCGGGACGGATCTCGCATGTAACCTTTTCCATGAAAAATTCCCTTTGATTCGGAGTACCTGGTGAATAAGAAAAACCCCCGGCACGTTGCCCTTGAGATCTTGTTGCACATTGAAAAGGAGGATTCCTACGCGGACCTCCTGATTGACCGGGAGCTGTCGTCTGACGCAATCCAGGGACCCGATCGGGGGTTGCTGACGGAGCTGGTTTTCGGCGTCTTGAGACGGCGCGGGACCCTTGACCATATGATCGATTCCTTTGCCAGCCAAAAAACGGCAAAGCTCGAGCGGGTTGTGGCGATGCTGCTGCGGCTCGGCCTGTACCAGAGTTTTTACCTTGACCGGGTTCCTGTTTCCGCAGCAGTGAATGAGACCGTCAAGCTTGCCAAGGTCTTCGTGCCACGTGCTGCCGGATTTATTAACGCCGTGCTTCGTAGGGCGGATCGTGAGAGAGACATGATTCCATGGCCTGACAGGGTTGCCGATCCGGCAACCTTTCTCGCTGTTCGCTATTCCCAGCCCCGCTGGCTTGTGGAGCAGTGGCTCGAGCAGCTCGGGCTTGCCGAGGCTGAGAGCCTTGCGGCTGCCATGGTTGAGCCGCCGTCTTTGACCATTCGTGTCAATACCCTGAAAATATCCCGTGACGAGTTTGCCGAGCGTCTGGCAGCGGAAGGGGTTGCCGCACGGCTCACAGACTATTCTCCGGTAGGTATCCATATCCTGTCATCGATTCACCCGGCAAGATTGACCGGCTTCCAGGACGGCTTGTGTACGGTCCAGGATGAGTCTTCCCAGCTTGCCTCCCTTTTTCTGGCCCCGGAACCGGGTCAGAGCGTGTTGGACGTCTGCGCGGCACCTGGTGGCAAGACAACTCATCTCGCCCAGTTGATGCAGAACCGGGGAAAGCTGCTGGCCAGTGACCTGGATGCCAGAAAGCTTCGCCGTATCGAGGAAACTGCCGCGCGACTGGGTGTTTCCATTATCGAAACCCGGTGTCTTGATGCCTCCCGCCCGCTTGCTTCTCTCAAGGGCAGAAAATTCGACCGCATTCTGGTGGATGCTCCCTGCACAGGTCTCGGGGTTATTCGGCGCAATCCCGAGGCAAAATGGCGCCTGACCCCTTCCGATGTCACCCGGTTGGCACGCCTGCAGAGTTCGATCCTGCACAATGCCGCGGATCATCTCGAGATTGGCGGCGTTCTGCTCTACTCTACCTGTTCCACGTCCCGTGAGGAAAACGAAGGGGTTCTTGATGTTTTTCTATCTGAGCGAGAGGATTTTGTGGTAGAAGACCTAAGGAAGATATTTCCTCAGTATACAGCGCTCTGTAGCGATCGTGGAATTTTTCGTGGCTGGCCGCACCGGAACGGAATGGATGGCTTTTGTGCCGCGCGGTTGAAAAGAACAAACTGAGGTTTTACCATCGGTTTTGAGTTTTTAGTTTTGAGTTGAAACGATAAAAAAACTTCTCAACACCATGAGAACTATTCAATTTCTACTTGTTATGCAGGACGCGCTGGATTTTAACTCAAAACTGTTTTTTGGTGAGGGGGTTTTTATGAAAAAGATAGCACCATCAATCCTGTCGGCTAATTTTTCCAGACTTGGTGAAGAGATCCGGGCTGTTGAGGCGGGAGGGGCTGATTACATTCACGTGGATGTAATGGATGGTAATTTCGTGCCGAATATTACGATCGGCCCGCTTGTGGTCGAGGCGGTCAGGAAGATTACGCACCTTCCCCTGGATGTCCACCTGATGATCTCGAACCCTGAGATGTACATACCGGAATTTGCCAAGGCCGGCGCCGATATCATCGTTATCCATGCCGAGGCAACCGTTCACCTTCACCGCGCGTTGCAACTGATCAAATCCTTCGGGAAAAAGGCTGGTGTAGCCCTGAACCCAGGGACTTCCCTCTCCACCTTGGAGTATGTTCTGAGCGACCTCGATCTGGTCCTGTTGATGACAGTTAATCCCGGTTTTGGCGGGCAATCTTTCATTGAGGCATGCATTCCAAAGATTCAAAGTCTGCGGGGGATGCTGGACAGATTGGGTCTGGAGACGGAGTTGGAGGTTGATGGCGGCGTGAAGACGGACAATATCGATCGTATCGCCCATGCCGGGGCCGATGTTTTCGTGGCGGGTAGTGCCGTATTCGGCAGTCAGGATTACGCCGGCACGATCTCGGAGTTGAAGCGAAGGGCCCAGGAGCCAATACTCTAAACGGTATTGCTTCGGTTTTTACGAAGTACGTGAAGTTCATTCGCACCAATTCGACTGTGTGAGAGCTATGATTGTGACAAGTATTCTCGTAATTGAAGACTCGACAACGCTTCGGAAGGAAATTATTCAGACCCTTCAGGACCACTCACTTGCCACCAGCTACCATGAGGCAGCAGACGGCCTCGCTGGTTTAAAAATCCTGCTTGAAATAAAAATCGATCTGGTACTGTGTGATGTTGAGATGCCTCTTCTGGATGGCTTCAAGTTCCTGTCCATGGTTCGTGTGCGCGAAGAGTTGCGGGATATCCCGGTTCTTCTCCTGACCGGCAAGGATGATATGGATTCCAAGGTCAAGGGACTGGAACAGGGGGCAAGCGATTACATAACCAAGCCGTTCGATGCCAGTGAACTCGTGGCGCGGGCAAAGCTTCACCTGAAGATGAAGAAGCTCCAGGATGAACTGCGGCGGGCAAATGAAATTTTACTGGAGATATCGCACATTGATCATTTGACGGGTCTCTATAATCGTCGGTACCTGATGGATATTCTGGAACGGGAATTTCTCCGGACAAAACGGTCGGGGAGCTCGCTTGCTTTTCTGATCCTTGATCTCGACCACTTCAAGGATATCAATGACACGTATGGCCATCAAGAGGGCGACGTAGTTCTGACACGTTCGGCCACCGTTTTCCGGGATCAACTCAGGCGCTATGACACCCCCGTCCGTTTTGGCGGGGACGAATTTGTTGCCGTGCTACCCGAAGCTTCCGTTTGTGATGCTATGACGGTGGCCGATCGGATCCAAAAGGCACTAGCTGAAATTACTTTTTTGGGGAAATTGGAAAGCCTGCGGATAACAGCCAGCCTGGGCGTTGCTGTGTATCCAGGGGAGGGTGTGGAAACGGTGGAAGAGCTGATTCGGGCGGCCGATAACGCACTGTACCGGGCTAAGGCTAGGGGGAGAAACTGCGCAGTAGGCCCTCTTCAGTCTGCCTGAATACCCACCTGCTTTAGTGTCGATCAGAATTACCGCCTGCCGGCTACAGGAAAATCTGCGACTGAAAAGTCTGGTTCTGTTTTTCTGGCTGCCGAGATCTGTCCCTTTCGATTCAGAAGGGGTATCCCAATCCGACAAAGACCGCTGGCCCGTCATTACCGAAACCGATATCCACGCGGCCGACAATATTGGGCCTGACGACCGCCCGAAAACCAATTCCGGGATTGAATTCAAAGTTATGGGTTGACAGGTCATCGAGGGATTCCATGACTGCGCCAAGATCGATAAATGGGGCAACTTCCCAATCGGTATCGACGTTGAAGACGCTCCAGCGAAATAGTCGAATCCGTTCCTCGAGATTGCACAGAAAGAAACTGCTGTCGATAAATCGATTGCGACCATAGCCGCGCAGCGTATTCTCTCCGCCGAGGATGCTTCGCTCCAGGAAGGCAACACGATTTCCGAGGGTCTGGTTATACATGAGGCGTCCGACAGTTATGAAGCGGGCTTCATCCAGGGGAAAATATCCCTTGATTTCCGCTTCGTAATGACGGTAGTCAGCACTGCTGCCGAGCGCCTTCAAGCTGCTCTCAACGGAAGCTTTCGCGTAAATGCCTTCCGTTGGCATGTCCCGGGAATCGAGGGTGCTGTATATTAGTGCCAGTTTCTGGGCATGAGCGGTAAAACCGTTGATCCCGGGAACCTGTAAATCGTTGTAGCGGTCGCGAATAAAGGGCAGGGCATCGACTGCCCCTCTGCCGATGTTTACTTTTCTGATTCGCTCCCCAAACTGGATCTGCAGGTGTTTTGTGATGTTGTATCCCACGGACAAGGTCACGCCGAATTCTTCGTCGGCGTAATTCGTTTCGTTTTCCGTGCGGCTATCCGATTGAAAGCCGAAGAATCGCGCTGAACCGTCGGTAAAGATATAGGGAAAGACAAAAATTTCCAGTCGTTCGTCCAGCAAGCTTTTGTCGCGAATCTTGAATTCGAAATCCTGGTTTATATTCGTCGATTTAGAGACGTTAAACTCCCAGTTGGTCTGTGGCGAGGGGAAAAAGGCTCCATAGAGGGTGAAGGTCGTTCCGAAATTGTTATTGTAGTTGACCTGGGCAGCCGAGAGTGTGCTGACTTCGTCCTTGGCGTTGTGCAGCAGGAATGCCGCAAGGGCACCGAGTGTCAGCCCTTCATTGGGGCTGGTGGCGATGATCGGCAATGGAATGGTTACCAACTTGGCCGGGTCGTCGAATGTTTCATTCGTGATTGGTGGCGGCACATATTTACGAGGCACCATGGTGGTGCAGGATGTCAGGGTACTAAACAGTAGAAGGAAAAGACAAAAATATTTCATTAGGGCTCTCGATGCCACGAATTTATTTATGTAGCGGACTCTACCCGTTTTCCCGGAGATTTTCAAGTCCTAAGGAGCTGCAAACAAATAACATGGGCATCTTGCATCTCATCTTCAGGCCATCTTTGACCGAACTTCAATCACCAAATCCTCAGGCGTAGCAGGGCTACGTCGAGGATTCTGCGATTGAGAACCGGTCAAAGACGGCGTGAAAACGGGATGCGAGCTCGGAATGCTTATTTACGGTCAAGCTCTAAACCCAGAGGATTAGCCCCGGCTCGTACACTGCCCCTTTTTGGGGATGTTTTGGCATGACCTGGATTACAAAGGCCTGTCTGCCGCAGACGTCACATTCGATTTCGCCGCTGTATCGGTGAAGGTCGGCACCCAGTTGCTCGACGGGATGGAGTGTGGCCAGTTTTCCGTCAACAATGTGGTCATGGGCATTCAGGATTCCGAAGTAGGCTTTCACGGACAGCTCTTCGAGGGGGATTTCACCCACACCGATGCGGGCCTGCACCTGTATTCGTGACGTTACGGGGATTTCTCCCGAGGTTGATGCCTCAATCCCTTCCACACGTACCATGTGCCAGAGACTTTGCATCTTTACCTTCCAGAGGGCAAAGTCACGTGCCAGTGCCTGCTCGCCGTCATAAAAGTCTTTCCACTGTTCAAATGCGGGGAGGTAGAACCTGTCGGTATATTCCTGCACCATTCTCTCGGTGTTGAAAACCGGGCAAAGCGTTTCGATGGAGGCTTTCATGCATGCCAGCCAGCCACGAGGGATACCATTGGTTCCCCGGTCGTAAAAGAGCGGTACCACTTCTTTTTCCAGAAGGTCATAGATAGCCCTGCTCTCAATTTCATTCTGGTACTCCAGATCTTCATACACCTCACCTTTGCCGATTGCCCAGCCGTTGTTGCCGCGGTACCCTTCTGGCCACCAGCCGTCCAGCACACTCATATTCAGACCGCCATTAAATGCCACCTTCATGCCGCTGGTTCCGCTTGCCTCCAGAGGGCGGCGAGGCGTGTTTAGCCAGACATCAACTCCCTGTACCATTCTTCTGGCTACGGCAAGGTCATAGTCTTCGATAAAGGCAATACGATGATGGAATCGCTCTTCGAGGGAAACCTGCTGGATCTGGCGAATCAGTTCCTTGCCCTCGAAATCTGCGGGGTGGGCTTTGCCGGCGAAAACGATCTGCACCGGACGTGTGGGGTTGTTGAGTATTCGATCAAGACGGTCAAGATCGCGGAGGAGAAGCGTTCCCCGCTTGTAGGTGGCGAATCGTCGGGCAAAGCCGATGGTCAGGATTTCCGGGTCCAAAATCTCGTCTGCTGTCACGATTTCCATTGTTGTTGACCCCACGTGACGCAAGTGTTCCTTTAGCCGTTTCCGGGCAAAGGTCACAAGGCGTTCGCGGCAGCGTTCATGGGTGCGCCAAAGTTCGGCATCTGGTATCAGATGAATTTTCTTCCAGACGTCATAGTCAGCGGGATCGTCGAGCCAGCGGGTACCAAAATAGCGGATGAGGAGACCGGTCATCTCTTCAGAGAGCCAGGTCCTGGTATGGACACCGTTGGTGATATGCGTCAGGGGGAGATGTTCTTCGGGAAGGTCCATCCAGATATTCTTCCACATCTTCCGTGACACCTGACCATGGAGTTCACTGACGCCATTGTAATGTCCTGCCAGCCGGAGTGCGAGGACGGCCATGCAGAATGTTTCGTGTTGGTTCTTGGGGTTTTGCCTGCCCAGGGAGAGGAACTCTTCCCGGGATAAAGCGAGTTCCTGATAATACTGTTCCAAATGGGAAACCACCAGTTCCGGATCAAAGTGATCGATTCCCGCCTCGACCGGGGTGTGGGTGGTAAAAACCGTACCCGCAATTGCCAGTTCCCGTGCCTCATTAAAGTTCAGGTTCTCTTGCTTCATGAGGACTCTGATTCGCTCAAGGGCGAGAAAGGCCGCGTGCCCTTCGTTCATATGACAAACTTCGGGTTCAATCCCGAGCATTTTGAGAGCCCGAAGGCCGCCGATACCCAAGAGCACTTCCTGCTTGATGCGCATTTCCTGGTTGCCGCCGTACAATTGAGAGGTGATTTTGCGATCCTCCCAACTGTTTTCTTCGAGGCTAGTGTCGAGGAGAAAGAGTGGAACGCGGCCGACCTGGACCTTCCAGATACGGGTTTTTACGGTATGATCGCCAATTTCCAGGTTGATGGTACGGGGATTACCGTCGCTATCTCTTTCAAGACGAAGCGGCAAGTTATAGAAATCGTTTTCGGGATATATCTCCTGTTGCCACCCTTCGATGTTCAGGTATTGGCGGAAATACCCGTGTCGATAGAGAAGGCCGACTCCAATCAGGGGAATACCCAGGTCGCTCGCCGATTTCAAGTGGTCTCCGGACAGGATGCCGAGCCCTCCCGAGTAGATAGGGAGCGATTCGTGTAGGCCGAATTCCATGGAAAAATAGGCTATGCTGAGGGGAGAGGCAGCCTTGCGGGCCTTCATATACCAGGTTTTCCCTTCCATGTATTCCCTGAGCATCTCTTCGACGCGGTGCAGGTGAGCCATGAAGCCATCGTCCGCCAGCAGTTCCTCCAGACGTGACTGCTGCAGGGAACCCAGCATTTTTACCGGGTTGTGGTGGGTACTTCTCCACAGCTCAAGGTCAACTCTTCTGAAGAGTTCAATTGCCTGTGGTTCCCACGTCCACCAGAGGTTGTAGGCTATGGTGTGCAGACCGGAGAGTTCCTGCGGTAATGATGGAACAATAGTATATCGGTGAAGTTTCTTCGAAAGATCCATGTAATTGTCTCCTTTTCTTCGTCGGCTATCGCGTTGCCAAGACGCTGGTCTTGCGTGAGAGGAGATTTGGAAGGGTTTTGAGTCCTTTGCTCCGGTTTTCGGTTCAGGACGTAGAAGTTGCCTACGTCTATGACAAGCAGGCCAACCATGATCAGCAGTTTTGTGCCGAGTTATCTGCAGAAGGTTGTCCTGTTTGTCGGGATAGTGACAGTGGGCTGCAAAAGTATACCGCAGGAGATTGAAAGCAGGCAAGTGGTATCCTTTCGAGTGTCAACGGCTGATGGTTGCGCAACGTGTCATTCCCGAAGCTATTATGATCGGGAATCCAGACGGTAACTCGCTGAAATCATGGATGCCCGAGACGGTCACTTGGGCATGACAAATAGAATTTGCGAGGGCATCAATGGGTAACGGTAAAATTTTATTTGGAAAGAAACAACCGGATAGTGGGGCAGGAATCAACGTGTAATGCCAAAAGGGGAAGTAAGGACGGGAAGGGTAAGAAGGAGCCGTTCCGGGATATGATACCCGATCATTCCGGCTCCCCCTTTGTTTGGCAATGCCTGAGGTTATTCTGGCTCGCTGGTCATTTCCCAAAGGGAAATTTCAATCGGCTCGGAGAAGAGCTCGTCTGCAGCGGCAATTAATGATTGAAGATAGGGCATCTGCAGGTGCTCATCCAACAGCTTTTTGCTGACCCAGTTCTCATACAGCATAAAAATACGTTTGTCGTCTGATGACTGGTGGAGATCGTAGTTGATGCAGCCGGCTTCCGAGCGGGTCGGTGCCACGCGGGCCATGATCTCCTGTTTCACCTTCTCTTCCAGACCTTCTTTTGCCTTGAACTTTGCCAGAACGGTAACCTTCGAGTCAGCCATGATGAATCTCCTTTCGTTGGTTGGTACTGGTCTACGCGCAGGGGATCAATGTGTCGTCTCATCCCATTCACGTAGATCGGTTAACGACCGTTGTCCGTCGGTGACGGTTTGCTTTCTGAAGCCGGAAGGGTTTCTTCCGGGCAATGAGTTTTTCACGATCAGAATAGTGTCGCTAGTATGCGGACTCTATCATAAACCGCTGCTGACACAAAAGGAAAAGTTTTCATGAAAGCCGGGGTTGGAGAGGCTGGGAAATAGTTACCGAGGCAGGAGTTCAAGGATTGCGGCAACCATTGCTTTCACTCCCGTTTTGATGCTCTGCTCTGGTGGGGGGGCAAAAGAGGGGTTATGAATGCCGGGAGATGCCATGTTTGCTGCCACCTTTTCCGCATCACACTGATTTTCGGCAGTGCCGAGAAGAAAGTAACAGAGCGGAATCCCCGATCCATGGGTACCAAACTGTGAGAAGTCGTCACTGAAGGTGTAGCGATCGGTGCGGATAACTTTTTCGTTTCCGAGTGCTCCGCGAAATGCCGAGATCATGCGGTGGGCAAGCTCGGGGTCATTGTTGATGGGCGGTCCGGAATATTGGTCGATGACTATCGGCATGAGTTCTTCCGCTATTCCTGTCGCAACGGCGACACCCCGCGCCGTCCGTTCGATCGCCGAGCGGAGGTGCCGGGCGGTCGCGTCGCTGAAATAGCGATAATTGACCTGGAGAACTACCTCCTCGGGAATGATATTTCCTTTTGTTCCCCCATGGATCGAGCCGACGGAAAGAACCGCGGGCTCGATGGGACTGATTTCCCTGCTTACGATGGTCTGCAGAAGCAGGATGGTTTCCGCAGCCATCACAATCGGATCTTTTGTTTCGTGGGGCCGCGAGCCGTGCCCACCTATGCCGCGGATGACGATATCGAGTGATGCACATCCGGCCCAGAAAAGACCTTCCCGAAGACCGACCGTTCCTGCAGCCAGAGAAGGGGCTACATGAAGGGCCAAGGCGAAATCAGGGTGGGGAAATCTGGTAAAAAGACCGTCTTCGATCATGGCGAGGGCCCCGGCGCCGACTTCCTCCAGCGGTTGCGCCACCAGAACCAGCGTGCCCTGCCACAGATCCCTTCTTTCCATCAGCAGACGAGCCGTTCCCACGAGTACCGTCATGTGGATGTCGTGACCGCAGGCATGCATCAGCCCCACCTCCCCCTTGTCGGCTTGGCACGGAAGATCGGCTTTGACCTGGCTCTTCCGCTGCTGGATTTTGCCGGACCGGCTCCGATCCTGGTGGCCCTTGACGCAGATACCCTGGTTCAGCCTGACTACCTGTCAGCGCTGGTGGAGCATTTCCTGTCCACATCAGCAGGCGGAGCCGTGCTCGCTTTCCGCCACCAGACAGGGCAGACACCACAGGAATCGCAAGCAATTCGCTGCTACGAGCTCTTTTTACGCGCCTACGTGCTGGGGCTTTCCAGAGCCGGCTCGCCCTATGCCTTCCACTCCATCGGCAGTGCCATGGCATGCACGGCAGCAGCGTATGTCGGAATGGGGGGCATGAACACCCGCATGGCAGCCGAGGATTTCTATTTTCTGCAACACCTCAAGAAAACCTCCGGCATCGCTTCCGTGACGGGAACGCTCGTCCATCCGTCGGCACGATCTTCGCACCGGGTACCGTTCGGCACCGGGAAAAGCATTTCCCGCCTTCTGGCCGACGGAGAGAGGGCCGTTCTTTTCTATCAGGCCGAATGTTTTGCCATTCTGAAAGACTGGCTCGCACTGGTTGCACATCGCCTCGACACCTGCGGTCAGAACATTCAGCATCAGGCAGAAGCAATTTCTCCAGAGCTCGGAAAATATCTCCATCAGGCTGGTTTCGCCGCTGCCTGGGAAAAGCTCAGGAAAAACAGTCGCGACCAGGCAGCTCTGCTGACCGCGTTTCACTCCTGGTTTGATGGCCTTCGCACCCTGAGACTTATCCATCATCTCTCCGACACGATTTTATTGCGGAAATCCCGGGAGGAATCCCTGCCGCCTCTTCTCGAATGGGCTGGTCTCGAGCAGCTTTGCGACCCCGACAGGCAACTTGCGCTCCTCCGGACGTTGCAGGCCTCGGACAGCTGCTGACAACGTTTTGACTACTTATTGTTGGTTTTTTTCCTGCTCATAGGTTATTATTTCCACCTAGACGTCAACGCCCCGGATATTCGGGAACGTTTGGCGTACTTCGCGGAAGGAAAGGAATTCATACCATGAAGATACGTTCAGGTTTTTATTCGGCGGCACTTACACTCAGTATCGCTCTCGCACTTCCCGCGGTTGCCGCGGTTAAACCGGAGGCACTCTCGCAGCCCATGGGAGGAGACGGTTCAATAGCAATCGAAACTGTTCAAATCCAGGAGCCGATAGTGGTCGAGGAAATCCGGCCCCCGGCTGTTTCCCCTGATGCGTTGCCGCTCAGTAGCGAAATGGTAAAAGCCGAATCTCCTGCGCCAGTTCCTGCCCCGGTCATGGAAACCCCCTTCAACACCATGGCCATCGATGAAATCTCAAAAATTCATGCAGCGACAGAAGTTCTCCAGGAAATCACCGGCATCCCCGAAGGGATATCACCGGACCTCCTCGCCAATGCCTACGGCATCGTCATCATTCCCGGCACCATAAAGGTGGGTTTCTTTTTCGGAGGACGTTACGGAAGCGGCATCGCCATGATGCGGAATGAAAACGGCTCCTGGAGCAACCCCTCGTTTCTTTATCTTGCCGGAGGCAGCTTCGGCCTTCAGTTCGGAGCCATCTCCAGCGACATCATTCTCGTTTTCAAAACAAGAAAGAGTATCATGGGGCTCACCAAAGGGAACTTTACCCTCGGGGCTGACGCAGCGGTTGCCGCGGGACCAGTCGGTCGCCGCGCCGAGGCATCCACCGACTGGCAGCTCAAGGCTGAAATCTATTCCTATGCCAGAAGTCGCGGATTTTTCGCCGGAATTTCTCTAGACGGTTCAGTCCTGGCCATCGACAAAAATGCTAATGACGACTTTTATGACAGCCCCGGTATCACTACCAGCAGTATCTTTAG
>Ga0351901_1086_pt1 | contig 27020 bp, 19 predicted proteins | sample BONcelHT113001D4_FD_206875 | JGI IMG/M metagenome (GOLD analysis project Ga0351901, IMG submission 206875) | Enriched cells from coal bed in the Powder River Basin, Montana, United States - BONCAT cells T11 rep1 HSBNCT.T11.300.1.D4 ...
TGTTTACGGAACTGATATTATAGGAAATTGTATTTTGAGTATCGAAAGTACATGGTCTATTCGTAATGTTAAAAGTATATTGAGGTAATCCATTCAGCGTGCCGCTTGAAGAAAGTCCGCTTGCCGAATTAGTAAAATTTTTTACATAGTAATATGATTTCTCTATAGGATTCGATGCAGAGCTAGCATAACTTTTTATTTTTTGTATTCGACAACCTCCAGCAAAAGAGGGTGTAGAGGCATTATCTAAACTAACCCTTGTTGTTGAAACTACTTTTGAATAATCATTGGCTTCCCAATCAAAAGTAGTATATCCTCCTGTTGGATAGTTAATTTGAGTAAGAAGACCTTTTTTAACATAGGTTGTGTTTGTATTTCTATCGCTAGTCAGATTAGAATAAGAATGGCCGTCTATATTAACGTTATTAAAATAACCCCAATGGTCTGTATAATTACCTCCATATTCAGGAAGGGCATTAATATCATTGTATTGAAAAATGTATTTTTTACCTGTTATAGCTTGTGCATCTTTTTCTTCCAGAGAATATAAACAAAGTCGCTTGTTTGAGGGATTATTATAGGTGAAATTAAAACTCTTAGTTGGATTTAGGTTAAAATCCTGAATTGTTATTGTATTCAGTCGTTCCCATTTTATATTATCAATGTTGTTAAGAATAAGCTTTAAACGATTACCATTATTAGGATTAGTCAGATCTAAATCACTGTTAGGATTTCCATCGTTATCAAACTCATACCTTAAGAAGAGCTCTGAATAATTGAGTTCACTAGAAATGTTTGTTGAAAAAACTACTTTTTGATTGGGAGCAGTAATGTCAGTTAAATAAACCGGGATTATTAACTGTCCCCCATGATAAGCAGTATTGATAGAATTTGACGTATAACCGCTATACGACGACCAATCATAGTAACAGCTATAGCTTGTTGAAGTTGAAAAAAAAGACAACTTACAAATAGGATAATTTTTGTGATACGAAAAAGTAATTTCATTATTACTTTTATCAATTATTTTCTTTAGTTGCCATGCGCATGCCCACAAGCCTTGTTGGTTCGTATAATTCGCTGCAAATTCTATTGCGTCAATATCGTTAGCATTTGTATTCCCAAAAATATATTTTGTACCATCTTCTGTTGTAAGAGTGAAGCCCATAAACATACGCGATTGTTGAGATATTTGGGGGTTAGGACTAAAATAATGTGATGTAATTTCATTTTCTATGTCAAGGTAACTAATAAAACCATTTACTTCAATTTTTATATTTTGATCAGAAACGACTTTCCAGCCATCAGAAGTATAAAAGAATTTCCCAGAATAGCTGAGAAAATTGAAACTAAATTCATCAGCTTGTGCGTCATATAAATTACCATTACTAATAGAGAAGTGTGTTCTCAGTCTGTCTGACGTATCCCAATCTGATACATTAACTTTTTCAGCTCCTGAGGTATAACGACCATTAGGATAATAAGCTCCGAAATTAATTTGATCTTCTTCATCAACAAAACCCTTGATCGTTCTATAGATACTTCCGCCACATTGCAGGTTCCATCCAAGTCCCGTCCAACCTGGATGTTCATTTGGTTTTACTAGTGCCGGATGATACTTTAATACAATTGGAAAACTAATGGAACCTGATTTAACTGTATAAATTGGAACTGAAATATCAGGAGTGCCTGTAAATAAATTAACAGGTATCTCTCCAAACACTCCAAGGCTCGCTGTATTTGGACTTTCTATTGAAGGCACACCAGTAACAGTTTGTGAAAATGTATTCAATGCAATTAAAAGTATTGCACCAGTTAATAGAATGTTCTTCATTGTTGTTTTATTTTATTATTTTACAATCACTTTTTCGATTTTATAATATCCGTTACCGGATATTTCGACCAGGTAAACACCATGGGTCTGTGCGCTCAGATCAATGCTTTGCACCGATGTGGAGCCGGTACTGCCCGTGTAGTTTCTTTCGAGCACAATTTGCCCGGAGGCACTGTAAACTTTTAGTTTGGCGCCGTCTAAAGGGAATCCTTCGCCTGCCTGCCAGTGTACCTGCCCGTTGGTAATGGTGGGGTATAGCTTAAAAGTAGCCAATTGCCCTTCGTTTGTTAATGGTTTCTCTCCCGGAATGGTAGCGCTTTTAGTAGTGCTTAGGCTTAATTGCCCGTAGCAGGTACAACCATATTGATCCACGGCCTCCACCATATAGCTGTTGCCAAATTTGACATCAACGTTTCGCGCAAAACCCAAATTGTTGCCCCATTTGTAAGAGGTGTAGCCTTCGGCAGCGCTCAGCTGGTAAGTTGTTTCGCCTTTTAAGTCCGTTTGTGCTTTTGCTTCTATTTTAATGGCTTCCTTGGCGCCGCAGTTTTCGTAGCGGGCCACAAACACATCATAACTTCCACGGGTTTTGATAGTGTTGCCTCCGGCTTTGATGGTTTCCTTAAACTGGCCAAGCAGATAGACACCTGCCTCAGAGGTTATTGCTGCACATGGAAAATCGTTGTGTACCCCGCCAATAGAAAGAGCGGTCAATTGTTTTTGCGACTCAGCCTCGTAGGATACCAGGAACAGGTCGCTGCCCAGCTCATTTCCTTTCAATTTTTCGCTACCTGCCGTTAAAATATCCGAATAACTTCCGGTAAGTATCACCTGCTTACCTGAAACCGACAAGTTTAAAGGAAGGTCATCGGCCCTTCCGCCAACTGTCCAAACCGATTTTTCATCCATCTTCGGCGAAACGGTCACCATCACAACGTCGTTTTGCCCTTTGGCAAAAAGGGTATCTGTTCCGTTGATGCAGTAGTATTTAAATTTGGCCGCGATCCACAGTTTTTCGCCGGCTTCTTTGATCGAAACCGGAACCAATTCAATTCCTTTTAATAAAATAGTTTCGGTATTTCGTTTTTCACCGTTATCGAAGGAAGTTACAAACAGGTTGTTGTACGAAACAGAGTTCATTCCGGCAATGGAATCGGCAATGCCTGAGGTGATGCCAGTTACATACAACTTGTTACTCTCGCCCAGCGTACTGCTGTAATAACGGCAGGTTTGGGGCTTTATCAGCTTCTGAAGTGACTTTTCTTTCCCATTCTTTTTGAACGAAACCATAAAAGCGTTTTCACCCTCTCCGGCAACAAACCTCTCTGCACCAACCAACAATCCACCGGTATACCATCCGGTAAGGTAAACCGTGCCCTTGTGGTCGGTTTCGAGACTACTGATGGTTAACTCTCCGGGACTACTGATGGTTTGTGTGTGAATCAAACTCCCGTCATCGGCAAACCAGCCAACCAGGTAATTCACCACCCCGGTCGAATCGATTTTACGCCCTTGTAACTCGAACGGGCCATAAAACTTGGTTACCAGCACCAGGTAATCGTCGTAGGCAGCCAGTTGGGCAAAGTCGCTTTTGGGGCCGCCAAAAGTAAAGGCGCCTATCAGTTCGCCACTGTCGGAATATTTGGCCGAAAATACATCGGTAAGACCTTTCGAATAAAAGGTTCCTTTGCCAATTCTGATTGAATCGGAAAACGTACCGGCAATTACCACTTCACCCTTGGGTGTTCCGGCCATGGCATTGGCCATGTCCCATTCGGGCCCGCCCAGACTGTTGATCCACACGGGAACCATTTGCTGTGCCTGCACGTTCAGACCCAGCATTGCTAAAATAAATAACCACAATAACTGTTTCATGACAAATTGATTTTGATTTTTAAAATATGAACTACTTTGATTAATCCTGACAGGTTTTGAAAACATGTCAGGTTTTGATAAAATCTATTTCCTTGCCGGATGTTTAGGAAGGGGATACAGGCGCTGTTCCTGTCACGGTTAGCGAGGCTTGCAATACCCCCTTGCGGACTTCCGGCGTTTTGTAAATGGCCGCCCTGACTTATAGCAGTTTATTCTGAAATCGGGGAAAACGATACCCATTGAATTCGCTGTTGTTAAACATTGATTATGCATAATATTTTTATCAACATATGTTTTTTACCATTCGACAGTCAAATAGGGGTAGTTCGCATTAAAAACATAACCATTCATAAAAAAAACAACGCAATAAAAAACTTTCATTTTATATTATTTCAACATTTGTTAAGTAGCAACACTTGTTTATTTGAATGATTTTACTTATGTGGTTTTGGCAATTTGGCAACCAACCGAATATTCATATTTACCGGCGTGAGTTGAATATAAACACACTAAAAGTTCAACCCCTTCAGGTGGGGTGTGAAAAATCAGGAGCAAAGCATTTTTTAGTTCCTTTCTGTTTTTGACACTGTCAGGTCTTACAGACGCTGACAGGTCTCGATCCTGCCGGAAAACCTGTCAGCGTCCGAAGGTTTCCGACATGTCGGAACAAGCTCTGACAGCGTTTTCAGAACGAAAGAAAATTTTATAAATTCTAAATTCTTTACACCCCACCCTTCAGAGTTGCGATTTTGATTTCATTTCTTTTCCACCCGTTTCACAGGTGGTTATTCATCCGCCAGTTGGCGGATATCCCTTCGGGATATTTAATCGACTTTTGGAAGCGGACTCAAGATCCTTTTCCCAACATTTTAAATTCGGACAAACAAGATCAAAACAAAAAAGTGATATAAATCAGCGTTTCATACCATTCAATTATTCACTGTAACAAACTGATTGATTGATTTTTTTACCAAATTGTTAAGCGAGCTGTAAAAAGAGGTTCTAATCCAAAATACCTTTTATCTTTGCAATCGAATTCAAAAAAAAAACAAACAGTAATCAATAAAAATATAATCATGAAAGTAACAGTAGTTGGTGCCGGAAATGTTGGAGCTACCTGCGCACAGATCGTAGCCGAAAAAAACATTGTACAAGAAGTAGTTTTACTTGATATTAAAGAAGGATTGTCAGAAGGAAAGTCATTGGACTTGTGGCAAACTGCCCCCATTAATTATTACGACACCCGATTGGTTGGAGCTACCAACGACTACTCGAAATCAGCCGATTCTGATGTAGTTGTCATTACTTCAGGCGTACCGCGTAAACCGGGGATGAGCCGCGACGATTTGATTTCGATCAACGCAGGCATCGTAAAAAGCGTTACCGAAAACGTAATCAAATATTCGCCAAATGCCATTATTATCATTGTTTCGAACCCATTGGACGTAATGACTTACGTTGCTTATGCGGTTGCAAAAACTTCGAAAAATAAAGTGATGGGTATGGCCGGAATCCTCGACACTGCCCGTTACCGCGCTTTTCTTGCTGAAGCGTTGGATATTTCGCCACGCGACATTCAGGCTTTATTAATGGGCGGACACGGCGACACCATGGTTCCACTACCCCGCTACACCACCGTTGCAGGTATTCCTGTTACTGAAATGATAGACAAAGAAACCCTTGATAAAATCATAGACCGTACCAAAAAAGGTGGAGGCGAATTGGTAAACCTGATGGGAACTTCGGCCTGGTATGCTCCGGGATCGGCTGCTGCACAAATGGTTGAAGCAATTGTGATGGATCAGAAACGCATCTTCCCATGTTGTGTAAAAATGGAAGGCGAATTTGGCTTAAACGATGTTTTTGTAGGTGTTCCGGTTAAACTGGGCAAAAACGGAGTGGAAAAAATCGTAGAAGTTAAATTGACCACTGACGAACAGGCATTGTTGGTTGAATCAGCAGCTTCAGTTAAAGAAATCATGGATGTTGTTGACGGGATGAATATTCTTTAGTCTTTTCTAGGGCAAAACAAACAATAAACTATATATTTGAAGCCTCTGCGAGAAATTGCAGGGGCTTTTCTATAATTACTTTATGATTGAAATACCGCTGCAAATAATTGAACTTGAAAAGGATAATTATCACATCCTGATTGATGGGAAATTTCAGGATGGAACTCCAGCTTGCTGGATTATCGACACAGGAGCATCAAAATCGGTGCTGGATATAAACCAGAATCTTTACTTCGAAGTGTTGGATTCCGACAATGAAGATGACTATCACAGCGCTGGAATTAACCAGGGAATGATGGAAACTTCAGTCGGAAAAATGTTTTTCCTAAAGCTGGGAAAATTGGAAATTTCAGACCAGAAAGTTGCACTGATTGACCTGACCCATGTAAATGAAATATACGGAAAATACAGTTCTTACAAGATTGCAGGACTTCTGGGAGGCGACATCCTGATGCACTACAAATGCAGGATCGACTACAATAAAAAAACAATTCAGTTTAAGATTCCGTAAGCTGTCCGACAACAGAAAACCGGAATCATTTTATTAGAAAAAAAACTATATATTTGGCGGCTGAAAAAAGGGTTTTATGAATCTGAAGAAATACATTTCAAAACATTCGTTGTTGCGTTTTTGCCTGCTCATTGCCATGGTATGCGCTGCTGCGGTGTTTGATATGTACAATGCAACCAATCAGAAATTGGGCGATACTAATATGAAAACCCCGGCTCAGAATGATTTCGAAGCCGGCAAAATGTTTTTATTCAACCAGGTAAACACATTCAATCTTAAAACAATGGCAGGCGAGTACTTTGTACGCTTCCGGTTTGCCTGCACCCAGGATAAATTTCTTTTAAAACATTATAATTTACGGACTTTTCAACTGATGAAAGCTGAATCATCGCATTCATTCGCTGCAGCAGCATGTTCGTTTCATTCACTGCCTTTTAACCGGGTTATCTATTCCAGTCCCGACGACACACCTCCGAATACATAATTTCTCAGCTACTCTTTTATCAGGAATAATTGCGTGCGTACCCCAAAAGGATATGCCCATTTAAAAGAGCGGCTAATTCATTTTTCCTGAATTAATTATCCCTTTTATAATATTTTATTCCAAACAATTTAAATTTTTAACAAATGCAAAACAAAGGTGCAATCAGACTTTTTGCAATTCTTATTGCTTTGATTTGTCTTTATCAGTTGATGTTTACCTTTCAGGCCAACCAAACTGAGAAAGAAGCCAGAGCTTATGCAAAAGGCGACAAACAAAAAGAACTTGCTTACCTCGATTCAATGTCGAGCGAAGTGGTTTACAATTTATTGGGAATCCGTAAATACACGTTCAAGGAAGTAAAAGAACTCCAGCTTGGCCTTGGGCTCGACTTGCAGGGAGGTATGAACGTTACCCTTGAAGTTTCAGTGGTTGACCTGGTCAAATCACTTTCGAACTACAGCAAGGATTCAACATTTACGGCAGCCATCAAGCTGGCAACCGAAAAACAGAAAAACAGTCAGGATGATTTCGTAACCAGCTTTGGAAAAGCATTCGAAGAAGTGTCGCCGAACGGAAAACTGGCTTCTATTTTCAATACCCTTGAATTAAAAGATCAGGTCAAATACAATTCTACCAATTCGGAAGTATTGAACGTTCTGCGCAAAGAAACGAAAGTTGCCATCGACAACTCTTTCAATATTATCCGCACCAGGATTGACCGTTTTGGTGTAGCACAGCCAAACATTCAGCCTTTGCAGACTGCCGGCCGTATTTTGGTCGAACTTCCCGGTGTTGACGATCCAAAACGTGTTCGCAAACTGTTGCAGGGAACTGCCAACCTCGAATTCTGGGAAACATACGATAACAGCGAAGTTTATCCATACCTGGCTCAGGCAAACCAGAAGCTGGTTGAAATCCTTGCATTAAAATCAACGGGTTCAACTATTCCAGCCGATACAACTACAACTCAGGTTGCTGTTGCCGATACTACCAGCAGTTTGCTTAGCGAAATGGAAGCTGCAACAACTACCGATTCAGCTTCGGTTGACCCATCGGGAGACATGGCAAAACAGTTCCCATTATTTTCAGTTTTGTCGCCAAGCGCTACCGCACAGGGAGAATTATTCCCCGGCGCTGCTGTTGGAACTTCGCATTTTAAAGATACTGCAACTGTAAATTCTTACCTGAAAATGGATCAGGTAAAAGCTTTGATGCCTCGTAACCTCAACTTTAAATGGACTGCAAAAGCCATTGACAAAGAGGAGAAATTCTACCGTTTGATTGCCATTAAAGTGACCGGTCGCGATGGTCGCGCACCACTCGAAGGCGATGTAATTACCGATGCACGTCAGGATTACGCCGAAATGGGCAGCCGTCCGGAAGTTAGCATGACCATGAACAGCGAAGGCGCTAAAATATGGGCACGTTTGACAAAAGAAAATGTTGGGAAATCAATCGCCATCGTTCTCGACGGATATGTACGTTCTTATCCGAATGTAAACGGCGAAATCACCGGAGGACGTTCGTCAATTACCGGAATGGAAAGCGTTGAAGAAGCAATGGACCTTGCAAATATCCTGAAATCAGGAAAAATGCCGGCGCCTGCCATCATCATTGCTGAAGATGTTGTTGGCCCGTCGTTGGGTCAGGAAGCAATCAACAGTGGTATGTGGTCGTTTGCAATTGCATTTATTCTGGTACTTGCCTATATGTTGTTCTTTTACAGTAAAAAAGCAGGTTTTGCCGCCAACATTGCACTGATAGTAAACGTGTTCTTCCTGATTGGCATTCTGGCTTCCATCGGAGCAGTTCTTACATTGCCGGGTATCGCGGGTATCGTGTTGACCCTGGGGATGGCCGTTGATGCCAACGTACTGATTTATGAGCGTGTTCAGGAGGAAATAGTTGGCGGAAAATCGCTGCGGCTTGCAATCACTGATGGTTACAAAGCAGCTTATTCAGCAATTATCGACGGACAGGTAACGACCTTATTAACGGGTATCGTTCTTTATATGTTTGGTTCAGGACCGATCAAAGGTTTTGCAACCACACTGATCATTGGTATCCTGACTTCCATGTTTACCGCTATTTTTATTTCACGTTTGATTTTCGAACGTCAGTTGAGCAGAAATAAAAACATCACCTTTACTGCAAAAAGTACTTCAAACTGGTTGAGAAATACAAAAATCAGATTTCTGGGAAACCGTAAATTGTTCTATTATATTTCCGGCGCATTGATTCTTATCTCAATCACGTCCTTCTTAGTTCGTGGCTTCCAGTCAGGCATCGATTTTAAGGGAGGCCGTACTTATGTTGTTCGTTTTGATGAAAACGTTAAGGTTGCCGATGTACAAAAGGCGCTTACGCCGGCATTTGGTAACAATACTCCTGAAGTAAAAACTTTCGGGAATGCCAATCAGGTCCGTATTACTACAACTTACAAAATCGACGATCTGAGTGAAAACGCGGATAACGAAGTCGAAGAACAGTTGTATCAGGGTCTAAAAAATGGTGGTTTTGTGAAGGATGTATCACTCGATACCTTTATCAAACTTCACCGGATGAGTTCTCAGAAAGTGGGCCCAACCATTTCTGACGACATCAAGAAAGATGCTGCAATCTCTATCTTCTTTGCACTTGTAATTATCTTCCTTTACATTCTGATCCGTTTCCGCAACTGGCAGTATGGTTTAGGTGGTATCATTGCACTTACTCACGATACCATTATCACACTGGGTATTTTCTCATTGTTCGCAGGAGTGTTACCTTTCTCATTAGAGATTGATCAGGCATTTATTGCAGCAATCCTGACAGTGATCGGATACTCGATCAACGATACTGTAATCGTATATGACCGTGTTCGTGAATACCTTCACCTGTATCCAAAGCGTAAACTTGACGACAATATGAACCACGCGATGAACTCAACACTTCGCCGTACTTTCAGTACCTCGCTGAGTACACTGGTGGTACTGATCGCAATCTTTATGTTTGGGGGCACATCCATTCAGGGTTTCACCTTCGCTCTTCTTGTAGGTATTGGCGTTGGAACATATTCATCCATATTTGTTGCAACTCCTATTGTTTACGATGCACTTCGGAAAATAAAAAAAGCTGACAGAGTGTAAACGCTAAGTATTTAAATAATCCTGAAGCAGGGATTCATAAGTCAACCGACGAATGGAATTCCTGCTTCTTTTTTGTATGAAATTCCTTAACGGAACAATCATTCTTACACATGTACAACCGTTGTTCTCTACAAGTTTGTATATTTGCTGAAATTTTAAAAATGGTCAACCATTTAATTTATTTTTATTATGGGTGGAAGTGAGATTGTACTAATCATTTTTGTTGCCTTGTTATTTTTTGGGTCGAAAGCCATTCCTGATATTGCAAAAACTTTGGGTAAAGCCATGCGCGAATTTCAGAAAGCTACCAACGAAATAAAACGTGAAATCAACGACGCCGGAGGAGGCATTGGAGACGATATCCGCGATATAAAGTCAACCATTCAGGGAGCGCGCACCGACATTGAAGACGGTATCAAAAAACATACAAGCGAGATAAAAAGTGATATTCAGGAAATAAAAGCCGATGTGCAAAAAAGTACTGATACTATCACTACTGAAGTAAAAAACGAAACCGACAACATCACCAATGTGATCAATGATGAAGTTAAAACCGTAAACGATTGATCAGGGTCGAAAACATAAAGAAATCATTTGGTTCACTTCAGGTTTTGAAAGGAATTGACCTGGAAGTTCCGACAGGCAAACTTTATTCGATCGTTGGCCCCAGTGGCGCCGGAAAAACCACCCTGCTTCAGATCATCGGTTCATTAAGCCAGCCCGACTCCGGAAAAGTTTTCATCAGCGATCAAAATATTTCGGTAATGAACGAGTGGCAATTGGCTGATTTCAGAAACCGTCGCATTGGATTTGTTTTCCAGTTTCACTATTTATTGCCTGAATTTTCTGCTATCGAAAATGTATGCATTCCGGCCTTTATCGCTAAAACTCCCAAGAAGGAAGCAGAAGAAAAAGCACGTGAATACCTCGATTTTTTAGGTCTTTCGCACCGGCTCAACCACAAACCCGGTGAACTTTCTGGTGGCGAACGACAACGTGTGGCTGTAGCACGGGCGCTTATCAATAATCCATCGATAATACTGGCCGACGAACCATCAGGCAACCTTGACACAAAAAACCGGGAAGACCTGCACGAATTGTTTTTCACCCTCCGCGACAAGTTTAAACAAACGTTGGTGATTGTAACCCACGACGAAAGTTTTGCTGCACAGAGCGATGCCATTATCCGGATGAAAGATGGATTGATCGAATCCTAAATCGATGAGAAATTAAAATTGAAAAAAATATCCAATACTCAATATCAAATATCCAATATCCAAAGTCACGCCCCAACCTGGAACTTTGCAGATATCCAATCTTTTTTAGATCAGAAATACCTTTCGTTCAATCATCCGGTTTTTATTGAAACCGACCCGATTCAGGTTCCTTCCCTGTTTACCACCAAAGAGAATATTGAAATTGCCGGTTTTCTTGCTGCAACACTGGCCTGGGGACAACGGCCAACCATCATTCGCAATTCGTTGAAACTGGTTGCAATCATGAACAACAATCCCATCGAATTTCTGCTGAATACCCCGGAAGACGAATGGGACACATTTTCAGATTTTAAACACCGCACTTTTAATGGGACCGACTGCCTGTTTTTCATGAAGTCACTCCGGAATATTTACCAAAACCATGGCGGACTTGAACAAGTTTTTACAGAAGGCTACCTGAAAGAAGAAACAGTTTTCAGTGCGTTAGTGCATTTCAGAAAAGTATTTTTTGAGTTGGAACACGGGCACCGCACCGAAAAACATGTCTCAGATGTGCTGAAAGGTGCGGCTGCAAAACGGTTGAATATGTATTTAAGGTGGATGGTCAGAACCGACAATTCGGGCGTTGACTTTGGTTTATGGAAACAAATTCCAGCATCAGCGCTAATGCTTCCGCTCGATGTTCATACCGGCAATGTGGCACGCAAACTCGGATTACTTACCCGCACACAAAACGACTGGCGTGCCGTTGAAGAGATTACTGCCAAACTCCGGGAATTCGATCGGGAAGATCCTATCAAATATGATTTTGCGCTGTTTGGGCTGGGAGTGTTTGAGAAGAGCCTCTTCCCCAGCCCTTCTCCAAAGGAGAAGGGAGTTTTGCGGTAAACATATTTACAGCCTAAACATTCAACGATAAATATCCTGATTTTGCAGTATTTAAAAGCCCCTCTTGAGGAGGGGTTTGGAGAGGCCTTAGTTAAACCAATAGCTCAGTTTCAAAACCAATGCCCTGTTTCGTGAATTCCAATCGCCGGTATAATAGTTATCGGTATAAACGATAAACAAATCAGAAACTGGTTTGTACCGCCACTGAAACCTCAGGTTAACATTCATGTTGTCGATTTGCTCGTTGTACTGCACAAACGAAGAAAAGAAAATTTTGTCACTCAAAGTCAGGTCGAGTTTTGGACCCAGTAACCAGAACCTTGCCCTTTCAAAAGGAGCCGGAAGATTGATATCGTTGTATGAAAAGTTAACCGTCAGGTTCAGATAGGGCTGATAACGGTAGCTTATTTTACCTTCAATCAAACCAATCTTTCCACTGTAAAAACCACCTTTGGCAACTGTTGCCGAATAATTAATCAAGGTTCGTGTGTCGGAGAAATATTCGATAAAACCAACATTGGTAGAATATTCAGTTCCCATTTTCAGTACTGTTTGGCTGATGTGAGTGGGGTCAAAATCTTTATCGAGCCGGGTATAAAAATCCTTCAAACCAGCGTCTAGTATGGCCCGGTTGCTAAATTCAAATTTATACATCAGGGTAAATTCATGATCAATCTGATTGTATCCGGAATCAAAAAAGTAATCAGCATCCATCACAATTCCATGACTTACCACTTTTTTATTGGGAACCCATAACAAACTGAATTCAGGATTTAAAAGGTTATAGCCAGTCCGGCGAACGTAACCGGATTCGGCGCTGTAATTTTCGCCAACACTGGCTTGTGCCATTCCGGCATGAATACGGCGGGTATTGTATGTCAGCGAAGATCCCTGTGCATATTGCTTTCCCGGATTTTCAGGACTGAATGAACGGTGATAAAACAATTTTCCGCTCCATGCATTGTCGCTGCTGGCCAAATTGTAATCGAGCCCGGCAATGCGGTTGAAATTCTGCGCTCCGGGTTCGTCCATGTATTCCTTATTTACCAAAATCAACCCGATATTCGACCGTGAAAATAATTTGCGTTGTAAAGAAACTACCATAAAGTTTCGCGATAATTGATCACTGGTTTTTTCGGTTTGCATATTTAAAAGCCCTACCCGCCAATCGTTTCCGATCTTTCCACTCAAACGTGTGCCTGCCAAAACCGGTGCATCAAGCCCAATTCTTCGGGAGAAAAAAGGTGTTACCGAACCAAATCCATAATTGGAAAAAAGGTCGCTGTTTTCAAGAAAAAATTGCCGTTTCTCCGGGAAAAACAATTCAAACCTGTCGAGATTGGTCACCTGCTGATCGACTTCAGCCTGCGAGAAATCGGGGTTGTAAGTCAGGTCAAGGTTCATCGAAGTAGTAATTCCCAGTTTGGCATCGAACCCAAAATCTTTCCGGTAAGTTGAGGCTGTTCCGGCTTCAAAATTTCTGGCTGTACTACCAAAAACATAAGGAATCACTGAAAACATCATTTTCGATTTTGGAAGTGGCTCTTCCCATTGCAGCACGCCGGTGTATGCAAGGCTTGCAGTTGCAAACTGGCGCGGAACAGGCGCCCATGAAGATTTCTCGTTGGTTTTGAGGTCGAGCCGGCTGAAATTGACATACCATTTATCAGTGCCGGATTTAAACCTGACAGACCGAAAAGGAATGCGCATTTCGGTCACCCAGCGATCGGGATAATGGGTTGTTTTTGAATCCCATTTGCAATCCCAGTTCAGGTTTACAGCGCCTCCGTTCGATTGTGTTCCATCCCATTTTGCGCCGGAAGCCGATGCCCCAAAAGAAAAACCATTGGTTTGATCGAGAAAAGTATCGAAAAACACCAGCACATTGTCGTTGTTGCCAAAAGTAAAATCGCGACGGAAAGATTCCATGACCCGCTTGCCCGGAACAGTATCAAAAAAAGTAATTCCAAGGTAAAAAGCTTTTTCGTCATATGTCATTACAACTTCCGAAGCTGATTTTGCATAACCCGAATCGACTGGAAGTACGAGCCTGAAGTTGGTAGCTTTTTCAGCTTTTTCCCAATCCGGCTCGCTTATCAACCCATCTATTTTTATAGGAGCGGTAGATTTTTTGACCTTAAGAATTACATTTTCGTTGTTTTTGAACCCAACAGAATCAGGTTTTAAACCCTTCATTCCGGTGAAGGTATTTTCAGAAGAATAGGAAAGAATGTTCAGGAGCAGGAACAGACCAAGAAAGTAGAATCTCATTGAATTGGTTTCGGGTTTGGTTTTTATATGACTGGCAAAAGTACAAAAACCCTTCATGCAACAAAGCAGCAAGTTCCAAACAATTGTTAATGGTTATTCATTACTTGCCACTTTCTCAGTTTCAACCTTAAATTCCTCCGGCTGGTAAAGCAATACCACATCTCCTTCGTTCAATGAATTCTCCACTGCACCAAACAAATCGTTTTCAGCAATCAGTTCAATTTCCTGTTCGGTAATGTGACCACCCTTTTTCAGATAGACAATTTGCTTTCCGTCTTTCGAAAATATTGCCTGACGCGAAATCAGCAGCTTGTCTTTGAAATTGCCCACAATAATATCGTTGTTTGCGGTCATCCCAGGCTTTAGGTCATCGTCCGATTTCTCGTACCTGATAATTACCTTGAAAGCTTTCATATCGAAATCTTTGTGATCTTCGCCAATGGTCGCAATCTTGATTACAGTCCCGGCGAAAACCCTTCCCGAAAGTGCATCGATTGTAATCCTTACACTATCGTTTAGGTGAACCTTGGCAATGTCGATTTCCTTAATGTAAGCTTCGGTAATCACCACCGACATATCAGGCAAAGTGGCAATCAACGGACGCCAGATATTAACCTCAGAGTCTTTTCCATAAGTTTTTCCTGACCAGTCTTTGGCAAACATTACGATACCATCTTCAGGCGTTCTAATAGTGGTTGAAGCAATCGCTTTCTGGTATTTATCAATTTTCAATTGAATTTCGGCTACTTTCGATTGAAAACGGCCAACCTGAATTTTCAGTTTGTTTCTATCCAATAAATAATCCCTCCTGATTTTTTCAACCTCCAACTCAGCTTTTTGATAATTCATTTGGGTTTTACGCTGATAGGCTTCCGATTCGTATTTCGATTGCTCGAGGTCGATCTTCAGATATTCAAGGTCAAGTTTTGCATTGGTAATGGATTCACGCTTTCTTGAAAGGTTTACTGTGGAGTCGAGCATCGCATTCCGAAGGTCTGATACCAGCTTTTCCAATTCCTGCATCTGGTTACGCATTTGTGTTGCGAGTTGGCTTTCATCAATCTTGGCAATATAATCGCCCTTTTTCACCACTTTACCTTCCAGGATCAAGTCCACAATTTTCAACTGGTAAACGCGTAATTCGCGGTCACAAATTTCATCAGGAAGATTAATCTCCGTGTATTTCTCACCTTTTACTTCACCCTTGCAATTAATTACAGTTTCCAGGTTGCCCTTCTTTACCTTGAAAGTTTTTCCCGATTCAGGTTTTATCTGAACTATAAAGAACGCAGCCGCAGCAATAAAAACAATAATCAGGCTGGCAATAATCAGGTATTTTTTGTTCTTGAACATGTCGTTTAATTTTCAATAATTTTATCGTATTCGGCAGTCAGGCTTTCCCCTTTAACAAAATCGTACAATGCAAGCATACGCAACCGGTAGTAATATTGCCAATAAGTTTTAACCGCATTGATGTATTCTCTTCGTGCCGATTCGCGGTCGTTACGTGCCATGTTTAGTTTAATCACATCCACTTTTCCTATCAGGAAACGTTGAAAAGTGACTTCATATCCTTTCTGTGCTACCGTGTCAGCCTTGGCTGCATTTCGAACCTGTTCGGCCTGAAGGTTGAATTCCATAACCGACTGGAATATGTTTTGTTCAAAGTCGATGCGCGATTGCCTGACACGTGCATTCACTACTTCACGGTTCGATTCGGCCATCATCAGCCGGCCTTTTCTGCGCCCCCAATCAACCAGCGGAATGCTCAACCCAATACGCAACCGCTGACTTTGGTCGGGTTCATCGTACACCATGTCGAAATTTTCGGCTGACTGGTTGAGACCATACACCGCGAAAAGACTTGTACTAAGGCCAGTCTCTGATTTAGCCCTGGCAACATCACGGTTTTGTTCGATCATTTGTTGTTCCTGATCCAGAATGTCAGGATTGTTCTTCAAGGCCATATCCAGCGCGTCATCGGCCCTGATTTGCAACGCTGGTATTTCGGATGGTACAATACAATTGATCCGGGTTTGTTTATCCATCATCAGGTACGAGTTTAATCCCGATTGAGAACGTTCAACCTCCAGCTTCGCCTTGTTTAACGACTGGGTTGCATTTAGCTGGTTCAATTCGAGGTTCAGCAATTCATCCTGTGTAACAGTTCCAACCTGAAACCGGCCTTTCCCAATTTTATACAAAGTATCGGCATTCGACTGATTGTTTTCAGCAATTTTAAGCTGAATCTGTGCTTCGACCAGATCAAAAAACATAGCAGTAGATTTCATCGCCAGGGTTTCCTGCGATTGTACAAACTCCTTTTTAGCTTTTTCGTATTTGACAGGTTCGATTTTCGACTGCCATTTTAACGCATTGTACCCGTTTAGCGACTGCTGGTAACCAATACTTACAGGTGTTGCCTGGTAGGATGTGTTTTTATCTCCGCTTAAATTTTTCACCATTCCAAGTTCAGAATTAAGAAACAGGCTACCTCCGGTCAATCCTATCTTTTGATTCAATTGCATCGACATTTCCGAATTGAAATAATCGCGCAAAACATATTCTTCAGTATTGGTCTGAAAGTTATACTCGCGTCTACGATAATGGTTAAAATCCAGCGGGGTAGCATTCAGACTCAAACTCGGCAATTTATCTGCTTTGTAGTACCTGAATTCCCAATAGCTCGACAGATACATGTTTTTATACCTGAATGCATCGAGTGAATTCTTCGAGGCAAGATTTACTACTTCAATCAAGCTGAGATTGTAATTTTGAGGCTGGGCAAAAACTTTTAAGCTGAATCCTGAAAATACGATGATCAGGAAAAGAAAAATTTTATTCATTTTTGAATGGTTTTTATTGGTTAGGCGCGTAATGATTCAACCGGATCTTTCTCAGCGGCACGCTTGGCCGGCATGTATCCGAACATAATTCCGATCAGGGCTGAAACTCCAAATGCAATGAAAATGCTAAAAAATGAAACAACGGTTTTAATATCGAACATCGCTGTGATTATTTTGGACAGTACTATTCCAAGCACAATCCCTATAATTCCTCCTGAAATACTTATCAATGTTGATTCAGCAAGGAACTGGGCAACAATATCCTTCCGGGAAGCGCCGATTGCCTGCCGTGTGCCAATTTCGCGGATTCGCTCCATTACCGACGCAAGCATGATGTTCATGATGCCGATACCACCAACAATGAGCGAAATTCCGGCAATGGCGCCCAAAACAATGTTGAAGATTTTTTTTGTTCGTTGCTGCTGTTTGAGTAACAATTCAGGAATGGTAACTTCAAAATCGTACAATCCTGAATGGCGGCGCAAAAGCATTCGTTTTACAATATTGGCGGTAGCTCCCAACTGTTCGGTTTCATTTACCTGAAGGATGATTTTGTCCAACTGGTTGGGATTTTTGTCGTCAGTTGCGGTTTGTGTATTGGAATCTGTAATGATTATCCGGCGGCGTGCATTTGATTTTTCCACCTCGTCAGCGCGGATCAGCGCCCTGTTTTTGAACCTCATCATAATGGTTTGTGCCGGTACAAAAATTTTATTGTCGGAACTGCTGATTCCCATTTCATCGGAAGCCGAAGCTGTAAAGTCGCGCCGTTCGATCACCCCGATAATTTTCAACCATATCTGTCCGCATTTAATGTATTTGCCAACGGGATTTTCCTGGTTGAAAAATACTGTTTTAATATTGTCGCCAATTACGCACACCGGCTGACCTGATTCTTCCTGAACAGACTTAAATATTTCGCCTGATTGCAAACGAATGTTAAATAAGCTGAAGTAATTTGAGTTCACACCTTCCAGAACAACCGGCTTACTTTTCCCGTCGATAATAGCCGAATAATTGTACGAAATTACCGAACTAACCATATTAATGGTCGGGATAATCTCCTTAATGGCTTCCAAATCCTGCATTGTAAGGCCTCGTGAGAATTTTTTGGCGCCGGCTTTTTCATCCGTAGTACTTTCATTCGTTCCACCTGAAGATACTTCTGTTGGGGTAATGATGATATTGTTGACACCAACCATTTTTATCTGTTCCAGAATTTCCTGTTCAGCGCCTTTGCCAATTGCCAGCATACTTATCACTGCGGCGACTCCGAAAATAATACCCAACGCTGTCAGTATCGACTTTAGTTTATTGGCAATAATAGCCTCAAAACCAATCACTATATCGTGAAAATATTTTTTAAAAATCATAGCTTTTTATTTTGTGAGGCTGTTCAGTTTTTCAAGACAGTTCTGGGTGGCATCGGGCCCGGGGAAGGCAAAACGCCTGGAGCTGGCTGTTTCTTTTGCACTTCTTCCCTTTCTTTTTCTGCCTGAATTTTGGCATTTTCCTTTTCTTTTTGCATTTCTTCATAAATATCAAATCCCTGAAATTTAAGTTCATTTGCATTCGCAGGTTCGGTTAGCCAAACAACATCGTCTTTCTTTAGCCCTTTTCTGATGAGCACATAGTTTTCGTTTTCTTCGCCGAGCCAAACAATTTGTTTCACCTGTTTATCTTTCCCCAGATATACAAATTTCAGGCTGTCGTTTTCAAACACTGCATCCGAAGCAAGCATTAATGTATCGGCAAAAGTATTGGCCTGAATAGCGTTACTGGTCGTCATTGCCGGTTTCAGGTCTTTGTCTTTGCCAAATATTTTGATTTTCACCTCAAATACCTTGGCATCGCTGTTGGGCATTGCCTGACCGATATTTGCAACCGCTATTACTTCGCCGGTCAATTCTTTTGCGGGGAAAGCGTCAATCCCAAGCTTCACGTTCTGACCGGTTTTTATTTTCGAAATATCAATTTCATTGATGTAAGTTCTTGAAATCAGGTTGGTCATTTCAGGAATGGTTGCAATTACAGAATTATAAGGCCCAACTTTCGAACCTGTTTTAATGATCTCACCCCACGGATATTTAAAATAGGTAAGAATTCCTGCTTTTGGGGCTATAATTTCGAGTGAGTTAAACAGTTTGTCGAGTTCTTGCGATCGCTCGAGCACTTGCCGGTAATTAATAAACCTGCGATCCACCCTATTTTCTTCCTGTTTTCTCTTCAGAATATAAGCCTTTTGTTCCTGCTCAAGTTTACGGGCAGCCTTGTCGTTGTCCATGGCAGCTTTTTTCTGAATGGAAGGCGATTCGTAAACCGACTCTTCCATGATGATTTTCTTTTCTTCCAGATCGAGCCGGGCATTTACAATTAAATCGCGCTGATTACTTAGGTTGAGGTTCGAATCGATTTTGCTGTCTTCATATTCCGACAATGTTCGGTCCATTTCATCCTGAGCTGCTTTCAACTGTTCCTCAACTGCCTTGTGATCAAGAGTTGCCACGTAACTACCCGAATCGACCCAGGTTCCCTCTTCAACCATATCTGTAATGGTCAATTCATATATCCGCAGATTCCGGTCTTTCAACTTCTCCGGAATACTAATACTTTCCGACTTTTCGGATTCAAGCTGACCGGACGAGAAAATAATTGCACTAAAAGTACCACGTTGGACGCTGACGGTTATTTGGGATAAATCGGCTTCACCCTTTCGAAGAGAAAAATAAAGAACAAGGAGCAAAACAGCAGGAATTACAATGTATAAAATTCTTTTTGTATTCATGGTTAATCGTTATTTTATAATATTAGTTGGTTCATTTCAAACAACAAAAGCGCCTTAATAGTTTCTATATCATAAACTCAGAATTCGACCGTTTCCATCAGGTAAAATTTGAATTTTAACTGCCATTTCGATCAACATTTATGCCAAATATGTAAACAAATCATATGTTCTATTACAAAATGTAAATATTTAAACGAATATTTTTTTATCAACAGACAACTTGAACTTTAACTTAAAGCATTCTTAAATTTATTTATGATTTATTAATTAAAATTGACTGTAAAATAGCTGACTAAATCCAATGAAAAGGAACTAAAAAATCTGGAGGAAACAGTTAATGATATAAAGCGCCTTGCCCCTCTGAAAAAACCTGAAGGGTTTGACATTAAATCGCGACAAAGTTATTTTTACGACCAACATGGTTCACATACCAAAGGTTTCAGTCCGTTTTTCGGCCCAACTAAAATTATCCCATTAGGAAAAGTTACTTCATTGATTACCGGCACTTCAAAAAACGACAAATGAAAAAATTGACTTCACATTATCATTTGGTAAAAAAGAAAAAATAATATGAATATTTTTTAACTTTATTCTCGTAAAGAAGCTATTTCAATCTCAGCAGATTAACTATGAATTCTTTTAAGTCAAAAATCATTGGAAACCAATAGTTATTCATTTTGTAAAGACCACTTATGAAACAAATTTTCTTATTTCTTGCAGCCATCTTGATGGCACTAAATGCCAGTTCGCAATACAAGGTAGAAGTCGAAACGGGCGAAAAACCGATGTCAAAAGGGACTCAAATGGCTTTCACTGTAATGATTCCGGAAGCAAAAACCGAAGAAGTTGAGCCGGTGTGGAAAAAGTATGTCAATAACAGGAGTGTTGGAGAAAGAATCAGCAACCTTGCCACGCAAGTTGGCAATATTTTTAAGAGTGAGGAAAATAAGACCAGCCGCGACCGTTTAAAAGTTGAAACGAAAGGAGGTGAAATGTATGTAAGATCCATCGAAGTAAACAATATCTCAAAATATTCGATGGATGTTTATGCCCGGATCACACAATTACCTGAAGGTTGTCAGTTCAGTGCTTTCTTTCAATACACCGATTCAATATTCATTAATGAATCCAATGTTGACGATGAAAGAATATTATCACTGAAAAGCTATATTCGTGACTTTGGCGTTGAAGCTTACCAAAGTGTAGTTGACAACCAAATTAAAGAAGCAGAAAAGGAGGTATCGAAACAGGAAGGTGTGTTGAAGGATATTGAATCGAAAATGGTAAAACAAGAGAAATCAATCACCCGTTACGAATCTGACATTCAGAAATTCAATGCCGGTATTTTCGAGGTGGAGAATGACATCGTACGTGTGAATGAAATCATCACTTTGAAAAAGACTTCTTTTCCGGCAATGTTGAAAGGCACTCCTGAATTTGATGAAGCAAAAAAGGAACTGAAATTACTTGAAAAGGAAAAATCAGCCTGTTTCCGGGAAATAAAATCCTTAAAAGGGAAAATAAAGTCGAAAGAAATGGATATCAAATCGGCAAAAAACACGATCGAAAAAAACGAACTCGATCGAAAAAAACAACAATTGGTAATTCAGGAAAAAAAGCAACTTGTAGGTCCGTTAGTGAAGAAAAAAGAAGGAATCCAATAAATTTAAAAGAGAAAATGTAAAAAAAGCTGGTCAGTTCAAATATGGAACTCACCAGCTTTTTTACATTTTAGGCAATCAATGATCTGATATCCTGAATAATGGTTTGTGCCAGTTGCCCGGCTTCGTCCATAGAAGGAGCTTCGGCATAAATCCGGATAATTGCTTCGGTGTTTGATTTACGCAAATGCACCCACCGGTCCTCAAAATCAATTTTAACCCCGTCAATATCTGTAACCTGCTCGTTTTGGTATTTTTCCTTCATTTTCATCAGGATAGAATCTACATCAATTTCAGGAGTGAGTTCAATTTTATTTTTCGAGATAAAATAGTCGGGATAAGTTTTACGCAACTCCGAACATTTTAATCCTGATTTTGCCAGTAAACTTAAAAATAACGCAATTCCAACCAAAGAGTCGCGGCCATAATGAGAAGCAGGATAAATGATTCCGCCGTTTCCTTCGCCACCGATCACAGCATTGATGGCTTTCATTTTGGCAACCACATTCACTTCGCCAACAGCCGATGCATAATAAGTTCCGCCATGCTTTTCAGTAATATCGCGCAATGCGCGCGACGATGACAAATTTGAAACCGTGTTGCCCGGAGTCTTGCTCAGCACATAATCGGCTATTGAAACTAATGAATATTCTTCGTTGAACATCGATCCATCTTCACTTATTATTGCCAGACGATCTACATCGGGATCGACAACAAAACCTACATCAACTGATTCGTTGCGAATGATTTCAGCCGTTTCAACCAGGTTTTCAGGAAGTGGTTCCGGAGTGTGGGCAAAATGACCGGTTGGGTCGCAGTTAATTTCAGCAATTACCTTTACGCCCAAGGCTTTAAGCAGATCCGGAATAACAATTCCGCCAACCGAATTCACCGCATCAATGGCAACACTGAATCCCGCTTTCCGAATGGCTTCCACATCAACCAAATCCAGATCAAGCACCTGCTGAATATGAATGTCAGTATAATCTTTAATAAAAACTTCGCCCAAATCGTCTACTTCGGCAAAACAATACAATTCATTTTCTGCAATTTTCAGCACCAATGCACCTTCGGCTGCATCCAAAAATTCGCCATTGTGATTGAGTAATTTCAAGGCATTCCACTGTTTTGGATTGTGACTGGCGGTCAGGATTATTCCGCCCTGCGCCTGTTCTTCCTTCACCGCGATTTCGGTAGTGGGAGTTGTTGCCATACCCAAATCAACAACCAGACAACCCATTCCTGAAAGCGTAGCGACCACCAATGACTGAACCATTGGCCCCGAAATGCGCGCATCGCGGCCAACAACAATGGTAATTGTTTGACCGGGATGTTGCTGTTTGGCCCATTCGGCATAGGCCGCTGTATATTTTACCACATCTAGCGGACTTAAACCTTCGCCCGGTTTACCGCCAATTGTTCCGCGAATTCCTGATATTGATCTGATTAAGGTCATAGTTTTATTATTTCTGAGTTGATTTTTTTAAATTACTGCCTCTGAAAGGTAGTAAGGCAAATATATAAAGTTCGTTGCTGAAAAATTATACGAAACAGAAAAGAAATATAAAAATGAAAGAAGATGATAATGCTTATTTATCAGTCAGCAATTTTATCCCCCTCCTAATGGAGGGGTTAGGGGAGGCCTCAATTAAAAAGGGTGTCGGATCTCACCCCACACCCTTTAAAGTTTTTAAGTCAGACCAAAAGTCTAAATTCAAAAACCATAACAAACTTATGAAAAAAAATTCCGCAATACGATTATATAACAATTCACAAAACAAATACCCTTACCTGAAATCCTGCGTTTTGGGGAATATTTGACGATAAGCCCTGAATTTAACTTCTTTTAACAAAATCAGCCTGTTCCACATCATTTTTGTTTCTCTATGAACGAAGTTTGTAAACCAAATCCCACAAAACAATTCCGGCGCTCACCGAAATATTGAAAGAGTGTTTGGTGCCGTATTGCGGTATTTCAATGGCGCCATCGCACAAATCGACCACCGATTGCTGAACGCCTTTTACTTCGTTCCCAAATACCAATGCCAGTTTCTGATCTTTTTCAGGTTTAAAATCCGGAAGTGAAATACTGTTTACCACCTGCTCTACTGCAAAAACACGATATCCTGATTCTTTCAGTCTCATTACAGCAGCTTCGGTTTCTTCACAATATTCCCAGGGAACCGATTTCTCGGCATCGAGCGCGGTTTTGTGAATGTCTTTATTGGGAGGTGTGGCTGTAATTCCGCATAACATGATATTTTCAATCAGTAATGCATCCGATGTGCGAAATACCGACCCAATATTATTGCAGCTTCGGATATTATCCAAAACGACTGTTATGGGAGTTTTTGCTATCTCTTTATATTCGTCAACCGACAGGCGGTCGAGTTCATTGTTTTTTAATTTACGCATTTTGTTGATTTACAATTTGACGATTTACAATTTACCATTTACTATCTACATGCTGGCAAGAGCAGGTAAAATGGTAAATCGTAAATAAAAAAATCGTAAATAATTAGATTTTTTTTCTCCTGATTGGCATCGACATACATCGGGCGCCACCGCCACCACGGGCAAGTTCGGAGCCGGGAATGGTAACCACACATTTTCCTTCGGGAATTTCGCACAATCCGCTCAGTAAATCTTTTGCCTGAACGATCTCAAATCCATTTTTATTGAGTTGTTCAATGGTATGAATGTTCCGTTCGTAGCCAATTACTTTTCCGGGTGCAAATGCGAAAAAGTTTGCGCCGCTGTGCCATTGTTCGCGTTCCTGTGTCCAACTGTCGATGCCGCCACCGCAACGCACCGGGTTCATATCAATACCTAATTTTTTCAGGGCTTTGGGCAGGTTTCGCTCCTCCTCAATACTAATTACTTCTCCGTTCTCAACCTGAATATGAATGGTATGAAAACGATTGGTTCCCATGATCAGCGGTTCGTAAACCATGCAGGTATCCACATCGAGAAACGTAAAAACCATGTCGAGGTGAATAAAAGATTCAGGCGTATCTGGCAATTCCTGAATCAGGATATGCCGCAGGCCATCTTCCTTTGATTTGATTTTTTCGAGTATAAAGTCGATGCCCTGCGTACTGGTTCGAATTCCGGTTCCAATAACCAGCACATCTTCGCGTCCAACCTGAAAATCGCCGCCTTCAATAGAAATTTCAGGATACTTGCGGATAGTTTCAGGAGTATTGGGATTGATGGTAGAAGTTTCGAGCATCGGATGGTGATTGAAAATTGCATCCATGATCACCGCCTCGCGATCGCGCACTTTGCTGGCCATTTTACCGATCAGCACCTCGTTCCCAAAAGACATGGAAGCATCGCGGGTAAAAAGGAAATTGTGTAAAGGGCGAAGGCTGAAGCGTTCAAGGCTTAAAAATCGGGTCAGGTTGTTTCGTTCCAGATAGACGCCCTGAATCAGCTGCCGGGCAAGTTCTGTGGGATTTTGTTCCATCAGCCGGGGCAATATTTCCAGTGCGCCTTCATTGTAGCAAATATTCTGAAGCAAAGTTGTTTTCACGGGTTCGTTGGCCAAAATATCCGAAAGCAAATCCCTGACTTCAAAAGTTCGGGTGATTTTATTCAGAACTCCTTTAAAAGTTGCGTATTCGTCACTGGCAACCGATAAATTCAGAATATCACTGTACAAGGCTCGTTCAGCATTTTCAGGAGTCATTTCTTCAACTTCCAGACCTGGTGTGTGAATAATTACCCCTTCGAGTTGACCAATTTCAGAATTTACTTCAACTTTAAATCTTTTATTTGTTTGCATATTTCCTTTTTTAAGCGCTCCAAAGATACAAACATTGAGCATCAGGATAATCGAAACATTTTTTTATCGTTTCAGTTTTATAACATATAACTATCTTCGTTGCGGAAAACAGTAACAATGAGAAAAGTATTTCTTACAGGTATTATTTTTTGGTTGGCTGCATTCGCCGTGCAAGCCCAGCAACCGGTATCCCCTCATTATGTGCAAGGGTTCAGAATTGACAATGATACACTTCCGCATGTGAATTTACCTGAAGTTGTCATTTTTCCAAAAAACCGTTTTAAATCGAAACAGGACGAACAACAATACTGGCGACTGGTTTGGAAGGTGAAAAAGGTCTATCCATATGTGAAAGAAGCTTCACGACTTTACCAGAAATACCAGCAGGATGTGCCGCAAGGAGCAAAACGACGGGATAGACGCGTTTATGTAAAAAAAGCAGAAGATGAACTGATGGCACTTTACGGTCCAAAACTGAAGAAACTTACTATTTCGGAAGGGCGGATACTGATAAAACTAATTGACCGGGAAATTCATTCTACTTCGTATGAATTGATAGATCAGTTGAAAGGTGGTGTTCCGGCTGTTTTCTGGCAGGGTGTTGCACGACTTTTTGGCAACAATCTGAAATCGCAGTACGATCCGTATGGCGAGGACCGGCAGATAGAGCAAATTATACTTTACATTGAAGCAGGAATTCTCTGAGAATTTCAATTATTGGTTCTACCACGAATTTAATTGACCGGAGACCGAAGTCGGAAGACCGAAGTAGTTATCTCCAAATGATGATTACTATTTGTAGCTATTTTCCTTTGGCTTTTACACATTCCATGATGGTGTAAATCAAGATTTTGAAATCGACATAAAGCGATATATTTTTGATATAAACCATGTCGTACTGAAGCCGTTCCACCATTTCCAGAACATTTGATGCGTAACCGTATTTGACTTGTCCCCATGAGGTAATTCCGGGTCGGACTTTTTGCAGGTGAGTCACATATGGAGCTTCCTTTACAATCTGGTCAATATAAAATTTGCGTTCGGGACGGGGGCCAACCAGCGACATTTCGCCCAAAAGTACATTTACAAACTGTGGAATTTCATCCAGATGGGTCCTGCGCATAAATTGACCGATATTGGTAATTCGGCTGTCGTTAGTGCTTGAAAGAAGCGGGCCGTTTGTTTCGGCGTCATCTACCATTGTTCGAAATTTATAGATCGTAAACGGTTTTCCGAATTTGCCAACTCTTTCCTGATTGTATAAAACCGGTCCTTTCGAGCTTGTTTTAATCATGATTGCGAGAATAATAAAAACAGGAAAAAAAACGATCATCGCAAGAAGTGAAATCACCACATCCAGCAACCGTTTGATATTTTCCTGCCATACGGGCATCAGTCCGTTGGAAATTTTCAACAAGGGAGCGCCAAAAATCGTACTCGTTTTTGCCTGATTCGAAAGGATATCAAATAAATCAGGAATTCCCCAGACGGCGTGGGTGCGGTTTTCAAGCATGGTAAGAATTTCGCTCAACAGCTTGTGTTCAGTTGATTCAATGGCAATAATGATTTCTTCCACCTCTTGCTCACTTATCACTTTTTGCAGATTTTTATAGTCTCCAAGATTGGGCGCATACTTTTCCAGAGGATAGGATTCTCGTTTGTCAACAGTTAGAAATCCTATAATCTTATTTCCCGCAGGTCTTTTCTGTGCCATCATCTCC
>Ga0351901_1088_pt1 | contig 26420 bp, 23 predicted proteins | sample BONcelHT113001D4_FD_206875 | JGI IMG/M metagenome (GOLD analysis project Ga0351901, IMG submission 206875) | Enriched cells from coal bed in the Powder River Basin, Montana, United States - BONCAT cells T11 rep1 HSBNCT.T11.300.1.D4 ...
GGTCAGATAAGCGCATCATTCCCAATGTATCTCGTTGCTCAAGAATCAAATCCATCCTCCTGGTAAGTTGTTGTATCCCTTCTTTAATCTCACGGATATCAACTTCAACATCTCCCATATGTATTTCTTGATGGGTGATCTTTAAAAAGTATTTGGTCCGTATTGTAAGAATGTAACATTGATTATTCACCTGATAGATACAAAATTTTGGTTATTCTAAAGGGATGTATGGCAAAACCTATTAAGATTGGATTAGTTCTTGAAGGAGAGGATGCCCCAGCGTTCCTCACTTATATTAGAAAACCAGATGACACTCCAGCAGGTAGAAAAATGATGGAAGAAGCATTACTGATGGCAAAAAGTGAATATCTCAAGTGATTATTCCAATAACCGAAGTTTCGTTTTCTCGTTTATCATCTATTGATGATGTCTCCGGATTTCTCTGCGGTGAAAAAGGTCTTGAAAAGTTTTGTATAAAAATCGTTTTCATTAGTTCCGCTTGGGGCTCCCAATGGACACCATAGGGGTTTTCAAAGAAGATGCAGAGAAGAGCCAATAGGAGAAATTGTCTGCCACTGATCTGGCATATGGGCAATATAATCTTGTTGGATTCTTTACCTTTGTGACTGACAGTATTGAAGTGAAAGGGATACAAATTTGTGATTGTTTTGCTGGTTATCCATATTCCCGATATCCCGCAATTAAAATTGCTCGACTAGCAACTGATGATCGATTTACCGGTCAAAAATATTGGTAAATATATGCACATCAAATCATGGCAAAATCGATAGTTCTGACTCATCATGGTGGATGTCGGATTATTCCCGTTGATGCCAAACCTGATTCATATGGTTTTTATGAGAAACATGGGTTTAAACGAACTATTAGAAAGCAGAATGAGACCATCTCAATATATCGGATTTTTCATAGAGAATAAGAGACTCTCCGAGAACCAGGGCGAGTCAATATAATGAGTAATTTTTTTCGATGTATCTAGTAATCCCCTGAATTCCGCTCATTGACGATGAAAGAATCTACTTCCGGTGACGATGCAAAACATCCCCGTCCCTTTCCAATCATATTGACTAGGAATCGCATTTCACCTTGTTTTGATGATTCAAGAACAATAACTTCGACAATGGTTCCTACCTTGAACTCAGGCACATATATTTGGATTAAACCATCCGCCTGAACAGTAGCGTGTTTTTTAATGGCATGAATCATAAGATCATCATAATGTATTATAGTAGAGATAATCATTCATATTATTCCTTTCCCGGTTCTATCATGGAGGAGGGCGCTCAACTTCTCTCAAAGAACATGGACTGATAATATACCCTTGTTATCTGATCGCCTCATGTATCCACATTGAGATTACTATTGGTTATAATCGAACGTTTAATGAATAGTAAGATTACATAGATGATACAGATGCGAATGAATTATCAGGTAAGTATTGACAATCTCACATCAGATTCCTCCCTGAAACAGTAAGATCATGCACGAGAACGGATGACAGAAAGAGAGATATCTTTGAAATAGGTTCTAATTTAACATTAGTTATATATGCTGGTTGAACGATAGATTTATTTATCATTATCTAATTCATGAGTATTACTATGATATTTCAGAATTATCCATATTTTTATATATTTTTTATTTCATCTGTTTTTACTGGTTTTGCGTCATATTTTGCCTGGAACCGAAGAACTGTCCGAAGTGCGAAGACCTTCAGTATTCTTATGGGTTTTATTACCTGGTGGATTTTTTTCTATGGATTTGAATTGATATCTGCAGATCCTGATACCCAGTTTATTTTTCTCAGTTTAGAATACCTGGCTATTCCATGGATTTCTGGTATTTTATTCTGGTTTTCACTTGAGTTCGGAGGATATGAGAAGTATTGCACCAGAGAAGGTCTTTTTGTGATATTCATTATTCCAGCAATCATTTTCATAAGTTTTTTCACAAATAATATCTTCCATCTTTTTTATGAAAATATTACGTATTTTGAATTTCAAAATCTGATTGTTCCATCAATTACCCCTGGAATCATGTACCGGGTTTTGAATGTTGTTAATATTGTATCTCAAATATTCTGTTTTATCATTGTTTTCAAGGTCTTTCTGCAGTCACCCCGAATATTTAAAACACAGATGGCAATTCTAATATTATGTATGGTTCTGGCATTTGTAAGCATGGGTTCATTTTTCCTTGTTTTAAGACCTTACCCTAATTTTGATCCAGTGCCAATATTTCTTGCCATCATTAATATATTTGTTCTGATAGCAATCTTCAGGTTCCAGTTTTTTGATCTGATACATATTCCATATCATTCAATATTCGAAAACCTTGAGGAAGGTATTGTAGTATTGGATTCTCATAACCGCATCATCCAGATGAACAAGAAAGCCTCAAATCTGTTAGAAATTTTTCCTGATTCTGTCATGGGAATTGAATTGAATTTAATCGATTCTATCCTTACACCATATTATGAAAAACTTACTCGTAATGTGTATACTAATATCAAAATCGAGAATGAGATCAAAAATAGGGATATATCACTCTTAATAGATATGTATCCTGCTTTTGATTCAACATCATGCCTAAAAACCCGTATGATAATTTTGAGGGATATTACAGAGATCACCCTGACATCACAAGCACTAAGTAAAGCAGGGGAGAAACTCAACCTGCTGAACTCAATCACCAGGCATGATATTCTTAACCAGGTGGCAATCATATCCGGCTATGGTTTCTTAATGTCAGATTGTATTTGTGATGATACTAAATGTCATCAAAAACTTGAACGGATTAATAATGCTTCTGATTCAATAAAAAAGCTCATTCAGTTTACTGCTACATATCAGGATCTTGGGATCTCTAAACCTGTTTGGATTAATATTTCTAATGTCGTGATTAAAGCATGGGATACCCTGCATCCTCCTGATCTAGTCTCTCTTCAAGTAAACGTACATCTGGAGATATTCGCTGATATGCTTCTTGAAAAAGTTTTTTTTAACTTGATGGATAATTCATTAAGACACGGTACTTCAGTAACCCGGATTATTATATCCTCATATCAGGTGGAGGATGGATATGTTGTGGTATACGAGGATAATGGAGGCGGTGTTGAACCGGAGAATAAAGAAAAAATTTTTTCTCGTGGATTTGGTAAGAACACTGGTTATGGTTTGTTTCTAGTGCGGGAGATCCTTTCGATCACTTCTATTACTATTTATGAGACCGGAGTATTTGGCTCTGGTGTGCGATTTGAAATGGTTATTCCTTTTCATGGCGTTAAAATTACTGAAGAGAATAGCGAAAAACCCCAATTATTTGAGAAGGTAGAAACAATATGAAATGGGAAGATTCATGCTATTATTACTTTTCATAGTAAAAAATCAGTACGTGTTCAGATAATAACTGATGATGATCAATCATATATCGGGATACTATTCTTCAAACAATTAGAATTTTCTATCCACCCTGAGAAATATTTCCCGTTTTTATCCAGCCATTCTTTCCGTGTTTCATAATCCGGGAGAATGAGTCCGATAATGTGCCAGAATTCAGGAGTATGATTCTTCTCTGTCATGTGGGCCATTTCATGAACTACGATATAATCAACAATCCTCATCAGAGGAGACTGGTGTTCCTGCCTCAAAGATGAAACCTCCCGCATGGTTGCCTGCGTTCCCTCTATGCGGGAAGAGATGACTGCTTCCTGGGTAATAAGTGGCGTTAAGAGGAGATCCGGGTTCTCGATGCTCTGGAGTAGTCCTCAAATCGGGCGAGTGCAGCGTTTGCACTTCCGATGAGGGTGACGTGACGGGACCAGTCAATATCTGTCCGGGGGAGAGGGTCAGGAATAAACGGTTCTGGTTTCATAAAATATCAGGGGTATTTGTGGGTCATCAGATACCGACAACGGTGGTTGTGGATCACGATGAGAGGATCTGATACCGACAACGACAGAGTATTTTTTATACTGATAAAATATGATGACAGATCAGATGAACTCATCGGTTTTCAGGCGAGAGGAACCAGGGACAACCCTCCCCCCCATTCCATCTTTTTTTCAATACAAAGAGAGACGTCATCTGGTGAAATTGAATGGGGATGGTCCGGATTGCTTCGATATTCTCCGGCAAGTCTCTTGATCTCATCGATGATGATTGAACTGTTAGTCCCGATGATAATCCGCAGTCCGGCTTTTACCATCTTTGCAAAGAGTCGTGCAAGGTGTATCTGCTGGTCCCGGTTCAGGTGCTCTTCGGGTTGTTCAATGATGAAGATATCACCTGGTATATGTCGGTATTTTAGCGAGAGGAAGATTGGGATGAGGCTTGAAATATCGGGCGAGGTTTCATCTGGAGGAACGTCTTTCCCGCCGATTGTGACTACGATCTCGTATACTCCGTCAGGATGGACATTTAGGTGGGGAGATGCTCTGATGATATTATTTTCATCTTCTGCCCAGGTTTCAGAGTCATAATGATCTTTCCTAAATGAACAACCATCAAATTCCTCCAAAAGTTCGAGGACGATAGGTGCATTTTTGGCAGGATCCACCTCTCCATCATATACATTCGTTATCTCTCCCCGGTTTGTCGGGAGAGAGAATGAGTGGGGAGGATTTCCTTCAGAGATAGAGAGTATCCAGATCCCGATAGCTCCTGCAATCATCGGGCTGAATGCAGTGGTGGATGTTCCCGGCCTCGGAAGTTTTTTTGGTCCTTTGGCAAAGAGTTCGACAGGGAACGGACATTCTGATTCTCCAAATTTTAACGCACCGTTTTCGTTTGATTTCAGATATACTCTGGCTGATTTTGATTGTAAAAAAACCTCAGCAGGGAGAGATTTTATACGGCGTACATCAGGAGTTCTCACCCCGAGATTTGATTCAAGCCGGGACATAAGATTTTGCTCATATACCTCTTTGAGGGCCGTTGTGGCAACGAGGTCTATGACGTTTTTTTCAGGATGTTGTTTTACTTTTGGTGCTCTCCGGAGATCCGGGATATGGGTCCCATAACTCTCGTGTAGGCGATAGAGTGTGTGAATGAATCGAAGGAGATAGAGATAGTGGGACTTTTCGGGTCCGGTGATGATGGTCAGCGGGCGGATCGGGATCTCGGCCTGCTGGTATGGGCCGATATTTTTTAGAGATAAGGTGAGGGTCATTTAATCTTTCCAACAGACGGATAATCTCTTCCGGCCCTGGAAGTTATCCTTCCAGTTCCTTTGGGTGTTTAGTCACCATACGATAGATGGCAACACTAATAGATCTGGTTGTATCGCGTAGGGCATAATATTATGCGTTGGAAGGCTGTGGTGCTTGGGATTTCGCCTTTTCGGTTCTCGTGGACGGTGGTGAAGTTGATGAGCAGGTCGGTGAGCTTATGGTTCTTCCCGATGAGGGTTGAGGCGGTGAATGCCTGGAGCCGGGTGACGAGTTCAGTGATCTGATCATCTTTGAGCCAGGGTTTATGGTGGCAAGGGCTCTCCTGAGTTCTGGTTCGATTATGATTTCCCGGAAAACTTCCCAGTAAGAGTCAGCGGGAGTCTGATGGTTATTAAGGGAGAGGATGGACCACCCGCGTTTCGTAAGCTCGTTGCAGAAGGGGATTTCGACGTATGTCTCTTCGTTCAAGTATATAATAGTTCAGAGTATCCAAATCATCCAATCTTCAACAATTTGTTGATTTTTCATAGACTATTTTACCAAATCGGGCGATATCGCGATAAATAAGATGTGGATTCATTTTATTTGTTTCAAATAAGGCAGGGGTTTCCACAAGAATATCTACCGAAGATCCTACTCCGTATAATGCACGGTATAATAATTTTGCAGTCTTTCGTCGCTCTTTAATTCCCGTTTTTAATATACAAATATCATAATCGCTCTCTGCATGGAAGTTTCCGGTTGCACGAGAACCGAATAGAATGATTGAATCAGGATCAATGGTCTGAATGATAATCCCGATAATTCGTGAGAGAGAGGAATCTTCCATACTTGTTATGTGGTATAGAAAAAGATGTAAAGCTTGTTATTCTGAAGTGATGATTCAGGATGAGTATATCCGGTTTTGACCCTGCACGATTGCTGTTGTTTCTTCCATGCCAGGATATCAGATCTGATTAACTCATCGATAGTCAGATGAGTTCAACCGGGGACAATCCGCCCCATAACTCTCGTGAAGACGATAGAGCATGTGGATGAATCGAAGGAGATAGAGATAGTGTGAGTCTACGGGTCCGGTGAGGATGGTCAGCGGGAAGATCGGGATCTCGACCTGCTGGTATGGGCCGATAATTTTAGAGATAAGGTGAGGGTCATAATGTCTCCAATGGTAAGGAGGGGATAAGAGTTGCTGGTATCCGGACTGCGGTGATATGCCTCCATATGAGTCCTGATATCAATGAAATGGATCTGAATGGATTTAATCGCTCTGATACGCAGCGGCTATAAAGGGTCTGATAGAGAAATGTGTTGTGATAGTTCGGGTTTCTAATCAGATAGAATACTTCTCCAACCAGTGGTTGGAGTTTTCGGCTAACGGCATAGATCTGATAAAATGGATGAATAATCCAGTGGTTCTGGGTTAAATCGTTGGGAATTCCCGGAAACATACGTTTAACTTTCTTATGTACTGGTTTGGTTGTAGGTATTCCCTGATATTGGGCATTCTGTTGTTTTATGTGTAAATTGCCGGTGATTATCCCGTGTATGAAGTTCTGCTGGCTGTCCGGTGTTCTTCCATCCGGGTTGATTGACGATATTGCTACCGGGTACGGGTCTTTCCATTCGAGGTAATGTTCTTCTTTTCCCCCGATGTTCCAGAACCGGGCATTTTCTGCGGTTGTCGCGATGGAGAAGAGGTTATGCACAAAGAGGAGCGGGTTTCCTTCAGGTTCATACGCTTCCCGGCTGTCCTGGTATCTGAATATCTGGGTGATTGCTTCTGATACCGGTTCCAGGATATCGGGGTATTTACATTCAACGACGACGAGGGGGATGCCGTTTACGAAGAGGGTGATATCAGGGATGGCGATCTTGAACTGGCGAATAGCGAGGAAGCGGTTGTTTTCGATGTTCTCAAAGTCGATGTATTTGACAGTCGGGCTCTGGGCTGCGTCTTTCCGGTATTCGTGGATGGTGGTGAAGTTGATGAGCAGGTCGGTGAGCTCATGGTTCTTCCCGATGAGGGGTGAGGAGGTGAATGCCTGGAGTCGGGTAACAAGTTCAGTGATCTGATCTTCTTCGAGCCATGGGTTTATGGTGGCAAGGGCTCTCCTGATTTCGGGCTCGATTATGATTTCCCGGAAAGATTCTCGGTAAGAGTCAGCGGGAGTCTGATGGATATTAAGGGAGAGGATGGACCACCCGAGTTTCGTGAGCTCGTGGCAGAAGAGGATTTCGATGTATGTCTCTTCATTCCAGTGCATGAATTAATGGAATATACACTCTTTACACCAAAAAGAGTTTTCATTTAATTTGATAACATAGACATTGACATAATGTTCATTGGAGTTTTTCTATATATCACACCCATATGTTATAAATCGAAAAAACAAATAGTTGAATATGGTAAAAACTAAAGTGAAAGTTGAATATTACTCCATGGTACTAGGGTCCACATTATTTAATAATACGAATGGAGCAATATCTTTTAAAAATAAATCTGGACGAATACTTGATCTTTTCCGAGTCGAAAAAGAGAATGATCAACTGCTATTGTCTACTGAAGTGAAAGGGGAAAATGGTAAAATAATTGGAAAATTGAAATGGAATAATTTTTCGTATATTAATGAGAATTTTGATGGAATAATTAACCCTTCCAATGAGGAAATTCAATTTTCTTGTATTTTAAGAAGTAAGGAAACAAACGAAGAGATAATTAATTGTACAATATCTAAATCGGGTATAATATCTGTTAAAGGAGTCTTTTTCATTGAATCAAAAAGAATTGAAATTTCAGATTCTTCTCTAAAAATTGGTAACAACACCGAATTTCAAATGAAATCATGTTGCAAAGATAGTATGGGGAAAGGCATAATAATCTGTGAGGATGGTATTTCTATATAGAAATTATTTTCCAACCCCATATAAATATATATTTAATTCCGATGAATAATCATATTACTAATGTAATATTTGTTATGTATCCCTATTTTTAGATAATTTAAGGCTTTTTTTAGATTTAAATAGTTATTCTAAATTTTAGGATTAACACGGACCATCCCGCTGAGAAGGTCGGCCATTAGGCCTTTTTCTGGAAAGAAAGATTTTCCCGGTATTGTTCTTCGCGTGTGATTCGGTCATCGGCGGAGGTTCGGTTGGAGGTAATATGGTGTTGTTCAGAAATAGGAGGGCACGCTATAATTAAAAGACGAATTTGATTTTGATACAAATTGGCTTAGGCTAACTGATTTATTTTCATCATAATTTGTCGTTGAATTATATCGTGTTGTAAAACATACATCAAATATTCAGATTTAATGAAATCTCTAATAGGTTTCGTTATCGCGACACTTCTAACAAGTCTAAAAGTAAAATTCGAAGGAACTAAACATATTCTCCCAATTGTTCCGGAACAAGATATTAAAATATCTCGGCTTCAGGATTTACACGTTATTTGAACATTAAATATTCAGGTTCTTGAAAATAATCTATATCATCAAGATCTAAATACCCATTCTGAATATTACGAGCGGATAGGAGATATATTCCTTTTTCTGTTCTTGGAGGAGTTACATGTTCTCCATCAGTATTTTAAGAGCAGATTTGTTCAATAGTTTTCACATCCCACTCCACTGGCACTCGCCCAACCTCCGTATCCTTGAACTCATGGGTGCTCTCGTCCCGGATCCGCCCCTCGCTATCAATGCCCCGGGTCAGAAGATCCTGCATGAGTCCAGCCTTGACCTGCTTGAGTTTCGTGATGAGGGCCTCGGTCTTCTTGATACATTCGTCAAGGGTGGAGAGGACGGAGGCGATGCGGTGTTGTTCGGGGAGAGGAGGGAGTGGTAGAGATATTTTTACTAATTTTTTCTGTTGAATACCCAAAACCGTGGTCCCAGTAGATTGTTTAATCAATTCTGTTTGAAATTGTTCTCCCTGGAAATATTGAGCGAAAAAATCTGATAGGGCAACTTCAGGCACCATTTTTAGGAGGATGACCCTTTGACTAAGAATGTATTTACTATTATCTGGTATTTGCGCGACATTTTCCAAAGGAGCTTCAGTGGTCATAGTAATATCTCCCTTGGATGTTTCTCCATTATTCATCCATTTTTTATATAACTTCAATGACCCCAAGTAAGTCTCTTTTTGAAAATTTATTCTACCCATTTCTACATTATTTGCAGATAAAGCTCGAATATTTCCATTCCCCCAATCCATCCCCAATTCCTTCGGTGATTTCTGGGAGTTCCGGACCGGTTCGGCAAGAGTGAGAAGTGTCGCCCAATGTTCGGAGGTGGTGGTAAAATGTTCGGGGCTCCGGGTCAAATGTTCGGAGCTCCCCGCCTGAAGTTCGGGGTTCCTTACTGGGACTCCGAACATTTCATCCTGCATCGGGTGATGCCCGGTTAGATAGTAAAATGTCCCGGTACTGGAACCTTCCCGCTGCAAAAATCCCTTCTCAACCAGAGTGTGAAGTGATAGGGAGATATCATGTGAATGCTCCTTCACCAGTTCTTTCATCCGTCGGTGGTTGACAAACTCATCAGTTCCTGCTGTAATGAGGATTAATTGCTCAAATCGTGATAATCCGGTAAAATTTTCTCCGTACATCTCTGTGAGTTCCTGGATCACCGATTCGGGAAAAAGACTGATCATCTTGAGTACCATGACTGTTTGATTACTCTTCAGCCGCTCTTCGAAAGTAGGTTCCCGCCAGTGTTGTTTTGCCCAATTCTGATAGATCATCGGAACCCCGGATCCAGCCTGTTCTCCCCGTTCCAGAAACTGAAACATCTTTTGTAGATTCCGATTCCGGCAGTCACTCGTACCTCCACGAAGAGCCTCATATTTTGGAACTCTCATGAGACCCGGGTTTCGAAACCCAAACAGGTCAGGACATTTCACTACAAGAATCGAATAGGAACCAGAGTAATCAGCATGAATCAGGGTGTTTACAAATGCTTCACGAACAGCCTCATGAACAGGCGTATCCTCTATACGCTGATCACCTTCAAGTTGAAATGGGATTTTGAGATCAGTGAAGAGTTTCTTTGTTACTATCCGGTAGAAATCGTGGAGATTCCCAGACCAGGAACCATCAGTAGTAACCCTATCGATCCACCGGGTTTCTGTCCCTGCCCGCTCCTGATAATCGACGATATAATTCGGCAATGCATCAAGAATAGAACGGAATTTACCGAACATGAGGATCCCAGCAAGAGTAACTCCCTCATTTCCAGAACTCCGCTCTTTTGCCCACCCTCCGATCTGTCTGAGAAATTCCCGGTCATCACATTCATTAAACGGATGTTCTGGTTTTCGGTTCAGAAAATTCTGACGGTAGATTCGGAAAGACTCCTTATCTATATCTTCCTCAAATGAAAATCCGGATAATATTACCGCATCCCGGGTATCTAGTGCCTGGCTCTCCAAGCATCTGCTTAACCTGATCAGGAGAACAGCGATAATCCCCCTCATGTCTGCGAACATAGGTTCCGGTAATCGGGTTCGAATTTATATAAACCGGACGTTGTTTCCGGGTAGCCTGAGGAATATGAACAAGGATCAGATTTTTCCCCTGGATTTCTTTAACCTGAATATCATCATCCTGCAGGAGATTGATATTGACCTTGTTCTGGTTATTGAGAATATATAGCAAGTCTTTTTTCATCGTTGAGGGATCAGGGATTGAATGGAGGAGTAAACCTGGTTTTTTCTCCTCTACACCTAAGAATATGAATCCTCCCTCTGTATTGGCCATTGCTGCGTATGACTCCCAGAAGCTCTTTGGTACCTTTCCTTTTCCGTCCTCCCCATAGCCTTCTTGAACTCGATGTCATAACTCTCCTGAAGTGTCTCGATATCGAAGAAATCATCCTGAATATCAATCACCTATCCTTTTTGATTCGTTAGACATATATTTCCAGATTCCTGACTACTGCATCCTGTTCTTGTGTATCTTGGAAAAATTGTTCTTTTCCAACTGATATATACCGGAATATTTTCTTAATAGACTCAAGAATATCTGAAAACCATACTCGCTCATCTTTCATAATGCAACCGCTTCCTGAAGAATTTGCGTTCGGAGTAATGGATGAAGTGCAGGTTCAGTTACAAGGTCCACCTTTCTACCCAGGATATCCTCAAGTTCATTGGAAAAAAGGGCAAGGTCCAGAAGACTCCGGTCTGGGTCCACGTCAATGAGGAGATCAATATCTGACGAATCGGTCTCCTGTTTTTGAGATACTGATCCAAATACTCTTATCTGTGTTACTCCATACCGTCCCGCCAGACAATAGATCTCATCTCTCCGGTTGATTAGAATGTCATAGGCGCTCATTGACAATGCCTCCTTAATTTCCGAAAGATATTCTTAATAGTTGAATCCCTGTTATTGATATATTTCAGACTCTTCAAGCATAACTCCCGCCAATTTTCACGCGTATCGAAGAGTTCCTACGGCTAATTCATTATGTATGGGAATCACTGTTCCCACCATTCCTTCAGGAGTACTTTTGGATAAACGACATGACTGCCCTTTCTTCCGGAAATCTCAAATCCAAAATGTTTACAGAGAATTTTATTGCTTCTGCTCCAGATACCGGTTTATTGGCTGGCAACGGGTGCGACCTCACATGTGGTAATCAGGCTATGGGATATGGAGGAAAGGGGAAACTCTTCCAGATACAGTTCTGTTGCTTCTTTCAGATTTTCAATTGCTTCATCGATGAAAGCTCCCTGGCTTACTGTTCCTGTCTCCGGACATAATGCAACAAAAAAATCCTCCTCACGATGGATGATTGCGGTATAGGTGTTCATAATTCACCTCTCTGATTCAGAGTGAATACGTCTCATATACTATTCTTATATATCCTTGCATTGATGATGTTCATCCCATCTTTTCATTTGGGTATCTTTGAATCCTGACCATTTTAATCTATCCGCAATATCCAAGCTCCCGAAGGTAAGTATCTATCTTCACCGGTAATTAGCCTGTTATACATAGAAATCACGGTTCCATTTTTTTCATCAGATGTTTACGTGTAATTCCTGAAATGATAGCTTTCCTCCCTGATTTCTCAAACCTGGAATAAGGTAATATAACCCTAATCCGGATATATTCTGGGTGGCAACAGGAGCCAGCTCGAAGGTAGCAATTATATTCCGGGGTCTTTTCTGTACGTAACTCTTATATGGGGGTATTGTCACACACCATATGTGGATCCCGTACTGACCTCTCTTAAAGAGGAACTCAAAGATGCGATTGATGATAAAACACAAAACAGTATTCAACGGTTTTTTAAGGAACCAATCATTGCTTACGGCAGTAAATCCGCTGATGTGTCCCGGATAGCAAAAAAGTACTGGAAAATAGTGAAAGAGAGGGATAAACAGGAGATTTTTAATCTGTGTGAAGAACTCTACCAGTCAGGATACCTTGAGGAATCGGGTATAGTTTCATCATGGGTTCCACATCTGAAAGAAAAATTCGAACCAGATGATATTATCCGTTTCAGATTCTGGATTAATAATTATATTACTAACTGGGCTGCATGTGATAGTTTTTGCAATCATTCGGTTGGAGACTTCATTGAAAAATATCCTGAATATATCCGTGAATTAAAAGAATGGGCCCAATCAGAGAACCGATGGATGAGACGGGCATCAGCAGTCTCTCTTATCATTCCGGCTAAACAGGGAAAGTACCTTGAAGATGTATTTGACATTGCTGACCTTCTCCTCACTGATGATGATGACATGGTTCGCAAAGGGTATGGCTGGCTTCTTAAGGAGGCAAGCCGGAAACACCAGGATGAGGTTTTCTCCTATGTTATGGCACATAAAAAAGAGATGCCCAGAACTGCTCTTCGGTATGCAATTGAATTAATGCCACCGGAAATACGGTCTGAAGCAATGAAGAAAGACTGGAAATAATACCCTAATCCCTCCTTTCGGGCATTTTGGAACTGCCTGGTATCTGCCCGAATTCGAAGAAACAGGAGTATTGGCGATTGATTTCTGGGAATTTATTTACCTGACATGGTAGCACTCCGCTGCTCACTCACCGATTATCTCATCACCATGAGATACCAGTCCGGATTCTTATCCCAAAAAAATTGACATTTAATATCAAACGCTCATATTCTACCGGAAGAAGTGATCTGGAATTTGTTGGGGCATTTAATGAGAAATTTGCAGGGAGAAGGTGGATTCTGGAGTTTACATATTACTCCAATGCAGAGTTCTTAAAGTTTGGATATGTTCCGGAGGGCCTTTTTCACCCTGATGATTCAAAGCAGATTTTGGGATATGCTGAGGGTCTTAAACAGAAATATCCAGAGGTCTCACTCTCCCTTCATGTCATCTATTGTTTTGGCAATAAGGGATTTCGGGTCTTTGATATCCGGATTAATTTTGAGTGACGAAAGCAATACTTTTGTATATACATTGAGAATAGTGCATATGATATCAAAGGACATTCCTAACCGGTTCATTCATTATCGATTCATCCAGTCCCTGAGCAGATATTTGAATCAGAATGAATTTTTGGCAGGATGGCTCTCGATCACGATGTGGGATATCCTGTTGAGGACAAAGGAAGAATTCGAAATTATACCTATTAATATATGATCCCGGATTTATTCACTCGTCCAAATATTTATTTTCTTATAAATTAGGGTACTATTGGGAATGGATGAAGATGGATACAGGTACGTGCATATATTGGATTGGAATATGCGCAATAATTCTGATTGCAGGATGTAATCTCACTACGGCATCAGATTTGGGGGGTCAGAACAATTTTTCTCTCCTGGCAGGAAACATTTCAGAAAACCGATTTTCACCAGATTATGGAGAATATAAAACTGATTCTGTGAATGCCTTGTATGAAGAACTACGCACCGGTGTACAAACTGGTGATCTAAAGACTGGCCCGACCATCATGAACATGGGGGATGGATGGCAGAATATCACGATACCGGCATCCATATCGTCTCCAGGAAAATACCGGGTTGTAAATAATTACACTGCAATAATAGAAGAAGTAGGTCTTTCAATAACCTGTTCGGATGTTATTATTGATGGTGCAGGTCATGTATTCAGGGGTAATGACGAGTATAATACCTATGGTCTTCTCACATATGCACCAGATACTCCTCTGTCAAATGTATCGGTCTCAAACTATTACACCGAGAATTGTCTGGCAGGTATTGCTTTCTTTAATGTTCAGGGAGGAGAGATATCCCATACTCACCACACTGATTCCACAGATGGCATATTCATCGGAACAACTGATTCAGTGAATATCTCTCATAATATCATATCCGGCTACAAAATTAATGAGATCGGTGATGGAATATTTGGAATTGTCGGAATGGATGTTAAGGATACACACATTGAGTCAAATACAATCTCAAACATTACTCCTATTCTGCAAAACATCAAATCATACGGGATTATACTGACAAATTGCACTGAATCAGAAGTAATAGACAATTATCTCGCAGATTCAAGAACCGGTCTGACTGCTAAAAAATCTGAATCACTAAATATATCAGGCAACTCTATTGCAGGGTATGGAAATGAGGAGTCTGGTGAAGAAATAATCGGAATTTTGGGTACTGATTCAAAAAATGTTCGTATTACATCAAATACCATCACACCTGCTGATTCATCCGATCTCTCTTCCTTTTCAGGAATTGTCCTGACACAATGTTCTGACTTTGAAATTTTGAAAAATACCCTGTCCGGGTTATCAAGAGGGATTGTTATTGACAGATCGCTGTCAGTGATAACATCACACAATACTGTAACAAATATTGGAACAGATATTCCTGATGGAACCTTTCTGGGTATACTGGGTATGGATTCTATTGATACCCTCATTCAGTCAAATCATATTATAACGAGCGGCCCTCGTATTCCGTTCACTCAAATTTCCGGTATATCTCTGATAAATTGCTCTGAATCCGGGATATTGGGGAATTATGTTACTGGTCAGAAAGATATTGGGATTGCCTTTGAAACAAACCGTGATGAAATTAGTAAACAATTAGAACTCATTGATAATCGAATCAATGCCGCAGATACGGGCATTTTTATTAACAATGGTGTGGGTATTATTGGTAATAACAGTGTTGAAGATTGTACACATGGGATGTTACTGACCATGGATGATTCAAATGTTTCGTATAATCAGGTCTCTCATTCACTTCAGACTGGTATTGGGATATTTGGAGAAAATCTGACGTTAAGTCACAATCATATGACCAATAATTCGTTTAATTTCTATGTTGGTGGTGATACGATAGAACAGTATCTCCATCACATTGACCGGACCAACATCGCAAATGGAAGGCCGATTATCTATATCAGGGATAGTTGTGGAGATACCATTGGTCCGGCTGATAACCCGGCAATGGTAATGGTGGTAAACAGCAGAGACGTGACAATTCATAATGTAACCACAGGATCAAATGCTTTCGGAGTTATTCTGGCAAATGTTACTGGGGCAACCATTTCTGATGCTACTGATACCAGAGCATTGGGGGGATTTACATCGCTCTGGTCAAACAATATCACGATGTCAAATCTTTCTGCTTCACAAAATCAGGGATTTGGATATACGGTGCAGGGTAGTGGAGATGTCAGTCTGAATCAGTGTTCAGCTTCTGAATTATCCGGGAGTGGATTTATTGTTCAGAATTCTGCAAACACGTCCCTAAATACATGTGTCGCTGATGATTTTCTCCCTGGTGGAATCGAATTAGAAAAAATCGGAATTGTTAGTCGATCAAGTACATCAGTGCGTATTCAGAATTCTGTAATATCAGAGAGTCAGCAATCCGGGATGATGGCATGGGAAACGGATGGCTTTTTTGTGAATAATACCTTCATTACCAATAATTCTGCACATGGCATTTCCTGTATCAGTAGTACTGGAGTATCCGTGAACAATTCAATCATTGCCGGGAATCAGGAATCGGGTATTTCCCTTGAAAACTCTACAATTACTGCAATCAATCGGAACGGTATTCTTGGAAACCACGTTTCGGGGATGAGTCTTTATGAAGTGTATGATGGAGTTATTGCAGACAATATCTTCAACAATACACAGAATGTAGAATTTGTAGATGAAAGTTCTCATATTTTGTGGAATACACCTCTCATGAACGGACACAATATTATCGATGGTGCACATCTTGGTGGAAATTTCTGGGCTGAACCCAAGGGGGAGGGATTTTCGCAGACTCATGCAGACCGGGGAGATGGAATTTGCAATGGATCATATATGCTGAATTCTGACAATGTGGACTATCTGCCCCTTGCTCTCCCGTCAGAAGATATCATTGCAGATTTCGTTGCAGATAAGCATTTTGGAACACCACCTGTTGCGGTAAATTTTACTGATACATCATCCGGTTCTCTGGTGTATTGGAACTGGACATTTGGTGATGGAACACTATCTCATGAACAAAATCCGGTTCATACCTATTCTGGGATTGGTACCTATTCTGTCACCCTTGAAGTGACCAGCCAGGATGGAAAACAAGGAATAATTAGAAAACCTGCCCTGATTGATGTCAATTCAGGAAGAGTAACTGGTCAGAACGGGATGGTTTGGGTAACCTCATCACCGAGTAACTCGTCTGTTTTTCTTGATGAAATATTTATCGGGCTGACTCCCCTCAAGGTATCAGGTATTCGTGCCGGGCTCCATCAGCTTATGGTCACTCAGGACGGATATCAAAACTGGAAAGGAATGGTTAAAGTTTTGACAAATCAGTATACCTATGTTCCAAAAGTGATATTAAAAGCAGAATAACGCTTTCTTTTTTTTCAATTATTTCCTGTATATTCACAGGAACAAATAAACATCCTACCCTTTGAGAAGGAACTCATAAGGTTTGCCTGGTTTAAAGAGAGATAATTCTGTATGTTTGAGATTCTGTCTCTGGCCGGAGATTTGTTGGTGTTTGCAGATGCCGTAAACAAGACCGTTACTGCCTGAAATCTGTACATTTTGGGCTTTTCCACATTGTCTTGAGAACTTCACAACAGAGAAAAAAATTAGGTATATTCAGGGATTGATCTTCATTGCCCGGTCATAGGCTATCTCGTTCCATACTGGCCCGACTGAAGTTTCAGGTTCAACATACATCCTGTATCCGACAAAACAAAGTTCATCAGGTTCAATTCCGTATGCACCAATCCCGGAAGAAATGACTGATGTTGATTGCTCCCCATCATTTTCACGAGAAATTTTTGCTACATACAGATATTGTGCGTTTGGATTATCTGGTAAAAATTCCTCTGCAGTTCCTGTGTAATCATGGTTAGAGACGCCTTGTATTCCGTTCAGTGCAGTGATACCATACAGGCCAAAGTTCGCATAGGTAGCTTTTCCGGTGGCTGCATGATTCACCCCGTATACAATAATACATTCACCTGGATTATCTCCAAGGAGTGTCGTTGTGGTATTGAGATAGATAGTATCCCGATTGTCTCCAAGTGCATCAATTCCTCTTTGAATTGCATCATACCCTTCAAAAATCCATACCTTGGTTGTCAGATCTTCAGTTTTCCCGGCTCCGTATTTTTCAATGATCGCCAGACGGAGTTCTTCAACGTCATCTAAAAGGTCAAGTTCCCGGTTATCTCCGGTTCCCCTGACGATAAAGTCAGGAACATCATAAAACAGAGGTTCTGACGGAGATTCCGGGGTAAGTCGAAGAACAAATCCGGGGGTGCTGTTCATGTATGTAGCGCCGGCTTCCTCATCATTGAAGAAGGCTACCCGGTGAAGGGTGGTAAAGGTATCATCTTCAATTTTAAGTCCCATCCGGACCATGGACTCTGGAATAACCTGGGTAAATATGATCTCTTCCGGATATCCTGCCTGAATAAGAATTTCTCTGGCTTTTTGATCTGCATTCTGATCTGCGGTAAATATCAGAATGATCGGTTGCTCAAAAGCTCCTTCCGGGTATACCTTTTCAGTCAGCCGTGGCAGGTTTATGGTATCTCCAAGGCTTGCGTAGATACGTTTTCCTTTGTTTTCTTCAGGAAAATACCTGAGTGCAATATAGCCGCAATAGCTGAAATAATCGCATTCCGGTGGTGTTGTGCCAAAATATACAAATGCTTCATCCGGTCGCATCCTGAAATCGCACCATAACCCTTTGTTTTCAGGATGAAGGGGAGCATCGGAGATAGTATTATTGGTGGTCTGTCCGGGAGCTTTTGGAACTTTAAACGCCATGTATGGGGTGCTTGGATTGATGGCATAACAGGATGGAATAATTCCTGCTTCATATAATGCGATTGCATCTACGGTTTCCATCTTCCCTTCACCGACTAAAAATCCATTCTCCTGAAAGGCTTGAATGGTGGTATTTTTTTCAACTCCGGAAATTTCTGCCAGAACTGAAGAACTCATCAGAATCGTCAGAAAAATAATGACCAAAGTAAAAAAGCAGGTATACTTCATCTTTTGAAAATTGTTGTTATTCTATATATATCTGTCCAATAAAGTCATTTACGAATAACCCTCCTGATAATCCTTTATTGGACGGTCTTCAGATACCTACATCGGGAAAAAATTATCTAAAATGCCTGGAAAGATAATATTCTTCAACCCTCCCCATTATCGCAAGAATTGCTGGCATTATGAGAATCGCTCCGACTAATGAAAATAACACGGCGATAACGGTCATAATACCGAAATTAGAAATAATCGGAAATGATGAGAGTAAAAGAGCAGAGAACCCAAATGCGGTTACCAGTCCGGAGACCGTAATAGAAGCCCCAATCTTTTGTACACTATTTTGTATGGCCTCAACAAGATCAGGTGTCGTCTTTCTCTCTTCTAAATAGCGTTCCATCATCAGGATGGTGTACTCAGACGAGACACCGATGGTAATAGCACCCAGTGAGGCTGTGATGAAGGTATAATTAATTGAGAAGATCCACATGACCACCGCGTTCCACCCAACCACACAGATGATTGGGATCATCGGGGCGATAGAGACAAAATGTCGGTATGCAAAGATAAGGAAGAGCAGGATCATCAGAAAAGCCAGATTTGTCATAAGTGGTTTATACTTTACAATATCATCAAGTGTTATCGCATTGAGTTCAAACATACCGCTTGTCCGGGCAGAAAGACCTGGCGGAGGCTCTGCCCATCCCACATTATCGAGAATTACCTCTCTCAGATCGCTCATTTCCTGTGCGGTCAGAGAAACGGTCTGAAATATCATAAGACCGGTAATTTTGGTTGAAAGATATTGCTCCTTTTTACTTTCAGGAATCGAAGACAGGACCTCCTGAAGGTGTGATTGTGTATCCGGGAGTTTTCCGGAGTTATATTCTTTCACAAGGGTAGCAATACTTGAATACCCGATGATCTTATCCGGATACACCTCTGAAATGAACATTCCATACCGGTCCATCCACTTCAGGGATTCAAGAGATGTCAGATCCGGAGCAGTCAGAATCAGTTCAACAGGTGTCTGGGATCCAAGGAGGGATGTAACCTTGTCCATCACTACTTTTGCTGGCATATCCGCAGGAACCATTGAATTCTCAGTAGTGTCAATCGCAATCTGGTCATCAATCACCATCCCGATACTGGCAAGCATCAGGACCCCGATAAGTACGAGCACCGGAGCTCGGGCTATTTTCCCTGCTATTCCTGAGAGGATATGATTATACTTTCTGAAGAGATCCATACCTCCTTGGAGAGGCTTATCTTGTGGGGTATACGAGATCAGGAGGGCCAGGGCAGGAAATCCAAAGAGTGTTGCTCCATATGCACAGAGGATCCCGATAATTGCGGTCATCGTAAAACCGGTTAAAATCGGGAGAGGAGTAATAAAGAGGACGATAAATCCTAATATTGTGGCAATCATCGCATAAAGGACTGCAGACCCGGTATTGCAGATAGTCACTCTGATGGCTTCTTCAATAGATTTCGAGTGGAGTTCATCATCCAGCCGGGCCTGGAACTGGACTGCATAATCGATACCAAGCCCAAGAAGAACTGGAAATGCTCCTATGGCTCCGATATTTATCGGAACACGGAGAGCACCAAGAATACCAAAGAGATATACCAGACCGGTCATAACAAAGAGGAGAGGGAGAAGACGGTATCGCACCGATCCAAAAAGAAGTAAGAGTCCAATGAACATCAGCGTAAACGCCCCGAGGATGAGTACAACGATCTGATTCGTCATCTCATTCATCATCTGTTCATTAAATGCATCACTCCCGCTGATCTCTATGGTAACTCCAGGGGGAAGATGAGCATTATCAATAACTGACTGAATTGGATCGAGAAGGGATGCGGTATTACCCCGGGTGGTAATAGTTCCGAGCGTATGCAGGGAGTCAGGTACGATCTGTTTCTGGTCAGACACAGGCAGGGTAGAGAAAACCTCGCCTATCTCTTCGTTCGTTGCCGGCAAGGTTCCTCCATGAGTCAGGAGAATGACATCAGAGATTGTTTCTACCTCTTCTACCCCGGGAATTCGGGAAAGTTCTTTCTCAAAGAGGAGAAGATCAACAAGCAGGGTATGGTCCAGCGGTTTTGGGGCGGAGATATACAGGACAACTACGTTTTCGATAGCAAATTCATCGGTATAGATGTTGTACCATCGCATAGACGGGTCGTCCGGACTCAGATATATAGAGGCCCCCGATTCCATCGAGAGATTCCCGATAACCACAAAAGAGGCCAGGAATAGAAGGGCCATAACTAATAGTACCCTGGCCGGCTGTTTTATAACCAGATCTGCTACTCCGGAATAAAATGAAGTGATCAGAGACATAAGGTGCCCCGGTTGTGAGAATATGTCATTCAGGCCACCCTTCCCATTCGTTTGAGAAACAAGTATCCGATAAGTAGGAGTATCCCTAGAATGATGACTAATGCCAATGGGGAGAGGAGTATGGCAAGGATACCTGGTTGCACCGTAACAAGTTCAATCTTGAGCGGATCTGATAGATATATTGATTCATCTTCTCCCCGGTATTTAACATCTGTAAGGACGCCGTATGGTTTTACCAGTGCTTTTTGACTTACATAAAAATCGTACTCAATCACCGCAGATTCCCCTGGTGCAATTGTCCCGAGCAATCCGCCGGTCTGGGGTGAAGTTATAGGATTTACTGGTACAATCTTTGCGATAGCATCAGAAGCAGGGGCATCCCCTATGTTCGTATAGGTAACCCTGACGGTGGCTGAACCACCAGGAGTTATTGGCGGCTGATCATAACTGAGGAGGAATTTCGGCCCGGTATGCACGGGAATCCCAACAAAGAGTGGTTGTGATTCAGTCAGATTGCCATATTTATCCTCGTAGGTGATAATGACGGTAGCAGGGAGGGTAGTGGCATCTATCTGGCTCGCCACTGCTGCCCGCCATTCAATCGTTCTCGTCTCTCCTATGGCAAATGTTCCAAGATAATAACTCCCCTGATAAGGGGTGATAGGGCTTAAGGCATCGGTTATCAGTTCTGCTGATGCATGATTCCCGGTGTAATCACCGATATTGGTGATATTCGCCCGGATAATTCCATCCTGTCCTGGAGAGATATGGGATGTCGAGATTTTTTCGATTTTGATTCTGATATGAGCCTTTATGGTGATTGGAACCTGGAGGGTGATATCCTTTGTCTTGTAATGAAATATGTCTGTGGCATCCCCCTGGATAGAAACAGAATCGGCATACTGCGAATGAATTTGGAGATCCAGGGTATAGTTTCCAGCCTGTGCATCTGCGGGAATGATCACGGGAAAAACAAGGGTTACATCGGTAGAAGGTGGAAGAACCGGAATTGTGATTCCTGTATGAATGATGGTTGCCGGAGAATTTCCTGAATCCAGGGTAAGGATTGCTCCATATGCAACACCTGGATTGGATGCAACCGGATTGATGGGATCGAGAACAAATTCGGATGTTTTTGCGATATTTGCTACTTTGATGGAGAGTAGGGTCATATTCCCTGGTTCACATTCATTATCTCCGATTATAGTTGCGGTGAATTCAGGTTCTCCATAGGGATAGGGTGCTGCGTCAGCCGGAACACTGCATACATATCCTGTCAGTAACAGAGTGACAAAAACAACGATTGTCAAATATATCTGATAATTTCGCGGTGCTAGAGAAGGAGCTGAATGTTTCCGGAAATTCATCTCTCTTCCTCCTTAATGTTGTCTTTTACGTTGGAGATAGAAAAACCCTCCACCAATGATGATCACAAGGAAGATAATACCTGGTATAAGCATAACACTCCCTGATGAATCAGTAACCATTACTGGTACTTTTATAGGATCTGATACATATTCTGTCAGATTCAGATCAGTGTACCGTACCTCGGAGTCAAGGGCGTATTGTTTTACGGTTGAGCCGCTGTTTACGTTTAATTTGAACTTAGCGATTGCTGATTCTCCTGGTTTTATAATTCCCAGGTAGGATTGATCATCTTCGCTTGTGAATGGATCAACAATAGTGATCCCTGCCTGAGCATTATAGATAGTATCTGTTCCGGTATTGGTATATGCAACAGTAATGACTCCCTTTTCACCTGAAACCAGGGTGTTTATCTGATCGCCGATAGTAAATGATATTTTTGGTCTAAATCCTGCACTGATAGATTTCTTTTCCGTCATTGCAGGAAGTCCCTGATAATCGGTATATACTGCCTGGAGATTTAGCGGATATTGTATTGAGGGATTTGCACTTGATGTAACAGATACTTTATATGAGAGGGTTGCAGCAGTCTGAACTGGATAATCTCCCAGATAAACACTATCCTGATAAAGAACAATCGGATTTTTACCAATTGGCTCAAGGTAAAAAACCGTATTTTTCCCATCATCAGAACCGGTGTTTGTGACATTTATGATGATATGGCCAACACCCCCCACAAAGAGATTATCGGAATGTACTGAGTTGATCTCAAGACGAACACTTTTTCTTAACGTTATTGGGAGATAAAGAGTTTTTTCTTCTTCTTTGAATGAGTATTGAATCTCATCAAGTCCGGTCTGGGTAGCCATATTCATATATTTGTACTTCAGGGTAAGAGGAATCTGATAGGAACCAGCTTGTGCATAGTCAGGAATTGTTACTGAAAAAGGGGCCTGAACTACACTTCCTGCAGGAAGATCCCCTAATAACTGAGGATCTGATGAGATCTGAGCTGGCGATTCCCCTCCTTTGAGTAGAGCGGAGAGTGAGAGGGCAGTTGTCGGGAGGTAATCCGGAGTAATTGTTCCAGCATCGACAAATTTCAAATCAATAAGTCCTGAATTTGCGATTGTTACGATTACTTCTGATTTTTCTCCGATCTGGAGTTCATTACTCCCTGCTATCCCGGCGGTGATTACCAGTTCACCGGTAGAGTACTTTTCACCGGCATTAACCGGTATCGTACATAGGATCAATACGACAACCAGGATGATTCCTCCGATACGGAGGTTTCTGATACCCGTCATAATTATATGTAGGGGGGCTGACGATAGAAATATGTTTGTCAATGAATGATAATTACCCCGACTATATCTCATTCTTCTTGTGTGGTTTTGTAACTAATTTATAAAATATCTAATATGGAATTTCAAGCTATAAATTGGTGAATTTTTCCAGATTGAGCTCTTAATCGTTGTAATAAACATTTTATGTGTGTACAGGTTTGGTGGGAGGAAAAAATTGTAATTTGGTCACTTATAGTATAAATATGAGGTAATTAGAAGAATGAAATTTTTATGACACTTATCAATATTCGACAGATTTCACCATACCCTGGCTCACCCGGATGAAACAATGAAGGATCATGTTATTTTTTGTCTGCTATCAGTTTCCGGGTTATTGATGCAAATTTCGCCGCATTGCTATTATAAGGATCTTCCCATAACGCTTTCTTATATGCCTCATTTGCCTTCACTAAAAGCGAAATATCATCTGAACCAGAGATATACTTGTTATATAATGCATTTCCTTTATTGTTCCATGCATTAGCATTTTCCGGGTTAAATTCAATAACTTTTTCGTAGGCCGACACTGCATCATCGTATTGTTTTAGTTTATTGTATGCATTTGCTTTGCTGTACCAGGCATCTGCATTCACCGGATTAATTCTGATTGCCTCGTCAAATGATTCAATTGCCAGTTCATATTTGCCTAACTTGTTTAATGAGAGACCTTTGTTATACCACGCATTTTCATGGTCAGGGTTAAGGGCAATTGCGGTGTCAAAATAAGTAAGGCTTTCTGCGTATTTTCCAACCTTACTCAATGCAGCATCTTTTGTTTCCGCCAGCTCCAAAAAAAATCAAGTGAAGAATCAAGTTTTAAGGCCTTTTCAAAGGCTTCTAAAGCTTGGTATAGCTCTTCAAGAAATTTCGCAGAAGGTGGACACAAATTAGACATCTGGATCGACTTTCCTAAAGGTTCACAATTTCCTTGCCCAGAATCTAACAATGTAGATTGTGAGGTTCATGATACCAGAACCTGGCGCCGAATAGAATAGAATTATTAGATTTCAGAACAATATTTATTATTTATAAGAATTTTTTTTAATTCATATCAAAATCCACTTGTATAGGTACTGATTTAGTTAATAGCCCAAAAATATAGGTTATTGTAATTTCGAGGAAACATTGAACATAAAAACTCTTGATGACATTATTCCTCATCTAACTGAAGACCCTGTCGGGATTGAATTACGTATTCTCAATTCAATGTCTGAAATGCTCATTTTTCATGATAAAGAATTGAAAATACAATGGGCCAATGATGCCGCATGTAGATCAGTAAATCTCGGATGTGGGCAGATAATCGGAAAAAATTGTTATGAAGTGTGGCAGAATGATAAAAATCCTTGTACTAATTGCCCTCTTCTGAAAGTTTTAAAGACAGGAGAGAGTTGTGAAGCAAATATAAAAAGTGTAAAGGGGCGCACTTTTAATATTCGAGGGTATCCCGTATTTGATTCGAACTCACAAATAATAGGGCTCCTCGAATATAAAGAAGATATTACTGACCGAATCAAAATGGAGGAAACACTTAAATGTCAAAATTCTACCCTCCTTCATAAGGAAAAAATCATCAGAGAGAAGGATGAACTTCTTACGAATATTATTCAATATCTTCCTGATGCCACCTTTGCAGTAAACAAGGAAGGAATTATTATCGCCTGGAATCAGGCAATGGAAACTATTTCTAGGAAGAGTTCTCATGACATGGTTGGCAGTTCTGAACTGTCAATAATAACCAGAATGTATGAAGGGGTTCACCCTCCTCTCTATACTCTGCTACTCCCTCATAATAAGGACCAGATATTCGAATTTCCTTCAGTAACGCAGAATGGAAATACTCTTGAATCAGAAATATTTTCTCATTCTTTTACAAAATCAGGTTCTTTTATCTGGATTATTTCAGCACCGATATATAATTCACTAGGGGAAATCATTGGATATATTGAATCTATCCGGGATATCACAGATCGAAAAAAAGCAGAGGAATTAGCAGCAAGGCAGGATAAAGAACAGGAATTACGTCTGATTAATGAACAGTTACATACTGCATATGAGGAACTTTCTGCCACAGAGGAAGAACTGAGAGCAAACTACGAAGAACATCTGGTTACCGAACAAGAACTCAGGGAAAGTGAAAAAAAATTCCGTTCACTCGTTGAATTCTCATTAGAATCGATATTAATTATTGATATGCAGGGTACCATCCTGTTTGCAAACCAGGCTCTAGCAGATCTTATTGAACTCAAAGATATATCTTCTCTCGCTGGGAGAAATGTTATGGAATTCATTACTCCGAAATCCCATGCTGATGTAATAAATGACTTTTCCCAGGTACTTCAGGGAATAGATGGTTTCATATCCGAGTATCAGGTCAGTACTGCACGAGGTAACATAATATACATAGAAAGCATTGGAAAATCCATCACATATCATGGACAACCTGCAGATTTACTTTCCGTTCATGATATTACAACCCGAAAAAAGCACGAAGAAGAACTTCGATATCAGAATGAAGTTATTAGTAAAACGTACAATGAATTATCTCAAATAGAAGAAAACCTTCGAAATAATTATAATGAATTAGTAAACAAAGAACAGAAACTTCGGGAAAGTGAAGAGAGATTTAAAGTAATTTTTTCGATAGTGCCTGACCCCATTATTCTCACAAGGATTACAGATGGA
>Ga0351901_1090_pt2 | contig 26098 bp, 17 predicted proteins | sample BONcelHT113001D4_FD_206875 | JGI IMG/M metagenome (GOLD analysis project Ga0351901, IMG submission 206875) | Enriched cells from coal bed in the Powder River Basin, Montana, United States - BONCAT cells T11 rep1 HSBNCT.T11.300.1.D4 ...
ACAATGGCCGAATTTCAGTCGAAATACAGTCAGAAACTTGGCCGCACAAAAACCGCTTTAGAAATCTTCCGTATTGTGGACAAGAAAAAAGTGGAAGTTCGTGTATTGCTGGCCTACAATACAGATGAAGCGATGAAACTTGCCAAGGATTTGATCCGCGAGGAACTGAAGAAGGTTGGCGGGATGGACGAGCAGAAAATATCCAAAACACTGCAGTTCTGAGTAGCCGGCTTAAGAGGTGTTTCTTCCCATAGCCACAAAAGTTTGTGGTCGTTGAAGCATTAGGTTCAGATACATTCATCATCTTCAATTGGTATGTCATGAAAAACAAATTGGGTATTGTTGTGGTCTCCCTGATGATGTGTTGTTCGATATCGCTTAGGGGGCAGTCGTTTGAAGATTTCCAGCAGCAGATTGACAAGGATTTCAATAAGTTTGAGCAGGAGGTGCATGCCGGATTCAACGCATTTGTTGAGAAAATCGACCGTGAGTTTGCCGACTTTCTGAAGCAGTCCTTCGAATCTTTTGATGTGCATGCCGGTGTAAAGGCACAACCCGGCACCAAACCCGGACAAAGGCCCGAACTCAGGGGAGGTATTTCGGAGCATAATATGCAGCTTAGCTATACACCTCCGAAACAAAGCATAAGCCATGAGCCCAGACTGCCCAACATACGGAAGACCGAACCGGCCAATTTTGAACAGAAAACACTCAGCTTCAACTATTATGGAGCAGATGTTCAGATAAGCTACGACAGCCGGCTGAACACCACAGCCATAACACAGACAACTCCCGAATCCATCAGCAATTACTGGAACATACTGAGCCAGACCAACTACAACCACCTCACGAATCAGCTCGATGCTGTTAAAACCAGACTTAACCTAAACGACTGGGGTTACTGCAAACTGGTTGAATCATTTGCTGCAGCGCTGTATCCTAAAGCACCGAGCATGAAAAATTTAGTGAGTTGGTTTGTACTTACCCGCTCCCGGTATAAAGTCAGGATAGGTTTTAGCGACAACCGTTTGTACCTGTTAATGCCCTCTATTCAGACCCTTTATGGAAAAGCATATCTGGAGTCCGGAGGAACCCGTTATTACCTGATGGAGCAAACCTCAGCAGAGGTTTTTACGTACAAAGGTGATTTCCCCGAGGCCGACATTATCCCCGACCTGACCATCCAAAGCCCGCTGAACCTTCCATCCGACATTGCCGTGAAAGTTATCCGTTTTGAGCATCAGGGACAAAAACATCAGTTTGAAGTGCCATACAATAAAAATCTGATGAAGTTTTTGGATCAGGTGCCGCTCACCGAAGCAGCGGTGTATTTTCATTCTGCAGTATGGGCAGGAAGCAAGGATGCTTTCAGGGAAGCTCTGCTGCCTTTGTTGCAAGGAAAATCAGGGCATGAGGCCGTTTCACTGCTTCTTGCATTGGTACAGCAGGCATTTGAATACAAAACCGATCAGGAGCAGTTTGGCTATGAAAAATTCATGTTTGCCGATGAACTGCTGTACTACCGCTTTTCAGACTGTGAAGACCGTTCAGCTTTGTTTCTCTGGCTGGTTCGTGAACTTACCGGGTTAGGCACCATCGGTCTGGCTTTCGACGGACATATGGCTGCTGCTGTTTCTTTGGGGGAAGAGGCTGCGGGACAATCGGTCAGTTTCAATGGGCGCCAGTACCTTGTAGCTGATCCCACAGTAGTGAATGCCCCGCCCGGGATGCTGTTGCCAGCTGCGGTAGGCCAGAAACCCGAGATTATTGCGATCAGGACCTCGACAGGCGATCCGGGGAAGATTTGGGAAACCGTGCGGAAATCCGGTGGCTATAAGGCTGACAGGTTGCAGGATGTGGTTACTGATGTTGCCGGAAATGTGTATGTCTGTGGCTATTTCACCGAAAGGGCCACTTTCGGCGATTACAGGCTTGAAGCCCAGCACACGGAACGTAATTCGTTTATAACTTCCTATGCACCTGACGGTACAGTTCGCTGGGCTCGCTCTTTCAACGGAAGCGCCGACAATCTGGCCTACAGCCTATCGGTCACAAAGGATGGCGAACTGGCGCTGGCCGGAATATTCAGGGGCAGGCTGCATTTTTCGGGCGGAGTTCTGGAAGCCGCTCCCAATGCCGATGTGTTTGTGGCCAGGATAAGCACCGAAGGTCAGTTACGTTGGGCTGAAAAAGCAGGAATTGACAAACTGAATCAGGAAGCCGGACTGATGTTCAGTGTTGCCTTCGACCCGCAAGGGGAGAAATTTATGGCTCGCTTGTTTGATGAAACAGAAGATTTTGGTGATTTCGGCCTGCAGGTTGACGGCAACAACAACACCTTTGTTACCGGGGCTTTTTATGCAACTACAGGCATGAATGTGGAGAAAGGCAAAAACTTTGATACAGGAGCCGGTTTTAGTCCGGCAGCCAGCCTGAAAGCGGAGAATGATGTTTTGATTCAGGAGCAGTATGAGAAAACCATAGCAGGTTTGTTTGCAGCAATTAAACTCATACAGATCAACAGTCTGGAATTGCCCGGCAAGGAAGTGCAGCAGGTTTTTGATACGCATAACCCCACTTTTGTGAAGGCAGCGCCAAAATTCTATGCAGGTTTTGGCGGGATGCGGTTTATGAAAAATGCAGGCGGCATCATCTCCATCAAAACATCCGATGGAAAGCCTGTGGTGTTTGACAAGATTGTGGTGCACGACAATGCCCGCATCAAGGTGGTCACTTACAAGAGTGGCAACGCCCGCATTGAAGTGTTTTCGGGCATCAACATCAGCAACGGAACACTTAGCTATGCCCTTAACGAAATAAAGCTATTCAGGGACACCGGCGACCTGCAGCTGGGCTATGATGCTGACAACACTCAGGTGAAACTGAACCTGAGAAAAGATATGCTGAAGATGTGAGGCGACTGCCTGAACCAACTTTCCCTGCGGGGGATGAAGGTAAGTTTCTGCAGATAACGAATCCGGGTGTGTAACCCCTACAGGGTAAAAGCGACCTTTTAGGTGTGTTATATAATACTATATGCCCTACGGGCAATAGAGTGGAAAATGTGAATAACTAAGGTTAATACGTTCCAAGTTTAGGGGCTTTGCATATTAACCAAAGAATAAACACTACATTTTGTTATTGAGTTTTTTCTTATCTTAGCCTCCACAAACCAACTCTTGATGCTGAGGCACCTATCCTTCGTTTCAATCCTATTATTATATGGGTTTTTATGCCATGGCCAAAGAATCGAAAATGTGTTTGTCACGCAGCAAAACAAAACTATTGAGATTACTTATGACCTTCATGGCCTTGAAGCCGGACAAGCCACCGTGGTAAGCCTGCACTGCTCCGAAGATGGCGGAACCACCTGGAGCGAGGCGCTGACGGAAACCTATGGTGACGTGCGAGAGGGGGTTAAAGCAGGAACCGGCAAACGCATCATCTGGCATGTGCTCGATGAGCGTGAGCGCCTGAGCGGCGACCGCATTGTGTTTGAAGTGCGCGCAGTGACCAAATCAACAGTTGACTACGGCATTGAGATGGTTTTTGTTAATGGCGGCACCTTTACCATGGGCTGCACCAGCGAGCAGGGAAGCGATTGTAGAATTGGTGAAACACCTTCGCACCAGGTAACATTAAGTGATTTTTATATTGGGAAGTATGAGGTTACCCAGAAACAGTGGCGTGCCGTGATGGGTGCTTCGACTTCGCTCAGCAACCCAAGTTACTTTAAAAACTGTGATGAATGTCCTGTAGAACAGTTAAGCTGGAACGATATTCAGGAATTTATCAAAAAACTAAACCAGAAAACCGGTAAGAAATACAGACTGCCTACAGAGGCAGAATGGGAATATGCAGCCCGCGGAGGTAACCAAAGCAAAAGTTACAAATTTGCAGGCAGCAACAATATGGATGAGGTTGGGTGGTACAGCAGTAACAGCGGCAGCAAAACACATCCTGTCGGGGGCAGAAAAGCCAACGAACTTGGTCTTTATGATATGAGTGGAAACGTTATGGAGTGGTGCAGCGATTGGTATGGAAGTTATAGCAGCAATGCGCAGACCAACCCGCAGGGGCCTTCATCGGGCTCCGGCCGCGTGTTGCGCGGCGGCGGTTGGTTCATCGACGCGCAGTACTGTCGCTTGTCCCTTCGCATCGTCGACACTCCGGACTCCCGCTACTACAACCGCGGTTTTCGGTTGGTGTTGTCCCCATAGTTCTTAGGTGAGAATAAAAACAGCCAATCCAACCCCTATAGGAGTTATTGATTCACAAAAAACCCCTACATCTAATGCTGTTTTGCAATGCCATGATTCTTTACAGCCATTTGTATTAATGGAATACGTATTATTTTTATAACTTAGCCATTCCAAACCAACCTATCCCGAAATGAAACATATTATCCTGTTTTTGATGGTGCTGGCCTGTCTCCCGTTGCTTGGCCAGCAGCAGATAAAAGGCCGGAGCAGTGCGCAAAGCTTCAACATCAGCAAAGACCCTCCCAAGCCCCCCATACTGAACATGATCAGCGGCTCGCTTCGGTTTACTGATACCAATGAAAATAGGGTGATTGATGCCAACGAAAAGTGTTATCTTGAGTATGAATTCGAAAATCAAGGCTTCGGCGATGGAATTGGTCTTGTGGCCCTCACCTCCTTAAAAAGCCCAGTGAAAGGCCTGAATGTTGAAGGCCGTGTTACTTTGCCCACTGTTGGGATCAAACAGAAGCAAAAAGTGCGTATTCCTGTATCAGCTGGCATGGATCTGGCTGAGGGTCTGGCGACCTTTGTGGTGAGTGTTTCAGAGCCCAACGGCTTTGATATGGATGCAACCGAGATACAAGTAACTACCCGCGCCTTTATCAGTCCCCTAGTCAAGGTTACCGACTATACCATCACCAGCGAAAACACTGCTACCCTCATGCGCAAAAAACCTTTCGACCTACAGGTCCTCGTGCAGAACACACGTGCAGGTCAGGCCGAAAATGTTCAGGTGAAACTCGATTTACCTGAGAACGTGATGCTGATTTCCGGCGACCAACAACTTTTCGTGGGAACTTTAGTGGGTGGACAAACCAAAAACATCACCTACAACCTGATTGTGAACGACCGTTATGTTGCCGAAGAAATACCTTTTAAACTAAGCTTGACCGAACGCTATGGCCGTTTTGCTGAAAGCCGAACCATTACTGCCCGCCTCAACCAGAAAATGTCGGGTAGTAAGATTGTAGTAGAAGGTGACGAACCCGTCGCCGGACCGGCAATTACCATTGCTACCCTTACTTCCGATGTTGACCGCGACATTCCGCTTGCTGCGAAGAAATACCCTAACCGCTATGCCTTGATCATCGGTAACGAAGACTATGCCACCTACCAGAAAGGCCTCAGGAAAGAAAGTAATGTTGATTTTGCAGCCTCTGATGCACGGTCGTTTGAGGAGTATGCAAAGAAAACCCTTGGCATAGAACAGTCAAGGATAACAACGTTGATCAATGCCCAGAACTGGCAGATTGAACAAGAGCTCAACCGGTTAAAAGATATTATCAGGTTGCGTGAAGGACAGGCAGAAGTGTTTTTCTTTTTCTCGGGCCATGGTGTGCCGGATGATAAGGGAAATGCCTTTTTGCTACCTGTTAATGTGAGCGTTCAGGAAGTGACAGAGGCTGGTATTGGCCTCGACAGGCTCTACCGCACCCTTACGGAACATAATCCTCGCAGGGTTACCGTTTTTCTCGATGCCTGTTTCAGCGGAGCGGGCCGCAATCAGGGTCTGCTTGCAGCCAAAGCTGCAGTAAGGATCAAGCCAACCAACGAAAAACTTCTGCAAGGCAATCTGGTGGTATTCACCTCCAGTGCCGGAGAACAGAAGTCACAGTTCGATAGCGAGAAAAAACACGGGGTATTCACTTATTACCTGCTCAAAAAGCTAAAAGACACAAAAGGAACCGTGAGTTATCAGGAGCTTTCGGACTACCTGAGCCGGGAGGTACCTCTTTTCCTGCACGAGAAACGCAAAGAAACGCAACACCCGCAGGTGCTGGTCAGCCCCGCTGTGCAGCAGCAATGGGATAAGTGGAGATTTCTGGAATGAGTCAGAACCTCATATTCATCAGTTTAGTGATCTTAAAATTAAATGCACTTTAGTGTATGAGAAAAATGCTGTTGTTTATTGGTGTTCTGTTGTGTTTTGTGCAGGCAAAAGCGCAGACTATATCAGATGTTCAAGCAGTACAAGAGGGAAAGACAATAAAAGTAACATATGTTTTGTCGGGATTAAAATCAGGTCAAACGGCTGATGTATATCTTTATTACTCCTTTAATAAGGGCACGACCTGGATTGGCCCGGCCCAAAAAGTAAGTGGAAATGTCGGTAAAGGTATTCGTAATAATGGATCAAAATCAATTGTCTGGAATGTGCTGGATGAAAGGGAATCATTTGTGGGAAACGATATCATTTTTGAGATGCGCGCACTTGTTTCGGATGTGAGATCGGGGTCAGCAGCCAGTCCTGTTAAAGATAATCAAGAGGATGATGATATTTTTTATACAGGCGTTGGGTATATTGCGAATAATCAGGCAAAAGGCTTTAATCTTATTCTTGGACGGCAATTTATAGGTGCTGATTTTGGTTTTTTTGTTACCAATCCATCGGGGATCAATATTAGTTTCCTCTTAATGCCTAATAATTTTCCAGCATCCTTTGATATTGGTTTTGGGTATTACAAACGAAATAAAGTATCTCTGGATTCAAAAACTGACCCTGAGGCTTCCTTTGGTTCCTTAGGAATGACTTGGTTCATAAGACCTTCATCATCGAATAAATTTGTTTTTTGGGTTCAAGCCAGATACAATATTCTCAAGATGACCACAATCTACGACACTTATTCAACACCGGAAGACATTGGTGTAACACCATTTCATTTTGGTATCGGAATTGGAGCCAAAACTTTCCGGAAATAGCAAAAGTACTGATAACACTATAATTTGAATTCTTACCTGCGTACAGTCACCATTTTTCTGACTGCCCGCAGTGTGGGATTTGCTTGTCGCAGCCGCAGCAACCAACGGTTGAAGTCGTCTGATGCCATGGCATCGGGCATGGTATAGTCCGAATGTTGTTTGGTATCAAGAAACCGGCTGACATCAGTTTTGGTCACCAATGGGTTATTAAAGGGTTTTTCGGAAAACAATACGAACAATACAACCGGCTCAACTCCGGGTGCTTCGGCAAACAGTTCAAGTTCATCAACGAGATGCCTCAGCTTTTCTTCGGCATCATCACGCGAAAAAAACACATAATCCCGGTTACGCTCAACAGTCACCTGATTGACTCCCTTTTCGCGTTCGGAGCTGTAGGGTAGCACTTGAAAGGTTTCAGTTCCATTATCCATAAACATACTGATATAGCCTGTTTTTGAGCTTTTTAGAGACATGTAAAAAGATTGCCCATCGGTGTACTGTACTGTTGCACACGCTAATGAAGGGCAATATAGGGTACGTATCTGTAATTCGGCACTGTTGGAGGGCTTTTCGCGTACTTTTCCCTTCACTCTGCACCGCAGCACCAGTGGATCGGTGGAGACAGTGGTTATCTGCGGGGGTTTTTCGTCGCCAAGCCATTCGCCGATCATTTCGCTGACAAAAAAACCCGTTATATCTTCTTTTCCATCGCTTATCCGTGTTTGCACCTCACTGCTGATCCATTGCGGGAAAACCTTCATAACGGCACTGTCACGCGCTCTGTCGCAGGCATAGCTCTCGGCTTCGGCCAGCGACATCGTTCTGGGTACATGGTAGTCGAAGGTGCCAACCGCTGAGGTTTGCTTCTGGGCCTGAGCTAGCAGGGAAAAGGAAAACATTATGATCATGACCAAAGACCGGAAATAAGCATTTTCCATAAAATTATATGGTTGTAATTGGATGTTAAAATTACAAAACAATCCCTTTGAAAAAATCTGTAACTTTGATGGTTGTGAATATCTTGTAAACCAAAGTGTATCACATGAAAGCAATCCCTATCTTTTTCTGGCTTCTGATGTTTCCGCTGACCTTGATTTTTGCCCAGACCGAAGAGGAGGAAGAGGTTGAGGAGCCACAGATATTTACCACCATCAGCCTGAGCGAGATGAACCGGATCATCAATTCAGGTGAGGATGAAATTTTTCTGCAGGATTTCATAATCAAACCATCAGCGGAGGACAAGCAGTTCCTGACCGACAAGATTTTTTTCAGCATTTATGAAATTCCATCCCCTGCCGACAAAGCGCTCTCACTTTATCTCTACAATTGTCGTTTTGAGTTCGACTTGGATGCAGCCATCAGCTTCAAGGGTTGGAAGTTCAACAGGCTGAATATCGTCGGAACACATACCACTTCTCCATTAAGCTTCGATGATTGCAGCCAGACAGGTGCTTACCCTATCCGATTCGAGAATTGCACTTTCAATCATGCCTTGCGTTTTTCGGGCGAGGATTACAGACTGAAACAACTGCGTATTGAGAAATGCACTTTTGTCAACCAGCTGATAATCAATCAAAAAATTACTGAATTTCGTCTTATTAACAGCCATTTTGCCGCCGACAGCAACTGGTTAGCAGGCCTCGATCCGGAGCAGACTTATTACCAATTAGACCTTCACAAAACACAAATTGAATCGTTGGAGCTCTATCGTGTGCAATTCGAGCAGCAACTACCGGAAAACGTGTACAGTGTCAATCTGGAAAGGGCTGTTTTGGGCAAGGTGCTCATCCAGTTTATCCGTGCCCATACCTTTAATTTTACTGATGCCAGCATTGAAAAATCTTTTCTGGCCGACTCCCTTGATATTTGCGGTTATGTTGCAGTTCAGAATTTTGATTTCCCGGCCGAAAACACCAACCTGCCCTGGTATAACCTCGCTGGTGAGAAACTTTGTGTTTTTACCTCCGAAGGCACCGACAAGCATTTACCCTACCAGCCCAAATCCGCAGAGGAAGTGTCAAGGACATTGTTTTTCAATGAATTAATGGCGTGCTACAAAAAATTCAATGTCATGTATGAAGCACGTGGAGATAAAATGTCGGCCAATGCTTCTTATATCGAAATCAAGGATTTGCAAACCCGGCAGCAGAAGCAGTTGTACAAAACTACTGGAGAACCAAATTATTACATCGGATATCAGCTTAATGTCATGGCGAAATTCCTATCGGACTATGCCACAAACCCTGCCCGGTCGCTCATCATCATTTTCTGGATCGTATTCATTTTTGCCCTTCTCTACATGATCACTTATTCTGAATGGGATGGTATCAATTATGCTTATTTCGAAAGACAGTATGCGATTCTTACAGAATATTTTACATCGGATAAAAGCCTTAGAGAGCTCTATTGCAGCAATCAGGAGGAGCAAAAGGAGCATTATGAAACCTTGCGAAATGCCTACCTGAGCAAAAAATCTGAGTTGCCGGCAGCCATCCGCCTGATGGGAACTCCCTTATATGGAGCCTGGAAATTCCGCCATAAGCTTACCCTGTGGATCTATGATAAAATTGAATTTTTACATGGCAGCTGGAACTCTTTGCCCAACAACAGAAAAATCCTGATTAGTGGGTTTACCGCCATGCTGATGCTGTTTTACCTGTGTTTTATACTGATCGTTAAGTTTATCAATAGTTATATGTTAAGCCTGAATATCCTTGTTTCGCTGGGCTTTGGTAAAACACCCGAGCAAATTGTGCCTCTGTATATCAGCATCGTACAGGGATTTGTGGGTTGGTTTGTGCTGACGATATTTTCCATTACCCTACTATCGCAATTGCTCCAGAACGTGTAAAGCTCTTGAAATCAATTTAATTAGGGTTAATTATTGGTAAACTGTTTTATATCACATATTCCGCCTGTACTGTCCACCTACCTCAAAAAGGGTTCGGGTGATCTGTCCCAGTGAGGCACGTTTGCTGACATCCATCAATGTTTCAAACACATTCTGGTTGTGGATGGCCGCTGTTTGAAGCTGGTCCATGTCGCCGGAGACTTCGTTGATCCAGGTTTTGTGCAACTGTTCAAGCATAGAAATCTGGTATTCTTTTTCTTCAGTGGTTGCTCTGATTACTTCGCCCGGAATCACTGTAGGAGAGCCTTTGCTCGACAGGAACGTATTCACGCCCATGATGGGAAGCTCGCCGGAATGTTTCAGGTTTTCGTAATAGAGCGATTCTTCCTGGATTTTTCCACGCTGGTACATGGTTTCCATAGCGCCGAGCACGCCTCCGCGTTCGGTGATGCGGTCAAATTCGGCCAGAACAGCTTCCTCAACCAGATCCGTGAGTTCTTCGATGATGAACGAACCTTGCAGTGGGTTTTGGTTTTTGGCTTGTCCCAGTTCGTGGTTGATGATCATCTGAATGGCCATGGCCCGGCGCACCGATTCCTCGGTGGGAGTGGTGATGGCTTCATCGTAGGCATTGGTATGCAGAGAGTTGCAATTATCATAAATGGCATACAGTGCCTGCAGAGTGGTGCGGATGTCGTTGAAGTCAATCTCCTGTGCATGCAGCGAACGCCCCGATGTCTGGATGTGGTATTTGAGTTTCTGCGCCCTTTCGTTGGCTCCGTATTTATTTTTCATGGCTTTGGCCCAGATCAGCCTTGCCACCCTTCCGATGACGGCAAATTCAGGGTCAATGCCGTTAGAGAAGAAAAACGAAAGATTAGGGGCAAAATCGTTGATGTCCATCCCACGCGACAGGTAGTATTCCACATAGGTGAAGCCGTTGGCCAGGGTGAAGGCAAGCTGGGTGATAGGGTTGGCACCTGCTTCGGCAATATGGTAGCCCGAAATGGAAACGGAATAGAAATTCTGAACGTTGTTTTTGATGAAGTATTCCTGCACATCGCCCATCAGTTTCAGCGAGAAATCGGTTGAGAAGATGCAGGTATTCTGTGCCTGGTCTTCCTTGAGGATGTCGGCCTGCACGGTTCCCCTGACGCGGCAGATGGTGTCGGTTTTGATTCGCTGGTACACTTCATTTGGCAAAACCAGGTCGCCGGTTACTCCGAGCAGAAACAAGCCCAGCCCATCATTACCTTCAGGGAGTTTTCCCTGGTAGGAGGGACGTCGGCTGCCTTTTTCGGCGTAGATGGCATCAATTAGGGCGTTTACTTCTTTTTCGAGGCCATTTTGTCTGATGTAGAGTTCACATTGCTGGTCAATGGCTGCATTGAGGAAATAGGCAACCAGTGTGGGTGCAGGGCCGTTGATGGTCATGCTGACACTGGTTTTTGGGTCGGCCAGGTTAAAGCCCGAATACAGTTTTTTGGCATCGTCGAGGCAAGCGATGGAAACGCCCGAATTGCCTACTTTCCCGTATATATCGGGCCTGCGGTCGGGATCTTCGCCATACAGAGTCACCGAATCGAAGGCAGTGGAGAGCCTTCGTGCCGGCATGCCCAGTGATACATAGTGGAACCTGTGGTTGGTGCGTTCGGGGCCGCCCTCGCCCGCAAACATGCGTGTGGGATCTTCCTCTTCGCGTTTGAAGGGGAAAACACCGGCAGCAAAGGGAAACTCTCCCGGAACGTTTTCTTTCAGCGACCAGCGGACAATTTCGCCCCATGATCTGAAAGGAGGCAGGGAAACCCTTGGGATATTCAGTTGTGACAGGCTTTTGGTGTGGGTGGCCACTTTAATTTCCTTATCCCGCACCTTGAACACATAAAACTCGTTCTCGTAGTTTTTCTTTTTGGCATACCACCCGTCAATGATTTTCGAGGTGAAAGAATCAAGCTGTTGTTGTTCGTTATTAATTAATGCCTTGATGGTATTTGTGTCGGACGGCAGTTCAGAGGCTTCCATGATGGAAAGGCTCTCGCGAAGACTCTGCAGACGGTGTGCCTTGCGGCTTTGATCCAGAGCCCATGTGTTGTAGTGCCTTACCGTTTCAGAGATTTCAGACAGGTAGCGTACTCTTTTGGGAGGGATGATAAAAATCTTTTCTGACATTTCTTCAGCTTGTTCCATAGCTGTGACGAACCTATGGCCTGTTTTTTCGTCCAGTTTGGCAATGATACCCATGTACAGCTGGTTTACTCCGGGGTCGTTAAACTGGGAGGCAATCGTGCCGAAGACGGGCATCTCATCAACCTGTTTGTCAAAAAGTTTGTGGTTACGCTGGTATTGTTTTCGTACATCACGCAGGGCATCCATTGCGCCTCTTTTGTCAAATTTGTTCAGTGCGATGAGGTCGGCAAAGTCGAGCATGTCAATTTTCTCCAGCTGTGTGGCTGCGCCGTACTCTGGTGTCATGATGTAGAGCGAAACATCGCTGTGGTCAATGATTTCGGTATCGCTCTGACCGATGCCTGAGGTTTCGAGGATTACCAGATCGAATCCGGCAGCCTGAAGGATGATTTCGGCATCTTTTACATACTTCGACATGGCTAAGTTCGATTGGCGGGTGGCCAGCGAACGCATAAACACACGCGGATTGTCAATAGCGTTCATCCTGATGCGGTCGCCGAGCAGTGCGCCGCCGGTTTTTCTTTTTGAGGGGTCAACCGAAACAATACCAATGGTTTTGTCAGGCTGGTCGTGCAGGAAACGCCGGACGATTTCGTCCACCATGCTCGATTTTCCTGCGCCACCTGTACCGGTGATGCCCAGCACGGGTGCTTTTAAGGTTGTGTTTGCTGCAAGCTTATCAATGAATTCCCTTACCTGTTCGGGGTAATTTTCTGCAGCAGAGATAAGTCTGGCAATGGCATGATGGTTTTTAGCCTTGATAGCATCGGCGTCGGGCTGGATGTCATTGCCGGTCGGAAAATCAGATTGCGCCAGCAGATCGTTGATCATTCCCTGCAGGCCCAGCGCCCTGCCGTCATCAGGCGAATAAATCCGTGTGATGCCATATTGGTGGAGTTCTTCGGCCTCATCGGGAAGGATAACCCCGCCCCCCCCGCCAAAGATACGGATGTGCCCGCATCCTGCCTGACGGAGCAGGTCGTACATATATTTGAAATATTCCAGGTGGCCTCCCTGATAGGAAGTAATCGCAATGGCCTGAACATCCTCCTGAATGGCAGTACGCACAATCTCGCCAACCGAGCGGTTGTGCCCCAGGTGAATCACTTCGGCTCCACTGGCCTGAATGATACGTCGCATTACGTTAATGGCAGCATCGTGCCCGTCGAACAAAGAGGCGGCCGTAACGATCCTGACATGGTTTTTCAGCTTATAGGTTTCAATAGGACTGATCATGTGTTCATGCTGGTTTAAGGTACAACCTACAAAGGTAAAAGATTCCGTTAAAGTCTGGTGTTTTATGATGCGCTTAATTAACTGTTAATTAGTTAACAGAGATTATGACATTGAAACAGAAAGTATGGGCTTAATTGTAGGAATGAGGTGATTTAATTGAAACGAAACCGCATATTAAAATCTTTGAATGAATACAATATTGAATTATCTTTGCGAAGGTAGGGGCGAAAAAGTGCTGATAAGAAATCTGAGTATATTGGTTATCAGTAAGATTATAATAGCAGGGTAATCTTCTATAAGCATTTGAAATGAAAAAATTACTGATCTTTTTATTAACGTTTTTCGTAGTACTTTTTATTACGTTCTCAGGTTGTAAGAAGGAAGAGAAAAGCAAAACAGAGTTGCCCACACTCAGCACACTGGCAGCAACTGAAATTACTTCCAACGAAGCAAAAGGTGGGGGAAACATATCCAGTGATGGAGGAGCTCCAATAACAGCACGAGGGGTTGTTTGGGCCAAAACATCGAGCCCTACTCTTGAACAGCATGAGGGAATTACTAACGATGGTATTGGAACAGGTTTGTTCAATTCAACACTTACCGGCCTTATGTCAGATACAACTTATTATGTGCGTTCTTTTGCGACCAATCGTGCAGGCACAGCCTATGGTCAGCAAGTACAGTTCAGGACGGAAGCTGCGGGCGAGTCTCCGGTTTCTGCTTTCACCGCCACCCCCATCAGTGGCAAAGCACCCTTAACTGTAAACTTCAGCGACCAAAGCGCTAACGAACCCACAAGCTGGCAGTGGGACTTTGGTGATGGCAACAGCAGTAACCAGCAATGCCCGCAGAACACCTACCAGAATGCCGGAAACTACACCGTACAATTGATAGTTTCGAACGAACATGGCTCAGATACACTAATAAAGGCAAATTACATTTTGGTAAACGAAACAGGGAGTGCTCCCATTTCATCCTTCACTGCCACCCCAACTCATGGTTCAACCCCAGTAACAGTGCATTTTACCGACCACAGTATCAACGAACCTAAAAGCTGGCTGTGGAATTTTGGGGATGGAAATACGAGTACTGAACAGAATCCAATTTATACTTATTACGATATCGGTTACTTTAATGTATCATTAACTACAATAAATGATTACGGATCAAATACTGAGACTAAGGAAAACTTCATAATTATATTTGATGCTCTATTTCCTCCTTCTAAACCTGTCAATGTTTATGCGGGTGATTGGAGTCAGGGTTATGGAGTTTACTGGACTGATCAGTCAGATAATGAAACCAGTTTCCGGATTTATAAAGCGACAAATTCTCTTACAGATTTTCAGGAATTTAGCACTGTAGCTGCTAATGTTACCTTTTTTGCAGATTACCAGTATAATCCTGAGAATTATTATGCGTATAGAATCACTGCATTCAATGGTGATGGCGAATCTGCTTTGTCTAATCTGGCGGTAGTGCCTCAAAGACCAATTATTCACAGCGATCAGATAGGGCCTGATGCAATAACCATAAGTTGGACATGTCCTCCAGACTGCCAGATGGAAAGAGTTTACATTGAAAGGAGCACGAGTCCTTCAGGAGGTTTTATGCCTGTTGGTTACGAGGTTTATCCGAAAACAAGTTTTGTGGATAATACCGTTGTTTTGGGTGTCAACTATTATTACAGGGCTCAGGCTGCGTGGGTTTCTCCCGAAGCTGATCACATCAGCAAATCAATACCAACAGAAATAATTGGCCCATTACGTATTGGTATTGGTGGGATTCCTTGCCCGGATATTCCAAATTTTGTTTATGGCGGACAAACCTACAACACTGTTTTAATAGGCGAGCAATGTTGGATGAAGGAAAACCTTAATTATGAAACAGGCGGCAGCTGGTGTTATAACAACGACACTGCCAATTGTACTAAGTATGGAAGACTTTACGTCCAGTTTTCTGCAGAGTCTGCATGTCCACCCGGCTGGCATCTGCCGACAGACGAAGAGTGGAAAATACTTGAAGCCAATGTTGACTCAAAATATGGACCAAACCATAATGAGTGGAATGAATTGTATACACGCGGATACGATGTAGGAAAGAAACTTAAAGCCATATCCGATTGGGGTAACAATGGTAATGGAACAGATGATTATGGCTTCGCAGCATTTCCAGGAGGAATATATGTGAGTGGAAATTTCTATAGTCTTGGGTACGTTGGTAAATGGTGGACTTCAACAAAGCAAGATAAGTATGATTACTATTGGCAACGACAACTTAACAGTAATTCTGACGCTTCAACTCGTACGTACGTCAGCATGTATTCTGGTTATTCCGTTCGCTGCCTGAAGGATTGAAACTTTGGTTATCCCCCCAAAAGCCCAACACAATTTTTCTCATAACTTTGAGCACAAAAAACAAACACACTCCATTTGTCAGAAACACCAAACCATCGTTGTAGAATCTGCAGCAGCTTCCTGAAAGACCAAATACTTTCAGTGAGTGAGAAAATGTTTGCTTTGGGTAAAACTTTTAACTATCGGGAGTGCAGCACTTGTGGTTGTGTGCAAATTGCCTCCTATCCCGAAAATCTAGCCAGCTATTATCCGATGCATTACTATAGTTTCGGGCATAAGGTCTCTGGCCGATCGCTAAAGCTACGGATGAAAACCATTCGCAATCATTTCACATATCACCGCAAAGGGCTTTTCGGTTGGGGCTTGTCCGTCCTTTTGCCCAATCATTTCCTGCGCATCCTTCGCAACACTAAAGGGGTGCAACCGGAAAGTAGTGTGCTGGATGTAGGATGTGGATACGGGGAGCAACTACTTGCCCTTCAATTGCTTGGATTCAATAAGCTAACCGGCATCGATCCTAACAACCAGTCCGATATATATCTTGGAAATGGCCTGCACATCTTCAAGAAATCACTTTTAGAAATGCAGCAAAAATATGATGTAGTGATGATGCACCACGTGTTGGAGCATATGTCTGGTCAAAAGCAGGTTTTTGAACAGGTACACGAGCGCCTTCTACCCGACGGCTGTTTCATTATCCGCATACCCTTGTCCGATTCTTTTGCGCGCGAAAAATACCAGAGCGACTGGGTGCAATGGGACCCTCCGAGACACCTCTACTTGCACACACGAAAAAGTATCGAATCATTGTGCAAGCAGTGTGGGTTTCAAACAGAAACCATTGTCTACGATTCCAACGGTATGCAGTTTTGGGGAAGCGAACTTTATCGCAGGGGACTGCCCCTGTTCGATCATTTTGGCCAGCCAGCCCCGTTATTGAAATATTTTTCCATACCCAAACTAATTTACTACAATCGCCTTGCCCTCAGACTTAACAGATTGCAGCAAGGAGACCAGGCCATTTTTGTGATGCGTAAAATCAAAACAGTGTGATCCATAAACAGAAGCCTGTCCTGAGATCTGTTAATTATAGCAGCAATTAGGTATAGCGTGAAAGGAAAAAGCGATTGGAGAAAATGCTCGGCGTTGGCTATTTGGTTATTGCAAACTACCATCCTGATAGTTAGATGAACGATGAATAAACAGGCGATATTATTACTTATGAGTTTTATTTCTATTATCAACTATACCATATTCTTCCTGGCTAAAGTCCATACATGATTGTTAACGTTAAGCTGTTTAAAAATCACAGGGTTGAGGTGTCAAAGGGGCAAATACACTCAAAGAAGGATTGATTGTTTGGTAATCCTCCCCACAACCCCTGCCCCCTAAAGGGGAGCCGCCCCCGGATAAATTCTGGGTGGGTCTTCCCCTACAGGGGGTTGGGGGGTGAGCGTTGGCTAAAGAATATGTCTCGTCCTGAAAACGGATGAAACCGAATAATTATACTACATCCTAAACACCTACTATTTAAAAGTAGGTTGTACATTTGTAAGCCATAATTTGTGAACCTGCACGTGATAACCAAATCTAACTAACATGATTATCAAACAAATACTCTTCGCCCTGGCGCTGCTCGTCACACTACTGATTTTTGGGTACACCATGCGCCGTATCTTTTATTATTTCAGATTTACGAAACGGGAGCCTTTACACAATATCCCCCGACGGATACTTATTACATTGAAGGTGGCTATTGCCCAGACAAAAATTTTCAGACATCCGGTGATGGGACTGCTGCATGCTCTTGTGTTCTGGGGTTTTCTGGTGATTTTACTGGGTAGTATCGAGATGGTTGTTGATGGCCTGGCCGGAGTGGAGCGCTCCTTTCGGGTACTTGGCCCCGTTTATGATTTTCTGATGGCTTCGGGCGATATGTTCGCAGCCATCATCAGCATTGCGATCCTGGTATTCCTGTTTAGGAGGCTGTTTTTGAAGGTCAAACGATTTTACGGAGCTGAGATGAAACCGGTTTCCAAAGCCGATGCCAATATGGCCCTGAGTTTCATTTTAATCCTGATGATAACCCTGTTGGGGATGAATGTGTTTTATTTGTTACACACCCAACAGATTGGGGCTGAGCAGGCAGGTGTTTACCCGGTAAGTGCATGGATTGCCTCGCTCGTGCCTGATTTGTCCGAACATACAGTATGGTTCTGGCACGAGTTTAACTGGTGGTTTCATATCCTGCTGGTTTTTGCTTTTGCCAATGTTTTGCCCTATTCAAAACATTTTCATGTGTTTATGTCGGTGCCCAATGTGTTTGTCAGCAAAATCAGTCCCTTAGGATATGCTGAAAATATGGAAAGCATCACCAAAGAAGTGAAATTGATGCTTGATCCTTCGGCAGCCTTTGCGCCATCCGATGCTGCTCCTGCAAAATTTGGCGTTTCTGATGTTGAGGATGTGAGCTGGGTAAATTATATGAATGCCCTTTCCTGTACCGAATGCGGCAGGTGCACTGCCGTATGCCCGGCCAACATCACCGGCAAGCTGCTTTCGCCACGCAAAATCATGATGGATGTGCGTGCCCGAATGAAGGAAAAGGGGCCGGGAATGATACGGCAGGGGAGCGATTACTCTGACGGCAAATCCTTGCTTTACAATTATATAAGCGAAGAGGAACTCTGGGCTTGTACCTTATGTAATGCATGTGCACAGGAATGTCCGGTCAACATCAACCAACCGGCAATAATACTCGATATGCGCCGCTATCTGGTGCTGGAAAAGTCAGCTGCACCTGCAGGACTCAACACTGCCTTTTCGAACATCGAAAACAACGGTGCTCCCTGGCAGTTTTCGCCTCAGGACAGGATGAACTGGGCTAATGAACTTTATATGAATAAGGTTTCGTGATTTAGATATTCATTTATAAAGCTGGTCATTTCAATAAACCAACAGTCAGCAGAAACTATTAAACAAGCTACAATGACAGAGAATAAAGTTAAAGTTGAAGTGCCTGTGATGGCTCATCTGGCCGCTGAAGGCCGTCAGCCGGAATGGCTGTTTTGGGTTGGATCAGCCGGAGCTTTCGACGACAGATACAAAAAGGTTACACGTGAATTCGTGAAAATTCTCACCTACTTCAAAATTGACTATGCTGTGCTCGGGACCGAAGAATCCGACAGTGGTGATGTGGCACGCAGAGCAGGTAACGAAATGCTTTTTCAGATGCAGGCAATTACCAACATACAGATATTGAATGCATACGGGATAAAAAAGATTGTTACTTGCTGCCCACACGACTTCAACACGCTGAAAAATGAATATCCCGATCTTGGTGGACATTATGAGGTATGGCACCATTCGCAATTCCTTGAAAAACTGATTAGTGAGCAAAATATCAATCTTTCATCACAAGTATTCTCAGATAAAACCATTGTGTTTCACGATCCGTGCTATCTCGGCAGGGCCAACAACGAATATGAAGCCCCAAGGAGTGTGCTAAATGCCATCTCCGCGAAGAAAACAGAGATGAAGCGCAACCGTAGTTTCGGGCTTTGCTGTGGCGCAGGCGGCGGACAAATGTTCAAGGAAGCCGAAAAAGGCGATAAGGAAGTGTTTATTGAACGCACCGAAGAGGCCATTGCCACAGGAGCCGACATTATTGCTACTGCATGCCCGTTCTGTATGGTAATGATGACCGATGGCATCAAATACAAGAATCAGGAAGAAAGAATGAAGAACTACGACATCGCAGAACTGGTAAGCATGTCGCTGGGATTATAATTGATTTCGACATTCTTCTTTTATGAGCAATTGTGCATCAACGTTACGGTATGGTTTGACAGCCTTTTTTATCCTGCTGATTATTTTTTCGTGTCAGCAACCTGCCCGGGTCAGTAAAATTCAAAAGGTGCAACGTTTTGCTGACAGTATCGCTCAAGCCGACAGCCTTCCCGGTATTTCAATCGCATATATGTTTTCTGATCAATCGCCCCAAACGATTGTATCAGGCTTTGCTGATAACGAAGATCAGCTTCCGATGGAATCGGGAATGCTGTTGTTGTCGGGCAGCATTGGAAAAACATATGTGGCCGCTTTGGTACTCCGGTTTTACGAACTTGGGTTAATCAATTTGAACAAACCTGTGAAAGAATATCTTTTAGACGAAAAATGGTACGACAGTCTTCCGAATGCTGCCACAATAACTCCCGTGCATTTGTTGCAACACACATCCGGCCTCGAACGCTACGAATTTAAAAAAGCTGTATGGGACAGCATCAGTCTCAGGCCGGAAAAGGAATGGACAGTGGCTGAACGGATGACTTTGCTGGTTCACGATGCCCCGCTGAACGCTGCCGGTGAAGCTTTTTCCTACTCCGATGCAAACTACATTCTGTTGGGAGCACTTCTTGAAAGAATTTCAGGGAGAGATTATTACGCACTTGTTGCTGACAGTATCCTGCAACCCATGCATCTTCACGAAACAATGCCCTCAGACCGTCAGGAAATCACGGGACTCGTTTCGGCTTATACAGCCTTTTCTGGACAATTCCAGATACCTGTGAAGGTGGCAGACAACCAAAAACTTTGTTTCAACCCGCAGATGGAATGGACAGGCGGAGGCATGGCCAACACACCATCCGATTTATGTCGCTGGGCACAAAAGCTCTACGGAGGCAAGTATTTATCTGACACCACACTGAACCTGATGATCCATCCGGCAACTTTTGAAACTGGAATCAGCGACTCTGCCTCTTATGGTATGGGCTGTATTATCTGGAAACCAGGTACTACTGAAGTTTCCTACGGCCATACCGGTTTTTTTCCGGGTTTCAGGTCAATAATACGCTATTATCCGCAACACAAACTTGCCATCGCATTTCAGACCAATACCGACAAACTTCCTCCGGAGGCAAGTCTGGCCAAATACACAGGGCATATTAAACAGTTGATACTCGATGAAATCCCTTTATAATCCGCAGTTTGATGAGTATGCTTCGGGAATCCCCGATCAGCCTCGCGAGATCATCGAACGTCTCAATCAACTACTGCTTTCTTATCCGGGGATGCATTGCAAAATCCGTTTTAAAATTCCTTTCTACGACTGCAAAAGCTGGATATGTTATCTGAATCCATTGAAAAAAGGTGCCGTTGAACTGGTTTTTTTACGCGGCAATGAGCTCATTGACGAGAGCGGCCTGCTTGAAGCCCGTGGAAGAAAAATGGTGAAAGGAATCATAATCAGCGATATAGACAACATCCCATTTGATACCATTCACCAGATTCTGCTTCAGGCACTATTGATAGATGAGCTAATGCCAACAATTGGTGAAAGTATCAGAGAAGCACGCAAGAAAAGAAGCATTTAGAGTCGTCCGAGTTCCTGTTCAATCTGACGCAGCATATTAGATGCGTTTCGGTTAAGGACTGATATATTACGCTTCAGATCAGGATGTGAAGCCACAATGCTGCCAAGCTGGTCTCTGACTTGTAAAAAATATTGTTTGCTTTCATCAAGCATGGATTTCAACTGGTTTGTATAGGGCTTGTGGTTAGGGTGTTTGTTGCGGAACGAGGCGTAATCATTGTATTTTTCTGCTCCCAGATTATAAGTGGCTGTAGCTTCATTAAACATCCGTATGCCTGCGTTGAGTGCTTCAACTGATAGTGCCTGCGATAGATATTTTTTCCTGATATCAAGGGCTTCATTATCTTCACCTGAAGAGTTTATCCGTTTGAATTCGTTTGCCAGTTGTTCTGGTCGCGACAAATTCAGGTGCTGTTGGATAGAATCTTCAAAGGCGATCAAAACTTTATTTCCGGCCGAAGAAGAAATACCTGATGCAAATTCAGCATAACCGACCGGAAACCTGAGAAATTGCCAGATTGGGTCATACGGCATATGGGTGCGGATCATGGTTGATGGAGGCACCATGAAATACCGTTCATCAAATCCTTTGACAAACCTGTTGTTGACCACACTACCTGCGCCCCAGGTCGGGTCAAACAGATACCAGTATCCATTGACTCTGGCAGCTATCCAGGCGTGCGGCAGCGGGTCAATCCTTTCTTCCTGCCGGGTATAACCGCTTATCACATGCGAAGTTATTCCGGCTATCTTGCACAGCGAATCCATAATGCCTGCATAGCCTTCACATATACCTTTTCGACGCTCAAAAGTGCGCACCGTGATTTCAGCATCGCTTTCTTCTCTGGTAAGTTCATCCATAGCCCGGGTGTCGTAGCGGATGTTGTGTGCCAGCCACACATACATAGCCCTGATTTTTTGGGCATCGTCCGAAAATTGCATGTTGATCAGGTAGCCAAGTTCTCCAATGGATGAAACCTGCCGTGATGGAACCATCATGATCCTCCTGTCCGTTTCTTCCCATCCGCTCTGAGCATGTACAGCCTGAACAGCCAGCATCATTAGAAGAATCAAGCCAATTCTCCGGAAACAATTAAACGCATTAGGTATCATAAAAAGCAAACAGCGGATTATAACATATGTTTTCTGCTGCCGGCAAAAATACAACAACCCGCGTGCCAATGACACACGGGTTGCAAAAGATGACAGGAGACTTTTAAAGCAGGAGTTTTATGTTGCAGGCCTTTTGGTCTCCGATTATTGTTAATCAACAATAGTTACGCTTTTCTGCTTCACTGTTTCGGTAACGAAATAGAAGTTTTTGCCACCATACTGAGCCGTTGAGAACTTCCATGGTGCAACAGTGATGATGCCCTGGCCTTTCGAAAGACCGCTCAGGTCGGCTGCGCTGAAGCTGGCTGTGGTAACATTACCGGCAAAAGATTTAAGCTTGTCGTTAATCAGGAAATACACTGAGTCGGCATTGGAAATGTTGGAGATGGTAATGGTAAAACCTGCTCCTTTTGATACCTCATCGCCGCTGGTAATATTGCCCGCATTGGGGAATCCATGGCTTACCGTGTGGGTGAAAGCGGGAACTCCGCTTGCGCTGTTACCGGCGACCGACCAGTTGATGCCTCCCGAAAAGTCAATTCCGGTCGGGTTAGCTACTCCGGGAGTAAACACATAAGAGTTGTTGCTTTGTTTCTGCAGCGATTCACTGTTCAGGCTAACGTTTCCGGCATCAGCAAGTGAGGAATAATTACTGCTGTTGCTAAAGGCTGCTATACCAGTTCCAAGCGTGATGGTGACATCCCCAAAAGGAGTGGATTGCACGGTTTCGGACCTGACAGCAACAAGTGTGCCATCGCCAAACTGAATAGACGACGATGGATCGTTATTATTGTTGTTGTTATTATTGTTGTTCTCATCCTTTTTGCAGGAAGTTAAGGTTAAGCCAAGTGCCATAATAGCAATTGAACTGTGCAGGGCTGTTTTTTTTAAGATATTTCTCATAGTTGTTTTCATGGGTTGAGATTTTTTGAGGTTTAATAATGTGTTTTTGGCAAAAGTATGCTCATTCAGAGGCTATGAGGCTATGGTAATCAGCCTAAATGCCTACGGTGTTTACCTTATTTTTGCCTTTATTGAATCAATTTTTCTGCCTGATCCTTTTTGATGTGCTTTGTGAAAGAACTACCAGATAAAAAAAAACCGGAACAGTTTGATTCCGGTTTTCTGAGTTGTTAAGCTGGTATCCTTACGATTTGATTTCTTTCACAGCTTCAATAAACTGTGGCAAAACCTTAAACACATCGCCAACAATTCCGTAATCCGCAGCTTCAAAAATCGGAGCATCAGGATCTTTGTTCACTGCAACAATAACTTTTGATGAGCTAACCCCTCCAAGATGTTGTATGGCTCCTGAGATTCCAAAAGCAAAGTAAAGGTTCGGGGCAATGATTTTACCTGTCTGGCCAACGTGTTCGCTGTGTGGTCTCCATCCTTCATCAGATACTGGTCTTGAGCAGGCTGTTCCGGCGCCAAGAAGGCTGGCTAATTCTTCAAGGGATGACCAGTTTTCGGCTGCTTTCATACCTCTTCCGCCACTTATTACAATGTCGGCATCACTAAGCAGAACCTTACCGGTTACTTTGCTGGTTTGCTGCACCTGAGTACAGAAGTCTGCATCAAGAATGCCGGCATCAAAGGCTTCTGGGGAAGGAGTCACAAGGTTTTCAACGAGTCCAAACGAATTGGATGACAGTGTTATCACTTTTATTTTTGAAAGCATTTCGACCATTCCGAAAGCCTTGCCTGTGAAGAGCATTTTTTTCACAACAAATGGTTCCGTACTTATGGGAAGGCCGTTTACAGCACTTACCAAACCTGCTTTTAGTTTTACGGCTAACCTTGGGGCAACTGCCTTTCCAAGATTGTTGTGGGCCAACACGATAATACTTGCCTGAACGGTTTCGGCAGCTGCAGCCACAGCTTTTGCGATGGCCTGGTTGTCGAGGGTGTTAAAACGTTCGTCGGGATTGTTCAGGATACGCGAAACTCCATAAGAAGCCAATTTGGACAGTTCGCCTGAATCAACGGGCCCCAGTGACAAAGCAGCCACAGACAGATTTAATTGATTGGCTATGGATGTGGCATAAGACACGAGTTCAAAGCTGATTTTCTTGAACTTTCCGTCCCAATTCTCGGTATATACTAATACTGACATATTTTTTCTTGTTAGATGTTACTCAACTTTGTTAGAAACTACAGTGCTTTTGCTTCATCCCTGAGCAGGTAAATGAGTTCTTTTGCATGGTCTTCAGCAATTTTGCGGCAGGCTGCTTTGGGTTGGGGCATTTCAAACGCACGAATTTTCGTTAGTGGCAGCGCATCAATAGGTTGCAGAACCTCTAGTGGTTTGCTGCGTGCCATCATGATTCCCCTCATGGCCGGGATACGTGGTTCCTTTGCAATTCCTTTCTGAACGACGGCTAGCAGGGGCAAGGACATTTTGAGTGTTTGTGTCCCTCCATCAATTTCGCGGTTTACAATCCAGTTATCACCATCGGGTTGAATTCCGGAAACAGCTGACACGGAACTCACGCCAAGCATTTCGGCCAGCATTCCGCCAACGGCATTCCCGTTGTAGTCTGATGCCTCAATACCGGCGAATATGAGGTCGAAACCACTGGCAACTGGTGCCAGCTGAGCGGCCACATAAGCAGCGTCCATCGGGTCGGTGTCCACCCTGATGGCTTTATCTGCTCCAATAGCAAGTGCTTTGCGCAGGGTGCCCTCCGTTTCTGCACGGCCCACGTTGGCAACAACTATGGTTTCAACCTTGCTGTCAGGTGCTTCTTTCAGTTCCATAGCCCGGGTAAGGGCCAATTCATCCCATGGATTGATAATCCACTGAACTCCATTGGCATCAAAGGCAGTTTTATCAGCGTTGAATTTAATTTTGGTTGTGGTGTCGGGCACATTGCCAATCAAAACAAGTATTTTCATATTGCTTAATATTAAGTCAAATTAAGTGGAGCAAAGATAAGAACTATCTTTTGATCTTAAAACAGGATTGAAGATATGAAAAGTCGTAAGTCGTATTGCGCTCAACCAATAACGAATCACGACTTGTAAATCACGACTTACTGATTCAGGCTCTATTTAAGTAGATCCCTTGAAATCACTATTTTCTGGATTTCCGACGTTCCTTCGTAAATCTGTGTAAGTTTTGCTTCCCGCATCAGGCGTTCCACATGGTATTCTTTCACGTAGCCATATCCACCGTGAATCTGAACGGCTTCGGTGGTGACTTCCATGGCTGTATCTGCGGCATATTGTTTGGCCATGGCACTGGCTACCCCAAAAGGTTTTCCGTTGTCTTTGAGCCAGGCAGCTTTGAGGCATAGATTCCGTGCATTTTCGACCTTCACAGCCATTTCTGCCAGTTTAAAAGCCAAAGCCTGATGTTCAAAAAGAAATTTGCCAAAGGCTTTACGTTCCTTTGAATAAGCAATTGCCCTTTCCATGGCTCCGGAAGCCAGTCCAACGGCCTGTGCAGCAATGCCTATACGGCCTGCTTCAAGCACCTGCATGGCAAATTTAAATCCAAAACCATCTTCGCCTATTCGGTTAGCCTTGGGAACCTTCACATCGGTGAACATCACCGAATGGGTATCGCTGCTGCGCATGCCCATCTTATCTTCATGAGGGCCAAGGCTGATTCCGGGGGTGTCCTTATCTACAAGCAACACATTTATTCCTTTGTGTTTTTTCTCGGGATAGGTTTGTGCAATAAGCAGATACACCGAACCTGAATGGGCATTGGTAATCCAGTTTTTGGTCCCGTTCACCAGATAATAATCTCCTTTGTCTTCGGCAAGGGTTTTCTGGCTTGTGGCATCCGAGCCGGCTTCGGGTTCCGAAAGCAGGAAGGCGCCTATTTTTTCGCCTCTGGCTAAAGGTTTGAGGTATTTTTGTTTTTGCTCTTCGTTGCCATATTTTTCCAGCCCGTAACAAACCAGCGAGTTGTTTACCGAAACAATTACACTCACTGAACCGTCCACTTTGCTGAGTTCTTCCATGGCGAGCACATACGAAATTGAATCCATGCCACCACCATCATATC
>Ga0351901_1095_pt1 | contig 25656 bp, 19 predicted proteins | sample BONcelHT113001D4_FD_206875 | JGI IMG/M metagenome (GOLD analysis project Ga0351901, IMG submission 206875) | Enriched cells from coal bed in the Powder River Basin, Montana, United States - BONCAT cells T11 rep1 HSBNCT.T11.300.1.D4 ...
ATTACAAACGCACAAAAGTAATGACGCGTACCCGTATTTTGATCATGGGAGTAACACCCAAATATCAAAAATCAGGCATCGAATCGGCAATTTTCTGGCATCAGGATAAATTCATGAAACACAAACCTGAATACAAGGAAGTAGAAATGTCGTGGGCGGGCGACTTTAATCCGAAAATTATTGCGCTTTACAAGTCGGTTGGCGGTGTTCATGTAAAAACGCACTACACAATGCGATACCTTTTTGACCGTAGTAAACCATTTAAAAGGGTTCCAATTATTGGCATAGATGAATAAATTAAAAAATAAGGAATTAATGAACTGAATTATTTGGAAATTACATTCTTGTATGTAACTTTGCCAGCCGATAAAAATAATGTAAAGAGAATCAAAATGAGAAAAGGGATACATCCAGAAAATTACCGTACTGTTGCATTCAAAGATATGTCAGACGGTCATGTTTTTATTACCAAATCAACTGTTAAAACCAAAGAAACAGAAGTTGTTGACGGAGTTGAATACCCGGTTGTAAAACTTGAAATTTCAAGCTCATCGCATCCGTTCTATACCGGGAAAATGAAACTTGTTGATACTGCAGGGCGTGTTGATAAATTCAATACCAGATATTCAAAACACATGGAAAACAGAAAAAAATAATTCTGTTGCTGAAAAATATTCAAAAAGCTTCGCCAACGCGAGGCTTTTTTTTTGTCAATTTTCAAGACCTCATCAAGAAATAACCCTTTGGCATGGCTATTGCAAAAATCAGCACTGTAATTTTTTGCTGACTGTGTTCGGTCAGTATGTCATGTGACATTGAATAAATTTTTAGAGAACAAGAAAAATAAAATTATGCAGAATATATTATTTTCAAGCCTGATGGACGACGATGCTGATTTCATACCGATTATGGCGGATGGCGATGATGCGGAACTGACCAACATTGAGTTTCCTGACATTTTGCCAATTTTGCCTTTGCGAAATACGGTTATGTTTCCCGGAGTGGTTTTACCGATCACTGTTGGACGGCAGAAATCATTGCAATTAATTCAGGAAGTTTACCGCGGAAACCGGTTGATTGGAACCGTTGCACAAAAAGACGGAAGTATTGACGATCCGGGACAGGCAGATCTTTATCAAATTGGAACAATTGCCCAGATATTGAAAATCCTCGAAATGCCCGATGGCACAACATCGGTAATTATTCAGGGAAAACGCAGGTTTGAAATTCAGGAATACACCCAGGAATTCCCCTATCTCAAAGCAAAAGTAAACCCGTTAATCGACCTGCAACCGCATGATGATTCTGTTGAATTTTCAGCAGTAGTTGGTTCACTGAAAGATTTATCGATCAAAATTGCGCAGTATTCCTCTCAAATTTCACCTGAAGCATCGTTTGCAGTGAAGAACATCGAGAACTCAACTTTCCTGATAAATTATATCTGCTCGAATGCCGATCTGAAAGTTGAGGAGAAACAGGTTATGCTGGGAATAAGCGAACTTAAAGAGCGTGGCATACAAGCCATTAGCTACCTGGTACGAGAAGTTCAGATGGCCGAACTTAAACGTGATATTCAAACCAAAGTTAAAGCCGAACTTGATCAGCAACAACGCGAATACCTGCTGAACCAGCAAATGAAAACAATCCAGGATGAGCTGGGTGGCAGTCCTGCAGAACAGGAAATTCTGGAGTTGAAAGAACGAGCAAAAGATAAAAAATGGAACGAAGATGTCGCAAAACTTTTTGAAAAAGAGGTTCATAAATTGTCGCGTTTAAATCCGGCAGCCGGTGAATATTCGGTTCAGTATTCCTATTGCCATACCCTTCTCGAACTTCCATGGAACGAGTTTTCAGTAGATAATTTTGATTTGCTTCGCGCTGCAAAAGTACTCGACGAAGATCATTACGGTCTGGAAAAAGTAAAAGAAAGAATACTCGAACATCTTTCGGTTCTGAAATTGAAGAACGACATGAAAGCGCCCATTTTATGCTTATACGGCCCTCCCGGAGTTGGTAAAACTTCGCTCGGACGCTCAATCGCAAAAGCACTCGACCGAAATTATGTGCGGATGAGCCTCGGTGGATTGCATGACGAAGCCGAAATTCGCGGACACCGAAAAACATACATTGGGGCAATGCCCGGACGTATTTTGCAGAACATTAAAAAAGCCAAATCATCCAATCCTGTATTTATTTTAGATGAAATCGACAAAGTTTCACAGGATTTTCATGGCGACCCGGCTTCTGCTTTGCTTGAAGTGCTTGATCCTGAGCAGAATTTTGAGTTTCACGACAATTATGTGGAACATGAATACGACTTATCGAAGGTAATGTTCATTGCAACTGCCAATACGCTGAATACAATTGCCCCTGCTTTACGTGACCGGCTTGAACTAATCGAAGTTAGCGGATATTTAGTGGAAGAAAAAATTGAAATCGCAAAACGACATTTGATTCCCAAACAACTTGCAAACCATGGAATCGAGTTGAACAATGTAATTTTTCCGGATGAAGTTATCCGACACATCATTGAAAATTACACCCGCGAATCAGGAGTGAGGGAACTCGATAAGAAAATAGCGAAAACCTGTCGGCGCATGGCCAAGAAAATCGCCTTTGAGGAGGAATACAACAAAATGCTCACAAAAACCGATATCAGGGAATACCTCGGGGTAACCCAATATACAAAAGAGATTTATCAGGGAAATGAATTTGCCGGGGTAGTTACCGGATTGGCCTGGACAGCAGTTGGCGGTGAGATTCTGTATGTAGAAACCAGTCTGAGCAAGGGAAAAGGTTCCTTGACACTGACCGGAAACCTGGGCGATGTAATGAAAGAATCGGCAATGCTCGCCCATGAGTACATTCGCAGTCATGCAGAGCAACTTGGTCTGAATCCTGAATTGTTTGACAGATACAACGTGCATGTACATGTTCCTGAAGGTGCAATCCCTAAAGACGGGCCATCAGCCGGAATAACGATGGTAACTTCTATCACCTCCGCATTTACCCAGCGTAAAATCAGGGAGAACCTTGCAATGACCGGAGAAATCACTCTTCGTGGAAAAGTATTGCCTGTTGGCGGAATCAAGGAAAAGATACTTGCAGCCAAAAGAGCCGGAATTAAGGAAATTATTCTTTCGGAAGCCAACCGAAAAGATCTGGAAGAAATAAAGGAAATTTATATTGAAGGTTTAATTTTCCACCATGTGAACACAATTCAGGAAGTATTGGATATTGCTTTGCTTGAAGACAAGGTTGATCATCCGGTAAAAATTGAATAAAAGCTAAAACTGTTTAAACAGAACGGCGGCCAATGATTGGGCGCCGTTCTGTTTTTATAAAACCAAATTCTGATTAAAATGATGGAAATATATTCAATTTTTCGAAATTGATAATATTGTTCCTTGAAATGGAATCTTCGTATGTTTTTTTATTGAAACGAAGAATACAAATCTCTTTCTTTTTATCTATGCGATGCAAATAATTCAGATTCACACATGTTGACCTGTTGATCTGAAAGATAAGTGAAGAATTGAGTAAGAGGATAAGACTGCTGAGATTTCGGGTTACCGTTTCAACAGTTCCGTCCTGAAGATAAACATACGTGCCGTTTGTATTCGATTTGATGTAAACAATGTCATTGAGATCAACAAAAATGTAACTGTGGTAGGTCGGAAGTTTAACTTTTATAACGCTTCCCTGCGACTGTAAAAATTTATCCAGCTTTTGTTCCTGTTTTTTCTTTTCTTTTCTGGTAATGAATTTATTAATCACATTTTCAAGGTCTTCAAGACAAAATGGTTTGGTTAAAAAGTCAAGAGGTTCGATTGGCAAAGCCTTGTACGCATAGTTTTGATAAGCTGTTGTAAAAACAATTTCCGAATAAACATTTTCAGTCCTGACAGATTCTGCAACCTGCAATCCAGTCATATCAGGCATATCGATATCAAGAAATATGAGATCGGGAAATAATTCAATAATTAGCTCAAGTCCTGCTTTGGCATCGGTACTTTTTCCAATAATCGTAATATTCTGAAAATAACGTAAAAAAATCTCGAGCAAATTTATTGCTTCGGGATCATCATCAATAATCATGGCTGTTATCTCACTCGTATCCATCATATCTTATCTTATTCAAAATCAGTTTTTCCCAGTGTTTTCATCTGTAACCGCGATCCTTTAATTTCGTATTCCAACCCATTTACCGATAAGATCAATGTATCTGTCGTTGGAAATACTTTGCGAATATAATTCTTGTTTACAACCATTGATCGGCTGATTCGCACAAAATTATATGGATTAAGAATTTTTTCAATCTTGGATAGGAACATATTGGCCAATTCTCTATTTTTATTTACAAAATGAAGTTCTGTATATGGCCCTTCAGCTTTGCAAAACAATATTTCGTTTGGGTTTATGAGAGTAAAACCTTTGGCTGTAGTAAATTTCAATCTGGAATCTTCCTGTTTCTTCTCAATTATTTCATCTATCAGGTTCAATACATTCGACTGCTTGTCTGGCTGAACCTTTTCCATGATTTTTCCGAGTTCGGCTTTTTCAACTGGTTTCAGCAAATAATTATATACTTCCTGACGGATTGCATCTAAAGCGTATCTTTTTGATTTTGAAGCAAATACAACAGCAGTTTTGGGAAGTTTCGTTTGAATGAATTTGATGATTTTTTTACCTGTTTTCCCTTTCACCGGATATTCTAAAAAAACTATGTCCGGATTAATGTCAATCACTTTTAACAATGCGAAATCAGTATTAGTTGCAGTTTCTATTAACGAAACCATAGGATAGAACCTCAGCAACGTTAAGAGATGCTCTTGAGCAGCCGCATCACTTTCAATAATTAATGCACTAATTTGATCCCTTCCCATAAAAGAGCCGTAATTTGATATTGAAGGAATAAAGATAGTGTTATATGCTTTGCCTGATATAAAAAAACCTTTTAATCCTTGATTGAAGTGTGAAATTTCAAAATGCTTCATTGATTTTATCGAACAACTATTTTTTCACAATTGATTTTATCTAAATCAAACCATTCACTTAAGTATAAAATCTGCCTACATGTCAATGAATTAATCCTATCCATGTGTTTTTAACGATTGTTTTTCCAATGCCAATTTCGCTGTAAGATATTTTTTATATTTATAACAAGAAACCATTGATAGAATTGTTTGTTCTATCTTGGAAGTTTTAAAAACGGTACCAATTTATACAAAATACTAAACCTATTGGAATGAGTAAATCTATACTTCTTCATTATTTTCCTATGCGTTTGAAAACATTTCTCTCTCTTGTTTTATTATCATTTCTATTATGCTCCGGGATTTCTTTAACAGCCAATTCTTCACAAGATGATTCAGAAGAATTTATTGAAGATCATTCTCATGCAGACATACAACGGGGAGAAAGGTTCTTTAAAGGCTTTTTGCCGATCACCCGCGATTTCGAATCATGCGTGTCGTGTCACAACATCTATAAATCGGATACCTTAAACTGGAATCCATCGGCAATGGACATTGCAGTAAAATTTGCCGGAAAAGATTTTTCAGAGTTTCAAAGTGCAGTAATGGAACCTGACGGAGTAAAAATGGAAGCCTCTCACAAAGATTTTAAAATTGAAGAGGCTGACCTGAGGAAAGTAAAGCTTTATCTTGATGATTTAGCACTTACCGGACCACCGCCAACCGGACCAACCATCACGCAAATCATGCTGTTCATTCTACTGGGTTTACTGATTACTTTCGCTTTACTCGATCTGATATTTTTTCATAAAATAAGATACAGGGTTGTTTCTGTCCTGATTCTTGTTGTCGCACTTGGATTTCAGGTTAAAATGGTTGCAACTGCGGCCATTGATTTAGGTCGTTCACAAAATTACGAACCAGATCAGCCAATTAAGTTTTCACATAAAGTTCATGCAGGACAAAACAAAATTGATTGTAAATATTGCCATTTCACGGTTGAAAATAGCAAATCGGCAGGTATCCCACCAATGGATCTTTGCCTGAACTGCCATTCACTTGTACGCGAAGGAACCCGCTCCGGTAAATTTGAAATTGCCAAAGTTATCGAGGCCAACGAGAAACAAATGCCAGTAGAATGGATCAGGGTACATAATTTGCCCGACCACGTATTTTTCAGTCATGCCCAGCATGTGAACGCTGGGAAACTGGATTGTATTGAATGTCATGGCGATGTGATAGAAATGGATGTAATCAGGCAGGTTCAGGATCTAAGTATGGGCTGGTGTATTGATTGTCACCGTACAAAAGAAGTTCAATTTGCCAACAATAATTTCTATGAATCATACGAAAAGCTTCATGAACAAATCAAAAGCGGACAGATTGACAAAGTTACTGTGGATATGATTGGCGGGACCGATTGTATGAAGTGTCATTATTAATAATTACAAAACCAATTCAGAATGACTGAACAATATTATAAAAGCCTTGATGATCTGATCTATGACGCGCGAAAGGCTGCTAGTGAGCCGGAAGCAGGCGACAGAAAATCCATTCTTCAAATGAAACAGGAGTCGAAATCTGACAACAGTTCACGAAGGGATTTCCTGAAACTTTTCGGATTTACACTGGCATCGGCAGCCATTGCCGCCAGTTGCAAGATGCCTGTAAAAAAAGCAATTCCATTTCTTATCCAGCCTGAAAATATAATTCCGGGTGAAGCCAGCTATTTTGCGTCAACATTCTTCGACGGGATTGACTACTCCAGCATTTTAGTGAAAGTTCGGGATGGAAGGCCAATAAAAATTGAAGGGAACACACTTTCTCCGGTAACACTTGGCGGAACAAACGCACGAACCCAGGCGTCGGTATTGGGACTTTACGACAATAAAAGACACAAAAACCCAAGCTTCGAAGGAAAAGAAATTACCTGGGAAGAAGCAGACGGAAAAATTCTGTTACTTCTTGACTCCATTAAAAGCAGGGGCGGAAAAGTGGTTATTCTAAGTTCCACTATTATAAGTCCGTCAACCAAATCCGCCATTCAGGAATTTATAGCGGCTTATCCCGGAGCCGAACACATTCAGTATGACGTACTTTCTGCCAGCGGAATTCTAAAAGCCAATGAAAAAACCTTTGGGCAGGCATTTATTCCTTCCTATGATTTTGGCAATGCCGAACTGATTGTAAGTTTCGATGCCGATTTTCTTGGCACCTGGCTTTCTCCGGTGGAATACACCAAACAGTACATGAAAAACAGGCGGCTGACTGACGGACAAAAAACGATGTCGCGTCTTATTTACTTCGAAGGTGGAATGTCGTTAACCGGATCCAATGCCGATGAACGTTATCAGATACGGCCTTCTCATGAAAAAAATATTATTGCCAATCTGTACAATGAATTAAAGAAATTGAACGGACAGCAAACAACTGATGTAACGGCTTCACTATTTGACGTGAAGTCAATTGCAGCCGGATTGTTTGATAAAAAAGGGAAATCGCTGGTAGTGAGCGGCAGCAACGATGTGGAAACACAATTGCTGGTAAATGCGATCAATGAGTTGCTGGGTAATTACGGAAGCTCTATTTATACCGATGTTCAACTGAAGTTGCGGCAAGGCAATGATGAGGACATGGAAAGATTGGTGAATGAAATGGAAAGTGGAAAAGTGGAGGGACTGATTCTTTATGATGTAAACCCTGCCTACGACTATCCTCAGGCTGAAAAATTTGTAAAAGCCCTGAAAAACATTCAATTAAAAATTTCCATCCCGATATTGGCTGAAGAAACTTCGGAACATGTACATTATGTGTGTCCCGACCACCATTACCTGGAAGCATGGAACGATGCTGAAATAAAGTCGGGGAGTTATTCTCTTGCGCAACCAGCCATTCGTCCGATTTTTAAAACACGTGCGGCTCAGGAGAGTCTTTTGAAATGGGCAGGTAATCCAATTGATTTCCATACATATATCCGGAATTTCTGGGAGAAAAATATATTCCCGCTTTCTGAAGGTGAAACTTCTTTTGAAAATTTCTGGAACAGCAAACTGCACGACGGAGTTTTTGTAACCGGAAAAAAAGAAAATAAAGTTCCAACATATTCCGGAGAAAGCGCAGAAACGGTGCTGGCACAAATTACAAGTCGGTCCGGAAATGATTCTATTGAATTGTCTTTGTATTCAAATGTAAGTATAGGAACCGGCAAACATGCCAACAACCCATGGCTTCAGGAGCTTCCTGATCCGGTGACCAAAATTTGCTGGGACAATTATGCTGCGGTTTCGCCAAAGTGGGCCGAAGAAATGGGCTTTGAAGATGCACAATTGATCACGATCAACGACTTCGGCCCAATTCCGGTGGTAATTCAGCCGGGGCAGGAGTATAAAACGATTTCTGTTGCATTGGGCTACGGAAGACCAAATATGGGTGCACCTTCAGAAACGGTGGGTAAAAATGCATTTCCGCTTGTTCAAACTAAAAACGGTACAAAACAATATTGGCTGGGCGATGTGAAAATCGAAAAGGTGGCAGGCGAATATCAGTTGGCGCGCACACAAACCCATCACTCCATGGAGGGCAGAAGCCTGATTCGTGAGACCACGCTGGATGAGTATCTTGCAAATCCGGCATCGGGCAACGAGATGCGCGAAGAACTTAAAAAGCACTTGAAATCTTTATACGAGGGAAGAAAGTTTGACGGGTTTCATTGGGGAATGGCCATTGATTTAAATACCTGCACAGGCTGTAATGCCTGCGTGGTATCTTGTTCCGCGGAAAATAATGTTCCGGTTGTAGGAAGGGAACAGGTTATTAAAGCGCGCGAAATGCACTGGATAAGGATCGACCGCTATTACAAAGGCGATCCAAACAATCCGGAAGTCGTGAGACAACCTGTGATGTGTCAGCATTGCGACAATGCTCCCTGCGAAAATGTATGCCCCGTTGCCGCAACCACCCACAGCAACGAAGGTGTCAACCAAATGGCCTACAACCGATGCATCGGTACACGTTATTGCAATAACAACTGTCCGTACAAGGTAAGACGGTTCAATTTTTACGATTATACAGGTGCCGATGCGCTTCAGGGAAATCGCAAGGATCCAGCTGAAATGACTACCGATCTGCGCCGTTTGGTATTGAACCCTGATGTTACTGTTCGTGCCAAAGGTGTAATTGAAAAATGCTCTTTCTGTATGCAACGTATTCAGGAGAAAAAACTGAAAGCAAAAAATGAAAACCGCCAATTGAAAGATGGCGAATTGGTTCCGGCTTGCGCACAGGCTTGTCCGGCCGATGCAATCGTTTTTGGCGATTTGAATAACAAGGAAAGCCGAATATCAAAATTCTTTGCAGATGAACGTAACTATCATTTGCTTGAAGAATTACATACCTTGCCTTCGGTTGGCTACCTTACCAGGGTGAAAAATAAAAGCATATAACTTAAACGAATAAGGAATGTACACATCTCCGCTCAGAGAACCGTTAATCCGGGGCAATAAAAACTACAAACAGGTGACCGATGATATATTGGCGCCAATGGCCGGCACACCGTCTAAGTATTGGTACATAGGCATAAGCATTGCAGGGCTTGGGCTACTTTTTGGCGCCTGGTCAACTTACATTACCGTTTTTTACGGAATCGGTGAATGGGGTACAAATAAAACAGTAGGTTGGGCATGGGATATAACCAACTTCGTTTGGTGGGTTGGGATTGGCCATGCAGGAACTTTTATTTCGGCTATCCTGTTGCTTTTTCGCCAGAAGTGGCGCACCAGTATCAACCGTTCGGCTGAAGCAATGACTTTAATTGCAGTGATGTGTGCCGGGTTCTTCCCGCTAATTCACATGGGAAGACTGCTGTTGGGTTTTTTCATTTTTCCGTATCCAAATACCCGGCTCCTTTGGGTTAACTTTAACTCGCCGCTGTTGTGGGACGTTTTTGCCATATCGACTTATTTCCTTGTTTCGCTGATTTTCTGGTATGTTGGTCTTATTCCTGATTTGGGAACCGTGCGCGACAGAGCCAAAACGAAAATCAGGAAAGCTATTTATGGTTTTTTGAGCTTTGGCTGGACCGGCTCTGCCAGACATTGGTCGCGGCACGAAACTGTAAGCTTAATTCTTGCAGGTCTTGCGGCTCCGCTGGTATTGTCAGTTCACACAATTGTAAGTTTCGACTTTGCCACTTCAGTGATACCGGGCTGGCACACCACCATCTTTCCGCCATATTTTGTTTCAGGAGCTGTTTTTTCGGGTTTTGCCATGGTGTTAACGCTGATGATCATATCCAGAAAGGCGCTAAACCTGGAAGATTACATTACGGTGAACCACATCGAATCGATGAATAAAATTATCATTTTAACCGGTTCCATTGTTGGTATTGCATACCTCACCGAGTTTTTTATGGCCTGGTATTCCGGCGTTGAGTTTGAAACCTATGCGTTTTTCAACAGGGCTTTTGGTCCTTATGCATGGGCATACTGGATTATGATGACCTGTAATGTGATCACTCCACAACTTTTCTGGTTTAAAAAAATCAGGAGAAGTGTGCTTTTAACCTTCATCATTTCCATTTTTGTAAATATTGGAATGTGGTTCGAACGTTTTGTTATCGTGGTAACTTCATTGCACCGCGATTATCTTCCTTCAAGTTGGACCATGTACCGGCCAACCATCGTTGAGGTCGGACTTTATGTTGGAACATTTGGATTGTTTTTTACTTTATTTCTGCTGTTCATCCGGGTATTTCCGGTAATTGCAATTGCTGAGGTAAAAAGTGTACTTAAATCTTCAGGAGAAAAAACAAAAACTACCGGACATGAATAAATATATAACAGCATATTACATGGATGAGGAAGATTTGATGAAAGGCCTCAGGCAAATGAAAGCCAAAGGATTGAAAGTAAGCGATGTGCTGACACCATTTCCCGTTCATGGAATAGACAAGGTTTTGGAAATTCCACGTTCACGATTGACCCGTGTGGGTTTTATTGCCGGTGCTGTGGGTGCGGCTGTGGCATTTGGTTTTCAGGCGTGGGTTTTCACCATTGACTATCCGCTTAACTTTGGAGGTAAACCTTTTTTCTCAGTACCATCGTTTATACCGGTAACCTTTGAATTAACCGTACTTTTTGCAGCTTTCGCCATGGTTATAGCCCTTTTAATCACAAATAAACTGAGCCCGGGAACCAAGCCGCTTATTCATGATGAAAGGTGCACGGATGATCGTTTCCTGGTACTTGTAAAAGTGGATGACGATAGTTCGGATGAAAGTATCAGTCAAATTAAATTAACGCTTGCTGAAGCCGGTGCCGAAGGAATTTTATTAAAAGCATAGAACTGACATGGAGAATCAAACATTCATACTGACCAAAAAATTATCTACCATCACCTTTGTGATGATTGCAATAGGATTACTCACACTTGGAGCCAGCTATTTTGCAGGAGTGGGTCTTGATCGGATTGCTGCCAACTTGCTGCTGAACACCTATTATTTTCTGGCCATCGGACTGATCGGTTTATTTATCGTGGCTGTTCACACCATTGCAGAATCGGGCTGGCACACCAGTATTCAGCGGATTGGCGAAGCCATGAGCACTTTTATTCCTGTTGCAGGATTACTACTGTTTCTGCTATTTGTATCCGGAGGATTGCATCTTATTTATGATTGGACTCACAAAGACCATCTGGATGAAATTTTGTTAAAAAAAGTGGCTTACCTGAATGAACCATTCTTTTATATCCGATTTCTGGTATATTTCATCATCTGGATATCCCTTGCCTACTTTATCCGCAAAAACTCAAAACAATTGGATCAGATTGGCGATTTGAAATACTTCAGGAAACTAAGAATTTTCTCCGCAATTTTTGTGGTTACTCTGGCCCTAACAAGCGTAACTTCTGCCTGGGACTGGCTGATGTCAATAGATGCCCACTGGTTCAGTACTTTGTATGGCTGGTATGTTTTTTCAAGTATGCTGGCAAGCGGTACCGCAGTTTTGATCATTATCCTGTTTATGCTCAAACAAATGGGTTATATGGATCATGTCAACCACGAACACATTCATGATCTTGGCAAGTATCTGTTCGGTTTCAGCATATTCTGGGCCTATCTGTGGTTTTCGCAATACATGCTGATTTGGTACGCCAACATTCCTGAAGAAACAATTTATTTTTACGAACGGCACAAGCATTTCAGTACCATTTTTTATGTCAATTTAATCCTGAATTTTCTTGTCCCATTTTTGGGATTAATGACCCGAAATTCAAAACGTGGTTCATTGATACTGTTGCCCGTTGCCTTGATCGTTTTTATCGGGCATTGGCTTGATTTGTACCAACTCATCATGCCCGGCGCAGTTGGCGGCGAAAAGGCCGGGATCGGGCTGCCCGAAATTGGAATTACGATAGGTTATGCAGGGCTGTTCCTGTTTGTAGTTTTTCGTTCATTGACAAAGGCTCCGTTGGTACCGAAGAACCATCCGTTTTTTAAAGAAAGTTTTGAATACCATACCCAATATTAGCCTCCCCTAACCCCTCCGAAGGAGGGGAATTCCTATCCGCCTCCGGGGTTCGGAGCCGTAAGGTTATAATGGGGCTTTAAATAATTTAAACTTTTTAGTTTTCAAAGCATGAAAATATATCTGTTTCTCTTTTTATTGATCGCGACTACTGCTTGCGACAAAGACAAAAATAATCGGGGGTATGTCTATTTCCCCGACATGGCCAATTCACCGGCGTATAAAACCTATTCCGAAAATCCTGTTTTTGAAGGTGGGAGCACCATGCGAATGCCTGCTGATGGAACCATTGCCCGTGGATACACACCTTATCCGTATGGTTCAAAATCGCTGGAAGAGCAGGCAAAAGCCGGAATTGAACTGAAAAACCCGATTGATGCCACTCCTGAAATTTTGGCTGAAGGAAAACGGCGGTATGAAATATATTGTATCAGTTGTCACGGTGAATTGGGCGATGGAAACGGACATCTTTTCACCAGTAAAATGTTTCCGGCAAAACCCAGGAACCTGATTGATGATTATTTGAAAGCCAAACCAGATGGCGAGATTTTTCATGTTATCACGCGCGGATCAGCTGCTGGATTGATGGGACCGCATGGAGGACAAATTCCTGCTGAAAACCGTTGGAAAATTGTTCATTATGTGAGGGAACTGGCAAATAAATAATATCGCAACACGAATATGAAAAATCCCATACGCGAATATATCTCAGCTGAACCAATCTCTTTTCAAACGATTTGGCATTAATAAGTTGAAGTTTTTGTTCTTGAATTCCACCTTTGAACAGCCGGATTCCATCTCCCAGCAAAACCGGAATAATTGGAATGATCAGTTCGTCAAACAAGTCATTCTGAAGCAATTGATGAACAGTTTCGGCGCCTCCATCGCAATAAATATACTTGCCTTCCTGGTTTTTCAGGTTTGAAATCAAATCAGGTAAACTTCCGAAGTAAAATTGAATATTGAAGTCACAGCCACCGGAGCTATGAATGAAATTGCAAGCTGAGACTGAATACTGAACACTGACCACTGATCACTATTTTTTCCTAATCAACCTCAGCGCTTCCTCCACCGTATGAACCGGAAGTTGACAACTGCTGTTCTGACAGATGTAAATCAGTGTTTTACCTGCAACGAATCTGTTTGCCAGTAAAGGCAATTCGTTTTCTGAAGTTCCGGCACAAAAAACAACCTGAGGCAAATAGTTTTTCTGAAGTTCTTTTAACAAGTTCAATGCATTTTCTCCGACAATTGCAACCTCAAAATGGGTTCCGGTCATATCAAGCATCAATTGCGTCCAATTGCTGTAACCTGAAGGATAATCGGTCATATTGCCACTGACCAAATCAAGCATTTTATTAGCTGTTTTAAGATATTCCGGGAGATCCAGTAAATACGAAAGCCGGAATAAATTCTTTGCCATCACTGAATTTGACGCAGGAATCACATTGTCATAGATTTCATAGGTCCTCGTAATCAAATCCTTCTGATCGGTGGATGTGAATCTGAAGAATGACTTTTCGGGATCGTAAAACTCGGCAAAGGTTATTTCCGTCAGACGGGCAGCCTCATCCAGCCAGCATTTTTCACCGGTGGATTCAAAAAGAGCAATAAATGCTTCAATCACAAAAGCATAATCTTCCAGAAATCCGCCAATCTTCGCCTGGCTATTTTTATACGAGTGAACCAGGCGACCGTCTATTCCAATCATTTTTGATTTCAGGAACGCAGCATTTTTCAATGCCAATTCGAGGTATTCATTTTCGCCCAATGCATTGTAGCAACTGAGCAAACCGGTAATTGTCATTGCATTCCACGAAGCTAAAATTTTATCATCGAGCCCGGGGCGAATTCTTTTTTTGCGTTCGGTATGCAGGAGCGATTTCCAGGTTTTGAGTTTGGCCTCAAGCTCTTTTTCCTGAAGTTGATGACTGGCTGCAAAGGATGCATTTTCCTCAGTCCGCAGCAAGATATAATTATTATGCTCCCAAAATCCCAGTGAATTTACATTGAAGTATTCACTGAAAAGAGCAAAGTCTGAGTTTAAAATCTGATTCAATTCCGTTTTCGTCCAGACATAGAATTTCCCTTCCTCGCCTTCGCTATCGGCATCGAGTGCTGAATAAAATCCGTATTCAGGAGAAAGCAACTCGCGTTTCAAAAATACCACCGTTTCCTCAATTACTTGTCTATAAATTGGATTCGGATCTGTTTTGAAAGCATTTGCATACAACCCGAGTAATTGCGCATTGTCGTACAGCATTTTTTCGAAGTGCGGAACTTTCCATATTTCATCGGTTGAATATCTGGCAAAACCGCCACCAATCTGATCGTACAGTCCCCCAAATGCCATTTTCTGAAGCGTCAGTTTTACCTGATCCGATATCTTCTTATCCTGAAACTGGTATCCGGAACGAAGTAAAAATTGCCAGTTGTTCGGAAGCATAAACTTGGGAGCGCCTTTTGTACCGCCATTTTTTGTATCGAATTGATTGCCCCATTTTGAAAGAAGCGCTGGCAGCAACAATGGATCAGAATTCGCTTGACCGTTTGAAACAGAAATCAGCGCATTTTGCTCGATTCCCCGATGCATTTTTGCTGCATATTCTTCAGTTTTTTCAGGATTTTCGGCATAAAAACCTGAAACTGCCTCCAAAGCTTCTACCCAACTGTCTTTCGGGAAATACGTTCCTCCCCAGATAGGTCGGCCGTCGGGCAAGGCGATACAATTGAGCGGCCATCCCCCACGTCCGGTTAAAAGCTGCACAGCGGTCATGTAAATATGGTCGATGTCCGGTCGCTCTTCCCGATCAATTTTGATACAAACAAAATGTTCGTTCATCACTTGCGCGACTTCGGTATCTTCAAACGACTCATGCTCCATTACATGACACCAATGGCAGGCCGAATAGCCAATACTGATCAGTAAAAGTTTGTTTTCCGATTTTGCCTGATTCAGGGCTTTTTCTCCCCACGGCTGCCAGTTCACCGGGTTGTGCGCATGTTGCAGCAAATACGGCGATGTTTCGTGAATCAGTTCGTTGGTGTATTTTTGATTTTGCATGTTTTCCCTTTTCTTAATTTGAAAAGAAAAACAAATCGCAGGAAAGAAAGTTCTCAATCAATTCCGTCGGCTAAAGCCAGACGGTAAAGGATAGTGCAATGAACAATCAATTTAGTGGATCAGAGCGATATCCTTTGCTCCCGATAAAAATCAGCGATTTATTTAATGTAGTTCATTTTAATTAAGCTTTAAAAATTGAATTGATTGACAATGATTTATGAAATTATTTACTAGAATTAAATATGGCGGATGCCTTTTTCGTGGATCTTTGTGACTTGGTGACTTAGTGGCAGTTTTCTTTAATGCCACAAAGACACCAAGCCACAAAGTAACACTAAGGCCGCCGCATTTTATTTTATAATTTATGATTTTATTATCTCATATTCAATAATTTACATTTTATACGACTAAAGCAAATAGAGCCTAAAAAATCGCTGATAAAAATCGGGACAGGCTGTCACATTCATGTGACGGACTTCAAAGCATTGCTATCATTGGGCTTTAGCCCTCACTGAGTGGATTTCAATCTCACCCCTCAAATAAGTCACTGCCTTACCTGCAATCAAAACCCGTTCACCTTCGAGTTTGCACCAAAGTTGTCCGCCTCTTTCTGAAAGCTGGAGTGCGGTCATTTCTGTTTTGTTGAGTCGCTTTGCCCAGAATGGAACCAGCGAAGTATGTGCAGAACCTGTCACTGGATCTTCATCAATGCCCACACCTGGAGCAAAGAAACGGCTAACAAAATCGACCTCAGTTCCTTTTGCAGTAACAATGACACCCCGTGCATCAGTTTGTTTCAGCAAATGAAAATTGGGTTTCATATTCCTGATTGTTTCTTCTGAGTCGAATAAAAGCAAATAGTCGGTACGACCTTTAAGCATTGCCATTGGCTGCACACCCAATGCTTCGGTAAAAACAGGATTGAGATCAACAGGCTGAACAAAATCTGCCGGAAAATCAAGTTGCAACTTATCGTCAATTTTTCTGACAATCAGCATTCCGCTTTTGCTGTTGAACTCAATGTACGTTCCGGTGAAATTCAATTCATTGAAAAGAATATGAGCCGTTGCCAGTGTTGCATGTCCGCAAAGGTTTACCTCAGCTTTGGGCGTAAACCAGCGAATGTGAAAATGGTCGCCTTCAGGAATAAAAAAAGCGGTTTCGGAAAGGTTGTTTTCGGCAGCAATTTGTTGCATGGTTTCGTCTGGAAGCCATTCTGTCAATGGAATCACTGCTGCCGGATTTCCTTTGAAAAGTTCGGAAGCAAAAGCATCGGCCTGATAGATTTGAAGATTCATTTCTTAAAATTTCACTGTCAGTTTCAAATTCACTTTCCTTTTGGTCAGGTAATTCGGTACGCCAAACAGGTCGCCCGTATTGTTGGCCACCCAGAAGTACGAAATGGTATTGTTAATGCCCAGCAAATTGAACACTTCAAGACTCAGCCACATGTCTTTGATTGAATTGAACGCTTTGTACCTGAAATCCTTGTGATCCTGATTGATCAGCACTTTGGAGAAGCCAAGGTCAATTCTCCGGTAAGGAGGAATCCTGAATTGATCCATGTAACGCTCCGAATTGGGCGGACCGGTCGGAAGCCGCGACCCGTAAAATGCGGTAAGGTTCATTTTCCAGGTTGGATTTCCGGGGAAATAATCCTGAAAAAACACGCTAAAATTGAAACGCTGATCGGTTGGCCGCGGAATGTAACCATGACCATCTTTCAGAATGTCTTCTTCCGTTTTCATAATTGAAAGGCTGGCCCACGATTCAATTCCGCTTACAAATTCGCCGTTCACTTTCATATCCATACCGGTAGCATATCCGTTGGCGGTTTGATTGGGCAAATACCTGATGCGAACATTGTCAATCTGGTAAGGAGTGAGGTTTTTCATCACTTTAAAATAGGCTTCCGAACTGAATTTAAAAGGCCGGTCCCACGCCCGAAAAATATAGTCAGTTCCAAAAAGCACCTGCGTTGACCGCTGCGCTTTGGTATTCGGATAAATTAGGCCATTGCGGTCTTTCAACTCTTTGTAAAATGCGGGCTGGGTGTAAATTCCTCCTGAAAGATGGAACACAAAGTTGGCATTCCAATCGGGATAGTAGCGAAAAGCACCTCGCGGGCTCAGCAAAAATTCATCTGAAAACGACCAGTATTGCGCACGAATCCCTCCGGTAGCATACAACGCACCTTTGCTGATCGGAATTTGATACGTATCCTGAACATAGGCCGTAAAACGCGCAGAACTCATGCTGTGATCGGTGTTCGTTGTGCTAAAAAGTCTAAGCTCCTGTTTCGCATTCGGATCATAAGGTTTCGACGGATCGAATTGTTTGTGTGGCAATGAATATCCGGTTGAATCGCGCAAAACCCATTCGTTCATCTTGTCGTCAACCATTTCAATCTGAGCCTTGATGCCCCAATTTAAAAGGTGGCTTTCTGAATTGTAGGCACCTTTGTGTTCGAGGCTGTAAACATTGGCGCTCAGATAATTGCGTGCATGATTTATAAATGTTCCGATACCAATATTCAACACACTGTCACCCAGATTATCAGATCCCAAATTGCGTTCCAGCTCGTTCAGGTAATAATCTCCTTTGATATCGTACGTTTCTTCTTCTTTCGAATGAAAAGCCGATGCGATGAATTTCATATTGAGTCGGTCGCCGGGATGATAATTTGCCACCAGGGCCCCAGTACTAGTAGCAAACCTGTCAACTTCCTGACCTTCGAAATAGACCGTTGCGTTATATGCCTGGTTCCATGTACCGAAACTTGTTTTACGTGTTTGCGGAACGAAATTGTATTGATTTTGAGCTACATTGCCCAGAAATGAAACATCAAATGCTTTGCTGAATTTATAGGTCAGATAGGTTTGGGCATCGACGAAACGAGGATTGTATTCACCCTTTTCGTCGAGCGTTCCCAACAGGTAACGGTTTGTTTTGTAGCGAATTCCGGTGATGTGGGAAAATTTTCCGTTTTTGCTCAAATCTTCCAGTTGCAGCGAACCTCCCAATAGACTGGCGGATGCAGAACCTGCAAATTCGGTTGGTTTGCGGTATTTGATATCGAGTACCGACGACATTTTATCACCGTATTTGGCATCGAACCCGCCAGCCGAAAATTCGATGGACGAAACCATATCAGAATTAATGAAACTCATCCCTTCCTGTTGGCCAGCGCGGATTAGCATTGGACGATAAACTTCTATGTCATTTACATACACCAGATTTTCATCAAAATTTCCACCCCTTACAGAATATTGAGAGCTCAATTCGTTGTTGGTCGATACGCCGGGAAGTGTTTTTATCAGCGCTTCCACCCCACCGGTTCCGGCATCGGTAATGCTGGTAAGGTATTTGGCGTCAATCCGATCCATGTTCGTTTTTTTACGCCTGTGCTCGGTCACCTGAACTTCTCCGATTTCCTGGTCAATTTGCCGGAGAACGACATCGATGTTTATTCGTTGCTCTTCAGTAGCAGTTATTGTCTTCTCAACCATCTGGTATCCAATCATTGAATAAGCAATAACGACCGTTCTTTTCGCCGGAATACGCAAAAGATATTCCCCATCCCGGTTCGAAACTGTACCTATGGTCGAGTTTTTCAGCGAAATATTTGCCAGTTCAACTGGCTTTCCGTTTTCGTCGGTAACTTTTCCAAATAAAGTGGCATTGTTGCTTTGTGCAGATACGCTTGCAGCACTTAAAATCAGAAGGAATTGGAATAAAAAAGATTTAATTGACCTCATGCCGGCAAAAATAATATTTCTGCTATAATTAACTGTTCAGAAGTCTATAAATTGTTTCTGAGTGAAAGTTTTTGTTAAGTTCCCAATAAATTCATCGCCGCATTTTACGGTTCATCCTGACCAAACAACGATCCGGTCTTTTATAATTTTTCTCCGTGCATTTTCACCGTTAATTTGAATAAAAAAAAACATGAAACCTCTATTCATTTTATTCGCTTTACTCTTGCTTCAGATTTGCGCCATCTCTCAGGTAATTATTTCAGGAAAAGTTACCGATGAAAAAAAATTACCACTTGCCGGAGCCAATGTTTTTCTTCAGGAAACTTACGACGGAACCACGGCTGACAGTCTTGGCAATTTCAGTTTTACTACCAGCAGGAAAGGCGCTCAGCAGCTTTCGGTTACATTTATTGGCTACAAACCATTTCTCCGGAAGCTGGATTTGGACAGTACAAAAACAATTATCCTGAACATTGTTTTGCAGGAATCCGACGATCAGATTGACGAAGTGGTTATAAATGCCGGATCATTTGAAGCGGGCGACGAGAAGAAAGCAGTTATTCTGCGGATGTTTGATGTTGCTACAACGCCCAGCGCACAAGGCGATATTTTCGGCGCACTTGGCACGCTGCCCGGAGTTCAGAAAGTGGGCGAAGACGGAAGGGTTTTCGTCAGAGGTGGCGAAGGCTACGAAACCAAAACGTTTATGGACGGAATGCTGGTTTCCTCTCCGTACATGTCGAAAATGCCCGATATGCCTACCCGCGGACGATTTTCACCTTTGCTTTTCAGCGGAACTTTATTCAGCACGGGTGCCTATTCAGCCGAATATGGACAGGCCTTGTCTTCCATTGTGGATATGAAAACCAATTCTGTAGAAACCGAAGACCAATCCAGCATTTCAATCATGACGGTCGGGGTAATGGCTTCCACTACCAAATGTTGGGAAAAGTCATCACTGTCACTCAGTGGCGATTATGTCACCGGCGCTCTTTCGAATGCAATCAACAAACAGCAGGTTGACTGGTTGAAAAGTCCGGTTGGAGTTGACGGAACTGTAATGTACCGCCAGAAAACCAGCGAAACCGGATTGTACAAAGTCTTTGGAACTTTCAACAACAGCACGAGCGGAATTATCTATCCCAACACACAAACAGGTGTAAATCAAAACATTCTACTGAACAGCAGCAATGTGTATCTGAACAATACCTACAACGAAATGCTGGGTGAAAAATGGATAGTCAAATCAGGAGTGGCTCTGAATTACGACCATCAGAAAATTGACATGGACAATGATCAGGTTGTCACCAATAAAAAGATGTTTCAGGCGAAACTCGGGTTCAGCCATTTTTTGAACGAACAAACCGAACTTAAATTTGGCGGCGACTGGGTAAACTTTTCCTACGAACAAAAAATAAGGATGGGTGAAAATTTTCGGTTGCCTTTTACCAACAACCAACTTTCGGGTTTTGCCGAAATAGAATACAAGCTCTCGAAAAAATTTGCCACACGTTTTGGGGCAAGGCTCGAAAACAGTTCTCTCCTGAAAGGGACTACGCTGGTTCCGCGCTTTTCAGGAGCATACAAAACCGGAAAACGCAGTCAGGTTTCATTGGCATGTGGTCAGTTTTACCAGAATCCGGAGGACGATTACCTGAAATTTGCGCCTCGGTTAAATCCGGAAAAATCGCAACATGCCGTGATGACCTGGCAATACATGACGGATCTGAAAACCTTCAGGATAGAAGGATATATGAAAAAATATGAGAATCTGGTGAAATTCAACCAGCCACTGGCAACCAATCCCTTTGATTACAACAATTCCGGAAGCGGACATGCAGAAGGCATCGACATTTTCTGGCGCGACAAGGAAACCTTTGATTTAACCGACTACTGGATTTCGTATTCGTGGATCAATGCCCGGCGCAATTACAAAGATTTTCCGATGGCTGCTGTCCCAAATTATGTGTCAGAACACAACTTATCGGTAGTTTACAAACGATTTCTTCCTAAACTCCGGACGTATGCTTCGGTCACTTATTCGTTTGCCAGCAGCCGCCCATACCACGATCCTAATCTTTCGGGTTTCATGAATGCCAAAACCCAATCCTACAACGACATCAGTTTAAGCCTAACTTACCTGATGGAACTGTTCGGAAAACAATCGGTACTGCACCTGATGGTCAACAACCTGGCCGGATTCGACAATGTTTATGGCTACAACTTTTCGAACACGCCGAATGAAGCAGGGAAATATGAATCAACTCCCATAAAATCGCCTTTTGTGAGGCAGGTTATTTTGCTCGTATCAATTATGTTGTAATTTTATTCTGTACTTTCGACAAAAAACAAACAATATTTCCCGACCAATGACAAATACAAAAATCCAATACAAAAAACTCATCTGGCAGGTTCCTGCTTTTATTCTGTTGTTAATTGCAATGGGAAACCTGATCATGCTTTTTACGCTCAAAGAGGATAATCTTACCGGGCAAATGTTTCTTTATGGTTCGATCAATTCAGTAGTAGTGGGAGGTTCTTTTGCGCTCGGACTTACACTTATGATTAACATACTTGATCGGACACTGCCATGGCTGCATTTCCCCCTAAAACGACTTATCGTGCAATTTTTTGTTACGATTGGGTTCTCGATGATCCTAATCGTAGTCGCCATTCTAATAACAGGTTTCTTTTGGAAACAGAAAATTACCTCAGCCTATTTTTGGGAAACAGGCTATTTTATGGCAAAGGTTGCCTTTCTTTTCGTTTTTGCAGGCTCACTGATTTCCAACGCAATCATGTTTTTTAAAAACTGGAAAGAGGCAGCCGTTCAGCAGGAAAAACTCAAACGCGAACAACTGGCGCTGCAATACGAAACACTGAAAAGTCAGGTAAATCCGCATTTTCTTTTCAACAACCTGAATTCACTGACTTCGCTCATCAGTACCAATCCAGATAAAGCGATAGAATTTGTGAAACAGCTCTCTGAAGTTTACCGCTATGTACTCGACCAGAAAGATCAGGAACTGGTGGCACTCGAAACCGAATTGAAATTTCTGGAATCGTACATTTTTTTGCAGAAAATAAGGTTCGGAACAAATCTGGATGTACAAATTGATGTCAACGCCAAAAATCTCAAAGTTATACCTTTATCCCTGCAAATGCTGGTTGAAAATGCCATTAAACACAACGAAATTTCGGATAAAAAACCTTTGCAAATTCGCATTTTCACTACTTACGATCAGTATCTTGTGGTAGAAAACCGGCTTCAGAAAAAATCAGGATCAGAAGGCTCCGGAAGCGGGATTCAAAATATCAGTGACCGATACAAATTTTTTACGGAAAAGGAAATGACCATCAATTTCAATTCAGAGCATTTTCGGGTAAGTATTCCACTCTTAGCCAATTAGAATCATGTATAAAGTACTTATCATTGAAGACGAAAAGCCTGCTGCTGAGTGGCTCCGGCAATTAATCCTGAAATTTGATTCGCAAATTTCGATTCTTTCTGTAATTGATTCAGTGAGTGGCGCTGTAGAATGGTTTCAGCAAAACACCGCGCCCGATCTGGTTTTTATGGATATTCAACTGGCCGACGGTTTGAGCTTCGAGATTTTTGAACGCGTGAAAGTTCCTTGCCCGGTAATTTTCACCACGGCTTATGAGGAATATGCCATAAAAGCTTTCAAGGTAAACAGTGTTGACTACCTGCTTAAACCAATTGCCTATAATGAGTTGGATGCCGCTTTCCAAAAATTCAGTAACCAAAACAGCAATATTCAGGAAGCGCCAACAATCACAATTGAGTTGCTGAACAAGGTAAAGGAAATGATCCGAAAACAATACAAAACCCGGTTTGTGATTAAAGTGGGCGAACACCTGAAATCCATTCCGGTAGAAGACATTCTCTTTTTCTACAGCCTCGAAAAAGCAACTTACCTGTGTACCGCCGATTTCAGAACTTACCTCGTTGATTATTCGCTCGACCGTATTTCGGAAATGGTTGACGAACGAAAGTTTTTCCGCATCAACCGAAAATACATCCTGAGCAATCAATCGATTGCCGACATTGTTGTGTATTCAAACAGCCGCCTGAAAATCAAATTAAAAAAACCTAACGAAGAAAGTATCATTGTGAGCCGCGACAAAGTGGCTGGGTTTAAGGAATGGCTGGATTTGTAGAATCTGTCATACAAGTATCACTCCTTCATCTTTAATGTTTTTATAAAGCGGAGTGTAGATATACTTTGTTTCCCAATCGGCTTTGGAATACACAAAAGTTGAAATCGGTTCGCCAATTTCCAGTTCCAGCAGAAATAGTTCATTCCTGTATTTGTCTTCAACTGTTCTATCTGCTTTGGGACGGTCAATCAAAATCAGAATATCCCAATCAGATTCTTCTGTTGCCTGACCACGGGCATGGGAACCAAACAGAATGACTTCTGCATTTGGATCTTTTAACTTTATCCGGGAACTGATCATTCTGGCGATATTTGAATCTTTTTCTGTCATAAAACAAAAACATGTTTGATTACTTCACCAAAGATAGAAAAAAACAGAAACGGATACACGAGCTCCGACCCTTGGCACAGCGAACACAAAAAGTTCTCTCACTACCTTAATGGTAAATTCCTTTCCAGCTGTTTTAATGTTGTAAAACTGTTTCTTTTGCAGCAGTTCAAACCTTATCTTTGAAAACCAACTTTGAAAGATCTTTTATGAAACGAGCCGGTTTAATATTTCTAATTTGTACTTTTTCCGTTGTGCTGAATCTGAATGCCCAGAAAACAGATAAAAAACCACTTTCGACAGACGACTTTGCCGCCTGGAAAGTGGTAAATAAACCGATTGTTTCGAACGATGGGAAACTGGCTGCATTCGAGTTAAACCCGCAAAAAGGCGATGGGAACCTGATCATAAAATCGACCGATGGGAAAAAATCGGATACGATCAGCAGAGGATTCGATGCACAGTTTTCGGCTGGATCTGACTTCATCGTTTACAAAATAAAACAGCCCGAAGACTCGATCAGGAGTGCGAAAAAGAAAAAGCTCAAAAAGGAGGAAATGCCCAAAGACAGTCTGGGAGTATTGGTTAACAGGCGACACAAAGCTTATGCATTTCCCAACCTGAAACAATATTCAATTCCCAAAGAAAATGCCCGATGGGTAGCATTTCTTACCGACATGAAAAAACCGGAAAAAGCGAAGGATCCGGCTGAGAAAAAAAACAAAGATGGCTCAACCGACACCAAATACCAGTTGGTTTTGTTTCATGCAGCTTCCGGAGATACAGTTTGCTTTCAGAATGTAACCGAATATTATTATGCACCGCTTGGGCACAGTGTCACGTTTATCCGGCAGGCCAAAGATTCGGTCGATCGCGCCGAAATCGTGGTTTTTGACACCGGCAAAAGAAAACCATTCACCATATTTAATAAAATTGGAACCGCAAAAAAGATCACTTCCGATCAGCAAGGTGGCAAATACGGATTCCTTTTTTCAACAGATACGATCAAGGAAAAAGTTTTCAGTTTATACTACGGATCGCTCACTACCGGTGAACCAAAACCTGTTGTCATTCCTGAATTACAAGGAATGCCGCTTGGATGGGCTCCTTCAGAATTTGCAGAACTTTCTTTTTCGGATAATGGCCAGCGCATTTTCTTCGGAACAAATAGAAAGCCGCAAACCGAACCCAAAGACTCTCTTTTGGAAGATGAAAAACCGGTACTCGATATTTGGTCATGGAAAGACAAAGAGTTGCAGCCCGAGCAGAAAATCAATCTGGAAAAAGAAAAGAAACGAACCTATGCCGCGGTTTACCTCATCGATAAAGACAAATTTATTCAATTGGGAGATCCGGTTGTCCGCGATGTCAAAACTATACAGAAGGGGAATGGCCGTTTTGCACTTGGAACTGATCCGTCACCCTATAAACTGGAGTCGTCGTGGTCGGGCAAACCAAATGCCGACTATTACCTGATTGATGTGGAAACCGGGACCAAAAGAATAATTGCAAAGGATAAATCACTGGTTTCATTATCGCCCGGCGGAAATTACGTTGTTTGGTACGATCCGGCCGACAGCACATATTACTCGCGTTCAACAGATATAAATGCAAAGGAGGCTCTGGATCTGAGCTCCCAAATTCCGGTTTCGTTTTTCGACGAGCGCTGGGATATGCCGGCAGATCCAAACGCGTACGGTATCGCCGGCTGGTCGGAAAACGACAAAACTGTATTTTTATACGATCGCTACGATATATGGAGGGTTGATCTGGAAGGTGCCAGGGTACCCATGAGTGCAACCCGAAACTATGGAAGAAAAAATTTC
>Ga0351901_1100_pt1 | contig 24986 bp, 33 predicted proteins | sample BONcelHT113001D4_FD_206875 | JGI IMG/M metagenome (GOLD analysis project Ga0351901, IMG submission 206875) | Enriched cells from coal bed in the Powder River Basin, Montana, United States - BONCAT cells T11 rep1 HSBNCT.T11.300.1.D4 ...
AAAATGCAACCGTTAGCCTCATACTCATCGCAGCTCATAGTATTGCCACAGATCAAGCATTTATGGACTGATGCCGGCTCCTGGACCATTGGCGGATCCCGAAGACGGCAATAGTCTTCAACATTGAGAATGCATGGCTCACCCGATCGGGCTTCGGGATGCAGGCAATAGCCAAGAAAGCCGGTCTCCTGATCCTTCCAGTAAATGCATTCTTCGTATTTCTGTGGCACTCTCACATCTCGGTCTCCCTATATGATTAGGCTCCTTCCGCTCATCGCTTTCGGCTGAGGAATATGGAGGAGTTGCAATGCCGTGGGGGCAATATCGGCCAAGATTCCATCCTCGCGCAGGCTGTACTTTTGGCCGTCATTTATTATCAGTGTGAAGGGCACCGGATTGGTGGTGTGAGCGGTATGCGGCTGGCCAGAGGTCAGATCGATCATCTTTTCCGCATTGCCGTGGTCGGCGGTGAGCAGCACGGCGCTACCCTTCTTCACAATCTCATCCACTACTGCTCCCACGCAGCCGTCCACGTCCTCGACTGCTTTCACGGCGGCCTCGAATATGCCGGTGTGGCCCACCATATCGGGATTGGCGAAATTGAGAACGATGAGGTCATACTTGCCGGAGTCGATGCGCGCTATCACCTCATCCCTGACCTGGAAGGCGCTCATCTCCGGCAATAGGTCGTAGGTGGCAACCTTGGGAGAGGGTATGAGGGCGCGGTCTTCTCCAGGATTGGGCTCTTCTTTTCCGCCGTTAAAGAAGTAAGTAACATGAGCATATTTCTCCGTCTCGGCTATGCGCAGTTGCCGCAGCCCAGAGCGACTTATCACCTGGCCGAGAGTGTCGTCGAGGTTTTGCGCCGGAAAGGCAATGGGCACATTTAATGTGGCGTCGTACTGGGTCATACAGGTGTAAGAAACCCGGATCGACTTCCGGGCAAAGCCCTGAAAATCCTTATCAACGAAGGCCCTGGTGATCTCGCGAGCTCTGTCGGGCCGGAAATTAAAGAATATGATGCTATCCCCGTCCTGTACCAGTCCATCTCTATCGACCAGGGTCGGCTGGAGGAATTCATCATTCTCGCCTCGAACGTAGCCGTTTTCCACTGCTTCTTTGGCAGTAATGGCATGCAGCCCCACTCCATCTGTAAGGCAGCGGTAGGCTTTCTCCACTCTCTCCCAGCGTTTGTCTCTGTCCATAGTGTAGTAGCGACCGGAGAGCGTAGCCACCTTGCCCGTGCCGATCTGCTGAAACTTCTCCTCCAGCTCCTGCAAATAGCCAAGAGCGCTTCTGGGAGGCACATCCCTGCCGTCCAAAACGGCGTGCACATAAACATTCTCCAGGCCCATTTTCGCAGCCATCTGCAAAAGCGCATAAAGATGAGTGTTGTGGCTATGAACTCCGCCATCAGAGAGGAGGCCGATCAGATGAAGCCTGGAGCCTTTTGCTCTTTCCATTGCCCGAAGCAGGACTTCATTCTCAGCAATTGTGCCCTGCTCAACTGCCAGACTGATTCTGGTGTAGTCCTGGTAGACGATTCTGCCGCCACCCATGTTGAGGTGCCCTACCTCGGAGTTGCCCATCTGGCCGCGCGGCAGCCCTACAGCCAGGCCCGAGGCAGCGAGGGTTGTGGTTGGGTAATTCTTCCAGAATCGTTCCAGGTTGGGCTTACGTGCCTTGGCAATGGCATTGCCCTCAACTATTGGGCTTATGCCGAAGCCGTCCATGATTATGATTGCTAAGGGCTTCATCTCAAAAGTGTCATCGTTGCCGCGAATATATTAGATCTTTTCTTTAAAACCCTCTTCTCCAATGAGCGGAACGAAGATCACACCCATCTTCTCCTCCACAGAAAAGCCGTTCTTCCTTGTCACCAGATAAAGCTCCTGATAGTCCCGGCCCACGGGCAGGACCATTTTGCCGCCCACCTTGAGCTGCTGCTTGAGCGGCTCGGGCACCTTGGGAGCGGTCGCAGCCACACTTATGCGATCGTAAGGTGCATGCTCCGGCAGGCCGATACTTCCGTCGGCCTCGATCATGGTCACATTCTTTATGCCGGCTTTTTCCAGATTCTTTCTGGCCATCGCCACCAACTCCGGCATGCGCTCCACAGAATAGACATGTCCCTTGGGACCTACCATTGTCGCCATCACCGCGGCATGATAGCCGCTCCCTCCTCCCACCTCCAGGACTATCATTCCCGGCTGCAGATCGAGAAGATCGCACATTATGGCCACCATGTGAGGGGCGGAGATGGTTTGGTTTAGGCCTATGGGAAGCGGTGTGTCGTCATATGCCCGGCTTTTGAGAGCCTCGGGAAGGAAGAGCTCTCTGGGAACGCGGGACATTGCGGATATGACGGATTCTTTTACGTTGTCGTGCAAGCTGCCCAAGAGTTGCTCTTTGTTCAAAGCTCTCGACCCCACACTCTTTGTATGTCTTTGGCCTCGGCCACCTCGGCAAAGCCCTCGCCGCGCAGCTTCATCTTAACGATCACGAATTTGAACCCTTCCACTTTTCGAGCTTCTCCAACCTCAAAGACCTCGTCGCCGGCAACGTTGATCTTGAGCGAATGCGTCTTGCCGTTTCGATAGACGGAGATCTTGAGCGGCACCTCATCCGTGGCACGGGCCCAGACGGTCTTTACCTTCTCAGCAGGAGCACTGTTGACCCTGCGATCCGTCTCCAGAGATGCGATCTCTGTCATGACCACATCTTTGGCAGGATCGTCCACTAAAAGCTCATCTCCGACGCGCAACATCTCTTTAGCCGGGATTTTGATAAAGTATGGCTCAGATAGCTCGTCATTGCTCACTATGACTTTGAGATTGACCAGCCGCTCGCGCTCTACCTGAACGGAATGAACCGTTTCGCATTCTTCACAACGCACTAGATTCTCCTGCCCGGATTTTATCAAAGTATGCTCCGTATCGGCACCACAAGTAGGACAGAAGATCTGATCATCAAGCATAGCATATAATTATTCCACGGAGTATTTAAAGTATGGCGGCCTTGCCGCCCGCTGCACCCGTCCGCAAGTCGCAAATGAGACAAGGCGGAGCCTGAATTGATTGATTTATAGAACTTCTGAAGGCCGCAGGCATTTTTAACTAGGGAAAAATTTTTTAATGAAGACGAATTATCTAAACATATGGAAGAAGTTGTTAAAGAAAACCGCTCCGCCCTGGATCGCGGGATGGACGAATGCTGCAACATTGCCGAGAGCATGATCGAGGAGATAAATCAGATAGCATTGCCAGAGTTATCCATCGCAACCTCTGTTAATAGAAGGCATAAGGACTCGCTTAAGGAGAAGCTTCTTCGCCAGATAAGAGCCGCGAGGAAGGTTGCGATAGTATGATTAATCTTATTCGTATTTTAGATATATCCAGATTAATTTCAGACACTCAAAAATTCAAATCAACAAAAATTATTTTTATTATGTTAGGTGCGTTCTTTGATGCTCGAAAACTATTTATATTAATCTACTAACTAATTTAGTTGTGGACGCTGACTCCAAAGCCTGTTCTATCCCGCAATCATGCTCTGAGGTGGAAGTAGACCTCAAGAGGCTGGACCGCATGCTTCAGGCAGCCCACCGAAGTTCCATCGACATAAAAGATAGCTATGACTTTTATGTCTTGGCCCTGAAGGAGTACAACAAGGAGAACCTCGCCGAGTCATTTCTCTATTGCGACCGGGCCAAGTACGAGCTTACCTCTGCCATCAACGATTCCAAGATCAAAATCAAAGGCTCTCGATTTCATAGCCTGAGGACCCTCTCATACTTCTTCAAGCTCTACGGGCTTTATGCCGTGATCTTCGCTTCTCTTGCCATCATTCTCTTCAGCTTTTTGATCACCAGATTTTCCGAAATGAGCGTTCTGGGCGTTCCCCTCTGGTCCTCGTTCTTCGCAGGCCTGGGCTCCTCGGCCCAGATCCTGACAGGAGTGGCCGATGACCTGCGCCGCTACGGCCTGGCCTCGCGCTACAAAAGGCTCTGGTACATGGCCATACCGCTTCTGGCCATGGTCTTCGGCTACATGGCCTATCTGTTCGTCAGCTCCGGCTTCATTGCGCTGGATGGCAGCACACAGAGCCGGGAGTTTTCCATCATGTTCATCTGCTTCTTGACGGGATTTCTCACCAAATGGATGATTGGCTGGCTCTCGCGAATGTCCAGGGACATTTAGAGGTATTCAGGAATCTGGAGGCATTCAACACGGTACCGCCACGTAGATGTTGTGCTTGTTGCTCACAATCTGCACCCGCACGCTGCCCTGCTTGATGGGGCAGTCCACCACAGAAACCACCCGGTTTTTCGCAACGCCCAACTGTTCACCGCTCACCCAGCCGGGAGCCTTGATCTCCACCCAGGTCTTCTCCTTCTTCTCAAAGACCGTAGGGATAGTGGGCCGCCGCTCAATCTTGAAGTCCTGCGCCTTGAGGCGGAGCGGTATCGAGAACTGCTTCTCCCACTCAGCCATGCTGCGATTGTAGAATTGCCACCAGTTCTGGGCCTTGACCTTGCCCGGCGAGCGGCCCAGCCGGTAGTGCTCAAACTTCTGAATCCCCAGGGGCGGCCACCTCTTTCCCGCGCCGATCTCCAGGGCATAGCGTATCAGCTCCGGCATGTCCTCGTCGTTGATGCCTGGGATTAAAACGGGCGCAATCATGAGGTCTATCTTGCTTTCCGCAATGCTTTTTGCCGCCTGCTTTATTTTTTCAATATCAAAGCCGGGCATGCCCGCCAGGAAGCCCGCCTTCTCCGGCTCCAGAGAGTGAATGGAAAGGTTAATCCGATCCAAGCCAGCCTCTTCCAGCGCCCGGATTCGCTCTTCGTCGAGCAGGGTGCCGTTGCTCTGCATGGAAACGACGCTGACCTCTTTTATTGCCTTGAGCCGCTCTACCAGAGGCACAATATCCGGATAGAGCATGGGCTCGCCCGGTGAATCGATGTGGCACTCCACTCCAGGCCCCTTGAAGGGGGCGATCTCCTCAACCGCCTCCATCAGATAGTCCAGCTCCACCTGGTAGTCGGTCACGCGCGAGCGGGAGTGCGGCCCCGCATCCACCGAGCAGAAGGGACAATTGAGATTGCAGCCGCAGCTCGGCCTGATCTGCAGCAGGCTGCTGCCCCGGTCGACCACACCGAAGTAGATACATCCCACCAGAGGGATGCCTGATTGACGAGTTATGTGAAAGAGCGACATTTGAGATCCTTTGCAGCCATTAATTCTTCTCTCCGCTTTAAATCTCTCCTCTCGGACTAAATTGAGTCTCCGCGTCGGTCCTCTGTGCGCTCTGTGCCTCTGTGGTTTTATTCCGTACCCGTGGGTTTAATTTTCGCTAGCAACGCTTCATCCACAGGAGATAGCAGGAGATTTTCTCAAAAGTAGGGCGATGGAAGCATTTGATGGGCATGACTGGTTTTATGGAAAATGGGCTTTAATTTGGCAACGGCATAAATGGCGGGGCTAAGGCCATGATGCACAGTCTTCTAGAAACTGCCGATGAGGTAAAAGATCTGGCCAGAAGTCATGGATTTTCTATGCGGCTAGTTCCCATGAAGAACACTCATCATACCGAAATGCAGGAGCTGGTCATTGGAAGAGACCTTTCATGGATGGATCAAGTACAAGCTCTAATAAACCAGAAGCTCGATCGCAAGATATGAAGAGTCATTATGAGTGAAGAGAATTTTGAGAATCTGGAGAATCCCAAAGACAACATCCTTGACACGGCCCGAAAGATCATCCGCCTGGGGCCTATCTGCGACAGTTGCCTGGGCCGCCAATTCGCCATGCTATCCACAGGCCTTGCCAACGCCGAGCGCGGACGCTCTATCAAGACCGTCCTGGCCATGCAGGCCTCCGCAGACGAGGATAACGCCTTGCAAGAAGAGCTGGCGTCATCCTTCCGATCGGCGCGCCTCAAGCTCGGTCGCAAGAATGAGGAGGATGCCCGCTGCACGGTCTGCCTGGGCGAGATGGCCCCCCCAAAGCTGGACGCCTGGGCGGACAAAGCGGCCGCCGCCATCGCGGGCCGGGAGATTGAAACTCTGGTCGTGGGCACAAAGATGTCCGGCCTTTTGGCAGAGAACGAGGAGCTGCTGCTGGCGGACGGCGGCTCCACCCACGCCGAACCCTTCAAGTCGGAGCTGAATCGCGAGGTCGGAAAGAGACTTTCTGCCCTGACAGGTAAGACGGTTGATTTGAAGAACCCGGATGTGGTAGTTCACCTCAATTTGGAAAAAGACGAGGTGGAGCTGCAGATCGCGTCCCTTTTCATTCGCGGGCGCTACCGAAAGCTTGTGCGCGGCATTCCCCAGACTCGCTGGCCCTGTCGCGAGTGTCGCGGCCGCGGCTGCCCTCGCTGCGAGGGCACGGGCAAAATGTACCCGGAGTCCGTAGATGAGTTGATCCGCCCAGCAGTGATGGAGGCGGCCGCAGCCGTTGACACCGTCTTTCACGGTGCAGGTCGCGAGGATATCGACGCCCGCATGATTGGCACTGGCCGCCCCTTCATTGTCGAGGCGGTGCGCCCACTCATCAGGACAATCGATCTGGCCAGGCTGGAAGAGGAGATCAACCGGCGCGCTGCAGGCAAAGTAGAGGTCCTGGGCCTCGCCAAGGCATATTCCGCTATGGTGGAGAAGCTCAAAGAGGCCACATTTGAGAAGACCTACACCGCCCTGGTTAGGCTGGGTGCAGAGGTTTCAGAAGAAAAGCTTAAATCCGTCCTGAAGGAATTAGAAGGGCCGATCGATCAGCGTACGCCAACCCGCGTGTCTCACCGAAGGGCAGATAAAGTCAGGGTGAGAAAAGTTCATAGCGCTGATCTGCTAGAGGTTACGGGCAACTTGGCCCGCATAAATATTAGAGGCGACAGCGGTCTGTATATCAAGGAGTTGATCTCCGGAGACGGAGGCAGAACCCGCCCGAACCTCGCAGAAATCCTTAAAGTCGACGCGATCGTCGAAGAATTAGATGTAATAGATGTAGGTGGAGAATCAGATGGCACATCATCACGGAATGCGGAAGAAGTCAAGAGACAAGCTGAGCAGGACAGTCAGGGCTAGGGGCAAATCCTCCGTAGTCAAGGCGATTCAGGAGTTCGATGCGGGCGCAAAGGTCCATGTGATAATCGATCCGAGCATACACAAGGGCATGCCTCATCCCAGGTTCCACGGAAAGACGGGCGAGGTTATAGGAAAGAGAGGTAGAGCCTTCGTACTGAAGGTCACAGATGGCGACGCCACCAAGACCTTGATCACATTACCAGAACATTTGATGGCACAGAAATAGATGATTGTCAAGAGCGTATTGCAGGAGGACATCCTGACCATGGCGGAGGTCAGGGAGATCCTCGACCAGATCCGGCTGAAGCGAGCCGATGAAGAGGAACTGGGATACGAACTGCGCCGGGCCATCAGACATGCAGAGCTCTTTAGCAAGGGCACGGCAGAAGAAAGCCTGGCAATGGTAGCGGAGCTCATGAAGCTGGAAAAGATGAACAAGGTAATTGCCGTAAAGATCGCCGATGTCAGACCCGTCACGAAGGATGAGCTGAGGGCGATTTATGCCAAAGAACGGTTCACTTTAAGCGAAGAAGAGCTCAACAGTATTTTAGAGATCGTATTCAGGGGGTAAAGGCACATGCCTGAGGGGAGACCGCCGAAGAGAGAAGAGGTAGCTAGGATTCTCGATTACCTCCCCTATGGACGTACTCCAGACTCTCGGAGCTACCAAAAACAACCTATTGTCCAGGCCGTGGGAGAAGCCAACTTCGTTCTCATGGAGATGACTCCCAAGGAGGGCGTTGTTCCAACGGCCGGAACTCGAGTATACATAGGCAGCGGTAGTCGTGATGTCATAGATCACGTCAACCGCAGAATCGACTATTTGGAATTGTCCAACAACGCCAAGCTTGAGCTCTCTTACCAGATTCCGAGCATAATCCTGGACAATGAGGCGCGGTTCATTCGCTATTTTAACGAGGCCGGACCCATCACCACGCGCATGCACGCTTTGGAGCTCCTACCCGGAATAGGCAAAAAGCTGATGTGGGCAGTGCTCAATGAACGCAAGAAGGGACTTTTCAAGAGCTTTGTCGATCTGACGGAGAGGGTGAAGGGGCTGCACAATCCCGAGAAGATCATCTACAAGCGCGTCGAGGACGAACTGATGGATGACCGGATCAAGTACCGCGTTTTTACCACGATGCCCCGCGCGAGATGAAGCTGGGGCAGCATTTTCTTATGGATCGCGGTGCGACTATGCGCATCGCGAGCTATGCCGAACTTAAGCCAGAGGACAATGTGCTGGAGATTGGACCAGGTACGGGAAATCTCACGCAAGAGCTGGCCTCTCGCGCTGGCCATGTTTATGCGGTGGAGATAGATCCCGATCTGGCCGCGCAGCTTTCCGGCCGATTTTCCAATGTTCAAGTGATAAAGGGCGATGCTCTGAAGGTTGAGCTTCCCCATTACAATAAGATCGTCTCAAACCTTCCCTATCAGATCTCGTCCAGGATCACTTATCGCCTTCTCTCCCGGCCCTTTGAGACGGCAGTTTTGATGTACCAGTGGGAATTCGCCAAACGTTTGGCGGCATCCGTGGGCAGCGAAGAATACGGCCGCCTGGCCATGGTAGTGGGCTTTTTCTGCCGGATCGAGATTTTAGAGAGGATCTCCAAGATGGCCTTCCGACCTGTGCCCCAGGTTGACTCGGCCATTGTTAGGTTGCAGCCACGATTGGATCGTCCGGAGGCGGACCCGGCAGATTTTATGAGGCTGGTGGAAGGGCTCTTCAACAATAGACGCAAAAAAGTAAAGAAGGGTCTTGCGGCTTTGGGGGCAAGCCCGCGGGCGATAGCAGAGCTGGACGCTGCCCTTTTGGAGAGAAGGCCAGAGGATCTGTCACCGGATGAGGCGGCGAGCCTTGTTGCGGCCATATCCAGAAAATCCAGTTTATAATAGCAGATCAAGAAAGGTTACGAAAATTTCAGAAAATCTAGCGATTGGGAAGATTGATCTCTCGTGTCCGATCCTAAAACGAGCAGGAATATACTATTATTAGGATTTGTAAGCCTGCTCAACGACATCAGCAGCGAGATCATTCAGCCCGTTCTGCCCATCTTTATCGCCTCTCTCGGAGGCGGCGGCCTGGCGGTGGGCCTCATCGGCGGCATAAGCGACGGCCTGCCAAGTCTGCTCAAGGTCCTGGCAGGATGCTGGTCCGATCGGCTGGGCAAGAGAAAGCCTCTGGTGGTGGCGGGCTATGCCCTTTCCGCGGTTGGCAAGCTCTTTTTGCCCGCGGCCACTACCTGGCAGCATGTCTTCCTGCTCAAAACCCTGGAGAGAAGCGGCAAGGGCGTGCGCTCTGCGCCCAGAGATGCCATGATATCCGAGTCCACAGACAAGAGCAACCGGGGAAGGGGCTTTGGGCTACATAGAGCCATGGACTCCACGGGAGCTGTCATCGGCTCGATCCTGGCCTATCTTCTCTGGCAGGGCGGCATGAGCTACAGCTCCATCTTCATGGTGGCGGGAGTCTTATCTTTGGTGGCTCTGCTTCCCTTCTACAAGGTATTGGAGAGCTTCAGGGCTCCGAACTGCGAGGTCAGACTAAAGCTCTCTGGTCTCTCCCCAGAACTTCGTCGCTTCCTTGTCATTGCCTGTCTTTTCGCTCTAGGCAACTTCAGCTACATGTTCTTCATCCTGCGTGCCCAGGGGCTTTTTTCCGGGGCAGAGGCTGTGGCCGCGCCTCTGCTGCTTTATGCTCTCTTCAACCTTGTCTACGCCATCCTGGCCATGCCGATTGGCATATGGTCGGACCGGGTGGGAAGAAAAAGGGTTCTGGCCCTGGGCTACGCCCTCTTCGCCCTGACCGCCCTGGGATTTGCCTTTGTCTCCAATTTAGCAGGCCTGATAGTCCTCTTTGCCCTCTACGGGCTGGTCTACGCACTGGTGGACGGCTCAGAGAGGGCGTATATATCCGACCTGTCCCCCGGCAGCCTGCGCGGCAGCTCTCTGGGACTATATTACGGAGCGATTGGAGTTGCAGCTATTTTATCCAGTCTACTGGCTGGAGCCCTCTGGGCCTGGTGGGGAGCAGAGGTGACATTCATCTTCGGGGCGGGAGCGGCGGCTCTGGCGGTTGTGGGGCTGCTTGGGATGAAGAAGACGGAAGTTGTGGCAATGCCTTAAATAAATGCGAAGCATAAGTATTAATCATGTCTATGGAAGATACACAGAAGCGGCTAAAGGAACTGCTTTCCAAGGGTGCTTCTCAGGAAGAGATGCTAAGAAAGCTTAGTCTAGCGGAAGGGTGTGGGATCAAAGTTTCCTGCGAGGAGCAGATTGTCGCCGGCACAGAAAAGAAGATACACCGCTGGTGCGGCTATATCACCCACTGCGATGACCCTGCCGAGAGCATACCTGAGACCGTCTACGGTGCCTGGATGGATGGAGGATGCCCGGGAAAGTAGGGATGCTGACAAGCCCAAGACAGATGTTATGAAATGATACTTGAGGTCTCAAGAGGAATTAAAGAGCTTCGGGCCATGCTTGAACTCAATCCGCTTTTTTTCCAGACAGTTTTTTCCCGATAATGCTTCTAAGCGGCTGGATCTGGCCGCGTTTTGCGCTCATGGGTACGATCCTATCTGTCCACTGCGTCCAGGGAGGCATCATGCCCAGCCGCTCGCAGATAAGATCCAGTGCCCCATCCACATCCGCCTTAGCAATGCGATCCATCTTATTCGCTGCCAGAACCACATCCAGACCCATATCGACTAAAAACTCCCAGAGCTCGATCTCAAAAGGCACCTCACCCCGCCCCTCCCAGCGATCGGCAATATCCAGGAAGGAGGCGGCGTCGATCACCTGTATGGCCATGATGATCTCCTCTGCATTCTGCTCGAAGTACTGCACAATCAAGTCCTTGGTCTTCTCCTGGTCTGCCCGGGAAGCTTTAAGCATGAAGCCGTATCCAGGCATATCCACATAAAAGATGTCCCCTACCTTTGCCTTGAAGGGCCACTTAGTGATTCCGGGACGTTTTCCCACTCTGACCTTAGTTCCTGTAAGCTCCCAAAAGAGGGTGGATTTGCCGACATTGGACCTGCCGATAAGGACGATCTCCCTGGACATAATAATCATAGGGAAGGGCAAGATTGAAAAGGATGCCTATGCAACGATGAGGACATAAATGACGAAATTGGGGAGAGATCCGAGAAATGTCGCTTTGCAGCTCCTCTCTGCTACGACCTTGCCGGACGGGCAGGTCTTTCTGGACCTGGACGCACCCCGCTACACCACTGTCGATTACTATCGCATGGCCTGCCACATGATCTTCCAGTGCCAGAGGTGCGGAAACTGTTGCACTACGGGCGACCCGATTAGATTGCGATCGGAGGATGCAGCTGCCATAGCAAAGAGCCTTAAGATCCCCCTCAACAAGGCTCTTAAGAAGTACACTATTCAGGATCCGGAAAAAGCGGGAGTACTGAACTTCAAGCATATCCTGCCCTGCAAATTTTACGATCTATCAGCGAAGGGCTGCAAGATTTATGCCGCCCGGCCCTGGTCCTGCCGCATCTTTCCCTTCCTGGGAATTTATGGATCGGAGGATAAAATCAAAGTGAACGAATCCTGCCTGGGATCGGTCGAGACCATGAAGATCCTGAAAGAATCAATAGAAGCGGTCAGGGCAGACCCGAAGATGTCTTATACTGCCGATCCTGCAGAAGTAAAAAGCGCAAAAGTGTTTTTAAGGGAAGCGCTGAAATCTATCTAAAAATTGATTCATCGTCTTATGGCGATATGTTTATATTCGAATAAGCGTTTAACCTGTTTTATCATGACTCAAAAATCCGTCTCGGACTTGCGCGTTAAGATCCTCAGCGCCTTATCCGATCCCACCCGGCTTGAGCTGCTGGATTATTTATCCGGAGGCGAGCGCTGCGTCTGCGAGATCCTCCCTGCTTTCCAGAGATCCCAATCCACCATATCCAAGCATCTGAATATCCTCTACGAAGCCGATATTCTGGAACGTAAGGTAGACGGCAAAAGGACAGTCTACCGCATAAAAAACCCTCAGGTATTCGAAATAATTCGCATGGTAGATTCCCTGGCACTAACGCAAATATCACAGCTTTCTGAGGCGGGAAGAATTTTAGAGAAATCATTGAACAACAGGAGCTGATCTCACGGTTACTTACACGATTATGGCGGCCCTGCAAGCGGGTCTGCAAACATTGCTGGAATATTTATCAGCCCATGTTTTAACCTGTCTGGTACCAGCATTTTTCATTGCCGGAGCCATCGCTGCACTCCTGCACAAGGAGACGGTGCTCAAATACTTTGGAGCTGATGCCCCCAAGTGGTTATGCTACAGCGTAGCGGCCACTTCGGGCACGATTTTGGCCGTGTGCAGCTGCACTATCCTGCCCATGTTTGCAGGAATTCAAAAGAGAGGTGCCGGAATCGGCCCTGCCGCAGCATTTCTCTTCTCCGGTCCGGCCATCAACCTCATGGCTATCATCCTCACAGCGCGGGTCCTGGGCCTGGATCTGGGCATAGCCAGGGCCGTGGCTGCAGTCAGCATGGCTGTTGTCATCGGCCTGATCATGGCGGCGATATTCCAGCGGTCCGATGAAAAGTGCAAGTTGAACCCTAAAACTGCTATGAATCAGGCCGATCAGGAACCAGCTCCTGAGAGCCGTCCTAAATACATCACGGGAGTATTCATGGCCATACTGGTGGCAATACTGCTGACTGCTACCTCAAATGCCATAGATCTTCTGCCCAAAGCGATAGTTGTAGGAGCGCTAATAGTAATGGCTGCATTCCTCTTGAAGAGCTACTACCAGCCCGAGGAGCAAGAGGCGTTCTTAGGCGAGACGTGGTGGTTGACCAAGAGGATCTTTCCCCTGCTGGTGGCCGGCACATTCGTAACCGGCATGATCGGCTACTTCTTGCCTGTGGAGTGGGTGCGCACCATCTTCGGCACGAGCAGCTTCCTGGCCTGCTTTTTGGCCTCGGTTATAGGATCTCTGCTCTACATGCCCACATTGCTGGAGGTCCCCATCGTCGGCACTCTCTTCGGATACAGCACAGGAGTGACCGCCGCCGGCCCGGCTCTGGCGCTTCTGCTGGCAGGACCTTCTTTGAGCCTTCCCAATATGATAGTGATCTGGAAGATCATTGGAGCGAAAAAAGCCTCCGTTTACATCAGCCTGGTCGTGATCATATCAACTCTGGCGGGAATGCTCTACGGAGCCATCGTTTCATAATCAATAGTAGGAGTGAAAATAAATGAGAAAACATGCCACGTTGGCCATAATTGCACTGGCCTGTATCGCCCTGCTTGCAGGTTGTGCCGGAGCCGTTAAAATATCTCCTGCATTGCTTACCGACACCTACACCGATGCAGAGAATGAAGATCAGAGCTTTGGAGAGGAAAGCATGCTATGGGCGTCATCTCAAAGCGGAGAGCCTGCAAGAATTGCCTATCTCTCCTTTGCCGGCATGACCACGCTGCCCCAGCAGGTCAAATCCGCCAGCCTGAAGATGTACGCCAAAGAAGTTGAGCGACCCGGCAAGGTAAGCCTTTACCTTTATGACAATGCCGCCATGGATACTATCACCTGGTCGGATCAGCCTGAATATGGTACAGAAGCTTTAGGAAGCCTGGATATTCAGGAGACGGGCTGGCAGACCTGGGATGCTACCGATTTTATGAAAAAGGCTGCGGAGGAGTGCAGTGAAGGCTGTCCATTCTCTTTGGTGCTTGTAGCCGAGGGCGATGCCTCCATCAGCTTCGCCTCCCTGGAGGGCTCGGCAGAGGAGAAAGCTGTTCTGGTGTATGAAGCATCCTGATGATGGTCAAATTAGTTCGGCTAGCATAGCAGAAAATATGCCGGAGAAAAAACACCTCCGGCAACCTCCTATTTGCAGGTTTTAATTGCCATGAGACATTTATCCGGAAAGACGGGAATGAAGGCGGAACGATACCGCATCACCACAATTTTTTTAGCGGCAGCCCTGGCAATGATTTTATGGCCGGCTTATGCCGTTGACAGCTCAGAGATCACAATTATCACGTCTCCCGGATGCACAAAATGTGCCGCAGCTGAGAGGGCGCTGTCTGCGGTCCTGGCTGATTTTGGAAATATCCCTACCAGCGAGTATTCCTTCTCCAGCGAAGAGGGTCACAGGATCGTAAAAGAGCACAAGGTCAAAGACGTTCCCTCCATAATCATAGGCGATATCGTCATTGGCTACAGAGACTATGATGGAAATGAGACCGAACTGAAGCTGCTAATCAGAGCGGCTCTAAAAGGGCAAGATATCAGCAGGTCAAACATGGATGGAGAAGAGGATGGTTTTGCATCTGTTGCTGAAAGCCTTCTGCAAGATCTCACCCTCTCATCCGCAGTTACCGTCTTTATGGCTGGCCTTCTGGCAGGCTTCAATCCCTGCCTTTTAGCGATTCTGGCCTTTCTGGCGAGCACGGTTCTGGCCAGCTCGGGCCGCAGAAGGGACCTACTGACCATGATAGCATTCTTCTCTATGGGCATATTCGTGGTCTACTACATCTTCGGAGTGGGCCTGTTTAATGTTCTGCAGGAGAAGTCTACTGCCGCTACGTTCCGCCTGGTCCTGGCCGCTATCCTGCTGATACTGGGCCTGATGCAGATGGATCGTTCTGGCTCCGCTCATATAGTGGGAGCTGATTTAGGCCTTAGAAATGGCCCATGCTCATTAAATAGAATTGCAGATCAAACTCGATAGGTGAATTAGATGGTTAAAATTGAAGTCCTGGGAACAGGCTGCGCAAAATGCAAGAGCCTGCTGAAGAACGTTGAGAAAGCTGTGGTAGAATCCGGAATTTCTGCTGAAGTGATCAAGGTTGACAGCATCCAGGAGATCATGGAAAGAGGGGTGATGATGACCCCTGCACTGTACATCGATGGAAAATCGGTGATGACCGGCAGAACGGCAACAGTTGAAGAGATCAAGAGGATGCTCAAGAAATAGGTGACAGATTCATGGAAGAGAAGAAATGCATGTGCGGCTCCTCGGATGTACGGGTTGTAGCATGCTCCGGAGCCTCAAATGTAGGACAGATCGCCAATCAGGCGGCCATTGAGCTGGCCAAAGAGAAAGTGGCAGGATTCTTCTGCCTGGTGGGAGTGGGCGGTCACATCAAAGGAATGGTAAAATCTGCCAAAGAAGCCAGCCTCATGATAGCTATAGACGGCTGCCCAGTGCAATGTGCCGCCAAGATATTGCAGCATGCCGATATCGAGCCTGCCATACAGGTAATTGTAACTGAGCTAGGCATTGAAAAATCTCCTGATCTTGACCCTGACGAGAAGGCCTGCACCAGGGTTGTGGAGAAGGTGAAAGAGGAGCTTGCGTCATGAAAATTCGGTGAATGATATGGTTTTGCTGAAGGTGAAAATGGGCATAGTCTGCGGGGCTTTTTTGGCTATCATAGCCCTCTCCCAGAGCGCCTATGCCGGAGCTGAATGCGCCTCACTGGGAGGCGCATGCGATGACGGCGGCTGGGACCCCCTGGCCAAGCTGGATGAAATAGGCACTGGAAAATACGATCAGGATGTAAGCGAAAGCTCCAAAGAGCACATCTCCGGATCCCTCGCCATTCCCTATCAAGAGTTCATGGAAGGCGATTCGCTCAAGTCCGTTCCGGAAATAGCGGAGATCCTCGGCAATATAGGAATTTCGCAGGATGATTTCCTGGTAATCTACGGGCAGTGCCTGCCCTGTGGCGGAGGGCCGTCTGCTTCAGCCTATGTCTACTGGATGATGAAATCGCTGGGACATAAAAATGTCAGGATTCTCAATGGATACGTGCAGGACTGGAAAGATAAAGGCCTGCCGGTATCATCAAGCACAACCGTTCGCCCTGCTGCTGAATACACACCGCAATTCACAGATCGGCTTATCGGAAACTACGAATATGTAAAGAGCAGCCAGCCCCAAGTTGTCGATGCCAGAACGGTCCAGGAGTATGGATCCGGATCTATTCCCGGTGCTATCAGCATACCTTATGAAAGCGTCCTTGACGGCGATAGGATAAGGAATGTGAATGACCTGGAAAAGCGCTTTTCCATTTTAAACAAAGAGCTACCGGTTGTAGCTTATACTAACACGGGTTTCAAGGGTTCTGTTGTATGGCTTGCCCTGGAGATCATAGGCTATGATGCCAGGCTCTATTCCTACCAGGACTGGATGGCAAATCAGTTAACCGAGCAAAAATCAAGCGATACTCAGGAGTGAATGTATGATTTATATGAAATTCGGTTTGGCCTCGATATTCGTCCTTTGCCTGGCTTTAGCCCTTCCAGCCCTGGCAGGCACGGAAAACGGAGAGTTCTGCCCAACCTGTCCTGATTGGACCGATCTGGATGGTTGGCTAGCCAAGAAGGAGGCATACGAGCTGGAACAGCAGCAAAAAGCTCAGCTCGAAGAGCAAGAGATAACGCTAACTACTCAAAATGTGAAACCCGCGCCGGTCCCTCCTGAAAGTGATTCTGCACCCGGCAGCCTTAACAAGACGCGGACCGGCGCCTTTGCCGGAGCGTTTGCATCTCCTGAGGATGTCTCCTCTGATGACATTGTGCTGGACATCAGCCCCAGTGCTACCAGATACATCGAAGGGGCAGTGAATGTCAACTATGAGGGCTTTATGGGAAAAGGTGGTCGATTCAAGTCCGCGTCGGAGATGGCCGCGTTGCTTGGCGAAGCAGGCATCTCCCGAAATGACTCCCTGGTGATCGCCGGCGAGTGTCTTCCCTGCGGCGGCGGGCCTTCCCCTGCTATCTTTACTTATTGGGTGCTCAAGTATCTGGGGCACGAAAAAGTCAGAGTCCTGGATGGCAGCATCGACGACTGGGTAGCAGCCGGGCTAAATACCAGCAATAATTCTGCCGCAATGTCTAAGGCGAATTACGATTTTCTGCTTATGCCCGAACTTCTGGCCACCTATGAATTCGTCGTTAGCAGCGGGGCTCAGATCGTGGATGCCAGGCCGGCCAGAGACTACGGCATAGGCTTTATTCCCGGTGCCGTCAACATTCCTTACGAGAATGTGCTGGAAAACGAGAGCATAAAGGCAGAGGAGGATTTACAGAAGGTCTTTGCCGGGCTTGAGAAGGATAAGCCTGTCGTGGTCTATACCAATGTAGGAGTCGAGGCTTCACTGGTTTGGTTTTCACTGACTCACTCAGGCTATGATGCTCGCCTCTACACCTGGCGTGACTGGCTGGAAAATCAGCCCAAATTCGGCTACGAGCTTGCGGAAATTGAGGCCAGGCCCAATCCGGTGCGATCCGGGCAGGCCACGACCATAACCGCATCCTTCCGTGAGATACAGTCATCGGCTGCTGAGGAGTCATCATCGAGTGCGTCATCAAACGACGAGGTCAAGCTTACTGTGAAAGGGTGCGCTACCTGCGGATTTGGGTCTCCTCAGAGCTTTGCTAATTTGGACCGGAGCAGCGGAGTGGTACAAATCGGCTCCTCTGGAAGGACGACTGCAACAGGTAAAGTTGCCGCGGAGCAGGCCTTTAGCGCCCTGCGCTGCACCGCCATAGTGAATGCGCCGGACGGCTCGGAGGCGGCAAGGACGAGCCTGCTGCATACGACAGGGAACAAATATATGGGGATATGGAATGCCAATGTAGCTCCGGGAATCTACAGTGTCAGCATAGTCGCCACCGCATCCAATAATGCCGAATCGTTTAACGATGTGCTCGATATTGAGGTCATAGGCTGATCACACAAAGTGACATGTTTGGGTCATCATTTGATACTTGAAGAAAGGCTGGAGGAAGAGAAGAGATTCTTGCAGGAAACAAGGAAAGCCGGACCGCTGGAGTTCAATTCCGGGCCGTAGCAAGAGAAACCTGTAGCTCTCAAAGCTTACCTCTCTCCACAGGGCAGACCACTATGCTCTAACCGCAGTTCTTCCCTCGATCTAAATGGTAGTTGTAGGATATCCAGGAAGCAGCCCCCGTGGGTCTTCATTGGCAAATATACCTGATGTCATGTGGCGGTATAGCCGCCATCGATTATAAGCTCGCTGCCCGTTACGAACTTTGCTTCGTCCGAGACAAGGTAGAGCACTCCGTAAGCAATGTCGTCCGGCTCGCCGATGTGGCCTATGGGATGCTTGGAGTCCAGTTGCTTCTTCAGCTCCTCGCAGCTCAGCCCCGATTTGCCGCACTGGTCCTTGAGGAAGTTCTCCACCAGTGGCGTCCAGATGAATCCGGGATGAACGGAGTTGACGCGGATATTGTCCTTAGCGTACAGCAAAGCATCGATCTTGGCCATGACCCGGTTGGCGGCCTTGGTGGCATGGTAGGCGGGAAGATCAGGAGCGCCGATGATGCCGTAGATGGAGGATATGTAGACGATGTTTCCCGACTTTTGCTTTTGCATGTAGGGCACAACATACTTGGTGCAGAGAAAGGCACCTGTGACGTTCACGTCAAAGACCCATTCCCATTCAACACGAGCAAATTCGTGAGTGGGCTTGTTGGGACCTGCCACGCCAGCGTTGTTCACCAGGATATCTATTCTGCCGTATTTTTCGTGAACGGCTTTGGTTACATCTTCAATCCTCTTCTCATCGGTCACGTCCAGCGGGTAATACTCAGCCCTGCCTCCAGCACCTGTGATCTCCTCTACGACTTTCTTTCCTTCTTCCTGGCTTCTGCCTGTGATTATGGACACAGCACCTTCTCTGGCCAGAATTTTGGCTATGGCCTCGCCTATTCCGTAGGTCGATCCTGTGACTATCGCCACTTTACCTTCTACCCGTCCCATTGCAAACAGCTCCTTTAAGACTACTACTATTATCAATGTACAATAGATATATCAATTCCGCATGAATACTGGCCTTAATCTTCCGCCAGCTTTTGAGGAAGCAGGAGTTTTTCCAGGATTTTGGAGACAATGGCATCGAAGGCCTCTTGAGCCTTTATCTCGTGCCTGACAAGGCCCTGCCCTCATCCCCCGAAGGTCTGAAAGATCCAGTCTTTTATCTCGTCTCTGACCTGCCGGAAGACCTGAAGCTTCTCTCCCTCTGATCCAGCAGCAGCGGCAGGATCCTCAAAGCTTCTGTGAATAACCTTTCTGGCTCTGGGTGATTTGGACGGAATCTTCAGATCTGTACTGCAGATGGGGCAGGCCTGTTTGGTCCGGTCGCATACCGTGACCGCCAGGTCGAATATGGTATCCTGAAATTCCCCGGCCGATTTGGAGCGCTGGCCTGAGATGTCGATGCCGATCTCCTTCATGACTGCAACCGCGCGGGGATCGACAGAAGTGGCGACAACGCCGGCGCTGTAGGCCTCGTATCGATCCGGATACATGGCACGCAAGAGGCCCTCTGCCATCTGGGAGCGAGCGGAGTTGTGGGTACAGAGAAATAGCACCTTTTTCTTATCCAGATCTCTCGCAATTGAAGTCATCTTATGTCTTTATGCCCATTATAGTAGATCAGCATTTTGATTGGTCTATAGCTTTAAGAATCAGTAAAAAAATATAAATTTAAATTGGCTCAAAGCCTTGCGCAGGAGGACCGACATGGATTACTTGGGCAGGGCAATCCTCTGACGCTTTCTTCACGCACTCCTCCTGATCCTCAAAAGCTACACCCTCATTCAGCTTCCCTGCGATCCGAAACTTTGCAGCCACTTGACTCCATCCGTCCTCTGCATTCTCTGCAAAGAAATCAGGGCAGGCTTCCCAGCACTGGCCGCAGCTTATGCAGCCCTCTCGATCTATTATTACGTTGATCATAAAATCATCCAGTATTCAGTCGCTATTTGAGTTATTTGTCATCATCATTCGCTTTAAAAAGCCTTTGATGATATTGGAGCGAGGTGACATTGAAATCCCCTGCGAGCTTTTTTGTTGAAGATGATCCAGGACAAGATGGAACGAGCCGAGATTTTGCAGGAGATAGAAGCGCTCTGCCTCATGCATGGGACAATCGGCCCGTCCTTGGAGTGCCGGGATTTCAACCATCGCGCAGCCCTGCTGCTGCAGAGGCTGGAAGACGCCGGATACAGTAGGCTAGCGGATAGGGCCATGAGTCTTCTGGCTGCCTGCAACCCCAAGGATCTCTCCCAATGCGATAAAGTCCGGCAGGCCAGTAATGCTCTGGAGAGGCTAAGAGAGCTGGCCAGGGAGAACCAGGAAAAAGAGAAAGGCTAAAAGCGAGCATTATTTTCTGGCCTGAGATCGAGGAAAAAGGTGGTAGAGTGACTCTCTCATGTTAACGAATTCCTCCAAGCCTCCTGCTTTTTGCCTATTACCACATCTTGAACCCCAGGTACCTCACCGCATAGATCAGCCCGATCACGATCACTGCCACCCCGAAGACCTTGGTGACGTACTTTCCTGCCGAGATGTACTTCTCGCCGATCTGCCCGCCCACTGCCCTAGAAAATGTAGCTATGGGAATCACGGGCACGCCATGCCCTACGCCAAAGACGAAGAGCATCATGCCTCCCGCCAGGGGCGTTACATCCTGGGAGATGAGCCAGATGAGCACGGGAAAGACCAGGGATACGGCACAGGGTGCCCAGCCCAGGGCAAAGAATACGCCCAGAGTGAAAGCGCCGATGAAGGCCGAGTACTGGAAGAGGCCCATGGAGAAGTGGACCAACCTTTCCATGATGCCCTTCTTCTCCGGCGCAGATTCTTCAGGAATGGCATCGGAATGAGCCCGGCGCAAAGAGAGGCGAGAGCGCACCGGCTCGATGATCTCACCAATGGGCTTGATGATATTTATGCCCAGGATTACCATCAGCAGCCCGGCGGCCAGATCAAAGAAGCGAGCCTGTCGGATGAAGACGCCGATGTCGGAGAGGAACAGCCCCACCACGAAAAAGACCATGGCCATGCCTAAAGTGAAGGCCACCCCGATCATGAAGCCCTCTTTTGAGGCCGAGGCAGACTTCTTAAGGTACTCCTCCTTCCTGCGGGCCGTCATGACGTAGGAGAACATGGCCAGCAGCAGGGCTACCGAGCAGGGAGAAAGAGAGGTTACGATGCCTAAGCCGAACATGCCCAGGTAGTTTACGCCTTTGGTGGACGCCACCCCTTTGAACCCGGAAGCTTCACCACGCTCCAGGCCTGACAGATCGCGGGATAGATTCTCAGCGCTCTGGATGCCGTCTATCTCTCCCTTGCCGAGCTGATAGACATGGTAGAGGCCGGCCACTTTTCCATCTTTATCAATCAAGATCAAGGTAGGGTTGGCAAAGCCGCCCTCCAGGGTGGAGTAGTCGATGTACTTGCCAGTAAGAGGATAGGGCTCAAAATCCTCAACCCAGGGCCAGGTTACATTAACGTTCCACCAGGCTTTGGCCAGGGTAGGCCCATCTTTAGAGTAGGGATTTTTCCGGACATTGAGAGTTATGATATTAATGCTTGGATCTTTCTTCGCGAGCAGGGAAAGCTGGCTGGTCTGAGCGTTTAGAGCATGCTCGCACTCCCGGCAGAGGGGGTTTTCAATGTTAGTGATGTGCAGAAGGACAACCTCGCCCCGATAGTCGCTTAGAGATACATCTTTCCCATTCTGATCTACTGCCTGAAAATTGGGAGCCATAGCCTCCTGAGATAGGCCAGAGGACGAGCACATGAAGAAGATAGAAATCAAGATGGCAAAAAGAGTGATTGACCCCGATATGAGGGATTTTTTACTTTTTATTGACATGGCAACAATCCCTTATCTGAGGTCTGGCTTACGGGTTCCAGTTTGCGGAGTTTTCATCATAGTGGCTTAGCGCATCCTCCACATATTTTTTGACCCAGGCATCGCCCGTGACCACATCCGTGCTGTGCCAGACAGGCACAACCTCGCCTTCGGAATCGGGGGCTAGAGTTAACAGAACGGTCAGAGGCACATACATGGTACCGCCATTGGGATCATAGACCTGCATCGCTTCCTCGGACCTGGCATCACTGCCATCGGCGCCTATCTCGAAATATGTGATCCGGCCATTGAATTCATCGGTTATATTCTTCACGGCCTCAGTCTGAGGCGTACAATAACTGCATGACTTATGCACATAAATCAGCACCGGATTGCTTTTCAGGGCGTCCAATACCCAGGATGGATGATTGACATCGCCGCCGGCGCCAGAGGACTGGTCAGGATAAGCCGTCCACCAGTCATCATTTTCTGGTCCTACAGGATACTCAGATCCCATGGCATTGATGCCGGATGCCAGAAAGATAATTGCAATCAAAGATGATATTTTCTCAATTTTGTCCATTAAACACACTCTCCACGTTGCATGCTATTCTTTTCCACACTCATTCCCAATGCCGATAGCATCGACATTATTGGATATAAGTCTTTCGACTTTATGACCTATCTGGCTATACATTTAAAAAATATAGGCCCAAATCCCAACGGATCAACTATATTTCAAAGATCGGATGTGTTATCAATTGTTAATTTAGAATCGCTTGTTTTGTAAATATTAAAATCAAAGAAGTTTTATTTAATTAAAGACAGATGTCGTACCTGAGCTTAGCAGTATGACGGGAAAATTTTATATATCGAAATAACTGGATATGGAGATCTAAAGAGCCCTGCAATTAGGGCGAATCAAGCTGCATGAGAATTAGGTGAATGACCAAAATGATCCCGGTTAAATGCGAAATATGCAATAGAGAAGTAGAATCCCTCTTCATAGTTAGTCATAAAGAGAGAGGGAGAATAAGGATCTGCGAAGGTTGCTTGAAGCAAGAAGCGCATAGCCTCCTGGCTCAAAAAAGCTGCGGTTGCTGCTAAAAGAGGATAATTCCATGGCATGTATTCCAAAAGAGGCTGTCAGCAGGATGACGCGGCTGATTGGAGATGCCGATAAGGCCGAGTGCAAAGTCGATAAGTTGCGTTCCATTACAAGCAAGCTGGATGAGAAGGACATCGAAGTTGAGGCTGAAATATTCAAAGCCATGGCCGATCCCTGCCGCCTCAAGATCCTGTCGCTTCTGCGGGAAGGCGAGCTATGTGTCTGCGAGATCATGGTCGGAGTGGACCGACCGCAATCCAGCACTTCTCATCATCTCTCCATCCTCAAGGATGCGGGGCTCATCAAAGAACGCAAGGACGGAAGATGGTCCAGATACCGGCTGTCCGAAGGCGTTGTAATAGATATGCTCAATTTAGTGAAGCTGATGAAAGAAGCTAAAGTCTGAGAGAGGCAACAATCAATGACAAAATTCAATACTATTGGAATTCTGATACTTTCCGTGATAGCTTTATCTCCCGTGGTGGACGCAGGCTGCAGTTGCAGTGGGGGCACCTGGGATCCCAGTGGCTTCCTGAATTCTGAGCTGGGTACAGGCCAGCCCGTCCAGCCAGGCAGCGCCCAAGACAGCGCTGCGGGAAATTCAGGGAGCGGCACGCAAAAGCCATTAGATAGAGTGGCATCCTTCCCTAATGGTGCGATCATCAAGGCTATGAAGAGCGTTTCCAGCTCAGATGTGGTAATGGACGTGTCTAACGGAAACAGCTATGCATCGTCCCACATTAAGGACGCAATTCACATTCCCAGCAAAGACTTCCTTAACGGCGAAGGCGACCTTAAGACAGATGAAGAACTTGCCAAGGTCCTAGGCGATGCCGGTGTCTCCAGGGACGATTCCATAGTTCTTTACGGTAGCAAAGAGAGCTCGGGAGAAGCTGAATTTGCCTTCTTAGTGCTTCGTCACCTGGGACAAAATGACGTGAAGCTCCTGGACGGAAGCCTGGCAGACTGGAAGGCGGCGGGCCTGCCTGAAGAGGCTTCAGCGAACATATTGCCGGGAAAAGAATATAAGCCCCTGGTTAAGCCAGAGGTAATGGCTGATTACGAGTACGTAAAGTCCGACCAGGCACAGATCATTGATGTCCGGCCTTTCGTGGAGTTTGGCAAGGGTCGCATACCTGGTTCTATTGCACTGGATCCATCCAATGTGATCAAAGGGGATAAGATCAAGAAAGAAGCGGATCTGAGGACTGTTTTCAGCAGGCTGGACAAAGAAAAGCCGATTGTGGTCTATTCCGACGATTACAGCCGGTCAGCTCTGGTTTGGTATGCTCTGCAGCTCATGGGATATGAGGCCAGCACTTACACCTGGGAGGATTGGAAGGCAAACGCAGCTACGGACGTGCCGGATGGTACGGCTCCGGCCGGGGGAGATGCTGCTGGCTCGAAGTACACCAAGCTTGGCACGACATGATCATCTTTTAAATTTTTATTTTTTATCAATGGAGGGAGGAGTCAAATGTCAAATGGAGTCAGCAAGGGCCTGGATTTTTTATCCAGGTACCTCACTGTCTGGATATTTGTGGCCATGTTCCTGGGAATAGGAATAGGCTATTATGCTCCAGGCATTACCCAGTTCATCTTAAGCCTGCAGATTGGCACAACATCAATACCTATCGCGATCGGCCTGATTCTTATGATGTACCCGCCCCTGGCCAAGGTGAAATATGAAGAACTGGGTAAGGTCTTCCAGGATAAAAAGGTCCTCAGCCTTTCTCTCATACAGAACTGGATCATCGGTCCTATCCTGATGTTTGCATTGGCGGTAATCTTCCTTAGAGATTATCCTCATCTCATGTATGGTATAATCCTCATTGGTCTTGCTCGCTGCATCGCCATGGTCATCGTCTGGAATGAGCTGGCTCGCGGCTGCACCGAGTACTGCGCCGCCCTGGTGGGGCTGAATTCCATCTTCCAGGTCTTGTTCTACTCTGTTTACGCCTACATCTTCATCACTGTGCTGCCGGCAGCTCTAGGCATAGCAGAGGGAACGCTGGTCAATGTAACAATTTCCCAGATTGCAGAGAGCGTATTCATCTATCTGGGCATACCCTTCCTGGCAGGCATAATCACCAGATTCAGCCTGATTAAGGCCAGAGGAAGAGTCTGGT
>Ga0351901_1089_pt3 | contig 24569 bp, 25 predicted proteins | sample BONcelHT113001D4_FD_206875 | JGI IMG/M metagenome (GOLD analysis project Ga0351901, IMG submission 206875) | Enriched cells from coal bed in the Powder River Basin, Montana, United States - BONCAT cells T11 rep1 HSBNCT.T11.300.1.D4 ...
GACATAGGGTCCGCGTTTGACCGGACCGGGCTGATTGACGAACGAAGCGTTGCCGACGCCGTTGACGCCGGTTACCGTATGGCAGAAATCACAGGAAACCCCGGTAGCCGATATCGCGGTTTTCGGAGGCAGGTCGCCGGTCAATAAACCTATGGGAGTATGGCAGCCCAGACAGAAGTTTTGCACTGCTATGGCGTCGGGATTATTAGGTCCCCCAAGGTCGGCAACGGCCGCGGCGATTTCTTTCTGATAAATCTCATCCGAGAAGGACAGCGAATGCATCGAGGGTTGCCATTGTTCGAAAAGCATGCCGTGACAGCTGCGGCAAACGGAGCTGTCCTGGAAGTCTTTCGCGGAAAATTCCGCAGCAAAGGCCGGCAGGGCGCTGAATAGTATGAATAAGGCCGATAAGACAACGATTAAGAGGATGGTCCGTCTGCGTATCATTGCTGCTCCTTTTGCTATAATCAACCCGTCATAAGGCAACTTAGGTAATCTTATCACAAGGCAAAGCATGACTTTAAGGCAAATTGAAACGAACGAGAGCCACTTGATCATGACCGCCGGCAAAGGGAAAGCTGTGCGCAACTTCGGGGCAGCTATAGCGCGCGGATGGACATCGTAGAAATACCGCTCGCCCCAAACGAGATTACTGGTTTGGGGCGATTGCGGCAAATCGGGGGTATTCTTTCGCTTAAGGTGTTACAGCGTTTAATTCTTCCATTAAGGTTTCTACCTGGATGCCATGGGCGGCGGCCGCTTGTTCGACGGTCTCGCCGCTGGCGATGAAACAACCAAGACAATGCATGCCGTTCTTGACAAGCACCTTAGCGGCCTCCGGGTTCATTTCCAGCACCTGGCTGATGGTCAAGTCTTTGGTTATTTTCATGCACAAATCCCTTCGTCTGAACCTATTTCTCTAGTCCTCAAAAGATATGGCTTCCTCAGGGCAGTTCTCTACGCAGGCGTAACAGTCCTGGCAGGAGTCCGGGCTGACAACCGTGCTTTTCCAGTTATCGTCATCAGCGTCAGGTTCCGAAAAAACGACGGGATCGGCGGGGCAAACGTCATAACACGTCCCGCAACCGGTGCACTTGTCTTTGTCTACTTTAGGCGGCATATATCGTTCCTCCTTTCATTGTTATATTATCGCAATCATATTATCGCAAATTTATCGCGACTGGTGCGGCGTCCGCAACATGCTGGGCGCTGCGTTAAAAGATTTCAGCGCGCCCACTCTAACATATTTCCCCGGCTTATATTCGGACAATCCCAGGGCGGCGCGCCGCTCCTTGATATGGTCTAAGGACTTCCTAACTATTTCGGCCGGATCGGTGACAAACTCAAGCCTTCCTTTGACCTGGTTCTGCCAGCCGTCGCCGATTAAATTCTCGACTTCCGGACTGCCCTTGACCGGGCTGTCAACCCCACCAAAGATGACATAGGCGCCGCTTGCGACGAAATATGCGCCGATAGCCAGGGCTTTTTCGCTCATCCATTCCGGGGCGATGCCAACGGCCGGCAGGTCGCTGATGTCGTCTCCCAAGCCGCCCTCGCTGATGACGTCGCTAAGTATCGTCAGTATCCGCGAGTTGTCGACGCAGGAACCCATGTGCAGCACGGGCGGCATGCCTACAGCTTCGCCGATCTCCTTTAAGCCCGGGCCGGCTTGGGCCATGGCTTCAGGCAGCAACAAGCCGTATTTCGCGTTGGCGATCGCGCCGCATCCGGTCTGTACGACCAACACATCGTTCTTTATCAATTCCTCGACAATGTATCTATGGGCCGCGTCTTGCTCAACCCGGGGATTATTGCAGCCGACGACGCCGGCCAGACCCATGATCCTGCCTTCCATGATGGCGTCATTCAACGGTCTTAGGGTATTCCTGTATTCCCCGCCCAACATGTAACGGATGTATTCGTGGGAGAAGCCCGCCACCAGGTCGCTAAGATAATCCGGTATCTCGGTGTTCTTGCGGTTGGGGTAGTTTTCTATGGCCAGACGGACGATGTCTTTGGCCGTAGCCAGGGGGTTCTGTTCGTCAAACACCATGTATTCCGCCCCGGTGATTTTCGCTTTCTTGCTCGTGGCCACCAGCTTCGTATGATAAGAGGCGGCGACGTCGGCTAATGATTGGAAGATGCACTGAACATCGACGACCATCGCGTCGGCGACCCCGGTGACAATTGCGAGTTCCTGATGGAGAAAATTACCGGCCGGCGGTACGCCCTGGCGGGCCAAGGTCTCGTTCGACGAGCAACAAATACCGGCTACGTTTATGCCCTTGGCGCCCTTTGACTCGGCCAGTTTGATCATTTCCGGATCCCGGCTGGCCGCAACGATCATTTCAGACAGAAGGGCCTCATGCCCGTGGGTGATTATGTTCACTTCGTCTTCTTTTAAGACGCCCAGATTGACCTGACCCCGACGAGCCCACGGCGTTCCGAATAATATGTCTTGGATATCCGTGGCCAGCATACTGCCGCCCCACCCGTCGCCCAAGGCCGTCTTTAGCGAATGGGTCAGGATATGTTCCGGGTCCGTGTCGACGCCCATTGTCGTTCTATGCATCGCCTCGACGATCTCTCGGTCGACGCCGCGCGGCGCGATGCCTTCTTTCTTCCACAACTGCTGCCGTTCGGCCGGCGCCCGGTTGAGCAGCGATAGTTCGCCTTCTTGGCGGCCGAAATTGGCCAAGGCCTCCTCGGCGACAGCTAAGGCTATTTCGTTTACGGAGCGGCCTTCGGTATCGATGCCAAGATCGGCGGCTACGTTCATAAGTTTTGTCTCATCACTAATATGTATGCCGGTGGTCTCGCCTTTAGCCACAGCTCTAAGCATCATGGCCACGTCTCGTCCGTGGTCGGAATGGGCGGCCGATCCGCCGGCGATGGCTCGCGTCAAGTTGCGGGCGGCAACCGTGGCTGCCGTCGCTCCGCAGATGCCGCGGCTGTCCGGTTTGTTCAACCGGCACGGACCCATATAGCAGTTTTTGCAGCAAATCCCGGTCATGCCAATGGAACAAGGCCGCATCTCATCAACCCGGGAAAAGGCGGTCGAGACTCCGTCTTTTTCGGCTTTGCGGATTAGTTGCGCGGCGGCGGGATCTATCGTTTTGTTGCGGGAATCCTTTGCCTTATTCTCTCCCATGAGTGACCTCCAATCTTGCCTTGTATCTCTTGTTACTATGTATATTCTCCTAAGTATAACATGGGGTTGTCAAGGTATAATAGTCTAATAAGCTTGAAGGGGGTCGAAAGAATGAAGGCTTACGATGTGGCCGGCGCCGCCCGACTGCTGGCGGACAATATCGAAACCGTGATCAAAGGCAAGCATGACGCCGTGTTGATGGCGGTAACAGCCCTTCTCTGCCAAGGGCACATTCTGATCGAAGACGTCCCGGGGGTCGGCAAGACGATGTTGGCAAAAGCCATTGCCACCTCGATAGACGTCATTTTCAAAAGAATCCAATTCACTCCCGATCTGCTTCCCTCAGACATAACAGGGTCGAACCTCTACAACCAGAAGACCGGGGAATTCGAGTTCCAGCCGGGCCCGGTATTCGCGAATATCGTTTTGGCCGACGAGATCAACCGGACTACCCCGCGGACGCAATCGGCGCTTCTGGAGGCGATGGATGAAAGGCAGGTGACGGTCGACGGTATTACCCATACTCTGGCCAGGCCATTCTTTGTCGCGGCGACCCAGAACCCGGTCGATTACCATGGCACGTATCCGCTGCCGGAGGGCCAGCTGGATCGCTTCCTCATCAGCCTGAGCATTGGATATCCGGAGCAAGCCGACGAGGAAGAGGTTGTTAGAAGCCAGCTTTTGCGGCATCCGATTGATACTCTGAAGCCCGTTTTGAAGGGTTCCGACGTGTTACAAGCCCAGGAAGCCGTCCGGCAGGTTACCGTATCCGAGCCCGTCATCGGTTATTGCGTCGATCTGGTTAAGGCGACACGGGCCTCGGACGACGTGATATTGGGGGCGGGGCCTCGCGGCACGCTGGCCCTGGCCAGGATGGCTCAAGGCGTAGCAGCCGTCCAGGGGAGGGATTATGTTCTGCCGGACGACGTAAAGACGGTCGCCCCGGCGGTTCTAAAACACCGTATCGTAGCCAAACCCGCCCTGCGGGCGGGAGACGGGGCGCCCCGGAAGATCATTGACGGAATTTTGGACTCCGTGGCGGTCCCGATAGGAAGCTAGGCGGCCTCGTGAATAAGCGCATTAAAAATATCAAGCCGCTCGTGCTGGCGTTTTTGGCGCTGGCTCTTTTTCTGATCGCGACCAACGTCCAAGCCGGACTGCTCTTTGTTATATCGGCCGGGCTCGCCGGTCTGTTCGTCGTTTCGCTGGCTGTTCCGTCCTGGTCTATGCGAAAAATAACGGTAGAACGGGCAAATCCGCCATCCGGGACCGAAGGCGAGGATATCCATTTTCAGGCCGAGATAGCCAATTCCGGCCGGGCCGCCAGATTTATGATCGGCGTTACCGACCCGCTGGCCAGAGGAGGCGGGGGAGCGGCGGCTGTGATTCCGGCCGGCCTGTCCGCGTCCGTTTCTTACGCGGCGGCGCTTCCGCGAGGCGTGTATCGATCGATCCCGCTGGTTGCTTCCTGCGGATTTCCTTTCGGCATTTTCAGCCGGCAAAAATCATTTACGGTCCCGGCCGATCTTACGATTTATCCAGATTACGAGGATATTCGCGGTTTACCCCTGCTGGAAGCGGCCTCGACCCCGTCTGAGGCTTATCACGAGCGGCGGACAGCCGGCGCAGGCACGGATTACCTGGGGGTCAGAGATTTCCGTCCCGGCGACAGTCTTAAGGTGATCCATTGGCGGACTTCCGCCCGCCGGGGCGAACTAACTGTAAAGGAATTCGAGGAGGAAACTGCGTCTCCCGTGGTCATCTATATAGACGAGTCTCGGGACGCCGGTCAAGCCGGAGACAGTATGCTCGACGCGGCCGCGCGGATAGCGGCTTCGATCGCCGGCTACTGTCTGAAGGCCGGCCACCCGGTGCGGTTGTTGCGCCGGTCCGGCGTTGGCTCGGACAGTCTCTTCAATCCCGGTTTAACCGAGACGCTCGGCTGGCTAGCCGCGCTGCGGCGCGATTCCGCAACGACGCCGGACGAGCTCGTCGCCGAGACCGTATTGGGCATAAATGCCCGTTCAACAGTGATAATGGTCGCCCCGGCTGAGAAAACCGCTTGGGACTCCATGGCGGCGGCCGTTCAAGGGCGGCGGGCAAGATTCATTGCCGTCTTAATGGACGAAGCCGGTTTTCAAAAACCGATATTCTCGGGGATAGATGTTCACGAGATCGCCCGCGGATTGGCCGGAAAACGAGCCGCGGTCTACCTATATCGTAAAGGGGATTCAATAAGGACATGTTTGAGCGCGCCGTTGTCCGTTACCGGGGAATAAATAAAAAGCTTCCGCCGGAAAACTCCAAGGCGGCGCGGCTAGCCGTTCTGGCCGCCGTGATGACGGCCGTTGTCGGGGCGGTAAGCCAGGACTATTTTCCCTTGACGACGACGATCGTCGCGCCGGCGGCCATCGTTCTGGGGTTCGTAGTAAGCTGGCGGCGGCGGAAGCGCGCCAACATCGGACTCAAAGCCGTCTTGTCGGTTCTACTGCTTTCCGTTACCGTTTGGTTCTTCTACATAATGGCGGTAGAGCCGTACGATACGCGGGTACCCCTGGCTGAACTCTTTCTTTGGATCCAGGTCCTGCATAGTTTTGACTTGCCGGCCCGCCGGGACTTGAATTTCTCGCTAATTGCCGCTCTCGTCTTACTTAGCATGGCCGGAACCCTGGCATATGACGCCTTGTTCCTTGTATATCCTCTTGTTTTCGCTGTTTTCGCCCTGGCCGGGCTGTTTCTTATGCACACCTCGGAGGCGGGCGCTGACTTGCGAGACTCTACCGGCCGGTCTGCTTTGACTGCGATTTTGAAATCCGCGGTTGGTATCGCGGCGGCTCTGGCCGTGGTTTCGACTGCCGCGTACGCGGTCACCCCCCGGCTGCCGGGAATGAAGGTGCAGAGCCTGCCTTTCAGCGCCGAGCGGCTCGTTCAATCGGCGTTTAAAGGGGGTTTTACCGGCGGAACCGATATCGCCCTCGACCGCCGGCTGCCGATGAGCCAGGCCGTATTCTCCGGCTCAGCCTATCCGGGATTCAGCCAGGAACTCGATCTGAGGGTCCGCGGCAAACTCTCCGATACCATCATGATGAGGGTACGGGCGACTTATCCGGCTTATCACAGGGCGCTGGTTTTCGATACCTATGCCGGCAACGGTTGGACGCGGTCGCCCGGCAAACCGGTTAAGGTGACCGAGAGGGACGGACGGCCGCCGATCGTCCTCCAACCCTTGGATCAAGAGGGCGCCATGGGGGCCAGAGAAACCACGTCGTCCTATTATATAGCTGCCGACCAGGAAAACTTTGTTTTTGCTTCGTACCAGACGGTATTGCTGTACTTTCCGGCCGCAGCCGTATGGCAGGACAAGAACTCGGCTGTCACCAGCTCGTTTTCACTGGAGAAAGATATGGTGTACAGCGCGGTTTCGAATTATGAGCCTCCCGACCCGGCCCGATTGCGCAGGATGCCGGGAGTCAAGGATCCGGCGCCTTTCGAGACGTACCTTAAGTTGCCCGATTTGCCCGCCAGGGTCGAAAAATTCGCCGCCGGCCTGGCTCCGGATAAGAATCCATATGAACAATTGGAGGCGATCCAAAACGCGCTCTGGGAAAGATGCGTCTACGACACGACCGGACCTTTTCAACCGGAGGACGCCGACTCGGTCGATTTCTTCCTTTTCGGCAGCCGGAGGGGCAGTTGCGACCACTACGCCAGCGCTTTTGTGGTCTTAGCCAGGTTAAAGGGAATCCCGGCTCGGCTAGTAACGGGATACGCGCCGGGCGACTACAATCCATTCACGGGATTCTACGAAGTCAGAGCGCTGCACGCCCACGCGTGGGCGGAAGCCTATATCCCGAACTATGGCTGGATCCAGTTCGATCCGACCCCGGGTTCAGAGGTGGAAACTGCCGGACAGGATCGCGGCATGTCGATGATGTTCGGCGCGTTGGCAAAATATCTGCGAGAACGCTGGTCGGGAATCCCGTGGGTCGACGCGCTGCGGGCCAGGCTGGCGGCTGCCGGCGGACTATGGCCCTATTTTGCCGTTCCGGGCTTATTGATGGCCGCCCTGATTTGGCTCTTGCGCCGGCGCAAGGGAAAACATCAGGTCTTGGCAGAGCGCTATGACCAGGGCAGACTCGCGGTTCTTTATGGCGAGGTATTAGCCGAACTGGAAGCCGGCGGCATGCGCCGGTCTCCGGCCGCTACGCCGGCGGAATTCGCCGACAGTATTGCCGCGCTGCCGTACGGCGGCGATTTTGCCGTTCTGACAAGATTGTTTGAGCGGGCTTTTTACGGTCGGGAGGAGCTTGGCGAGGAAGAAGAAGAACTGGCCGATGAGGCCGCCGCAAGCGTCAAGACGCGGTTGAAACGCCCATCAGGTTAATGATAAACTTCATGTGCCTTAAGGGCTCTCACATAGTCTGTGAGCAAGGGGGTTAAAGCGCCTAATGGAACGATTCAAGAATCTTGTTACGGTTACTCTGCTTTTTTTCTTTATCACGCTGATTATCTATTTCACCGGCGGCTCGCACATCTACTGGCCGCTCTTCTTCGTGCCCCTGTTTCTGGGAGCGCTGACCTTTAACGAGGCCGGGGGGGCCGGCGTCGGGATACTGGCCAGCCTGGCATTGTTCCTATTCCTATCGTTCAGCCCTCCGAAAGACATCGACCTATCGTCATTATCCATCCAGTTCAGCGTGGCCAGCGGGATAATGATCTCGACGGGGTTCTTTTTCGGGTGGTTCTTCCGGACCCAAAAGAAACGCCTGGCTGACTTAAGCGAAGGCACCATGATGGACCGTCTCACGGGTCTTAGAAACTACGGCTATTTCGCCGAGCGGCTGGAAGAGGAACGCAAAAGAGCCGATCGCTTCGGGAGCCGCCTGGCCATGATGATGATCGATATCGATCACTTCAAGCCTTATAACGACCGCTTCGGTCACGCCGCCGGCAACCTCTTGCTGAAAAATCTGGCCGCCATTATCGAGGAGCACGTGCGGGACATCGACATAGTCTGCCGCTACGGCGGCGAGGAATTCTCGGTCATTCTGCCGAATACCGAGGAAGAGGCAATGGCGGTCGCCGAAAGGATCAGGGCGGCGGTCGAGAGCGCAGTTTTTGAGGGCGAACCGTCGGAACCCGTGGTCAAGAAGACGGTCAGCATCGGCGTGGCCGTTTATCCTAACTGTTGCGAAAACGAGTTAGAACTTATAGATTGTGCCGACAGGGCTCTTAACAGGGCAAAAGAATCGGGTAGAAATAAGGTCGTCCAATACGATCCTTCTGTCGATTCGACTGCCGGTTAACGCGCTCGCCCGCAAACCTAAGGCGCTGTTCAATATGCTATACGCAGCTTGCGATATAGGCGGCACCAACACCCAAGCCGCTTTGATCGACAACCAAGGTAAAATCTCTCTTTCGATCAAACGTCCGACGCGCCAGGAATCGGCTAAGGCCTTACTTGATGGCGCCGAACGGATTCTGGCGGAGCTATTCGAGACCGGCGGAACCGATCCGGCCGGCCTGAGCGGGCTGGGTGTCGGGGTAGCCGGGGTGATCGACGCCGTGACGGGCTCGGTTATATATGCTCCCAACCTGCCCCTAAAGAACATCCAAGTGACGGCTCGCTTGGCCAAGCGGTTCGGCGTTCCGGTTATCTTGGAGAACGATTCGACGATGGCGATGCTCGGGGAGACGTCTTTCGGCGCAGGTAAGGGCGCAAAGAATATCGCGATGATGACCATCGGGACCGGCATCGGCGGCGGATTTCTGTGCGACGGCAAGCCGGTTCGCGGCGCCAGGGGGGCGGCCGGCGAGATAGGCCATATGGTGATCGACATTAACGGCCCGAAATGCCGTTGCGGCCGCCAGGGGTGTCTGGAAGCGCTGGCGGCGGGTCCGGCGATTGCCGCCAGGGCTCGCGCCATCCTGATAAAGACGCCTGAGCCGGGGTATTTGATGCGCTTAACAGGCGGAGATCCAAAAAAAATCACGGGCGAGATGGTCGCTAAAGCCGCTGCGGACGGCGATCCGGCGGCGATCCGTGTCATGGAAGAAACCGGCCGGTTCATCGCTGCCGGTTGCGCCAATATAATAAACTTGTTCGACCCGCAGAAGGTTATCCTTGGCGGCGGGGTTATGGAGGGCGGAGAGCTTTTGCTGGCTTCCGTCCGGCGGGCGCTCAAGGAGACGCGTTTGACGTCGGCATTCAAGGCGGACGACATAGTTCCTGCCGCCTTGGGGAACCAAGCCGGATTGGCGGGCGCGGCGGCTCTTTTTGGGCAGAGATGACGGGGGACCGGATGAAATCCAAGGTGTTCTTTACTGATATGAAAGGCAGCCCGGGCTCCGGGATGCTGGTTAAGACCGAGCGGCTTTTCGACGCGGCCGGATATTCCGACCTTTTTAAAAAGCGCGAGCTGGTCGCGGTCAAGATTCACTTCGGCGAGCGGGGCAACACGGCCTTCATTCCTCCGATATATGCCCGGCGCGTTGTCGACCGGATCAAGACCGCCGGAGCCCGGCCTTTCCTAACCGACGCCAATACCCTCTATGTCGGCGGACGCAGCAACGCCGCCAGCCATATCGTCACGGCTTTGACCAACGGTTTTTCCTACGCCACGGTAAACGCGCCCGTGATTATCGCCGACGGGCTGACGGGCAAGGAATATGTCGAAGTGGACGTCGGCCTCGAGCACTTCGCCAGCGTACGGATTGCCGGCGCGGCGGCCCACGCCGATGGGATTATGGCATTGTCGCACTTCAAGGGACACGAAATGACCGGTTTCGGCGGCGCTATCAAGAACATCGGGATGGGTCTGGGCTGTCGCAGCGGAAAGCAGCAGATGCACGCCGACGTGAAACCGAAGGTCGACCCGGCGATCTGTATAGGCTGCGGTAAATGCTCCCGTTGGTGCCAGCCCGGAGCGATCAAGGTAGTCGGCGAGCGCGCTCAGATCGATCTATCGTTGTGCCAGGGATGCGGGGAATGCATTGTCACATGTCCCCAACAGGCTATCGCGGTTGATTGGGGCACCGACACAAAGCTTATGCAGGAGAAGATCGCCGAGTACGCGTTCGGAGCATTAGCCGGCAAAGAGGGCAAGGTCGGTTTTATCAACTTCATTATGAATATCACCCCGGATTGCGATTGCTGGGGATATAGCGACGCGGCCTTGATGCCGGACGTTGGCATTGCCGCTTCAACCGATCCGGTCGCCCTCGACCAGGCGTCTATCGACCTGGTCAACGAGGTCGCCGGCCGAGACGTATTCAAGGAAACACATAAGAATGTCGATTGGTCGGTCCAGCTTGCCCATGCCGAAAAGATCGGGCTGGGACACAGGGACTACGAACTTGTAAAAGTCGGCTAAAGGTGCAAGCGCATACTTGCCGATAACATATAAGCTTATGAACGCGGTAATGACGGATTAAAGAAGGCGAAAAAATATGTCAAAGGGAAAACACCACAAGGAACCGTTCCAGCCGGCCGTCTGGCACATAGTGTCGGCGGTAGCGGCGGTTTCTCTGCTTACGGTGGCCGGCTTATCCGGAGCCATAACCTTGATAACAAGTCCCGGCCCGATGCCTGATGGACGAGCCGCGTATCAGCCTGTCAGGGACAGCGCCAGCGCCGAGGTCTATGACGAGCAGATGGACGAGGAAGAGGCTGCCATAGCTGAGCAGGACCGCTTATGGATCGAGAGGATCCGCGAGCTTAGCCAGAAGCAGCGGCAGGAAATGGCGGCAAGACAAGCGATATTGGAAGAGGAAGCGAGGCAGGCGTCGCTGACTGCGGCGGCCGCGCCCCCGACTGTTTCACCGGCGGCGGGCGGGTTGCTTTTGGGCGACCAGTCGGCGGCGTTGGCCATAGACATATATCTGACCGGGTTGGACTCACCGATGGCCGGATACGGGCGCGCTTTTGTCAGCGCCGGCAAGACCTTCGGAGTCGATCCGTTCTTGGTCGTTTCAATCGCCGGCAAAGAGAGCTCGTGGGGAAAACATTGCTTCCTGCCCTATAACGCCTGGGGTTGGGGCGAAATCGCTTTCACCGATTGGGAAAACGCCATATTCAACTATACCCGTTACCTGGACGAGGAATATATCGAAAAGGGCAGGATTTCAGCGGCCGCGATCGCGCCGATATACTGTCCGCCCAACTATGCCGAATGGACCGGCGACGTGACGTCGTTCTACGCGGAATTATCGGCTATGCAATCCGGAATCACCCGCTAGCCAGGTGAACGCTCCGGAGGGCACGCTTTACGTTACCGCTACCCCGATAGGCAATCTTGAGGACGTTACCTTGCGCGCTCTTCGCGTATTGCGCGAAGCGGACCTGATCGCCGCGGAGGACACACGCGTCACACGGAAGCTGCTTAACGCCTATGAGATCAAAACGCCGCTCGTCAGCCTGTATGAACACAACGAGCGGGACCGCATTCCCGAACTGATAAGCAAGATCCGCGCCGGGGCGGTGGTCGCCCAGGTGTCTGACGCCGGCATGCCCGGAATCTCCGACCCAGGCTACAGGCTTATAAAGGCCTGTGTCGACGCGGAGCTTAAGGTTGAGGTGATTCCCGGAGCGACCGCATCCGTCACCGCGCTGGTGGTTTCCGGTTTGCCGACCGACCGATTCCTGTTTGCCGGGTTCCCGCCGCCAAAATCGGCTGCTCGCAAAAGGTTTTTCAGCGATTTGAGCGATGAACGCGCCACGCTCGTCGTCTACGAGTCGCCCCATCGGGTTAAGAAAGCCCTGGCCGATATCAACGAGACTTTGGGCGACCGCCCGGTCGTTGTGGCGCGAGAACTCACCAAGATGTTCGAAGAGGTCATTCGGGGCACGGTCGCCGAGATCCTGGAGCGGCTGGGCGACCGGACGCTAAAAGGCGAAATCGTCCTGGTAATCGGCGGCAAAACCAGAAAAACATAAGATGCGCAAGTCTGCTACGCGGCCTTAATCCAGCTGGCAGGGCGCGGCCGTTAAGAATTAAAATTCGTCGTTGTGTTCGAACTCGAAACCGCTGGTTTGAAACAAATTAAGACAAGCATCAACAATGTCCGAATCGTAAAGTCGGCCGCGGTTCTTGGTAATCTCATCCAGCGCGGCATCGATTCCCAGGCCAGGGCGATAGGGTCGATGCGAAGTTATCGCCTCGACGACATCGGTGACAGCGAGTATCTTCGCTCCTACTTCAATGTCTTTCTCGGTCAGGCCTTGAGGATAACCGGAACCGTCCAGTCTTTCATGATGTTGGAGAACAATCGCGGCGATCGGTTGATCAAACTTAATATCCTTCAAGATATCGTAGCCGGCCCGCGAATGTGCCTTAATCAAGTCGAACTCGGTTGACGATAATCTACCCGGCTTGTTGAGGATCTCAGCGGGCACGTAGATCTTGCCGATATCATGGACGATCGCAGCCATTTTAATGCCCTCTATCTGTTGTTCCGGCAACCCGATTTCCTTGGCGATTGCCGTGGCCAATGTCGCGACGCGACGCTGATGTCCGGCGGTATAAGGATCTCTGGTTTCGGCAGTCCGCGCTAACGCGCTGATTAAGCCAGCGAATGATTCTTCCAACCGACTCAGGCTTGCCCGAAGATCAATCTCGGCTTTCTTTCTGGAAGTAATATCGATCGCCATGCCTTCCAAGCCCATAACGTCTCCGGCGTTGTCCCGAATGGGGTGCAGACTTAGAGAGGCCCACATGATATCCCCGCCCGAGCGGCGCATCTGCATCTCGTAGTCAATAACAACCTCGCTTTCCTGGATCTGGCGGGCTAATTCATCCCGCTCTTTTTCATCAACATAGATTTCTCGAATGTCAGGTACCGCGTTGATAAGCTCGTCAGGTGTCGCGTAACCGAGCATCGCGGCAGAAGCCGGATTAACAGTCAGAATCCGCCCATCAGCCAGTGTTTGGAAGATGCCCTCTATGGCGCCATCGAAAATAGCCCGGTATTTCTCCTCAGAAACGCGCTCGGCCTCGCGGCTGCGCTTTTCTTCAGTGATGTCGCGGACGGCGTGATAGTAAACACGTTTGCCGGCAGCTGTCTTTAACTCGGTCGGATAGATGCTCGATTCAATCCATTTCTTCGTATTCTCGTCGTAGATTTCCTTGGCGATGTACCTATTAATGGCGGCCGCTTCCTCAAGAGGACAACCCTCAAAGGGTCTATCCAAACCGTGCATTACTTTAGGACAGTAACCGCCTAAAATATCCTGTGCGTTGATGTGCATGGTTTCAGTGGTAGCCTTATTGGCCAGAACAATGCAATGATCTTCATCGACTAGAATGATGTACATTGGCAGGGAATCAATCAAACCCTGGATTCCCGCAACGGTCGCGGTGTCAGCCAGCCGGCATGATTCGTTTTTCATATCCATTTTCACTGACCGTACCCCGGTTTCTCCTCCACTCAGGACCAGAGTTTTTCCATCATACCGCAGCCGCGTAACGCTCGGCGAATTCCCGTGGAGTCAGGTTGCCTAAACGGCTATGCGGACGTTCGTGATTGTACTCGTCTCTCCAGGTCTCGATTCTTCGCACCGCGTCTTCCATCGAGGTGAACCAGTGTTCGTTCAAGCATTCATCCCGTAGTTTGCCATTAAAGCTCTCTATGAATGCGTTCTCGATCGGTTTCCCTGGCCTGATGAACGCCAGGTTCACGCCCTGCTCCATGACCCATTCGCCTAAGGCGCGGCCGGTGAACTCAGGACCGTTGTCGACGACGATCGTTTCCGGCGCCTCCCGGCATTCGACGAGCCTGGTCAGCGTGCGAGCTACCATTAAGCCCGGCAGGGACGACGCCACCTCGATCGCCAGACACTCGCGAGAGTATAGGTCGATGACAGTCAGGCATTTTACTCGCCGGCCGCCGTTCGTCGAGTCGTGGACGAAATCCATCGCCCAGATCTCATTCGGGCGAGCCGGTACGGGAAGTGCTAGCCTGAGCGCGTTCACGAGCCTTTTGCGCTTCTTCGTCCTGATGGAGAGGCCTAAGTTCCGGTAGAGTCGCTCCGTCCTCTTGTGGTTCACGACCAGGCCTTCTCGCTTTAGCAGTACATGCAATCTTCTCGCGCCGTAGCGCCTCTTCTGCTGCGCGAGCTCCTTGAGCCGTTCGACGATGTGCGGTTCGTCCGTCTTCTTGGCCGCGTATCGGCAGCTGGTCCGGTCCATTCCGACGAGCCTGCAGGCTCGTCTCTCGCTCAGGCCCAAAACGTCGATGACGAACCGGATCGCCCTCCGGCGCGCTTCGGGCCCTAGAAGTTTTTTGAGATTATCGCCTTCAAGGCCTGAATATCGAGCGCCTGGTCTGCGACCATCGTCTTCAACCTGCGATTCTCCTCTTCAAGCGCTTTCAAGCGTTTCACGTCCGAGACTCCCATACCGGCGTACTTCTGCTTCCAGGCGTAATACGTCGCCTCCGAAACACCGTGTTTGCGGCATGTCTCGCCGACTTTGGCTCCCGCTTCTGTCTCTCGCAGGATCGCTACGATCTGTTCGTCCGAATACCGTTTTCGCATGTTCTCGCATCCTCCTTGTCATTCCCATTTTAGGACAATTCCTCTGGATGCGAGTGGTAGAGTTTTTGGGGAGCACGTCAGGAGAACAAACATACGCCGTGCTGGGCGTTGCCGTTGATACAAGCGAACTCGTGCAAGCAATAAAAGAAAAAGACGCATTTTTGAAGAAGACACAGGAAATGCTCACCGAAACTATTAATGCCATTTCGGCCATGGGCAAAAATCACGAATCTTAAACTACCGGCCCACGTAATCGGGGGCCGGTAGCTAAGGTCACGTGGTCAAGATTTATGCCTGTCCGTCCCCAAATCATCGTGTCGCGCAGTTGTGCGCAGCATGACAATGCCCAGCCAAATAAACCACACTATCTGCAGTAACCCAAAGCCGTATCCCAAATCCCTCAGTGCCGGCACAACCGACAGGATACCGGCAGCGCCAATTAACACGCCGAGCCAATTCAGCGCCTTGGGTAGTCCCCCGGTGCGCAGCGCGGCGATGCTCACTAATAGAACCCACAAACCCCCGAGAAGCTCACCTCCTGATCCGCCGAGGCCTTGAGCCACCGGCTCGATTGCCTGCCAAGCTGATACGGCTTGCGCCGGACTGGCGGCATTATGCTCGACTACCGCCGCTACGCCCGCATTAAAGATCATGCCGCTCGCAACGAGGACAAAAGCCCACATCAGACCCGCGACGGTTGCTGCCTGGGTCAATGTCGGAGCTTTGTCCCTCAGGCGCGAATATAGTGCCAGCGCCAATACGGCCAGAACAATGCCGAGGATGACGTACGTAATCAGGTACATCACTTGCATACTGACGTGATTTCCAACAAGCATCGCTACCTTCTCGGCGGGATCCACGACATCCTGGTACTTCACGAATACGATGAAGTATGGCATCGCCACAATATAGGCCGCGGCTAGATAAAGCGCCGCAAGACCCCCAACCTTCTGCTGCCGCAGATTCCCCACAAATGAACTCATTACTGCCTCCTCTCTCGTCCGGGTATGGTGTGCTATCCACCCAGACATATCCTTAACCTTACATTGTAAGTATGATATACTTACCGTGTAAGTATGTCAAGTGATGTCAAGGAGGCAATAAACTATGCCGACCAAACTCACTCCGAACCCCGAATCCCGAGCGCCGCTGACCAGAGATCGGGTACTGCGTGCAGCCTTGTTACTTGCCGACGAGCATGGACTTGAATCTCTCACGATGCGCGAGCTCGGACTGAGGTTGGGTGTCGAAGCGATGTCGCTGTACAACCATGTGGCCAACAAGGACGACATACTTGATGGCATGGTCGATCTTGTCGTGAGCGAGATCGACCTGCCTTTAGAGCCCGCCGATTGGAGAGAGGCAATGCGCCGAAGAGCAATCTCAGCCCAGGCTGTCTTCTCTCGCCACCCGTGGGCGAGCGGTTTAGTTGATTCACGTGAAAGCAGCGGACCGGCTCGGCTACGTTACCTTGACTGGGTTATTGGGACCCTGCGAAGAGCAGGGTTCACAATTGAAATGAGCGAACGCGCGTTTTCGCTCCTCGATAGTTATGTCTACGGATTCGGTCGACAGCAACTCAACATGCAAGTCGGAAGCGACATAAAACCCGAGGAAATCGCCGAGGCTTTCCTCCAAGCAATACCGGCCGATGAGTACCCTTACCTCAGGGAGATGGTCGTAGACCATGCGATGAAGGTTGGATACGATGAAAACGCCGACTTTGAATTCGGTCTCAATATCATTCTTGACGGACTCCAGAGACTTCTGGATTGAGCCCCAGTAGGCAGGGGGTCAGGTCGTGAATCTTAGCACCACGCCTGAATCCATTCGTTGATAAAAAAAGCATAGCCACTTTCACCACAACTTATGCCAAACCCAAAATGTGCTGCGGCGTTAGCTAGACAAGCTTATTCTGCAGTGCCAGCGCGACTGCTTTAGTGCGCGTCGCAGCGTCTAATTTCATGAGGATGTTGCTGACGTGGAATTTAACCGTAGCGTGGCTGATAAACAATTCGTTCGCGATATCCCGGTTGTTTTTTCCTTTGGCCATCAAGCGAAGGACGTCGATTTCCCGGGCCGTCAGGTCTGCCCCTGGAGCCTCGGGTTTTGTCGCGGCATGGATTAGGGCTTCGGCAGCTTCAGGGGCGAGCGTCGATTTTCCCGCCGCGGCCGCCCGTATAGCGTTTGCCAGCTCGTCGCCGGTGACATTTTTCAAGAGATAACTGATTGCGCCGGCCCGAAGGGCCTTCTGGACCAAATCTTCCTCGGGAAAGCTGGTGAGCGCGATAACCTTGATGTACGGACACTCGGCTAAAATCGCTTCTGTTGCCGAAGCCCCATCCATCTCAGGCATAACCAAGTCCATCAGGACAACGTCAGGCGCCGCCTCTTTACATAGCTTTACCGCCTCAAGCCCGCCGCCGGCGTCTCCCACAAGTTCCAGGTCGTCAAAGGCAAGAAGGAACGCGGACAAACCGCTTCTAACAACCGCGTGATCATCGACGATCATAACTTTTATCATGTTTCCTCCGGGTTTTTCCAAATGACAGTAACTACGGTTCCTTTGCCTAGGGAAGTGTCGATAGACAGCGCAGCTCCAATCGAAACCGCTCTTTCCGCTATGATTCCTAGTCCCAACGAATCCGGCTTATTCGGGGTCTTGGAAAAACCCCGGCCGTTGTCCAGCACCCTTAGCTTCGCGCTATTATGCTCGCGGATAAGCGTGACATCCGCCGCGGTCGCGTTCGAGTGTTTCGAGACGTTGTTTAGCGCTTCTTGGGCGATACGATAGAAAGTAACCTTGACGTCATCAGACACCGGCGCGTCGCCCTTGATTACTACGTCGACCGGGACTCGCCCGGCTGTTGTCGCGGCATCGGCCAGTTGTTGCAGCAGATCGCCTAGGTCTGAATCCAATAGCGCGGTCGGTCTGAGTTCCAGTAGAAGAGTCCTCATTTCCGCCAGAGCACCGCGGGTCAATCCCCGCAACTCGTCCAGGCGTTCCCGGCCGGCTTCTTCATCCTTGTCCCATATACGCGGTAAAACTTCGGCAATCAATGAGGCAGAGAACAGCGTTTGGGTGACGGCGTCATGCAGTTCACGGGCTAATCGGTTTCGTTCCGACGAAACTGCGGCTTCCTGGCTGTGGGTGTCAAGGCGATCATGCTCAATAGCAAGGGCGACATGGTTCGCGAACATACTGGCGAGATCGATTTCTTCGGCCGAGAACTCACGGGGCTCGGGATAGTATAAAGTAATTCCGCCGTAGACCTCGTCTTTAATAATAAGCGGAACGGCTAGGACAGAACGGTAGGTTTCAAGCATGTGCTCAATCAGCTTGCGGCTTAAAGGATTCGCCGATATCTTTTTCGCCTCTGGAAACGCCGCAGCGATATCAAAGACCTGAACCGGCTTTTTCGTTTGCACGGCCCGGCCAACCGCGGCTTCGCCAACCGGCATTTCCATATTTAGAGCATATTCAGCGCTAAGTCCTTTGGCTGCCTGGATCCGCAACAGGTCTTCCTCCGGAAACAGCTTGTAAACCGCGACAGCTGCTGAGCCGAGCAGATTGCAAGCTTGGTTGACGATTCGGTCTAGTATCTTATTGATGGGCATATCAGAGTTCAGAACCTCCATGATGTCCCGCAGGCTTTCCGCGACTTTGGCTCGCCGGTCAGCTTGCTCCCGGGATTGGGCGTTTTCAATCGCTAAAGCTGCCTGGTCGCCAAGTGTCTTTGCCAGCTCAACGTCCTCCTCCGAAAACGCGCGTTGCTCGGCATAATACAAGTGAAGAGACCCATAAAGTTTGTCCTTAATGGTAACCGGTGTGGCAATCATTGATTTCACGTTTTTTAGCGCGTCCGCTTCATTTGTCACCATTGTCGGGCTCGCAGCTTTGAGGGTGTGCAGCATGACGCCGACATCCGGCAGAACAAGCGGCTCCCGGCTGTACTTTTCGTCCATCACGCCGGCGTTGAACGGGATAGTCATCCCTGTCGTCGCCTCCGCGCCCATGCCCCAGCCCGCGTCCAGCGTGACCCGAGTCATATCGTCGGAAATCTTATACAAACCAACACTATTGGCGCCTAAGAGCTCGCTGGTTCTTTTAACAATATATTCCAAGGCTTCAGAAAAAGGACGGTTGGAATTTAGAATCGTAAAAACGTCCCGCATTCCTTCGGCGACCCTGGCTCGCTGTTCAATCTGTTCGCGGGCCTGGGCGTTTTCGATTGCCAAGGCAGCCTGGTCACCGATAGTCATTGCTAGGTCTATTTCATCCTGTGTGAACTGGCGTTCTTTAGTGTAGTAGAAACCGATCCCGCCGTAAATCTCATTTTTAATCACGAAAGGAATGGCGATGGCCGCCCGGTGGGCGGTAAACATCTGTTTAAGAAGATCACGTTGCTCGTCGTTTGGCAGTATCGGGCTGGAATGGGCGATTAACGCGTCGGCGTCGGTAACGACCAGGGGTTTTTTCTGCATAATAGTCGCGCTGATGACGCTGCCGGTTGTCGGTATAACCAGGTCGGTTATATAGGTCGCGGTCAGTCCGCGGGTCGGGCGGAGATACAGATTGTCCCCGATCATTTCCAATCGGTAGATACCGACGTCATCGGCGTCTAATGTTTTCCGGGCGTGGTCGATGATGTAGTCTAAAACCTCTTCGACAGGGCGGTTTGAGTTTAGAATCCGAAAGATGTCACGGAGGCTTTCCGCAACCTCGCGCCGCTTCCTAAGTTGTATCTGTGTTTCGGTTTGTTCTTCCGGCATTGGCTGCCTCCAAACGAGTACGCTTTGCGTTAAATATTAACACAGGCCGCCCCCTTGATAGGAATCAATCCTGTCCGTTCGGCTAGGTAAAAAACCAGCCCAGCGCCTGATGCGTCCTTATTTCCCGCTAGCCATACTGGAACCAGTCGATGAAACGAATCAATGTTTTCAAAGGAGCAAAGTGACCAAATCGATTGCAGTATATCTGGCGGACGATCAAGCGGACATCCGGTCCGCTCTTCAGCTATTAATTGAGCAAGAACCCGAAACGGCGGTCGCGGGTGAAGCTCGTAACGCCGTTAGCCTTATTAAAGGCGTTTGTTGCACGGCAACCGACATAGTTTTGCTCGATTGGGAATTACCGGGCCTCGAGATGTTCGAGGGCGGCATCGCGGACACAGTAAGGCAACACCGTCCGAACGTAAAGATCGTCGCTCTTAGCAGTCGGCCTGGGGCAAAGGATAGTGCCCTGGCGGCCGGAGCTGATTTATTTGTAAGCAAAGGAGACGCGCCGGAAGTCCTTCTGGCGGCCCTTCGCAAAATGGTTGCAGGTATCGAAAGGGAGGAAGACGAGTGAGAACTATCAAGAACGTTTTTAGAAGAAAGATGAGAGCGGCGCTGACAATCAGCGGAATCATGATCGGTGTGTTTGCCCTGATTGTAATGGGGGCGATGGCCGAGAAGATCACGTTGCTGGTTGACGGCGGGACAAAGTTTTACGGGGACAAAGTAACAATGACGGCCGGTAATGGGGGCGGCATGAGCCTGGGAACCGAGCCGCTGTCGACCAAGACAGTCAAGGATGTTGAAAAAGTCGAAGGTGTCGCGAGGGCCTCGGCATCGATTATGTTGCTTCAAGACACGAAAGGTGCATCAGTAAATATGGGTATTCCGCCGATGATAGGCGGTATCGATGGCAGGGGTAAGGCATTCGAGTCCTTCAAAATAACATTCGCTGAAGGCCGCGATATCAAGGCCGGAGAAAATGGTGTTGCTGTTGTTGGCGCTGACATGGTTAAGAAGTTGAACGCAAAGGTTGGCGGCAATATCAAATTGCGCGGCGAGACATTTAAAGTCGTCGGCATAATGGATAAGACGCTGACTGCGCCTGATTCCGAAGTCGTTGTATCTATGCACGACATTCAAAAATTATACGTTAAGCAGTTGCCGGTTATGTTGCGGGATAAAGTCGACCCGAATACGGTCGCTACCGGTTTAACGATATATATCGAGAAAGGCCAAAATCCGGAGACCGTCGCCAAGCGGATAAATAAACAGTTTCCGAACTTCACGGCAACCGGCCCAAAAGCCTTCCAAGAACAGGTCGCCAGCTCGACCAAGATATTTACCTCGATCATCTTCGGCATAGCTTTGATATCGTTGCTCGTCGGTGGATTATCTGTCGTAAATACGATGACGATGGCTGTCACGGAGAGGACCAGGGAGATCGGAATTCGCAAAGCCATAGGCGCAACCAGTAAGGCAATCGTTCGCCAGTTCCTAGCGGAGTCAGCGGTAATATCGTTGTCCGGCGGATTGTTGGGACTGTTATTCGGCGCAGGTTTCGTGGCCATGGCAAATTCAGGAAACACGGGGACGCCTTTGTTCCTGGTGACTTTCCGACTTGTTGCCGGCTCGCTTAGTTTCGCTTTGATATTGGGCTTACTAAGCGGCCTATATCCTTCATATCACGCGGCGCGGATGAATCCCGTGACCGCCTTACGTTACGAATAGGAGTCCAAAATGACATTGATTATTGAAGGCAAGAATCTAAGCAAGAGGTACGAGTTAGGTAAAAACAACCATGTCCATGCCCTGAGGGGTATTGAAATCAGAATCGAACAGGGTGAAATGGTAGCGGTTATGGGAGCTTCCGGATCGGGAAAATCTACAGTAATGCATATCCTGGGATGTCTGGACAAGCCGGATAAGGGTGAGGTTTATATTGGCGGCCGCAGGGCGGATACGCTTGTTAACGGTCATCTGGCCAGGTTGCGCAGCCGGGAGATAGGTTTTATATTCCAAGGTTTTAACTTGGTTCCGACCATGTCGGCAGCCGAGAACGTTGCCCTGGCCGCGGAATACGCGGGGCATTCCCGCCGCGAGGCCGCGAAAATGGCAGAAGACGCGCTTAGGATTGTCGGGTTAGGCGACAGGCTCCGTCATAGTCCGAGCGAGTTGTCCGGCGGCCAACAACAGCGGGTGGCAATCGCCAGAGCGATGGTCAACAAACCGGGCGTTATCTTGGGTGACGAGCCGACCGGCGATCTTGATAGCGCTACATCTCGGGAGATTATTGACATAATGCGCGATATTAATTTAAAAACCGGAACAACGTTTGTCTTAGTCACGCACAATCCTGAAGTCGGCCAGGCATGCGACCGGATTATCACGATGCAGGACGGCTTGGTGATTAGCGATGAGCGAGCCGATGTTAAGGAGGATTCAGAACTAATCGCCTAAGGGAAGACCGGTACGGGAACTTAGTAGAGCATCTTTAACGACAAATGGATATAAAGGAGAAATAATGAACACTGACACAAAGACCGGGGCAAGTTTAATTGACAAGAAAGTTGACGTGAAAGTAAAGCTGTCAGCGTTATGGACAGCGGTAATGCTCTATATGGTTTTCATTGACGTTCTTGGGTTATATATCCCCGGGGCCCAAGAAGAAGTTCTAAAGACCGCGGGCGCGACTCCTGTCACTCAACTCATGTTGGCGGCGGCAGTGATGTTGGCTGCTCCCATCGCAATGATTTTCTTCTCACGGGTACTGGATCGCAGGATAAATCGTTGGGCAAACATTATTGTTGGGGTTATGACTATCGTATTTGTTGTAGGCGGCGGTACGGCACAGCCGCATTATCTTTTCTTAGGCGCTTTGGAGACTTTTGCCATGCTCTATATTATCTGGCTGGCGTGGACGTGGCCGAAAACAGCAAGCTAATTAGTTAAAAAGGAGCAATATGATGCAAGCCCATAGGATGTCCGCAATCATTGTCGGAGCGTTATTTATAATCGGGACGGCCGCGGGGATGATAAGCGCCGGTTTAACCGTGTCGATTGTTGGCGCTTCCGATTACCTCAGCAAAATCTCCGCGAATTCCGGCCAAGTCATGGCTGGGGCCTTCTTTATACTGATCATGGGCTTGTCTCTTGCGATGATTCCGGTTGTGTTGTTTCCGATCTTCAAAAAGCGGAATGAAGTTTTAGCTATCGGATATGTTGTTTTTAGAGGCGCGCTTGAGACCTTGATAACTATCGCGTCGGTAGTCTGCTTTTTGGTTCTCATAGTATTGAGCCAGAAATACGTTGGAGCGGGAGCTCCCGCTAGTTCTCATTTTCAAACCTTAGGCGCGTTAATACTTGGCGGGCATGCCGGTCTAACGGCGATATTGTCAATCGTCTTTCCGATTGGCGCCCTGATGTTTTACTATCTGCTTTACAAAGAAAGGCTCATTCCCAAGTGGCTATCTGGCTGGGGCTTTATCGCGGCCATACTTTATCTGGCTGGCGGCTTGTATGATTTGTTTGGCTCGGAACTAGTTATCTTGCTTCTCCCAATGCTAGTGCAGGAAATGGTTATGGCCGTATGGTTGATCGTCAAAGGATTCGATCCGTCCGCAATCGAGGAGTCCGCAAAATGAAAGCGATTGTCTGTACAAAATACGGATCGCCGGAGGTTCTTCAGCTCAAAGAGGTTGCAAAACCCGCAACAAAAGACAACGAAGTGCTAATAAGAATCTTCGCGACAGCAGTAACAGCAAGCGACTGCATTGTCAGAGGTTTTAATCTACCAGCTTCCATGTGGCTCCCGGGGCGTTTAGCCCTAGGCTTTACAAAACCAAGAAACCCCATACTTGGGATGGTCTTTGCCGGAGAAATTGAATCTGCGGGTAAAGATGTCAAATCCTTTAGAAAGAGTGACCAAGTATTTGGATTTGACCGGTTCGGCTTTGGATCATATGCCGAGTACAAGTGCATTCCGGAAAACAGGGTACTTACAAAGAAGCCAACCAACCTAACTTATGAGGAAGCCGCCGCCATTCCGCTTGGCGGGCTTTTGGGATTGCATTATCTAAGACGCGGGAATATCCATAGCGGGCAAAAAGTTCTCATTTATGGGGCATCCGGGGCAAACGGGACCTCGGCCATTCAGCTCGCCAAGCATTTTGGAGCGGAAGTTACCGGGGTTTGCAGCACAGCGAATTTAGAATTGGTGAAGTCTCTAGGAGCCGATACGGTTATTGATTACACAAAAGAGGATTTGACTAGCAGAGATGAGCGTTATGACTTTATCTTTGATGCTGTGGGAAAAAGAAAAAGCTCAGGCCAGCAGTTCGAAAAAATGCTGGCCCCGAACGGGAAATACATATCAGTCGATAATGGGTCACCCAAGATACCTGTCGAGGATTTAATCCTACTCAAAGAGCTCGCTCAAGCGGGAAAGTTAATGCCGGTCATTGACAGAGTCTACCCGCTAGAGCAAATGGCCGACGCTCATAGATATGTTGACCAAGGGCATAAAAAGGGAAATGTAGTGATAAGCGTTGGGTAATAGAAATCTTCTCAAACTTACAATCGTAGGCGGACTAGCATTCTGGGCAACCACAATAGCGACGTCGCTGCTTCCCATCGCCGCGGCGTATAGAGCGGCGTATTCAAATTGGAGCGCTCAAGCGGTTTGGGTTGCCTCATTGCCCATGGGCATGATCATCGGTTTCTGTGTCAGCTATTTCTTGCTTCGATATTTTGGTAAGATTCCAACCAGGAATCCGATTACAAAGTCAGGGTTACTTAGCTTAATCGCCTTAGTCATTGCTGTAGTCCTGGTTGATGTTCCTCAGAGTTTTTTCGGATCGGGACATGCCGTTGACGCGTCATATTACTTTCTCATCGGCGTGGTGTTTAATTTAGTAAGATTTCTTATTCTTGGAGCAGCTATCGGTTATCTGTACAAACGGTTGTATGGGCCAGTGAGAATCATCAATATTGATCAATGAAAGGCGGAGAAATTGAATACAAATAACAAAGTTGCGAGATTTGCCGGAGCGTTTTATTTAGCCTTTATCTTGGCTTCAATTATTTCGGATCTAATCGCTCACGTCGGTT
>Ga0351901_1102_pt1 | contig 24194 bp, 19 predicted proteins | sample BONcelHT113001D4_FD_206875 | JGI IMG/M metagenome (GOLD analysis project Ga0351901, IMG submission 206875) | Enriched cells from coal bed in the Powder River Basin, Montana, United States - BONCAT cells T11 rep1 HSBNCT.T11.300.1.D4 ...
GCGCAGGCTATCAGATTTGGGGATTTTACCCTTGCATCAGGAAAAAAGAGTTCAGTGTATATTGATATCAAACAGGCGATGACTGAACCGGATATATTAAAGGCAGTGGCCGAATCAATTGCTAATCTGGATATTGACTGGGACATTGCTGCGGGTGTTGCAGTAGGAGGAGTTCCCCTTGCAGTTGCAGCCTCCCTGCAAACGAAAAAACCTTATATTATCATTAGGAAAGAAAAAAAAGAACACGGACTATCCTCTGTAATTATCGGCGCTATCAAGGGAAAGAAGGCCCTGATGATAGAAGATGTGACTACTTCTGGTGGTTCTGCCCTATATGGCGTAGAACAGATCAGAGAAGCCGGAGGAAATATCGACACCATAATTTCTGTTGTAGATCGAGATGAAGGAGCGATAGAAACGTTAGCTAACGCTGGAATAAGATTAATTCCCCTGATTCGTATGAACGATATTGTCCCTAAATAATTCAGAAATAAAGAATCAGCCTGATTCATCAAGGTCATGTTGATGTTCTATCTTCTGTTTTTTATCTGAAAAGTAAAAAAAAGAATTATTGAGATCGTCAGTATAATAACTGTTCACTGATAGATATTCACCAGACAGAGTATCTGACTTCTCGATACATGCAGGATATACCCATTTCATAAATGCATGATCTGATAGAATGAATGATAATTTGTTGCTACGGCAAAACCCGCTGAATAATAATTATTCAGAAAAGAGCATGCATATTACCTGATACAGAGAAATGATTACTATGAAAGTTCTCGTTGTAGGAAGTGGCGGCAGAGAGCATGCGATAGCGCAGGCACTGGCAAAAAGTCGTGGTGTTGTCGTATATGCAGCGATGTCCAGGCTTAATCCCGGAATCGCCAGCCTGTCTGCTGATCACCTGATAATCCGTGAAACTGCGGTACAGGAGATAGCCACATTCTGCAGCACTCATAACATTGATTATGCATTTATCGGACCCGAAGCACCTCTTGAAGCAGGAATTGTGGACCTGCTTGAATCACAAGGTGTCAAATGTGTTGGTCCTGTAAAAGCAGCTGCTCGTATAGAGACTGATAAAGCATTCTGCCGTGACCTGATGAAGCGTCACTCAATTCCCGGTCTGCCAGAGTATTACATTTTTCGGGATACTGAAAAAGCAATTGCTTTTCTTAAGACCACCGATAAAGAATATGCAATTAAACCTATTGGTCTGACCGGAGGAAAAGGTGTTCGAATCATGGGGGAGCATGTGGACCTGGATGGTGCCTGCACTTATGTTCGGGAGATTAATGGGGAAGTGGTCATTGAAGAGCGGTTTATCGGAGAAGAATTTACTCTTCAGGCATTTGTCGATGGCACTCATCTAATTCCGATGCCTCTTGTTCAGGATCATAAACGGGCTTTTGAAGGAGATACTGGTCCGAACACCGGAGGTATGGGTTCATATACATTAGCAGATCACCGGATGCCGTTTGTAACCGAAGAGGAGTATGATCAGGCTCTTTCAATAATGAATCTGGTAGTCAAGGCTCTTGCATCCGAAGGAACACCATATTGCGGAATATTATACGGGCAGTTTATGAACACCGCCAAAGGTCCGATGGTCATCGAATTTAATGCACGGTTTGGGGATCCGGAAGCAATGAACGTCCTCAGCCTGCTCAGTTCAGATATGGGCGATATTGTAAAAGGAATTACTTCCGGATGCCTTGATACTACAATTATCACCTTTGATAATAAGGCGACAGTCTGCAAATATATTGTTCCTGAAGGGTATCCTGATGCACCTCAAAGTGGTAAGTATATCCGAAAAGGAGAATCGGGTACTGCTCTGCTCTATTACGCATCAGTAATTGCAGATGATGATCGACTCATTACCCAGTCATCCCGGACGATGGCATATGTTGGTATTGGAGATACCCTCAAGCAGGCTGAACAGATTGCTGAAACTGCATCTGCAGCAGTAGAAGGGCCGGTGCGTCATCGCAGAGATGTTGGAACCGAAGAAGTCCTCAACAAACGTATAAAACACATGCAGGAGCTTCGATGAAGAAGGATTTTATCTCAATTCTTGATATCTCCCGTGATGAGCTCTCTGAACTTATCGGTACTGCCTGCAGACTGAAAGAAGAGCGAAAAGTTGGAGTATTTCCTCCTCATCTCTCACAAAAGACTCTTGGAATGATATTTGAAAAGTCTTCAACCAGAACAAGGATCTCGTTTGAAGTGGGAATGTATGAACTGGGTGGGCATGCTCTGTTCTTAAATCCTAAAGATATGCAGCTTGGAAGAGGAGAAGCTATCAAGGATACTGCACGAGTGATGTCGCGATTTGTATCGGCAATAATGATTCGGGCAAATTCTCACCAGGCAATAATTGAACTTGCGGCACATGGCGACATCCCGGTCATTAACGGTCTCTCTGATAAAGAGCATCCATGTCAGATACTTGCAGATATTATGACCATTGTAGAGCAACTTCACCGCACCGAGAAAGTGAAGGTAGCCTGGGTAGGTGATGGAAATAATGTCTGTAATTCACTTATCCTGAGTGCAATCCTTACCGGGATGGAGATTAGAATTGCATGTCCTGCCGGATATCAACCGTCAGATTCCTACATCAAAACTGCACGCGAACAAGGTGCAGTAATAGATCTTGGTGAAGATCCACTGGTAGCGGTTAAAGATGCTGATGTCGTTATGACTGACACCTGGGTCTCAATGGGCCATGAAGAAGAGACACGGGAGAGAGAAAAGATATTTGCCAGATATCAGGTTAATAAAGAACTATTAGCACATGCACGTCCCGGTGCAATTGTGATGCACTGTCTTCCGGCTCATCGCGGATATGAAATTACTGATGATGTCATTGACAGCAATCAGAGTGTTGTATGGGACCAGGCTGAAAACCGGCTCCATGTCCAGAAAGCACTGTTACTTAGACTTCTGGCTTGATCTTATTACTAAGACAATATCTGATTCTTTTTTTTCTGGACTGCAAAAAAATATTATTTCATTATCTCTCTTTTAAAGATAAACATCGTTGCAATGAGCCCGAATACAATATTAAGATAAAACATAATAAGACGCCACAGAAGAATAAAAATTCCCAATACTGCAGTAGGAACAAAGAGAGCATATAATGAGGCAGCGGAGAGTTCTGCAACCCCGGATGCTCCGGGTGTCAGGGGAATCATACTCACCAGGGCAATGATTATCTGGGCAAGCATAGACTCAGAAACAGAGGGGGGAAGTCCAAGTCCCATTAAAATGACTGATGCAACAACAAATTCAGAGAACCAGAAGAGAATCGTGCATACAGAACCCCAGACAAAACCGGCTTTCCCGTGTTTAGCAAAAGCATTAATTCCTGAACAAAAATTATCAAACTCTACATCTGTGCTTGATATAATTTTCTGAATTGAAGGGCGTTTCATCTTAATTTCTACCCAATGAAGAAACCGCATAACCATTCGTTTTGCAGGTTCCGGATATCGAACCGCGTATAATAAGAGAACCACAAATAGAATCAGAATAGAAAGGGAGAAAAAGATTATGAAAATAATTCCGCTGGAAAGAGTCCAGATTACGCTTCCCATAATGAGCAGGGTGCAGACACTGAGGGCAACAAGCATGATAGCATCAAGAACCCGCTCCATAATTACTACTGCAGTTGCATCCCCAACTGACATTTTCGCTTTATAGAGCTCATGTATCCGAACTGGTTCTCCTCCGGCCTGGCCTGGCGTAAGCGCTCCAACAAGAAGGTTGGCAACTACCATATTATAACAATGAGAATAGGGGACCTTATATCCAAGAGAAAAGGACATCTTCTGAATACGAAGAGCCCAGAGTGCAAAGGATATAAAGCGAAGACCTAATGCAAGGATCAGGAAAAAAATATTCATATGAGCTAAATAGGTCAATGTCTCTTCATTGAATGTAGAACCAACCATGAGAGCCAGAATAATAGCGCTTATTCCAAGAGAGATATAGATCCATCGTTTCTGGCTTTTATCCATTATAATTTTCTCCTTACAAGGTATTGTCAGTGCAATTTAAACTGGCTGCTATATCTGTTTTATGTAACCGGTTTGTTCTTTTCCAGTTGAGGAGGAGGGAAGGATAATGTATCTAAAACTTTTTCGGCAGCGGGCAGCCCTCCATCAAGATATACTGCCCCTATTAAAGCCTCTAAACATTCAGCAAGGACCCTGCCTGATGTCCAGATGTGCATACGTCTCTCACCATTTCCCCAGTGGACATAAGAACTTAGTGACATATCTTCTGCTATTCTGCGTAGAACTGACATATTGACAAGATCCATTTTTTGAACAGATATGTCACCTTTATCCTTGCCCCCGGCATGAACAAGTCTGGTCAGGATAACAAGTTCGATGACTGCATCACCAAGTGTTGCGAAAGCATCCATATGGCAGTCATCAGATAAACCCTGCTCTAATGCATAGGCTTTGCGGTTAAGTGCCCTTTGAAGAAGTTCAGGGGATATAAATGAATATCCTGTCCTTTCTTCGATACCCAAATTATTTACAGCCCTATCCATTCAGACTACCGGGAAGATGCTGAGAGTAGTTCATGAATACTTTGTGCAGCTTTTTTTGCCCCACCCATTGCAAGAATAACTGTTGCAGCTCCGGTGGTAACATCGCCAGCTGCAAAGATTTTCGGGTTTGCGGTCAACCCGTTTTCATCAGCAATAACATTACCTGCCCGTCCCCGCTCAAGACCATCTATTTCCCGAACAAGCAGAGGGTTTGGTCCCTGGCCGATAGCCTGAATGACAACATCACAATCAAGGACAAATGTATCTCCTTCAACTGGTTTTGCAGATGGTCTGCCACTTTCGTCAAGGTCACACATCTGCATCCTGATACATTCAATGCCGGTTACAACACTATCACCAAGAATTCGAGTCGGGTTTGCGCAGCATATGAACTCTATCCCTTCTTCTTCAGCGTGATGCACTTCAGCCATACGTGCAGGAAGATCATCTTTTCTTCTCCGGTATAGGAGGGTTACTGTAGCGCCCATACGCCGGGCAGTGCGGGCAGCATCCATTGCTACATTTCCACCACCAACTACAACAACTCTGCTACACCGGGCAATCGGTGTGTCATATGCCGGGAATGAATCTGCATGCATCAGATTTACTCTGGTCAAAAACTCGTTTGCCGAGTAAACCCCGTTTAGATGTTCGCCTTCAATTCCCATGAAGTATGGAAGTCCTGCTCCTGTTCCAAGTAGAACTGCATCATAAGCGAGAAGTTCATCTATCGGGACACTTCTTCCAACAACATGGTTTAGTCTGACTTCAACTCCAAGTGTGAGAACCTGGTCAAGTTCAGCGGTTACGACATCTTTGGGGAGACGAAATGCAGGAATACCATAGGTAAGGACACCGCCAGGACAGTGAAGTGATTCAAACATAACCACATGATGTCCTTCTCTGGCAAGTTCACCGGCAGCAGTAATTCCGGCAGGACCTGAACCGACAACTGCTACCTTCTTCCCGGTTGAAGGTTTTCTGACAGGAGGAACCATTCCCTGTCTGCGCTCCTCATCAGCAGCAAACCGCTCCAGCTGACCGATACGTATCGGAGTGTCTTTATTGCCAAGAATACACAGGATTTCACACTGCGTCTCCTGTGGACAGACTCTGCCGCAGATTGCCGGAAGCATATTCTGAGTCTTGATGGATTCTGCAGCACTTTTAAATTCTCCGGCTGCAATATGTGCGATGAACGCTGGGATATCAATATTTACCGGGCAACCGTCAACACAGGCAGGTTTCTTACATTGCAGACACCGGTTTGCTTCAGCAATTGCTTCTTCAGAAGACAAACCGCAATCAACTTCAAGGAAATCATGAATCCGGATATCTGCAGGCCGGTCACTCATGTTTATCCCCTCCACATGAGCATTTGTGCTGATTCCACAGTGCCAGTGCTTCTTTTTCGTTTTCTATGTAATATCTCTGACGCTGCATTAACTGGTCAAAATTTACTTCATGAGCATCGAATTCAGGCCCGTCAACACAGGCAAATACAGTTTTACCTCCTACCTGGCATCTGCAGGATCCACACATACCTGTTCCGTCTACCATGATTGGATTAAGAGAGACAAAAGTTTTAATTCCCTTATCTTTCGTTGCCATTGAGGTGACTTTCATCATAATGGTTGGTCCGATGATCCAGACTGCGTCAACCTTCCGGTCAGCGATAATCTCTTTTAAGACATCAGCAGCAAATCCATGGCGACCTTTTGATCCGTCATCTGTTGTAACATGGAGTTCATCACAGACTTCACGCATCTCATCTTCCAGAATAAGCATACCTGCATTACGGGCACCGATGATTCCTATAACTGTATTTCCTGCTTCTTTAAGAGCCTGTGCAATACATGGGGTTGAGGCAATACCTGCTCCGCCACCAACGATAACACATGTTCCCCACTTTTTTATCTCGCTTGGTTTTCCAAGTGGGCCGGCAATATCTAAAATACCTTCTCCGGCTTTTATTGCAGCAAGAGCATGCGTGGTTTTTCCCACTGCCATGAAAATAATACGGACCACATCACCAGATGCGCGGGATATGGTCAGGGGAATCCGCTCACCTGTCTCATTGATGCGGATTATTACAAACTGTCCTGCTTTGGCGTTCCTGGCAACATGAGGTGCGTTGACATGAATCTCAAAGATTTTATCTGCTATTTCTTGCGTCTTCTCTATGGTATACAAACGTCAGTCACATCCGCTAAAAATTAATCGTGCCTTATTTGTTACCCTTCAAGCTTCTTTACCTTACGCACCCTGACAGCTACCCCGCGACTTGATCTGATCATCTCATCAGCGCCCATAATTGCCCGACCAGTTGCCATCGCTGCATCCCCGATAACCAGTACTTCATCACCAGCCCGGACTGCAGGATCAGCCTGAATAACACCAGGCGCCAGGATATCGCCCTGAGGAACAAAGTTATCAATATAAACCCGGTATCCGGTCTCAATCATCGACCATCCTTCAAAGGTGGGCCTGAGTAATCCGGATTTTGGCTCTATTGAGAATACCTGCCTGCGGTTTTGTTTGACCACTACTTCAGGATACGAACCTTTTACTTCCAAACCCGGAGTGCGGAGATCATACCCAAACTGAACTGATATCATCCCCCGAAGAAGGTGATTTTTCACTTTTCTCTCTCCAACAAGAGCATCGCTGAGGGTTCTCAGTGAATCTGAATCAGTCGGATGAGTACTGCAGGTTGATTCAAGTTCAATTTCGACTTTATCTGCTGCTTCTTGTGCAATGAGATATGCATCACCATCAAGATGGGCGATAACCCGGCGATATTTGTGTTTTGTCAGATATCTCGCAAGGGTTTCAGCAATCTGGAATCGCTCCTCATGATCCCAGTATCCGGTAACAGGTACATCATAATGCGCTGCCGGATACATCAGTTCGAGATCACGGGGAACAACACCGAGTGGAGAAGTCAGGATAAGTTCATGAGCACGTCTACCTACTGCTTGTATTAACTTGTGATGGCTTTGAGAGAGTGAATACGGCTTTCTCGCAGAACAGGGGAGCAGCACTGCAACATCTGTAAGGGGAGGAATATATCGGGAAATAAGCCTTTCAGCAAATCGTTTGATTTCAGGCCGGTGTATGCTGTCACCTGACGATGCAATAAAGGGAGTCTTGCGTGTTGCCGGAGTATATTTCTCCATCAAACCGGTTCGATCAAGATGTCGCATTATGGATACATATGCAGGCCTGGTCCTAATTCTCCCCTCAAGTAACTCCCTGAATGTTTCAGATCGTATTCTGAATCTAATTAAGGCTAGTTCATGATCAAGAGCATACCGATTATGGATCTGAAGATCGCCAACCTGACAACCTGGACAATGACAAATACCACTATCCATGATTTCAGCAGGATAATTACCATCAGGAAGACAGAATCTCCCCTGAATTGCTTTCAGATCCGTCTGAGTATAGTCAAAGAGATCAAATCCTGCATGAACGAGAATTGCAGCATTTTCCGGAAGAGCTCCACCGGGGAAATACCAGCAGGTATCAGGTGGAAGTCGCTCTTTAAGAATCTGCAGATGCCTGACAAAATCTCGAGGCTGCTCAAGAAGGGTGTGCCAGTTTGGTGTAATTACAACCTCACCAGAGCTGCAGGGCTCATCCCGGTGGATATGCACCGAAACCGGCTGGTTACCATCAGATTTTAAGAATCGTGATACAAATTCCGGGGTATCGGTTGGAAATAATGCATCATGTTTTCTGGCAGTAAGTGATGGAAAAATCGCTTTTGTGTCATATGCTCCAGGCAATAGGTACTCAATTTCATTTATCCGGAGGCGACCGACCCTGCCGGTTCCGTCTCTTGCCAAAAATTCACAAGTTCTCACAATCCACCTCCACAAGTGGAGCAGAACTGGTTACAATAGCTTTCCAGCGTGATCTGCACCTTACGATAATTTTCGCATCAGGATTTGCCTTGGAAAGTATGTCAATGCCGATACAACCAGATCTGACCATCTCCTCATCCCAGTCAGGAATTTCACTCTGACCAATCGGAAACGTTTCAGATAATTCAGGTGGATAGGGGCCGAAAGGAGGCTTGAAAAAGAAGACCACATCATATCCGCTGTGCATCTTCTGATCAAAGGTTATCAGTGCTCTGGTGCCTACATCAAATCGGGGTATCATTGCATGGTACCTGAGCACTTCGGTTCGCTGGCAGCTCTCACTCCCTCGATAAAAGAACCGCCTTTTGGAGACCCTGTCCTGATGCATTAACTCAGGGCCATAGGTGAGAAGTTCACGATACCCTCGAAGAAGCTGTGGATGGCCGCGACACCGTTCATCAACCAGTTCCCAAAGAACACCATCACGAATGGCCTGCCTGATACGGTTAATCTCAGCAAGAGTAACATGCAGATTATGCAGGGCTAAAAGTCGCTCTTTTTCAGGAGATTTTTGTAATGATTCTGCAGTATGATTGCTGCAGACCTGACATGCACAAGGCAGATATGAAAGTTCTGACAGATGATAACTGCCATGATTGGTCATATATCTCCCGTCTTTGGCATACAAGGCATATGCTGCAGAATCAAAGAGGTCGCACCCCATTGCTACTGCAAGGGCAAACATGGACGGATGTCCGGCTCCAAACAGATGCACACATATTCCCGGAGAAAGGCCACGCTTTGCTGCCATGACAACTCTTACCAGATCTTTGTACCGATATGATTCAAGTAGAGGGACAACGGCTCCAAGTGGACAGAATCTAAGGCCCATCTCTGATATTTCGCGACCTGCATATTCACGAAGATCAGTAAATAGTCCTCCCTGGACAGGTCCTGCAAGAGTATGGTTCTCATGATCTGCAAATCCGTTTGCCTCACGAAGCCGGTCAAGAGTTATTTTCAGTTCCTGTTCAACTGTTTCACGGTCAGAGTCAGGGTGAGTGGGAATGTCCAGAGGAACAATAATGTCACTGCCGATTGCCTGCTGGAACTCGATGGTCTGCTGATTTGAGATTTCTACTTCACCATAGACTGAGAGTTGAAATGACCCTGAATCGGTCATGATGAGGCCATCAAAGTCGAGCATCTTATGAAGACCTTCTGAGAGCGCCCGCTCTCTGAATTCAGTACTTCTCGAGATGATGTATGCGTTAGTTATCAGGGCCTGTACACCCATCTCCTGCATCTCACGTGGAGTGATCAGTGGAAGATGGGGATTGATTACGGGTAGGAGAGCAGGCGTTCGGATGGTTTTTTTCCCATCTGAAAGCCGTCCGATTCTACCTGCGATATCTTTTTCAAGAACTTCAAATGAAAGCGCCATTAGTCTGATTTCTCGTTAAATATTTGTCCTTCAAAGGTAAATACCTGCACCGCTGATTCCAGCCAGGACTTTGCAGGAAGACCGGCTTTATTGCAGGTATGATCAAGAAATTCTCTTGTATTCCATCCCCATTCTATTGGAACCTGGGGAAGCAGCAGCCCAGATCTGCCATATCCTTTAACGATGAGGCCATGTCTTCCAACTTCGATGGCCTGCTCGCGTTCATGAGGGTGAACCATAAGGAGTTCAGGTTCAGTCAATACTGTCACCTCTACGGAGATATCTGGTAATTCACTAACACTTATCGGAGGAAATCTGGGATCTTCAGTTGCAGCACTTTTTGCAGCATCCCTGATTGCGTCAACAAGAGGGAGAATCGCATGAGGAAAACCAATACAGCCACGAAGGTTGCTGTTAATTGTCAGGGTAACAAATACCCCGCGTTTCTCAAAAAATACCGGAGTAAATTCCGGTTTGATAAATGATGTGCCAGCAACATGATTATTCAGGACCTTCATTGCATATGAGTATGCAAGTCTTCCTTCCTCGGGGGTAAGAAGTTCCATTGGGATCAATGAGATCCCTGCAATAATATACATACCGATGCGGGGAATATGTGCGGGCAGATATATGCATAAAAATATTCAAGAAATTTAAATCCGGCAATTATTACTGATTATTAAGATTCAATTAATCTTTACTCTTTTCAGGTGCACACAAAAAATGATTAGCCCTACCTTTTGTTTATAATTGGTACTTATATTTAATACTGCTTTAAACAAACCTTAATTTAGATCCGAATCTTCCGATCAGGGTCCAGGTGAATCACATGGCAGAAAACACATACGTATCCGTCTGGATGATACTTTTTCTTTTAATTCTTAGTGTATCATTGATTCCGGCAGCGACGATGGCGGATGATGTAGCGCCTTCCCCTTCAACAGTTGTCAGAATATTTGATGGTTCTATTCCCTCCGGAGACGGCGTTGTATCAATCAAGGCAGTTTCGGGAAAATTGTACCAGATTCCGACAATGTCGCCTCTTGGAGTAATCCAGGCACTTGCAGGAACTGATATTATTGAATCATATAAAATCGGGGATGAACTCAAAGCAAAGATGGGGATTCTCACCCTTGATGCAATTAATGGAATTACCATTTCAGGCGATAACAGTTGGTTTGTAATGGTTAATGATAAGCAACTGGAAGATTATCAACTTCCGGTAAGTGACGCTCTGAATCTTTATAAATTAAAGAATGGTGACATCGTTCTTTTTGTTTATGGAAATCCTACCCAACCTGTCAGTGAAGCATCAAAGTCGCTCAGGATTGTGATCGGTTCCCAATCAGGTGAATCAGATCCGGTTGTTATTGCAACTCCGGAGATAATTGAAGAGACGTCTTATATCCAAACGGTTGTAACTCCTGAATCTGTTTCAGAATATGCTACGGATGTGGTTGAACAACCGATTCAGGAGATTACTCCGGAGCCGGAAATTACGCTACCCATAGAACCGGAAATTGAACCTGAGTATACGCCTCTGCCCTCTTCAGATAATAAAGATGCAAACCTTCCCTCTTATGGAGATGAAGATGAAGAGGACGCTTATACTCCTTCTTCATCCGGGAATAAAGATGCAAATCTTCCTTCTTACGGGGATGATGAAGAAGAGGACGCTTATACTCCTTCCTCATCCGGGAATAAAGATGCAAATCTTCCTTCTTACGGGGATAATGAAGAAGAGGACAATAATACTCCTTCTTCATCAGATTATAATGATTCAAATCTGCCATCATACGGAGATGATGAGGAAGATGAAGAATCTGGGCCAACAGAATCCCTTAGTGAAAAAAGTGAAGAACCTATAGAAGATGACCGAACAGATGAAGAAGATACTGAAATATCTTCTGAACAATCATCCACTACAACTAGCAAATCAGGTCAGACTGTCTTCTTTGATGGTACCAGGCCGCTGTCTTCTGGAAGTATTAATCTGACTGCAGAATCAGGAGCAGAATATGATGTATCTGCTAACACCCCATTGGGTCTGTTATTTGAACTATTTGAAGACGGAAAAGTGCCATCAATACGTATCAGTGATCGGGGTTTTAATAAAGGAGGAATATTAACCCTGACTTCCATCGAAGAGTATCAATGGGGTGAAGAAGCCTGGTTTGTAGTAATAAATGGGCAGGCTCTTCAGGATTATTTTAATCCTGGAACGGATGGGTTAAATATCAGAGTTTTAAAAAGCGGTGACAAGGTAACATATTATTATGGTACTATGGATCAAAGCCCGGCTACCGCTAAGGCTGCCATCTATGTTACTATAGATTGAACCCATACATCTTTTTAATCTGACAGATAACATCTAAACGAGAGGGAGAGTGCGGCTGACGGTAGCAGAATATTCGTATTCTGCAGCTGAGGAAAGTCCCCCCACCTACCGGGTACGCAGCCTCGTTCATTCGGGGGTGGCGAGAGTCACGGCAATGGCACAGAAACGACACGGCCTGTCCTGAGTAATGAAACAGAACCAAACTGTTGAGCGCTGAGGGACAGGAGTCGATGGAACGGTGAATCCCTGCGGGTGCAAGCCGAAACAGGGCATATGGATTTCCCGGTGCCTGCCCGGGTTCGGCGCTTAGCTGAATGCCGCAATGAACAGAAGGGGGCTTACTCCTCCCACTCAAATTCTTCTTGAGAATTATTCAAGTAGCTGGCCGGGCTATTGCTATATATGGACCCATCAGCAGGGCAACCCGGAAGTATTTTTCTTACGCATACAAAACTTCAGGATACTGGTTCGTCTGGTTTCGTCGCAGAGCCGGAATTGAAAGTCTGTGGGGTGTGTATACCGTCTGAACGTCTGATTCATCTCCCAAATCCTCAGGAGATACCCACTGATCCCTATATTCTGTTTGAAACAATAGAAAAACGGCGGACCATCAGATCCTATTCAAAGGAACCTTTAATGAGGTGGGAACTCTCTCTTATGCTCCATTATACTCAGGGTGTTAGTGGAGATGGACCGGATCATTTCCGCACTGTTCCATCTGCCGGAGCACTTCATCCATTTGAAACTTATATCGTTGTAAATAACGTTGAAGGGCTTGTAAGAGGAATTTACAGGTATTTGCCACTTGACCATGCGTTAGTGCAGGAAACCTGTCATGTAGGAGATCTCGAAGCAATTTCATCTGCCTGCAAGAGACCAGAACTGGTAACCGGTTCAGCGATAACGTTCATATGGATTGCTGTATCTGACAGGATCCTTTGGAAATTCGGGGCGCGCGGATGGCGATACCTTTTTATTGAAGCCGGACACATTTGTCAGAATCTCTATCTTGTTGCAACAGCACTTGAATGTGGAGCTTGCGCAATCGGATCATATCATGACGACAAAATAAATTGCGCCCTTGGTATTGATGGAATTAAACAGTTTTGTATATACATGGCGTCAGTTGGAAAAAGAAAGGAATAAAATCAGAACGATGCAGGTAATCGTATTGGGATCCCCCGATCGTTTAGATAATGCTTTACATCTGCAACGGTCAGCTCACCAAAATGAAAGACACTAGCCGCAAGGGCAGCATCTGCTTTTCCATACACAAATCCATCATAAAAATGCTCGAGGGTCCCGACACCCCCGGATGCAATCACCGGAATGTTGACCGATTCTGATATCCGTGAAGTAATCGGGATATCAAATCCGTCTTTTGTTCCATCGGTCTCCATTGAGGTTAGTAAAATCTCACCAGCGCCCAGTTCTTCAGCAGTTTTTGCCCAAAGCAATGCGTCAATACCGGTTGGTCGTGAGCCCCCGTATGTTACCACTTCGTACCAACAGTCAGTTCCATCAGGCAGACGGACCATATTTGCATCAGGATTTATTGTAGTGCTCCGCCTGACATCTATAGCAACAACTACACATTGCGTTCCAAATGACTGAGCCGCCCTTTCAATTAATGTTGGATCTTCAACTGCACTGGTGTTCATACTCACTTTATCAGCACCAGCACGCAAGGTCTGTTGAATATCTTCAATGGTTCTGATGCCACCCCCAACGGTGAGCGGAAGAAATAACCGGTCAGCAGCACTCCGGATAACATCAATAATCATCCCCCGTTTCTCTTTTGAAGCAGTAATATCAAGGAATACAACTTCATCAGCTCCCTGTTCATTATATCGCTCTGCAAGTTCAACCGGGTCTCCGGCGTCGCGTAGTCCAACAAAATTTGTGCCTTTTACAACACGACCATCCTTAATATCCAGGCAGGGGATAATACGCCGGGTAAGTACCATACCAAATATCTCCACGGTCTTTCCTGATGATTGTTTTGCTAGAAGTGGTCTGCCTGCAATGGTGCCATATTTATTTGTACAAGGTTCATTTGTATAGAACATTCATGACAGTTACTGTCCGCCAAAGTTAAGGCGATCAGGACCTGATAATTATAACCGGAAGATACTATGGATTCAGGAGACCTAAAAATAGAATGGGCCAGGCAGTACATGCCGGTCCTTGGCTCAATAACTGAGCAGTTCAAGAAAGAACAGCCGTTTAAGGGTATGACCATCGGGATGGCCCTTCATGTAGAAGCAAAAACTGCAAATCTTGTGAAAACATTTGCAGCAGGGGGAGCAAAGGTTTTCATCACCGGATGCAATCCACTCTCAACACAGGATGATGTAGCGCAGGCACTGGACAGAGTTGACGGAGTTACCTGTTATGCAAAACGTGGGTGCACTGTTGATGAGTATTATGAAGCAATGGATGCAGTGTTAGATGCTCAGCCAGATATCACAATAGATGACGGGATGGATTTAATTCATCGGATGCACACTACCCGCAGAGATGCCCTTCCAAAAATCATCGGCGGATGCGAAGAGACTACAACCGGTATTCACCGTCTCAGATCTATGGCAGAGGAAGGAAAACTCGAATTCCCGGTTATCGCGGTGAATGATACTCCGATGAAGCGGTTTTTTGATAATGTTCACGGAACTGGTGAGAGTGCTCTTACCGCAATCATGGCTACAACAAACAATCTAATTGCAGGGAAATGGCTAGTAGTGGCCGGGTTTGGGTACTGTGGCCGGGGAATTGCCCGCAAAGCTGCAGGCCTTGGCGCAAAAGTGATTGTAACCGAGATCGATCCAAGACGCGCTCTTGAAGCATATATGGAAGGATACCATGTTATGCCGATGGAAAAAGCTGCAGAAGTTGGTGACATTTTCATTACCACAACCGGTAACAAAGATATCATCAGGGAAGAGCACATTAAAAAACTTAAAGATGGTGCTATTCTGTCAAATGCGGGTCACTTCAATGTGGAGATCGATGGAGTCTGGCTTACTGCAAATGCTGAACAGATTGTTGAGCGTGATGGAATTCACAGTTACCGGATAAACGGAAGAACCATTCATCTGCTAGCTGAAGGAAGACTCGTCAATCTTGCCGTGCCAAAAGGGATGGGACATCCTATAGAAGTTATGGATCTCTCATTTGCTCTTCAGGCTCTTGGAACCCTGTATATTGCAAGGCATCACAAAGAACTCGGACCTGGAGTACATGCAGTTCCAGATGCCATTGACCGGGAAGTTGCTTCAATAAAACTTGCTTCACTGGGTCTTGGAATTGATTCCCTTACTGCTGAACAAGAGCAGTATATGTGTAGCTGGGATATGGGAACGTAAAAAAAATCGTTATTCTTTTTTTAGTGGACACTTCTGCCTTTCAGGGTTGTAGCCACTTTGGGATCTAATGAAGCTGCCTTTTGAAAACAACCAAACGCTTCACGTTTAGCTCCCATATCATCAAGGATTACCCCCTTATTCATGAGAGCTCCGACATGCTTTGGGTCCAGCCGGAGGGTTTTATCATAGCATTGAATTGCTTCTTTATGTCTGACCAGATCGGTATAAATCAGACCTTTATAAAACCAGGCTGATGAGAAATCAGGGTCAATATTCGTTGCCTGATTAAATGCCTGTAAAGCCTCATAATATTGCTCTAATGCCCGGTGAATCTTACCTTTATTGTAATAGGCCTTTGTATTCCATTTGTCAAGCTCGATTACCTTGTTATAAGAAGTCATGGCATCTTTATACTGCTTAGATTTATGCAGAATTAATCCACGATTAAACCATGCTTCAATATTACTGGGATTTTGAGAGATTGAAAGTTCATAATACTGAAGAGCGTCCACATGGCGTTTCATTTTATGAAAACAAGAGGCACGGTTACGCATCGCTTCAGGATGATGGGGATCTAGTTTTAAGGTATTTTCATAACATTGCAATGCTTCTTCATACCTCTGAAGTTTGTGAAAACACAGACCGCGAAGATTCCAGGCATCAGCATTCCATTTATCGACAACTAATGCTTTCTTTGTTGCATCCAATGCTTCTTCAACTTTATTTAGTTTAAGCAGGAGGTCAGCACGCGAAAGCCACACACTAATTTCATGCGGAGCTATCTCAACGAGTTTACCAGAACTCTGTAATGCTTCTGCAAACCTGCTCAATTTAATAAAACTTCGAATCTTAAACAACCATGCAGTGAGGTTTCTCTTATCTAACTCAAGGACACGGTCAAATGCAGAAAGAGCATCCATATATTGTTCAAGTTCACAAAGACAGATTCCCTTTTGTAACCACCCTATCATCTCTTTAGGATTTATCTGTGTTGCTGAATCAAATGCTGAAGCTGCATCCCGATAACGCTTTAAATGTTGCAGGCTGTGTCCTTTAAAGAGCCAGGCTCGTGCCTGCTTTCTGTCCTGATCTATTACATGATCAAAATATTTAAGCGCCTCTTCGCTTCGGTTCAGGTTAAAAAGGCAATATCCTTTAAACAAAAGAGCTTTTATCTGGTTTTTGTCAAGGGAGAGGACTTTATCAAAACAGACGAGGGCTCCTTCGTAATCTTTACGGGTATGCAGGATACTTCCCCGGTATAGCCATGCCTGCATTTGATCAGGATCAATTGTAATTGTTTTATCAAGAAAAGGAAAGGCTTTATCATATTCTCCAGCCTGGATTAAATTTACTGCAGTAACAAAGCATACATTACCCAGATCCTGACCTGAGAGGAATACTTCCGGAATACCATCGTGTTTTCCTGTATTATCTTCTTCAATATCTTCCTGGATTTCAAGTTCATCGATTTGCTCCTGTAGAATCCGGCTTTCAGGGATTGCATGACCTGATAATGCAGTATCAGAAAGATACTGCCGATCTGATATATGGTTATCATCACAATGATGAGAAGATCTGCCTGAATCAGACTGGACTTGTGTACCTTTATACCTGGGATATTGTGCATCAGGTACGGATTCATCCCCTATTGGTTCATCAGATTCGTATTCTGACTGCGATAATGAACCTGATCCTGATAACAATAATTTAGCAACCGAATTGCCATCTATTCCGGTATGAAGGGTGGGTTCCACTGAATTATTTGTAACTAATTCTGAAGAAGAGGAGATGATAAGAGGTAATGAATTCTTTTCAGAAGAATCATCTTCAGCCAGATATAAAAGCATTTCTTCATACTCTGCTTTGTTAATCTCTCCTTTTGCAAATCTTACTTTTAATATTCGTATTGGATCCTCTTCTGTCATCCGTCACCCTGCAAGGTAAGAAGTGTTGTGTGCACAATATATTAAACCTATTTTATCAAATAATTCAGTTCCGTCATATTCAAGGTATCAACGAGTATCAGTCTTTCTGGTTTTAGATGGTATTTGTTGTTTTATTGCTGTGCCTGTTAATTCTGCTGTTGTATCTGGAGGGATGGTCTGTTTTTCTGCTCCATTTCCAGGTCTTTTTGGTGGTTCTACCCGTACTATTTCCGAATCAGGACGAATAATCAGATTCCAGGCATCATGTTTTGTATGTCTTCGAACCTGCACTCCGGACAATGTTAGTACCTCACCATATTCTGCGGAAAAAAGTGCACTGTGCCCCGGCCTTCGATTTCTTCCTGATAAAACAGCATAGACTGGTTCCCTGCATGTCCCATCACAGATTTTCATAATATGCATCCCGCCTGTCCCGATATCTGCTGACATCCGGGCTCCGGCGACTGAAATAACCCGACTTTCAAACCTGTCCAGTTGAGAAAGACGCACCATGCGGTTTTTTCTTGGAACACGATAGGAGCAGCGGACTTTCTCTGATTTCGTCATGATTAAATACGAATACTTTATGTCAGTATTGATGAAGCGATATCCTTCATCCTCTCCTGCTAAAAGCTTCATTAGTCCGGTTGCCTGTATTGGTGCATCTTCTCTGAATGTCCAGCATTCTGCCGGATCACAATTTGATCCCCAAAGATATGAACAGGGAGCATATACATGCAGACCTCCTTTCATCAGTTCCTTTTGCAGACGACGCAGGCTGGTTGCATGACGCAGCTCTGCAGGTTCAACAATGATAAGAAATCCGTTTTCTTCAAGCAGGTTGGTATATGATAAAACAATTTCAGAGCGTTTTGGGATACTTAAGTGCTCCAGTTCAGCAAGGACGTTTTGAAAACTGATAACCGTTGCCTGCTTTGGAAGGCCAGGATACCCGGTTGGTTTCAGGGATGTAAGATCCCCCTTAACTACTGGATGTACGGTAATTTTGGAGTCCGAATTATTATATCCGGCGGTAAAAAAATCAAATGCCTCACAATGTTCAGCTGATTGTTCAATGGCATATATATCAAGAGAACCTGAAGGAGAACTTTTCCAGATATCCATAGCTGCAAGAGGGACAACCCCCGGCCCGGTTCCTACATCAAGTAAAATAACACCTTCTGGAAGACCACCTTCGTTACGCAAGTTTAAAAACAGAGATCGAAACTGGGTGAAGTAGACCGGAAGATGATATGCAATATATGCAAAAATATCATACGCTTTTCCGTATTTTACCGATTTTCCCGGACTCTCTTTCCAGTATGAAGATTTTTGGGCCATTACAGACTGGCGGATTTTATCTAGTATTCCTGAATCACTTATCTCTTTTCCGGTCTTTTCTGTAATAAACGCAGAAATGAGTTCCTCAAGAAGAGGAGGAATGGCCATAAGTTCTGTCTTTTTTAATCCCTTTGTTTTATCTTTGGAGGGGATTGTCTTCTTATTGCCGGTAAAATAGTTACGTGGAGTAGAATTTTTCTTTTTTCCGCTTTTTTTATATATCATTGAATGGTGCCTTGGTTTTTGAGTTTGATCATGATATGTGCATAAGAGAATAATTTCCCTAAATTTTCTCATGAATTAGATAAATGAGATGGGATCATCAATAGTTACAGATACTTAATTTTCCGTTATGATATGATTGTAAAATCATTTTCTGATATGTCTCTGGTGTTATTTCAATCTCATGCATGCAAACCAGATTTATGACATTCTGGTAAATTGTGGTATCATATACATTCAGACAGACACTATTAAAAAGTTGTTACAAATCAGAATTATATCATGTACTTATGATGGGTGAGTATATATTATTATAACGAGAGACTGAACAAGGAGGTTTAAAAATCTCCTGTTCTCCAAAGGATCTTCCCTTTGGAGAAGGATAATTATTGTGTATCTCCAATATCTTTGATAATTACCGGAGAAGAGAGAATTGCAAAGGAAAAGTAATTTCGCCAGATTTAGATCTCACTCTTTTCTCATAACGCTTGGAATTATTGCGTTTCTGGTTCTTTTTATTGCTATTCTTTCTGCAGTTTCTTATATTGATACGAAAAATAACCTGGAATTCTCATGGGAGATGTCAAAAAATAATCTTGAACATCATTTATCAGATTCCCTGGTTCTGGTTTCAAACGGCCTTCGATTATTTGAAAGAACGTATGATGAAAGTCTGAAAGAAGCATTTATTCCCTTTATTGAGGCTTATAATCTTTCAGGCGGCAGACCTGAAACCATTGATCTTCAGAAAATTAAAGCCGGGTTATCCCCTGCGCTTGCGGACAGAATTGATCTCTATATAATAAATGATGACGGGATAGTGATAAATACCACATACCCTGCAGATATGGGCCTGGACTTTAAAAAGTGGCCTGAAGTGTTTCCTGAGATTACAAAGATCAGAGAAGGTGATCACTTCCAGTCAGACCGTGCAGTAATTGGATTTAATTCTGAAAAAAATGTCCGTAAATTTGCATATCTGCCAACTCCTGATCATAAACATCTGCTTGAACTCTCTATTATAATTGATGATTTCAGACAGGAGCGTGCATCTTTTTCTTATCTCCATATTACAGAAGAGATACAGAAAAAAAATCCGTCAATATCAAAAATTGTTCTATATAATTCATTACTAAAACCCATTAAAAATACTGGTGTTCAGGCCATAGATACCAGTAAAGAAGTAATCCGGAATGTAAGAAATGCTTTCGATAGTAAAGGTACCATCGAAATAGATGACCCTGCGTTTCCTTTACAATACCGGTATATTTATATTCCGTCAGCTTCGCAGGGAACGGTTTCAGATACGATGATGGATATGGTTGCTAAGATAGAATATGATACATCAGTATTTGAATATGCAAAAAATAAAACCCTGAACTTTCATCTGCTTATTGCAATTGTTTCCGCAATTCTTGGAATTCTGCTTGCAAGCCTGTTATCTATATATTTTACCCGCCCAATTACCCGAATAGTCGGAGATATTGATACTATTGCCAGAGGAAATTTGGATCATCCTATTCATCATACCGGCAGTCCTGAATTTATCCGGCTGGAAGGAAGTATCAATATTTTGGTAAATAATCTGAAAGACCTTATCAATACCCTTCAGGAGAAAGAAACAAATCTCTCTGCAAGTGAACAACGATATCGATCATTAATTGAAAATCAGTCAGATATAATTATCAGATTCGACAATGAGGGACATATCCTGTATGTAAATAAAAAGTTTTGTTCATTTTTTGAAATAGCTTTTGTTGCTGGAGACTGCCAGTATAATCTCATAACTAAAAGATTAAAACAGGAAATAACCGGGTTTATCGAGCAAATGGCTCGAGACAATCCAAATACTATTATTGAGCATCGGATTGTTCTTGAAAGTGGAGAAGAGCGATGTGTTCAATGGAGTACTATCGCAATTGTCGATAATAGCAATAAGATAATTGAGTATCAGGGAGTAGGCAGGGACATAACAGCGAAAAAGAAAATCGAAACCGCTCTTCGGGAAAGTGAAGTAAAATACCGGACCCTTATTACAAATCTCCCTGATTTAATCATAGTACACAAAAAGGGAGTCATCATTTTTGTAAATGAACACATTATCCAATCGTTAGGATATTCATATAATGAAATGACTGGTTCGACTATTTTTCAGTATATTCCAGATTCACAGCACAATATTATTGCAGATACCTTACAATTACGTCTTTCTGGTGAGAATATTGAGCCATATGAAATTAATCTTATTCCAAAACAGGGAGAACCCCTGACTGTTATTGTACGTGCATCTGTAATTCCTTATGAAGGAGAACCCGCTGTACTGACTGTTTTAACTGATATCACTACACAGCACCGGGCAGAACAGGAAATTAAAAAGGGAGAGGAGCGGTATCGAAAACTTATAGAACAAATTAATGAAGGGATTATCATCATTAATTCTGAAGCAATAACTACTTTTACCAACCCGAGAATGCAGGAGATGCTTCATTATACTGCTTATGAAATGACCGGGCGGAAGATACAATCATTTATCGTACCTGATGATATTAATATAATTGAAGAGCAGATAAAAAACCGGATGCAGGGGATTTCTGAAAGGTACAGGCTGACATTTTTTACCAAAGAAGGTGTCCGGGTATATACCGAAGTTTCTGCTACTCCATCTTATAGTGATGAGGGGAAGATTATCGGTTCATTTTGTGTTGTTAGTGACATTACGATAAGAAAAGAGGCAGAAGAACAGGTCCAGAAATATACACAGGATCTTGAACAGAAAACTCATGAACTTGAAAATATGAGAGATCAGCTTTCATCAATGAATCAGAACCTGGACCGTATCGTGAAAGAGAGAACTGAACAGGTAATGAAATTACTGAAACAAAAAGATGAGTTTGTAATGCAACTAGGACATGATCTGCGAACACCATTAACACCAATCATTGGACTCCTGCCCGATCTTATAAAAGAAGAACAGGAAGAGATGAATCGTCACGCTCTGTTGGTTATCGATCAGAACATCAGATGTATTCATGAAATAGCCTATAAATCTTTGAAACTAGCAAAAATGGATTCATTTGATATTTATCCGGATATTGAACTGGTTAATATCAGAGGAAAGATTGAAAAAATTATCTATAATCATGAAGAATCCCTCATATCTGCAGGTATTATCATCAAAAATGAGATCCCCTCCGGGTTGGTTGTTGGTGCTGACAGTATTCTGTTTTGTGAATTGATAGAAAATATCATTTCAAATGGCATTAAATACATACAACGTCCTGACGGGAAGATGTTCATTACTGCAGAAGAATCGGGACATAATATTATAATAAAAATTTCCGATAATGGCATCGGACTGCGCGCAGATGAGGTAGAAAAAGTGTTTGACGTGTTTTATAAGTCTGACCGGTCACGACACGATAAATCCTCTACCGGATTGGGCCTGTCAATCTGCAGAAAGATAGTTGAAAATCATAGTGGGACCATAAGGGCAGAGAGTCAGGGTCCTGGAGAAGGAACCACATTTATAATCACACTTCCAAAGTGGAATGATTACAGAGAGGAGTGAACAACCAATGAATGAAAAATTACCAAAAGGAATTCTTGTTGTTGATGATGATGAAGATATCCTCTTTACTATTAAATCAATTTTCAAAAAGAATCCGGTCCCGGTGGTAACGGCAAAAAGTGGACCTGAATGCCTGAAAATACTTGAGAAAGGATTTCGTGGCGTGGTATTGATGGATATTATGATGCCTGGTATGGATGGGTGGGATACAATTAAGGAGATTGTTGATCGGGGATATGCTGATGATCTTATCATATCAATGTTTACTGCTAAAGACATCCCCGATACAAAGATGGAATATCTAAAAGAATATGTCATGGATTATATTACAAAGCCATTTGAACCCGCAGATCTCATTGATGCAGTGGATGAATATCTTGATCTTATCTGACGTTATGATTCATTACACTCCACTATGAAAATAATACTAATCGGATCCTCAACAGGGGGACCGAGAATAATTTTTGAAATTTTTGCAGATATGCCGGTGTTATCATCTGCAGTTATTATCGTGCAACATATGCCTGCCTCAACCACTCCCCGCCTTGCCAGACGATTGACTCAACTCACAAAAAATGAAATTATCATACCTGATGACCAGACACCAATAAGGCATGGATGCGTATTTCTTGCGTTAGGGGATAAGCACCTGACATTAGAAAATAATGAACTAATTCATCTGAATTATCTGGAAAAAGTGAATTTTGTCAGGCCGTCAATCGACGTTGCCATGTTGTCACTCTATTCTGACATCAGACACAAATATCTGGGTATTATTCTTACCGGTATGGGTATTGACGGAGCACAGGGACTGTCTCATATGAAAGAAATTGGGGCTACCACTGTTGTTCAGGATCCTGCTACCTGCACTATCAGGAGTATGCCTGATGCAGCACTAAAAACCGATCATGTAGATCTCACCCTTCAACCGGATAAGATACGAGAACTCATAAAAAAATTTTAAGTTTTGTTGGAATTGCGTAACGTAAATATCTCCATCTCTTTATGCATATTTCCAACCGCTTTGTTAATGAGCTCGATGATATCGGTAATCTGAGATACCACCGCGAGAGCTTCTTCACTTGTTGCTGATGATTGTGTTGCATCATCTGCAGTTTTCTTGACAAGAGAACTCATTTCATTGGCACTTGCGGTAATCTCTTCAAATGATGCAGCCTGCTGCTCAGTTGCCCTGGCAATGATGAGCATTTTCTGATTAATGGTATCAACTGACCCTGTTAATTCATTAAAGACATTGAGTGTGTCGCTGAGAGCCCGGTTTCCTTCATGGACTGCTTTTCCTGCAGCTTCTATTGCAACTGCTGCATTGTCAGATTTTCGTTCAAGTCCCTGAATCATATCTGTTATAGATTCAGCTGAAGTTCTGGACTCCTGAGCAAGGGATTTAACTTCAGCAGCTACCACTGCAAAACCTCTACCTGCATCACCTGCACGGGCGGCCTCGATTGCAGCGTTCAATGCAAGGAGATTTGTCTGGTTTGCAAGATCAGTAATGATATTTACGATTTTTCGAATTTGATTCATC
>Ga0351901_1103_pt1 | contig 24074 bp, 14 predicted proteins | sample BONcelHT113001D4_FD_206875 | JGI IMG/M metagenome (GOLD analysis project Ga0351901, IMG submission 206875) | Enriched cells from coal bed in the Powder River Basin, Montana, United States - BONCAT cells T11 rep1 HSBNCT.T11.300.1.D4 ...
TTGCCCTCATAATCAGTGAGTGTAAAAATAATTTCTGCCTGCTCATCCACTTGCACTTCTATCGGAATTATAACCCCGGTTACCTTCGTTGGAAGAACTGATGGTAGGGTAACCGTATCATCCCGAACGGTCAGAACTAACACTGAAGAGAAGAGAGGAACCCTATTCGTTTCCCATTTGGATACAGTAGCAAAATATGAAACTCCTGCAAGTTTTGGACCCGTCACATTAAAAGCAAAAAATCCATCTTTTGAAGTCAGAGACTCAGTTCCCATCTGATACCTATCCCAGATTCGATCTGCAAAATTGTACCAGTAGAGATTCAGTCTGCCTCCTTGTATCGGATCCCCATATCCATCAGAAAACCAACCCGATATCGTAACAGGATCACCAGTGCTGATTATACTTGAAGTAATATATGCGGCAATATTTCGCTCGGTTTTTCTCTCTCTGGAATGAGGTGAGAAAAATTCGGGATTAAAAATCAATGTAACAGGATTACTTGTTAATCTATTCCCTTGTTCATCAGATGATATTGCACGAATAATCAGAGATTCAGATTCGGTAAGATAAAAGGAACAGTTAAATGTCCCATTGCGGTCAGTTAGTAACGTATCCCCTATTTTTTTCCAGGAAGATGCCGATTCATTATCACGAATTATTTTTTCCATCTCAAGCCAGACCTGAGAATAAGGAAGAGGTATTCCGTTACTCCCTACAAGTGTTCCGGTAAATGTCACATTCTGACCAGAAATATACTCATAACTATCAGCGACCAAAGAAAGACCAGATGACTCCATAACCCCTTCCATATCTTTAGGGAATATTTCTGCCTGCACCGGTTCAGGGTCTTTTACCGGAGTAGAGATAATAATTGATAAAACTTCAGATAATTCGTCAGAACTTATCTCTGTTGAGATTTGGTATGAAACAGGGAGATCAGTTGTCTCTACCAGGTCTGTTAATTCAAAAGAACCATCTGATGCTGTCTGGCGAAAACCTACTAGTTCGTCATTATCCGGAATAAGTTGAATGATACGAACGGTTGCATCAGATACTGGACCCTGATATCCGGTTACTATCCCAGAAATAGTTACTGATACCTGATCGCTAGAAAATAATGCCTCCTCAAATCCGGAAGAATTAGATAACTGTACATCCGCTGATAATCCGGGAGTAGTCAGTGAAAAATTATCACCCATTTTTTCATCAATTTTCCCGTCAGGTATTCCCACAATCTCCAATTCTCTACTTACTGTCTTACCTGAAAGAGTGTCAGGATGTAAGAACCAGGTCTGATACCTGATAATTTCAGTCTCATTCAAAGGATCTGAATATGAATACCGCCCATCCTCATCGGTTGTCAGTTCCTGATAGAATTCAGGTTTTTGATCCAATCCCCTGGCAAGGATGATTGTAGCATTTGGAATCGGGCCAAATATATTAAATAATTCTCCGGAAAGGGTTACCTGTGTCCCATTAGGCATATAATACATGTCAGGAGTGATATCCAGAGATAACTGCAGTCCGGTGAGTAACCCTTCCCCTTCAGGAACTGCAAGAATCGTTCGCCATTCATCGGTAGAATGATCACTTGCCAAAAATCCGGAAGATATTCCGGATAATGCTATAAGCAGAGTAATCATTGTCATCATATACGCAAAACATCTGTTATACATAATTAATGAATGAAATTAAGGAAATGGAAGTGGATTTTCCCCTGGCTGCAGATATCTGTACTGCTGATATCTCGCCTGTAGTTCATCGATTGTTGCAGGAGTGTACTCTTCTGATCGTTTCTCAATTTTTGCCCTGATAATGTCGATACGATCAGGAGAAAGACCCATTGCACGCTCATATCCCTGGATACCTTCTGAATAAAGATCACGTGCTTTAAGAGCTGATGTAGCACCAAAGCCTGCAGTTGGAATTGTTAAAAGTGCAAAAATAACATCCGAACGTTTCTCCCAGGTTAATCCATCATTGGGCTGCAAAGTAAGTAGTTGGGTATATTTTTCAAGTGCCTCAGGATACAGCGCTCTTTCAAGAGTTATATCAGCTATGTTAGACAGATACTCGGGGTTGTTAGTTTGTATCCCGATTATATGCTGCAGGATGAGATCTGACTCATTAATTTCCCCAATACTTATGAGAAGACGGGCTTTTTTGATAAGGATTACAGGATTTTTTGGATCACGGATTATTGCATCGTCAAGAGATATGATTGCGGCAGGAATATCCCCTATAGCAAGAAGTGAATCACTTTTTTTCAGATAAAGATCTGCCAATTCAGGATGCAGGGAAATAATCATATCATAGACTTCTACAGCTGCAGCGGGCCTGCCTGTTATCATTGACATACCTGCAAGAACTTCTCCTGCCTGCTGATAATACGGCTCAGGAATTGTAGATGCCGTAGCATTAAGGAAAAGAACAGGAAAAAGAATGATAAGAATAAGTAGTCCAAGCAGGACAATAAGTGTGAGCGTTACCAAACGCATGTTAGCCCCATATCAAATATTTCGGAGAATCTTTTGCATAAACAGCCGCTATTGTACATTCAGGTTTTTTTATATCCCTATGATTCATTATTTTGTTATGCTGTGTGATTTATTTTCTGGTTCTGATATGCGAGGAGCACTATGAGTGCATCCCCGGACCTTCAAACCAGGTATCAATAATTCCCGGAGATAAAAGTCGTGAAAGTATTCGCATCTCTTCAAGACTGTACTGTCCTGGTGATGTAGGTGTATCAAGGTAACAATAGGTGTATAATGACCCGAAAATGGGAAGAAGCGGACGAGCATATCTGCAGACTGTTCCCGTTACACTCACAATCAAAGGTTTTCCAGCAATATTAGTAAATTGAAGAAGGGATAAAATGTCAGCAGTATTTTCAGGGTGGACAGCTATTTTGGGAATGTTTCCAAACGAACGAAGATCATGATAAAGTCCGGATAAATCCTCATAACTGAGCATTTCATTAGTGTGGTGAGATGCAATTACAGTAACTCCCAGATCTTTCAACCATGGTGCATGCTCCCTGTATCTCATTTCAACATCAACCATAGTAACCAGTGAGAGATAGGGAAGTACCCTTTCACGCCATTGTGAAACATCTCCACTAAAGGCACCTCCTTCCTCCATGGACCTCAAAGTCAGGATGACAGGTCCTTTATAATCAGATACCAGTTCGTCAACCATCTCCACAGGAAGATCAGGCATCAGATCAATCCGAAGTTCTACTGCATCCGCCTCATGGAGCAGGGCGGATGTAAGCTGATCCCGGGATGAAAGGGAGGCTACAATCTGGATGACTGAACCAGCCCCTGATTCTGCTGTCATACGGGATTATCCTCGCCCAACAATACTTACCTGAGAACATCTGACAGAAGGAAGAATAAGAGAGCCCATAGTCCTTGTTTCTTTTGAGCAACCATCAATCTGACTCAATAGATCAAAGACATTTCCCGATAACATACCGGTCCGGATAGGTTTGTCCAGATCTCCGCCATTTATGTGAAATGGATTTGAGAGTTCAACTGAAAAGTCTCCAGACATCGGGTTTGCAGTATGGGCGCCGATAAGATCATGAATATACACGGCATTATCGCCCATGACATCAATGGTATCTGCTGTAAGTATGAGATTATGGTGCCCTATTCCAGGAGCTCCCCCCATACCAGACCTGACTGCATGACCAGTGGGATGTTCCCCATACCGGTATGCAGTCTTGAGATCATATGCAAAAGAGGAAAGAATGCCATGATCAACGAATGAAGTCTTTTGAACAGGCATTCCTTCACCATCCCATGGGCAGTTTCCAATCCCCCGGCTGTCAAACGGATCATCAATCAGGGAGACATGCTCATCCATCACTTTTTGTCCATTCTTACCAGCAAAAAACGATCTTCCGGTGTGCACATTTCTCCCGGATAATGCAGGAATTACTGTTGCTTCAAGAAGATGTGAGAGTGCTGTCGGAGAGAGGACAACATCATATGATCCTGTCGATATCTCCTCACCCTCCTGACCACTTGCTGCAAAAAATGCTGCCTTCTCTCCAACATGTTCCGGATTGATTGCATCAAGACGCCAGGAAGTATCATATTCAAATCCGGTAGACTGGCCTGCTATCATTTCAAGAGAGACCGTAACATTCGTTTCAGGTGCTTCATAAAAAAGCCCGGTGCTATTTGCGATCGTATGTGTTGCGCAGCTAATTGAGACACTCCCGCCGGTAACTACTGCATCAGGATGTGAATCAGCACCAGATAGCATACGGGAAATAAGGTTGGTTAAGATCTCCGGGCGTGCCTGTACAGCCGAATCATATGCGAGCGGGTTATGATCGATCGCAGCTGGTTTGGGAAGTCCTTTCCAGTCTACCCGGTCAGAAAAACGTGCACTTGCGACTGCGGCATCAAGGCATTGTTCCCAGGTATCCATGGTGTTGGTTGAAGAGATACCAATCTGACCATCAGTTATTACTCTGATTACAAGGCCTGATCCTTCAGATAGGCTCCCAATCTCTATCTGCCTTTGTTTTAAATCAGCAGAGAGTGAACTGCCGGTGCTGATACATACTTCAGCCTCATCAACTCTTCCCTGTGCAGCCTTTAGAATCTGCTCAACAGACATCACTACCTCCGACTACTGCATTTTCTAAAAGCAGATGGGGCGCTCCATCTGTTACTGGAACAGTCTGTCCGCCTTTTCCACAATATCCCGGATGAAGTGCCCGATCATTTCCTACCATAGATACTGCATGCAGCGTTTGAAGAATTTCTCCGGAGAGTGATACATCACGAACCATTGTGGTGCATTCTCCTCCTTCAATCAGGTATCCGTATTCTGCATTGAACTGAAACATTCCCCGTCCTGGATCTACCTGACCACCGCGTGATCCTTTCAGAAGAATCCCATCCTTACAGGTTTGCAGAATCTCCTCAAAAGAAGCATCACCATTCTCGATAAAGGTGTTACTCATCCTCACAATCGGCATCTCTCCAGCCATACCACGACAATGACCTGCTATTCCATCTCCGATTTTTGCAAGAGTCTCTTTTGAATGGAGATATGACTGCATTTTTCCTGCCCTGATAATTTCAGTCCGGCTCGTTGCAGAACCTTCGTCATCAACCGGGCAGAATCCGAATTCGACAAGAGACGGATCATCTACGATAGTAATCTGGGACGAACCAATCATTTCTCCAATCTTGCCCTTGAGAACAGAGTTTCCCTCTTTCACAAGATCACCCTCGGCAGCATGGCCCACTGCTTCATGAGCAAATACACCACCAAGTTCAGGATCCAGGATGGCATGCATCATTCCCCCTTTTGCGGGTCTGGCGTCAAGCAGTTGTAAAGCCCGGTCTGCAGATTCCCGGGCAAGATCATGCCGATGTCTGATATTTAAACCACTGATGGTATGATCCCGTTCATACCCCATCTGCACTACGCCTCCCCGGCTCGCAACTGCGAGAACAGAAAATCCACACCTGCAGAGTTCATACTGATATTCGACTCCGGATGAATCTATGAAAAAGACATTTTCAGCCTTTTCAATATAAGTTACCCGTCTGCTTACAATGTTGTCTGCTGCTGCAGATTTCTCAAGGTCAAGAAGGATTTTTACCTTCTCTTCAATATCTACCTGACGGGGATCCTCTCCAATGCGTGGGATCTGATGAATTCGTGATGGAACGGGAGATATTTCTACTCGTTCGTTGGTTATTGCTGATGCACTCAGAGCCTGTGATATGAGATCTTTGTGAAGATTTTCAGATCCTGAACGGTGGCCGGGAACGGACAGGATTCCCCATCCGAGGTCTCCCAGCACCCTGACGGTAGCCTTATCATAAAAAGAGGTACCTGCCTGCTCCACCTTTCCATTATCGATATCAACCTGGGTGATTTCCCCACTTACACGTCTGATATCGTAATATCGCGGATCAACCGGCATTAAACAACCGTCCGGGGAGTTGGTAAATCAGTCCCAAGAATGGACCTTGTGGTTGAATTTGTGATAGATTTGATACGATCAAGGAAATGGGCCCTATCTACTGGTTCAAGAGCTATATTGAGAACTTCTTCGATGGTTGATACCGGAATAATCTCAACAAGATTCTTATATTCCTCTTCAATGAGAACATCTTCAAGATTTGCTCTTGGGATTATAACTTTCTTAATCCCTGCTTTAGCAGCGGCCTCTATTTTATAGGTAACTCCGCCGATTGGAAGAACATCACCTCTGACTGAGAGTGAACCAGTCATTGCCACATCCTGTCTGACTGGTATCTGCTCTAGAGCACTGATTGCTGCAGTTGCAACCGTTACTGATGCAGAGTCACCTTCAACACCCTGATAGGTACCAATAAACTGAATATGAATATCGATGTGTCTGATATCTTTACCCGTAAAACGCTTAAGAATAGCACCAACATTTTTGATAGATTCCTGTGCTATTTCTTTGAGCAGGCCGGTAGCGATGATCTCTCCACCATCTCCCTGAGCAGGAGTAATGGCTGCCATGATGGGAAGAACTGAACCGGCATCACTCCCCATAACTGCAAGACCATTTACTCTGCCGATCTGTGTCCCGTCAACGACTGCAAGTTCATACTCACGTGTTCGTTTAATAATCTGCGCAGATATCTGATCTTCAATAGAGCGTGCAGTCTTTTTTGCTTCGATGACATGCAGCCGTGTGGTCAGTTCAGCTTTCTCCTGTCTTGCAAGGTCCCCAGCTACTCTGATAAGACCGCCCATGTCTCGAAGTCTAAGTGTGAGGTGCCCTTTCCGGTTAGACCGCCGGCGAGCTTCATGAAGGACTTCATCGATCGCACTTCTATCAAAATGTGGGATCATACCGTCGTTCTTAATCTCCTGAGCAATGAACCGGATAAATTTCTCCTCATTTTCAAGGTTGTCAGGCATGGTGTCTTCCATGTACACTTCATATCCGTTACCTCTGATTCGTGACCGCAAAGCCGGGTGCATTCCCTCAATTGCATCAAGGTTACCTGCTGCAACCATAACAAAGTCACAAGGCACTGCTTCTGTTCTGACCATTGCACCAGAAGACCGTTCACTTTGTCCGGTAATTGCAAATGCACCTTCCTGCATTGCAGTAAGAAGACTCTGCTGCGCTGACAGCCCTAACGTGTTGATCTCGTCAATGAAGAGAACACCTTTATGCGCCCGGTGAATTGCACCCGCTTCTACCCGATCATGAGATGGCGTCTCAAGGCCACCTGACTGGAACGGATCGTGTCTGACATCTCCAAGAAGCGCTCCGGCATGCGAACCGGTTGCATCAACAAATGGAGCAGTTGTTGTTTTATCATGCGAAACGAGAAGCTTTGGAACCATCTGCTCTTCCCGTGGGGTTGCATATCGAAGAGCCATAAAAACAAACGCTGCGGCGATAATTCCCATCAGCCACTGATAGGTGATAAATGAATATCCAATAATACCTATCATCAGGATCATAATCAACGTATTGCGCAGCTGGGCCTTCTTTCTGGCCTCGGCTTTATGTGCTGTTACAATCTCTTTTCCTCTGCCTGCCTTAACGGTCCTGATAATCGGTTCATTTGAGTCTTCAGAGTTTGGATATACCAAAATATCCTGCATTTCCTCTTTAGGCAAAAGCTCAGCCATAGCTTTAGCAAGCATCGATTTCCCGGTTCCGGGTGTACCGATCATCATCACATGACGACGCTGTATTGCTGCCTTTCTGATAACTTCTACGGCATGTTCTTGTCCGATGACCTGATCAATCAGCGTCTCGGGGACCTGAATTACTCGTGAACTACCATCATCGGCCTCTGGTTCCTGTGATTCAGGTTCCTTCTCTTGTCCTTCTACTTCTGCCTGCGCAGCTGCCAGGGGCTGGTCATGAGCAGACTCCGGGTTCTGCTGAGCGGCCCCCTCAGTCAGGGCTTTCTCGTGATCTCCCTGATCCTCCGGAATATTCAATTTCGACGGCGCATTTCCCTCAGTATCCATTATCGCGTGTACACCTGCATGGGGGTTAATCAGTATTCATTCAGGGACAATTGTTTAAGTACTTTCAGCAAATGTATACGCCAGCATGAAGATCATCAGCACCCGGCGATCACAGGTACTTGCCGGAAGGATCGCAGGAGCATTACAGTGCGCAATATCAGATGTACGGTGGACCAGGTTTCCTGACGGTGAAATCTATCTGCAGGCACATGAAATCTCTGACCACATGGTCATTGTTGGGAGTCTGGTTGAGAGCGATGATTTCATAGAATTACTCCTGCTCATTGATGCATGTAGTGAATCAGAAATTACTTTAGTACTTCCCTATATGGGGTATGCCAGGCAGGATAAACAGTTCAACCCGGGAGAACCACTTTCAGCACGGGCAATTGCACGAGCGTTAGGATCAGGAGTTCGGAAGGTAACTACCATAAATCTTCATGAACAAACTGTTCTTCCCTATTTTGGAGTTCCTGCAACTGACATCAGTCTTGCCAAAGCAATGGCAGAAAAAATACAGTCGTTACCCAGTTCATCCCCACTAATCCTTGGTCCAGATGCAGGAGCTGCAAAATTGGCTCAGGATATTGGACATGCAGGCGGATGGGAATCAGATCATTTACATAAAATCCGATTATCTGGTGAAGAAGTCAGAATAGAGCCGAAAAGTATTCCCGTTGCCGGAAGGGAAGTGGTTATTGTTGATGACATTATCTCTACCGGCGGCACTCTGGCTACCGCAACAGCGATGCTCTATCAGCAGGGGGCGTCTGCAATATACTCTGTTTGTGTGCATGGCGTTCTTGCTACTGGTGCATATACGCACCTTATAAGTGCCGGGATCAAGGGTGTATTTAGCAGTGATACCATTGAAAGTGCCTGCAGTACATATTCTGCAGCCGGGATTATCGCTGATGTCCTCCGATAATCCTGTACCTGATTTGGATCAGGAAGAGACCTGCAAATCGACAGGTTCGACTGACGATGTCGTATCAAAACCTGATCAGCAGATATTTGTCCTTGACACCTCAGCTTTTTTTCTTTCTGTTCCTTTAGTCGGGCACCTGTATACCGTCCCGCGTGTAGAGCGTGAGATAAAAGACCTGCGAGGAAAAGCGCGGTTTGCCATGCTGGTAGATGAAGGAATGGATGTCCGTGCGCCAGGGAAACAATATTGCAAAGAAACGGCTCAGGCAGCAGTTAAAACCGGCGATGCTACAGTTCTTTCTGACACTGATGCAGATTTGTTAGCTCTTGCAAAAGAAATTGGTGGGACATTGGTTACTGATGATTTCGCGATTCAAAACACTGCACATATACTGAAAATTCCGGTCCAATCCATCATTCAGCGCAGTACAACCCTGCGAATCAGACAAATCCGGTGCACAGGGTGTGGAAAATATTATGATGAACTGCCTGATAAAACAGGTGACTGCCCGATCTGTGGGTCGGCACTGAAACGAAAACATAAATAGATCCCCGAAGATCTTTTACCAGATGTCTACGATCGAAGATCTCATAAAAAAGGCACGGCATCTCAGAAGCGAAGGCCACAGCCCGGGCCAGATCGCGGACGAACTCTCCCTTTCCATGGAGACCGTCACCTGGTTGCTTACTCAGGAAAAAGGTGCCTCAACACCCAAGGACGTGCATATCGACTGGACGTGTGTAAGCGGTGAAGCGGTGCTCCTTGAGGAGAGTGCTATGATGCTCCTCTCCCGATATCATCTTAACCACCAAGGCAACCCTGCACCATCTGCAATTGTCGGGATTTCCATATCAGGTATTCCTCTGGCCACTCTGATTTCTGTATCAGAAGGGAGCAGGCTCGCAATTTATCATCCGTCAAAGCACAGCACTGCAGATACACCGATGGGGTCAATGAGTGGTAATTTTGGTATCCAACAGGGCGACCAATGCCTTATTGTTGATGATGTAATCACATCCGGCGATACACTGCACGAAGTTGTCGGATACCTGAAGAAACACGGTGCTACTCCGGTTGCATGCTGTGTGCTCTTTGATAAGCGCGGAATAAAAGAGATTGAAGGAGTACCGGTTTATAGTCTCTTTAGAATATCCCGAATTGATTAATATCATCTTTTTTGTCTGCTCAATGCATAACTGATATATAGAACCTTAAATCCACCTTTATGCATACAGAGGATACTCTTATGCTTGCCCAACAGCCAGTAATCATCCTACGAGAAAATGTAGAGCGTACGCACGGATATGATGCGCAGCGCTCTAATATTGCCGCAGCAAAGGCACTTGCCGAAGCAGTCAGAACAACCCTTGGTCCACGGGGTATGGACAAAATGCTCGTTGATGGAACTGGAGATATTACCATCACAAACGATGGTATAACCATTCTTGACGAGATTTCTGTTCAACACCCGGGCGCAAAGATGGTAATTGAGGTATCCCGAACCCAGGACGAGGAAGTGGGAGATGGGACAACCACAGCAGTAGTTTTAGTCGGCTCCATGATGGAACAGGCAGAGATGCTGCTGAACAAAAAGATCCATCCTACCGTTATCTGTCGCGGATATCGAATGGGGATGATAAAGGCCCTTGAAATCCTTGATAAAATGGCAACAACGGTTGATCCATACAATAAGGATATTTTAAAAAGTATTGTTGAGACAGCAATTACCGGGAAATCCATCGAAGATGTGAAAGAGAAGATCAGTTCAATCGCAGTTGAAGCAGTTGTTGCCGTTGCCCAGAAAAACGGAAAGAAAGTAACTGTTGATGAAGACGATGTTCAGATCAAATCACACACCGGATCCTCTATGGATGACGCAGAGCTCATCAACGGGATTGTTCTCGAGAAGACCAGAGTAAACGAGGCAATGCCCAGAGTAATTAAGGGTGCAAAGGTTGCACTCGTAATGAGTCCGCTTGAGATCCGAAAGACTGAGGTCAAGGCAAAAATTAAGATCAACAGCACCGAGCAGATGGAGGCATTTGGAGAACAGGAGCGCGAAGCCCTGAAAGCAATGTCTGATGCAATCATCTCAACCGGCGCTAATGTTCTTCTCTGTCAGAAAGGTATTGCTGACTCAGCACAGTTTTATCTAGCAAAGGCAGGTATACTGGCAATTGAAGATGTTCCTGAGAAAGATATAAAATTTGCAGCCAGAGCACTGAATGCAACTGTTGCAAACAAGGCTGAAGATCTGACCAAGGCAATGCTTGGAACAGCAGAGGGTGCAGAGGAGATACAGGACACTGAGATGACGAAGATTTATGGTGCAAAAAACCCAAAAACGGTAACCATTCTTCTCAGAGGTATCACCAGATATCTTATCGATGAACTTGAGCGTGCAATGGTAGATGCAACCCGTGTTGTCATGGATACCATGGAAGACGGGAAATACGTACCCGGTGGCGCTGCAATTGAATCTGAACTCATCGTGAGAATCCGGGACTATGCAGGAACCGTCGGTGGTCGTGAACAGATGGCAATTGAAGCATATGCAGATTCGTTTGCCGCAATCCCAATCACCCTGGCAGAAAACTCAGGAATGAACCCAATTGATAAACTGGTTGAATTAAAATCAGAACATGCAAAAGGGAATAAAAACACCGGCCTTAATGTCTACACCGGTAAAACCGTTGATATGCTCAGTGAAGGAGTTATTGAACCACTTCGCTGCAAGCGTCAGGCAATTCAGTCATCTGCAGAAGCAGTAGAGATGCTGCTCCGTGTTGATGACATGATGGTATCCAGAAGCGGCAGTCAGTAAGTAGGAGACAACCTCCTTTTTTCCAGGGATATCGATATTCAGATATGTTTATGTTTTTATCAGAGTAAATAGTTAAGAAATTTGTGCCGAGGTAGTCTAGTCCGGGAAGGCGGTGGTCTCGAAAACCACTGGTGCTTGCACCTCGGGAGTTCAAATCTCCCCTTCGGCGTCTTTTAATACTTATCTAAACGATTCATTGTCGGCCTTTACATCTTCAAGACCCTGAAGAATCCTCTTCATCAACTGTTCATCAGGTTCATTGACTGCTCAATAAGTTCAACAATAATCTCCGCTTCAGTCGGGTCAATCGACTCAACCAGGTATTTGTGAAGAACCTCACAATCAGATGCGGTATCAATACGTACCTTCAGAATCTGAAAAAGCCGGTAATCAGATTCACTCAAGGACAGGCGATACCCATACTGATGTATTGTTATCAAACAGGTATATGGATATTATATGAGGTAACTCATAAGTCTCATAACTCTTAACCTTTCACCCGATATAGAAGTGAAGGCCATGCCCAATAGAAAAATCCTGACTACCTGCCAAACTCGCAAGGCAAAGGCAGGAAGTTTTTTGTTGTCAGAGATCGTTTATACCGATTGCTTGTGGTGCTACATACACCCAGCATATAATGGAACCAATACATCATTAGACCGATTTAACAAATGGCTATTGAGGCATAATTAGAAATAGTGTCGTTTTTTAATTTTTTATAAATAATATATGTCATAACTTAGATAAAAACCTCGTTGTTCGTATTCAGGACCCTTAATTTCCATATATTTTTCCATATCAACCGGGTTAATCATTCATACTAGGAAGACATAGGTATAATCATGAATGGGGCTGAGATAGTACAAGCATTGTATATGCCTCATTTCATATTGCAACTGATACAGCACTGAATGGTATTAACGCTACTGTTAACGGTATTGTGCCAGACAGAATACCTATACTCATTTCCGATTCGCTGTTTTCCAGTTTGCGTCTTCAGAACTGAGAAATTTTATAAAACCCTCTGTGTTTACGTTATTCTACACTATTCCCGGAGGGAGTTGTAAATACCCCTCAGTATCTATTACAGGTGATTAAGTGAAAAAATGTAATGATAAATGTGAAAACTTTCATTTTTGCCGGAATGACCGAAAAACCGTCTGTATGATCTCCTGGAAACCGGTAAAGAAGGGAGATCGCTGCACTGAAGAAGCTTCAGGTGCAGAAGAATAGCTGGTACGAATAACCATAATAACGAGGAAGAATAATTATACTCTGGCATACCTGCTAGTTGATTTCACTATTCTACATCCTCATATCTGTTTTAAAATATCTATTTCAGCATAAATTCAAGAAGTAGAAGCACGAATCCCATAAAATCAGAACACTATTTTCTAATAAATATAGATTAATGTGAAGATTAGTATCCAATCATAAATAAAACTCTTATTTGAGAACTAAATTCCAGTATGTTCACAGGCCGATTAAGTTTTATCTGCACACTACCTATATTCAACCATACCGATTTGTTCGGGGGGAGCATACGATGGGAATTCACATACGTACAATAATTGTTTTTTTAATAATCCTTGGTTTTTCTGCTGTATTGACTACTGCAGAGATTCCACCATTGATATTTCAGAATGGCCATCAGTCAGTAGTCGCAGATTTTTCAGCGACTACCACATCAGGAGATGCGCCGTTAGCCATTTCATTTGCCGATACGAGTTCCGGTTTTCCAGATGAATGGCAATGGGATTTTGGAGACGGAACCACAAGTTCTGAGCAAAATTCTCTTCATATCTATCGGGAACCAGGATTGTATACTGTTTCACTAAGCATTGCCGGTAAATCAGGCTCTGATAAAAAAACGCGGTTAGGATATATCAGGGTAACTTCTAAACCAGTCCAGACCATTTCGGAAAAAAAGATACAACCATTAATTCCAGATTTACCCCAAACAGGTATAACCACTTTTGTTAGTACTGTTCCAACCTCTGAACCTGAAATTATTCCATCAACCGAAATATCCCCTTCACCGACGATCACTCCTGAAATTATTTACTCACCAGAAAACAATGCCAACCCCGAATCAGAATCACCAATAACGTCGAAAATTCAGGAATTTACTCATTTGCCTCAATCAGAACTACTTGAATTGTTTAATCCACCGCAGATAAAGGCAGACTTTACTCCATCCATTACATCCGGAAGAGCACCATTACAGGTGTTTTTCACTGATTCATCCACCGGAATCATTTCCGGGTGGAACTGGGACTTTGGGGATGGGGAAACTTCTAATCTCGCATCACCAGAGCACCTTTACCAGGCACCAGGAATATATTCGGTAAATCTGACAATTCACTCAGATTCCAGCTCTGACATAATAACAAAAGAAAACCTCATTGAAATTTTTGCTGAAACAACAGCCGCATTTGATGCACGACCTAAAAGTGGGTCAGCCCCACTAACCGTAGCATTTATCGACGATTCTAACGGTCCGATATCCTCACGAACCTGGTCTTTTGGTGATGGAACAACTTCAGATGAAATTAATCCGACACATGTTTATTCGCATCCAGGGGTATATGATGTATCACTTACCGTTTTAGGGCCTTATGGAACTGATGAAGCAGTAAACCCGGCTTTTATCACGGTAACAGATAAAGCACAACCCATAATTGCAAAAATTAATGCTGATAAAACATCAGGGACTGCTCCACTTACGGTCCGATTTTCTGATGTTTCATCAGGTGATGTTACCACACGGACATGGAACTTTGGAGAAGGAAATACAGCATCAGACCAGAGTATTGTGCATACATTCACCAAAGCCGGATTATACTCCGTTAGCCTGATAATTAAAGGACCATCCGGAGAAAGCACATCAGACATCATGATATCGGTTGATGAGGCACAAGCCCCACCAAAGGCTTTATTCTCATGTGATGTCCTCAACGGACATGCTCCTCTTATGGTAACATTTTCGGATACCTCACGGGGAGAGGTATCATCCAGATACTGGGAGTTTGGAGACGGAGAAACATCAGAAGAGATCAATCCGACCCACATCTTCAACAACCCAGGAACATTTAATGTTGCATTAACAGTACTTGGACCGACCGGAGAGAGCAGATACGAATCAGCAATTACTGCATTGCAGCCCTTAATCCCGGGAGTCTCATTTACATCCGATATCGGGGAAGGTCCGACTCCATTACTTGTTTCATTCACAGATACCTCAACCGGGAATATTACCGGGAGAATATGGGACTTTGGCGATGGAGAGATATCCACAGAGATTAATCCGGTTCATATGTATGATGTTCCTGGCACTTATACGGTTGTGCTTACCGGAAAAGGACCAGGAGGATCGGACCGGGCAGAAACACTAATTACAGTAACCCAACCGGTTCAACCGATTTTGGCATCATTTACTTCAGATCTGAATGAAGGACCTGCACCACTCACCGTATCATTCACTGATACCTCAACCGGAGAGATACAGGCCTGGAACTGGGATTTCGGAGATGGGCTAACATCATCCGAACAAAACCCAATTCATACATACCAGAATCCAGGGACATATACCGCAGTCCTCACCGCTACCGGACCAGTTGGTGAAGCTAGAGATGAGAAACAGATTACAGTAACCCAACCGAGTCAACCGATTTTGGTATCATTTACTTCAGATCTGAATGAAGGACCTGCACCACTCACTGTATCATTCACCGATACATCAACCGGAGAGATCAAGACATGGAACTGGGATTTCGGGAATGGAGAAACATCATCCGAACAAAACCCGGTTCATACGTATCAAAATCCGGGGACATACACCATAGTCCTCACCGCTGCCGGACCAGCAGGAGAAGCTAGAGATGAGAAACAGGTTACTGTTACTCAAACGATTGAACCGGTTTTTTCCTCATTCATTTCTAATCTGAATGAAGGACCTGCACCACTCACTGTATCATTCACCGATACATCAACCGGAGAGATCAAGACATGGAATTGGGATTTCGGAGACGGATTAACATCATCCGAACAAAACCCAATTCATATATACCAGAATCCAGGGACATATACCACAGTCCTCACCACTTACGGGCCAGCAGGAGAATCAAGTGATGAAAAACAGGTTACGGTAACCCAACCGAGTCAACCGGTTTTTGCATCATTTATTTCTAATCTGAAAGAAGGACCTGCACCACTCACTGTATCATTCACCGATACCTCAACCGGAGAGATACAGGCCTGGAACTGGGATTTCGGAGATGGGCTAACATCATCCGAACAAAACCCAATTCATACATACCAGAATCCAGGGACATATACCGCAGTCCTCACCGCTACCGGACCAGTTGGTGAAGCTAGAGATGAGAAACAGATTACAGTAACCCAACCGAGTCAACCGATTTTGGTATCATTTACTTCAGATCTGAATGAAGGACCTGCTCCACTCACCTTATCATTCACCGATATATCAACCGGAGAGATACAGGCCTGGAACTGGGATTTCGGAGACGGATTAACATCATCCGAACAAAACCCAATTCATACATACCAGAATCCAGGGACATATACCGCAGTCCTCACCGCTACCGGACCAGTTGGTGAAGCTAGAGATGAGAAACAGATTACAGTAACCCAACCGAGTCAACCGATTTTGGCATCATTTACTTCAGATCTGAATGAAGGACCTGCTCCACTCACCGTATCATTCACCGATACGTCTACCGGAGAGATTCAAAAATGGGAGTGGGAATTTGGTGATGGAGAAACATCTTCCGAGCAAAACCCGGTTCATACATATCAGAATCCAGAGACATATACACCGATCCTCACCGCCACCGGATCCTCCGGGCAGGATGGATTCGATACAACCATCGAAGTCACCGCACCAGAGATACCGGCAACGATGTATCCCCCATCAGCCTCCTTCAGGGTCTATCCGGATGAGGGGCCTGAGCCATTGGTAGTTTCCTTTACTGATACTTCATCTGATGAAATTGAAGGTTGGTTCTGGGACTTTGGAGATGGAGAAACATCTTCCGAACAAAACCCGACTCATACCTACCTGAAAGCAGGTAGTTACACTCCTGTTTTAATTGTAACAGGACCGGGTGGACAAGACCGGACAGAGCAACAAATTGAAGTTATTGGGCTGCCTGAAGCAGGCATTCCTCTTGAACCTTCTTTTACTGTAAATCCAGATGAAGGAGAAACTCCCCTTATTGTATCATTCACTGACACATCTTCAGGAGAGATTATCGAGCGAACCTGGAACTTTGGAGATGGAGAAGTATCTAACCAGCAAAATCCGATACACACCTATCAGTCATCAGGGGTTTACACAGTAACATTGCAGGTTCGATCATATTCAGATGAGGCAACTGCTGAAAGTTCAATAAACGTGACAGAGTCTGTGAAGCAGGTCGTCACAACTGCGCCTCTACAACTAAAAGCAGACTTTACCACGTATTACACCGAAGGTCCGGCACCCTTTACATTGCCATTTATAGATCTGTCAAAAGGTGAAATTACTGAATGGGTCTGGGACTTTGGAGATGGGACAGTATCATATGATCAAAATCCCAGACATACCTATACGATTCCCGGAACCTATGCAGTCTTTCTGACAGTGAAGGGTCCATCAGGTGAAAAAATCAGAAGTGATGCAACGATTATCCTTGTCTCACAATCTGTGGGACAACCCTGGGCAGAATTTTCAATAGATACAAATGAAGGAATAGTGCCTCTTATCGTATCTTTTACTGATTCTTCAACTGGAGAAATATCAGAATATAACTGGGACTTTGGAGATGGAACCAGCGGAGCTGGAAAAGAGGTTACTCACACCTATATCAAGCCCGGTACCTTTACCGCTGCCCTGACTGTAAAAGGACCAGGTGGAGAGAGCAGAAGCGATAAAACAATAGTCACTACATTATCGGCAGATGCACCACAGGCAGCCTTCACCACCTCATCAACCAGTGGAAAAGCACCTTTTTCAGTAATATTTACCGACGCATCTATCGGTGAAATTACCGGGTGGTCATGGAATTTAGGTGATGGGACAACTGGCGAGGGATTGGTACAGAATCATACCTATACCGCTCCAGGATCATATATTGCCATCCTCTCAGTAACCGGTCCGGGCGGTCAGGGATTTGCACAACGTGAGATTATTGTTGAGGAGAGTAAGCCAAAGCCAGTTGTGAATTTCTCAGCTGACAGAACAGAGGGATCTATCCCCTTCCGAGTCCATCTCACTCCGACCACAATAGGTCAGGTAGATGGATACCTCTGGGATTTAGGTGATGGAACAGTTTCATATGATAAGGAACTTTACCATACATACCAGGAATCGGGTAATTATTCGGTTCGCCTCACCATATCCGGGCCGGGCGGTGTAAGTACAGTAGAGAAAACCGGGTTTATTACGGCTACTGATAACCCGGTAGTTCCCAGAGCAAAGATTGAGGCAGATGCCAAAGAAGGGCCTGTTCCTCTCACGGTGACCTTTAGCGGGACTGCAGACGAACCAGTTGACCGGTATGAATGGACCTTTGGTGACGGAACTGAATCATCGAAACAAAATCCGATTCATACATACGAAAAGGCTGGTCTGTATAATCTTTCACTTACCGTATCAGGCCCTGGAGGTTCTGACACAGCAATTATGCCCGGATTTATTACCGCAATAAAACCAAAAATTTTGATTCATGCTTCATTATATGCAGATATACAGAAAGGAATGGTTCCATTGACGGTAACCTTTACCCCCACAATAACCGGTGAGGTTACGCAATATCTCTGGGACTTTGGAGATAATTCCACTTCATCAGAACTTACTCCAGTTCATACCTATCAACAAGCTGGTTTCTATCCGGTAAGCCTGCATATAGCCGGGCCGGAAGGAAACTACACCGCTTTCCTGAATGAAATGATAGAGGTATCAAATAAGACAACTCCCCCTGGTGCTACAATAATTGCTGAGATAACCAATGGGACAGCTCCACTGCATACTGCATTCCGTGTAGAAACAAATGGAACTATCGACGGCTACATCTGGGATTTTGGAGATAATACAACCTCTTATGATCATAACCCGGTTCATGTATATGCAAAAGGAGGAACATACCAGGTTAAACTCGTGGTTTCAGGACCTGAAGGTGTTTCTGTAAGTGAGCTGGCAGAAAAAATTATTGTTCAGGAAGGAATCGGATTACCCATCGCTGGATTCAGTGGGGAACCCCTCTCCGGATATGCACCACTATCAGTAACATTTTCAGATCTGTCAAATGGAACCGTAGATGAATTGTGGTATGATTTTGGTGATGGAATAACCTCAAAAGAACAAAATCCGGACCACACCTATGAATCTGCCGGAAATTACACCGTTTCAGAGCGAGTATCTAATGAAGCAGGATCATCTGAAGAGATAAAAACAGATTATATTACAGTACTTGAAAGACCTCCGGCGCCCATCTCCAGATTTAATGCGGATAAAAGAACTGGAAAATCACCTTTACTAGTCCATTTTGAAGAGATGGCTTCAGGAGAGGTAACAGGATGGGAATGGGACTTAGGTGATGGCAATACCTCATTTGAGCAAAATCCAGAATATCTGTATACGAAACCGGGGGTATATTCAGTTAGTCTGACTGTAACCGGCCCTGGTGGATTTGATATGGCTATTCGCAGAGGATATATTGTTGTATCTGGTCCTGCTTCACCTCCATCTGCAGCAATTTATGCACAACCACAGGCTGGTGCAGCTCCATTGACAGTAAAATTCCTTGATATCTCAACCGGTCAGATTACCGGATGGAAATGGGATTTAGGGGATGGAACAACTTCAACTCACAAAAATCCAACCCACATATATCAAAAACCCGGAATATATACGGTACGTCTGGAGGTTGAAGGATCTTCGGGAGTGAGTGTTAATGAATCGGTAATTGAAGTGATGCCTCCTGAAAAATTATTCAGCAGTCAGGAAAACATTCAATTTTTTTCCTCTAATATAACCAATGAAACCGGTTCACCCATACAGAAAGAAGAATCATCTGAACCGGTATCAATTACTAATGCTGCACAGACACAGCGCCCGTTAGCTGACTTTATCATTGAAACAAGAAATGGAACTACACCACTTAATGTTTCATTTAAGGATACATCCAGCGGAAAAATTACAAAATGGTTATGGTCATTTGGTGACGGAGGAGTATCTGAGGAGAATAATCCCACCTACACATATCAGATGCCAGGGATTTATCCGGTTAGTCTGACCGTTTACGGACCTGAAGGGACATCATCCAAGCGAGTTAGAGAAGGAGTAGAGGTTTTTTAAACACTCTTATTTATTGCCAGCTTACTTTCTGATTATATCCACTTGTTTTTCCGGAAATAAATTAACATTACTGCCCCTATCCCTGCCATTAGAATGAGAACTCCGGGATATCCATAGGGACTGGAGAGTTCAGGCATATAATAAAAATTCATGCCATATATCCCGGCAATGAAGGTAAGTGGTATAAAAATCGTGGCAATAATTGTTAAAATCTTCATTATCTGGTTTGTATTATTTGAGATATTTGAGAGATAAATTTCCATAAGCCCTTCTGCCATCTCCCGGAATACATCAACATCTTCAGCAATTTTAATGGTATGATCATATACATCCCGAAGATAGATATGGGTCTGGTTATGAATATAGGGCGAATCAGTCCGTTCAAGCTGGATTATCAATTCACGAAGAGACCAGATTCTCCGTCTGAACCAGACCAGATCATGTCTGAATAATTGTACTGAACTGATTGTATCTGTTTTTGGATGGTTGAGAATTTCTTCTTCCAACTCTTCAATACGCTCCTCAAGTGTTTCAAGAACGGTAAAATAACCATCTACTATGGTGTCCACAATGCTATATGTCAGGTAATCAACACCATTTTCCCGAAACCTTCCTCTGGCGTGATATATCCGCTCTTTGAGTTGTCTGAATGATTCTTCAGTCTCAACACAGGTAATTACAATATCATCAGTCAAGATGATACCCACCTGTTCTTCAGAGATTATATTATCAGTATTGCCAAAGCGGTTTAATATAATAAAGAGATAATCATCAAATTCCTCTACTTTCGATCTTCCTTTGGTATTTAAAATATCTTCAATTACCAGAGGGTGGATCTGAAATGAAGAAAGGGTTGCATAAATTAAATCAGTATTTTTTAAACCCTGTACTTTTATCCACGTATGTAATCCCGGTTGTATATGAGATAACACCTCTTCTGGCTGTGAACACTCATATTCCAGTACTTCTTTTTCTGAATACGTCAGAATAGATATCGTGGTCTCCTGGGGCGGAGTATCACCAATATAAACTGGGATTCCCGGTGGCAGACCACTTTTTCCAGAGATGTGTTTTTCAAAATGCATGTGCTAACTCATTCATTATTGGTGTATATATTAAAAAAAGAGCACATCAGATTTTAATTATCAGATACTCATCTTATGGAATAGACATGTCCGGGATATAAAGGTTACAAAAACCTGGGAGAGATTCAGTGACGATAGAAAAAAAGCAGAGAAGAGTATTCTAATCCAGTCACAAACTAATTAAATCGTGAATGAGAAACTAGGAGATGTGAAACCAATGAGAACACTGATTGAAGTTATCAAACAGGTACCTTTGGATATACAATATAATGTAAAAAATTTTGTATATACAATTCTCAAAAAACGCAGGGATGAAATAGCTACTCCCCTGTCGTTAGAATAGACAAATAACCTGATTATTTATCAGGTGCTTTTTTAATCTCATTTCCTCTCCGATATGTGCATGTCATAAACCGTATATATCTGGATGATTATGACCGATGTGAGTATGTGCTTTGACGACATATACATATCGGGAAGGTTAGGATTGAGATCCAACTATTCCAAGAGAGGCGAGAGAATTGATTTCACTCCGGTTTTACCGGATATACGATACCGGGCAGGAAATAGATCTCGATAACCTTGAACGGGAACTTGCACGTAGTTATTTTACCGCACGTGCCAGTTTTCTACGGGTCAATCCTAAATCTATCATTATAGAAGATCCCCCGCTGATGCTAAAGATGCATCCGGTAAGTATTGAGCGGCAGGGATCTTCATATGAGTTTTCTGTCATTGCCCGTGTTTATGATATCGGTGCCATAAGTATTTGCTTTATGTACGAAAATCTAAATGCTCCTTCTTCTTTGCTTGTAGATAATGCACTATTATTCACCGGTCAGGATTGTCTTTCCGAGCTATATTCAATATATCTGAAAAATATTATTGAAATACTAAAACCATTTATTTCAGATATTTCTCTTGACCCTGACTTTTACGAAGATTATTCAATATATGTCACTGACCGGATAGATTCTACTATTGATACTGCAGTTCTTCTAAGTGGAGAAAGGATTGATTTCTCACCACAGATGCGTGAAGAGATAGTAAAAAATACCCTCAGTTATACCATGAATGACATCGCAGTTCTTTCATGGGACTCTGCGCTTCTTGCTAACCCGGATAATCCTACTGATCTTATAGATCTGATAGAATTTGCCAATGTTCAGGTATTTGAGCTGAGATATTATGACCGGCTCTTATCACGCAATATGGTTGCGATGTATGAAGATATTGAACAGGCAGATAAAAAATCCAGATTCGGAAGAATGAATACTTATCATGCAATCATGGCCCAGATGATGGAGACACATGCTGAAGTATCTGAAATCCTTGAAAAGGTAAATAATTTAATCAAAGTCACAGAGGATATTTATTATGCTCGTGTATATGCAACGGTTTTAAAAGTTATGCGCAGCGAGCAATGGAGTGACAGTGTTGAGAGAAAAATAGATATCATCCATCAGAATTACTCCATGCTTTCGGATGAAGTCAGAATACAGCATTCAAACTTTCTTGAATGGATAATTATCGTTCTTATTGCTATGGAATTTGTTCTTGCAATCTGGAAGGCAATATAAAAAATTTAAGCCGGAGTAATGAGATGGATCGGATAATTGATGCACAGAATCTTCGAAAGGAATACGGGTCATTAACTGCGGTAGACGGAGTTACCTTTTCTGTAAAAAAAGGTGAATTATTTGGTTTTCTCGGCCCAAACGGAGCAGGAAAGACAACAACGATGAAAATGTGCGAGTGTGTCTCGCCACGTACTGCTGGTTCTCTTTCTTTGTTCTCTCTTGATCCTGACACAGAAGGGAAAGTGATACGAAGTAAAATAGGAGTGGTTCCTCAGGAGACAAACCTGGATACAGAACTTACCGTAGAAGAAAATCTGCTTGTATACGCTACATTTTTTGATATTCATCCAGATGAGGCCATGAGCAGAACTGATGAACTGCTTGAATTTTTCCAACTTACTACAAAAAGGACAACACTCATTGAACAATTATCCGGGGGTATGAAACGCAGATTACTTCTTGCAAGAGCGATGATAAACCAACCGGATCTTCTTATCCTTGATGAGCCCACAATAGGTCTGGACCCGCAGGCACGTCACCATATCTGGGAACGACTACTCACAATCCGTAGTCAGGGGAGGACAATTGTTCTTACAACCCATTATCTTGATGAAGCAGCCCGGCTCTGTGACCGGCTGGTTATTATGGACCAGGGAAAAATTCTTGATGAGGGGTCACCCCAGGATCTGATAGATCGATATATTGGTATGGACATTGTCGAGGTTGATAATACACCTGCGGTAAAAAAATGTCTTGAGTCTCAACAGATTATATTCGAATCAGCAGGGGAGATGGTGCAGATCAGGACATCTTCTCCTCGGGTAATCGCTGACTCTTTGCTTACCGAATGCCCGGGAATCAGGGTTATCTCTCGCCCTGCAACGTTAGAAGATGTATTCCTCCTGCTGACTGGGAGAACACTTCGGGATTAATTATGAGTGCACATATACCTTCTTTTTCAATGATTTTAGGGATCTATCATGTCTGGTCGCGAAATATGAGAGTTTTTCGCAAAAATTATAAGGTAAACTCCCTCCCTCCATTTGTAGAACCATTGCTCTATCTGGGTGCTATCGGATTTGGAATAGGTTCATATGTCGGAGAGGTTGACGGAATGCCATTTGTGAGGTTCATTGCTCCGGCAATTCTTGCTGCATCGGTTATGAATGCATCATTCTTTGAGTGTGCCTATGGTACTTATGTGCGGATGTATTATCAGAAATCATTTGACGCAATAATGGCAACACCGGTGAGTCTGCGTGAAATTATTTTGGGTGAGATCTTA
>Ga0351901_1105_pt1 | contig 23824 bp, 22 predicted proteins | sample BONcelHT113001D4_FD_206875 | JGI IMG/M metagenome (GOLD analysis project Ga0351901, IMG submission 206875) | Enriched cells from coal bed in the Powder River Basin, Montana, United States - BONCAT cells T11 rep1 HSBNCT.T11.300.1.D4 ...
TACAAACCAGCGCCAGCGGCTCTTTCGGCGGATCAATGCCGAGCGTTTTTTTCAGGGCTTGCCGGTCAAACAGCGTAAACCAGAGACTGCCCAGCCCCTGAGCGTGCGCGGCCAGAAGCATGTTCTGGATTGCAGCGGCGCACCCGTGCTGATAGGTGTCTTCCGTTCCTTCCAGAAATTGATGCGCCCCCGTCTTCCGGGAATCTCCGATGACGGCAATCAGGACGGGCGCTTCCAGCAGGAAACCGGCCTGATATTTATCAATCCAGCCCCAGCCGCTCTTCTCAAAAAGTTTCTGCTTGCAGGCCACCGATTCCTCATGAATTTTCCTCTTGATGTCGGGGTTCGTGATGACGATGAACTCCCAGGGCTGGTTGTTGGCCGGCGAGGGGGCCCGGACAGCCGCTTCAAGAATCTTTTCAACCAGATCTTCGCCGATGGCATCCGGCAAATACGTCCGGCAACTGCGTCTCTCCCTGATTGCGGTAAAAACATCCATATGTTCCCTCCTTCGTCCTGCTTGCCCGGCAGTTGGTCATTTGCGGTTGTGGAACTATAGACAGAGCGGCCCCGTGAGTCAATGGAATAATGCGTTCCGTTTTCCCTTGACAGCGTGCCCCCTTGTTCCTATATTCAGCAGCACCAGACCGCTTTGATCTTTATTTGCGATTTGATGGTCCATGGCGCCGACTCAGGAGCGGCGCCATTCAACGATCACTAAAGAAAAACACACGGAGGGTCGTACATGAAACGAGTTATATTGTTTATTATCACAAACCTTGCCATTGTCCTGATCCTGGGCATTGTACTCAGCCTGCTGGGGGTCGATCGCATCCTCGATGAGCAGGGCGTTGGTCTTGATATGATGAACCTTCTCGTCTTTGCGGCCGTCTTCGGTTTCGGCGGCGCCCTGATCTCGCTGGCCATGTCCAAGTGGACGGCGAAGCGGCTGACCGGCGCTCAGGTCATCGAATCGGCGAAAAACGAGGCCGAAGCGTGGTTGCTCAATACGGTCAAACGGCAGGCGACGGCTGCCGGCATCGGTATGCCGGAAGTAGCCATCTATGATTCGCCGGATGCGAATGCCTTTGCCACGGGTATGCGCCGGAATCAGGCGCTGGTGGCCGTCAGCACGGGCCTCCTGCGGGTCATGCCCCGCACGGAGGTCGAGGCGGTTCTCGCCCATGAGATCAGCCACGTGGCCAATGGCGACATGGTGACGCTGGCGTTGATTCAGGGTGTCGTCAATACGTTCGTCATCTTTTTCTCCAGGGTCGTCGGACATTTTGTCGACAAGGTCGTTTTCAAAACGGAAAGGGGTCATGGTCCTGCCTTCTTCATCACGTCGATCATCGCCCAGGTGGTTTTCGGGATTCTGGCGAGCGTCATCGTCATGTGGTTCAGCCGGCAGAGGGAATTTAGTGCTGATGCGGGAAGCGCTGCCATCGAGGGCCGACAAAAGATGATCGCGGCCCTGCGCCGGCTCCAGAAGACCGCTGAACAGCCCCATCTTCCCGATCAGATGGCCGCGTTCGGCATTTCCGGGACGCGTCATTCCGGCATCCGGAAGTTCTTCATGACCCATCCTCCTCTGGAAGAGCGCATTGCCGCCCTCGAAGCGGCGGGTTGAAGCGAAACATAACCATGATGAAAGATACCGGCGAGTTAAATCAGGAAGCCCTTGTTGAATGCTTGAAAGAAAATCCGATCGTCACAGATATACACTATTATCAAGAAGTTGATTCGACGAACACCCTGGCCTGCCGCCTGGCGCTCGGCGGCGCCCGGGAGGGTGTGGTCGTCGTGGCGGACGCCCAGATCAAAGGCAGGGGGCGCTTGAACCGTGCCTGGCAATCCCCGCAAGGGATGAATCTTTACACATCGACGATCCTGCGCCCGAAGATCGAACCGGCCATGGCGCCCCAGATGACGCTGATGGCCGGGCTGGCCGTGGCGGACCTTTTTTCCCTCTTCTGCCCCGGGGGCGTGTCCATCAAATGGCCTAATGATGTGCTGCTGAAGGGGAAAAAGGCCTGCGGCATCCTGACGGAGATGAAAGCCGCGGCCGGCAGCCTTGATTTCATCATTCTGGGCATTGGGCTCAACATCAACATGAACCGGGAAGATTTTGATCCATCCCTGCGCGAGACGGCCACATCGCTGAAAATGGAAACCGGTAAAACCTGTGATCGTCTCGACGTCATTTCAAAGCAGTTTGACTTCATGGAAAAATGGTATAAGGTTTTCCTCAAAGAGGGTTTTTCCGGTCTGCGCGGGGACTGGATGCGCTATGCCGATATTCTGGGAAAACGGATCAGGGTGGCTTACAAAGACGAATTTCAAACCGGAACCGTAACCGGAATCGAAGAAGACGGCACCATCCGGATGCGGGATGAACAGGGCGCGAGCCACAGGGTGATCGCCGGGGACGTCCATCTTTTGGGGAGGTAAAAAAACATGCTCCTGGTCATCGATGTGGGCAATACCAATACGGTTCTTGGGCTCTATGACGGGGAACACCTGATCCACGACTGGCGGATCCGGACCGTGGTGGACCATACCATCGACGAATACGGCATGCTCATTTACAATCTCTATAAAACCAGCCGGATCTCTTCGCGCCGCATCATCAAGGACATCATTATCTCCTGCGTCGTTCCGCCCATGCTCAATATTCTGGAGCCGCTGTGCCAGAAATATTTCAACGTCAAGCCGCTGATCGTGGGGCCGGGCGTCAAGACCGGGATGCCTATTTTCTATGACAACCCGAAGGAAGTCGGGGCGGATCGCATCGTCAATGCCGTCGCCGGTTATGAAAAGTACCGTCAGGATCTGATCATCGTCGATTTCGGAACGGCTACGACCTTTGATTATGTCTCGAAAAAAGGCGAGTATATGGGGGGATGCATCTCTCCGGGCATCATGATTTCAAGTGAAGCCCTTTTTGAGCGGGCGGCCAAGCTGCCGCGCGTGGAGCTCAGCAAACCCCGATCCGTTGTGGGCAAGGATACGGTCAGCAGCATGCAGGCCGGAATCATGTACGGCTACGCGGGGCTCGTGGACGGCATTTGTGAGCGGATTAAGGCGGAGGTCAAATCGGATCCCCTCGTGATCGGGACGGGTGGCTTGGCCAGGATTGTCGCGCCGGAAACGAAGAGCATCAAGGTGGTCGACGACATGCTGACCCTCGAAGGGCTGCGGATCATCTACCTGCGCAACAAATGACGACTTCGTGAAAAGTCCGGATGCCGCGTTGCGCCTCATCCTCCGTCGTTGCGGCGTACGCTGAAAGTATGCCTCACTCCTCACGATTTGCGCGCCTTGCCTGCGGAGCTTTTCACGCAGCCGTCGGATGTGCTCCGTCTCCGGACTTTTATGATTCCATCAACAAATAGAGCGGCCTGAAGCACGAAGTTTATCATAAAAAGGGGGAATTTCCTGAAGAAATTCCCCCTTTTTATGTTCATGGTACGAAGTGACTTATGACCGCTTCGGCGGTTTTAACATAAAGAAAGCAATCACCATGCCGACAACAGCAAGGGCTGCCGTGGGATAGAAGGCCACTGCGTAGGAGCCGAAGGCGTCTTTGGCCTGCCCCGAAATGATGCCGCCCAGGATTGCGCCGATGCCGTAGGCGATGAAGATCAGGCCGTAGTTTTTCGCGTAGTTCTTGACGCCGAAGAACGTGTTCGCTGCCGTCGGGGCAATGGCCAGCCAGCCACCCAGGCAGAGCCAGAAGCCGATGAAGCAGATCACGTAGAGTATCACGCTGCCCTCACCGGCGACCAGCATCCCGAGCGAACAGACCAGGATGATGATGAACGAGAGAATCGCCGCGCCGCGGGGCGACAGCTTGTCTGTGAGGACGCCGAAAATGGGTCTGCCGACGCCGTTGAAAATGGCAAAAACACCAACGAGCGTTGCCGCCATGCCGGGATCGATCTTGATGATTTCCTGGGCCACGGGGCTCGAGATGCCGATCGCCATGAGTCCGGCGAGACAGCCGATGATATAGCACAGAAAGAGGCCGTAGAAGGCGGGCGTTTTCGTCATGCCTCCGATGTCAAGATCGGCCGCTCCGGATGCAGCTGTTGCAGGCGGCGTCCAGCCGGCCGGTTTCCAGCCCTCTTTGGGGAAGCGGTACGGGATGAAGAGCACGCAGACGATAATCAAAAAGGCCAGCCCCAGATACAGGAAGGTCTGCATGGGACCTACGCTTTTGATGAGCGCCACGGCCACATTGGCGGACACAAAGGGCGATCCGCCAAAACCGGCCAGTGTGAGTCCCAGGGCGAGGCCGCGTTTATCGGGGAACCATCTGCCCGAAACGGCAAGCGGAACGCCGTAAGCCAGACCGACGCCGCCGCCGCCGATGGCGCCGTAGCTGATCGCGAGCATCATAATGCTCGTGGACTGGCTGGCCAGCATCCAACCCGCGCCGAGGATCACACCTCCCAGAATACCCAATTTCTTTGGGCCCAATTTGCCCAGTAACTGGCCGCCCACAAACACAAAGAAGGCGAAGAAGGCCAGAAAGACCATGAAGGGCAGGCCCGCCTCGGTGGCACTGGCATTCATCAATGCCCGCACCGGTTTTGCAAACACGCTGTAGGCATAAACGCTTCCCAGGCAGATGTTGATGATAAATCCAAAGACAATGAACATCCACCGCCCCGATTCTGCAGGCATCCCGAATAACTTCTCGTTGCTCATAAAATACCCCCCCCTAACGTATTTTTAGCCATATTTAAAAAATCCTCCTTAAAACATAATGCGCGGCCTTTTAGCATATTTGGTTTTGCCTGTCTAACAAATTTTCAGTTTTTCGGGCATTCAACCGTGCCAGATCGTCCCCGGTGTTCACATTGAGAAACATCCGGCTTTCGGGATCGAAGGGCTTCTGTATGGAAGAAGGAATAGTCAAGCATTTCAATCCCTTATAAAATCCAGTGATCTTCAGCTTGTCCTGGATAATCCGTCGCTTCATGTGGGGAAGGCAGCTTTTGGCGTAGATCGCATGCAGAGGCTCGAGCCCATCCGGCGTTTCCGGTACAACAATATCATAGGCGGGCGCCTGTTCCATCATCCAGGCAATAAAACGCGGGTTCAGGCACGGCATATCGCAGGCGGCTACAAAGGCATGCGAGCCGGTTGCATAGAAAAGGCCCGTATAAATGCCGCCCAGGGCTTTTTTACCCGGGTAGATGTCGGTTACAAGGGTGACGTCCAGATCAAGATAGTCCAGGGGCGAATTTGTAACCACGATGATCTCTTCAAAGAGGTCATTAAAAATTTTCAGGATCCTGTCAATCAGCCGCTCCCCGTCAATGACAATGAAGGCCTTGTTTTCGCCCATGCGGGAATTTTCCCCGCCCGATAAAATGATGCCCGTCATACGCTATCCTTCATTTAACTTTCCTGTTGGAAATGAAATGATCCGGTCAAGGCCTCATGGATATCTTTATGCCCCGCAAATCCAGCTTGCGATGTATTCCATGTCACCGGCCTCAATGCGCGGATCGTAAATCTGCCAACGCCCGTTCAGCCCCAGTGCTTCCGAGGACAATGCGAAATGGCACAGGGCAATGCCCATGTCAATGTTCTGGAGTTTGATCGGGCCAAAAGTGGCTTTGTAGCGGGGCGTTCGCCGCAGATAAAAATGAAAGCGGTCGTTATTCTTGAGAATTCTCCACGGCTGCAGGTTCGAGGCCGACGGACCGACTCTCACACACGCCAGTGGCGTCTCATAAAGACCTGCGGATTCTTTCGAAAGCGGATGTTTGAAATCGCCATCGAAAAACAGGTCCCGCCATGCCAGTCTTCTGCCGGAGCCGGCGCAGAAACGGAAAAAATGGTCGATCAACGATCTGCTGCCGCCGGGATAACCGATGGGACTGACCGCTGGCAGCAGTTCCTTACCGGAAAGATTCATTATTTCTGCAAAACCGCTTCGATTGAATGTGCCTCCCAGCCAGCAGGTCCCCAGCCCCAGGGAGGTTGCCTTGAGAATATTTTTCTCCATGCCATAACCGAAGTCCTCCATAGACTTCCAGCGCTGATGAACCGCCCCCGCGATGAAATGGCCGGCGCCCTTGATCACGCCGTAAGTCCCCGGCGTCCGGGTCTCGCTCATTCCCGGTGTCTCGAAATTCAGCAACTCAAACCGAACCTCGCAGCCGAAAGGGGAAGCGGTGTTTTCTTTCAGGAAGGTTTTCAACGCCTCCGCTTTTTCCGGTTCTATCGGCCTGTCGCTGTATGTCCGGCAGGAGGTTCTCCGGTTTATTGTTTCAATGATGGATATGCTGTTCATTATTTAATCAGTCGCTTGCGCATTTTATAGAGCGCCAGCGGGAAAAAAACAAGCGAAAACAGAGCCATATAGCCCAGCTGCCAGAGCATCATGCCGTCGAACTGGCTGAAGCAAAGCGATCTGGCCGCACCGACCAGATGGGTCAGGGGCAGGAGCATTGCCGTGATCCGGGCCCATTCGGGCAGATTTTCAACAGGGAAAAAGGTGCCGCTGAACAGGAACATGGGTGTGATGAACAGGAAGAAAGGGAGATTGAACAGGTCGATGTGCCGGGTCATCGCGGTAAAATACATGCCGACGGCGCCGAAGGCCATCCCGCCCAGGAAGGACAGGGGAATGAGCAGCAGTCCGGCGGGGTACTGAATCAACCCGAAGACGCTGATGACGACCATCATGATCATCGTGGCAATCGTGGATTTTGTTGCGCCCCAGACAATCTCGCCGGCGATGATTTCATTGACCGTCAGCGGCGTGGCCATCATGGCGTCGAAGGTCTTCTGGTAATACATGCGCACAAAGGACCCGTAGGTGTTCTCAAAGAAGGCGTTGTTCATGATGTTGATGGCAATCAGGGCCGGGGCGATAAAGGCGGTATACGTGACCTCGATGCCGCCGTAGCGGATATAACCCACCAGGGTGCTCAGGCCGAGTCCGAAGGCCAGCAGATAGAAAAGGGGCTCCAGGATGGGAGACAGAAAACGGATCTTCCAGTTCTGCCGGTAAACGATGAAATTCCTCTGCCAGACCCGGAACAGACCCATCCAGGAAACCATGGAAAAAAGGCGCTTCATTCTCTGAGTTCCCTGCCGGTCAGTTTTAAAAAAACATCCTCCAGCGTGGCCATGCGCAGGATGCATCCCTCCTGGCAGTAGTGTTTGCTGATTTCCTGATAGAGATTGCCGCCGTTACCCTCGTAAATGACCATGCGGTGTCCGAAGTCCTCATGCTGGAGCTGCCGGGATTTGATATAAGCGCGCAATGCCTCATCGGGCTCGGCCACTTCAATGACATCCTGCCCGACATACTGCCGGATCAGATCCACAGGCTTGCCTTGCACGAGGATCCGTCCATGGTCCATGATCATCAGCCGGTCGCACAACCGGGAGGCTTCATCCATATAATGCGTGGTCAGCAGAACCGTTATGCCCCGCTTCTTCAGATCTTCCAGGCGTTCCCATACCTGGTGCCGGGACTGGGGATCAAGCCCGGTGGTGGGCTCATCGAGAATCAACAGCTCCGGATCGTTGATCAGGGCACGCGCCAGCACCATGCGGCGCGTCATTCCGCCGGACAGCTCCAGCGCCTTGGCCTCCTTCCGATGGTCCAGCGCCATAAAGGCGAGCAGGGTTTCGGCCTTTTCGCGGGCCTGCCTGCGGGTCAGATCGAAAAAGAGACCGAAGACCTCAAGGTTCTGGAGCAGGTTCAAATCCGGATCCAGGTTGTTTTCCTGCTGGCAGACGCCGATGCGCGACTTGATGGCGCGCAGATGCTTCCGGAGATCCATACCGAAGACTGTCAGCTCGCCTGCCGTCACGGGGGAAAAGCCGTAAATCATCCGGATCGTGGTCGTTTTTCCGGCGCCATTCGGTCCGAGAATCCCATAGCATTCACCGGGCAGGATATCGAATGAGACGTTGTCCACGGCAACGAGCTCGCCGAATCGTTTCGTCAGGTTCCTGGCTTCAATAATATACTGCATAGGCAAAGGGTCACAGCTTGATTCGTCCGAACGGCCTTATGTGAAAGCGATCCTTTTATCCCGGCGCCCCGGGGGCGCAGGACCTCCGTGCAACCCGGGTGACCGTTTCGGCCGCCGGATTTGCGGCAAATTTGTCGGACTCTAACAGGATGTGTTTTGATGGGCAAGAGAAAACTTGGCGGGTCACAGGACAGATGGCGCACGATTCCTGTGTCGTTTGCCGCAGGGGTGACGGCGGTCCGCCTAATCCTTGTGATAGATGAGGCTGAGTGCGGAAAACACCACGATAATGATCATGAAAGCGGTCATTAAAAATGCTGTGCCATTGAGCTTCCATGCGTTTGATTCCATAAAAAGCGGCCAGTTCCAGATGCCACTCCAATAGAGAATCGAACAATACCCGATCAACATCGACAGTTTGATGTGGCCCAGGATCAGCGAGATACTAACCAGTCCCAGGACAACCATCATCTGAAACAACGGAATGGAAACCTGTGTAGCGTATATGCCTTCCATGACGGACCTCCCTGCAGCGCGTTCAACGGTTTGAAGCGAACCGGTTTTCATGGTCCCCTGTTTCCTTTTTACTTACAAAAGGGGACCTTTGGTTAACAAGATAATCCGGGTGGGTTAAAAATGCTGTGATCCGAATCACAAAAAATCATTATTTTTTCATTTCGAGTTCATGTAAGAATTTCAACCATATCGCCGTGCTGCGGGGCATCATTTTTTTCACCACCACAACCTGCCTTTCGTCCATTAGAGAGCCTTGCATAGCCGGTGAAAAATGGTTCGCAGGCAGTGAATCAAAGATTTTTCGTTGAGGGGGACACGACGGCGTCATGTCCCCCTGACCACAATTAATGGTGTCAATTAATTCTGTCAATTATTACTCCGGCAAGTAAACATGTTAATGGTTGTCATTCCGGGCTTGACCCGGAATCCAGTACAGTCATGGATTCCCGCTTCCGCGGGAATGACCATTTTGATGTATATTGCTGCCAGTGTAATAATTGTTGCCAATAGGTTGGATTTTATGTAAATTACAAACAGATGCCGACTGTAAGGTAAGACTCACTCATGAGAAGGAAAACAAAAATGTTCCGGAGCGGGCGTCTGCGGAGCCGCGTGTCGTTCATAACAGAGAGGAATTAAAAAGCGTTGGAAGAGGACTCACTGTCCCAGATACTGACCATTGTTTTTTGCCTTATCGGCTCCGCTCTTTTTTCTGCGACGGAAACGGCAGTAACGACCTTGAGTCACAGCAAGGTCCACCAGTTGCTCGAGAACGGCAAAAAATCCCCGTTGCTCAAGTTATGGTTGACCAACCCGAATCACGTCCTGACAACCATCCTGATCGGCAACAACATCGTCAACATTCTGGCCTCTGCGCTGGCGACCAAATTCAGCTATCATCAATTTCAGAGAATCGGCATTGGCGACGCCGAGAGCTTCGCCGTGGCTGCTGCCGTCGGTGTTATGACGCTGATTATTCTCGTCTTCGGCGAGGTGGTGCCGAAAACTTTCGCCAAGCACAACGCCGAAAAGATGATCCCCTTATTCACGGTAACGTACGTCTTCTATTATCCGTTCTGGCTGCTGACGAATCTGCTGGTTTACATCAGCCGCATTGTTGTATGGCTGGGGGGGGGCAAGTTCAGCCACGAAGGGCCGCTTGTGACCGAGGAGGATCTCGAATGGATGATAAGGCGCGGTACGCAGGAAAAGAGCCTCGGCCATGAGGTTGGTAACATGCTTGCCGGAGCGCTCGACCTGGAAGACACAGTGGCGCGTGAAATCATGGTTCCCAGAACAAAACAGATTATGTTTGAGGTAAACGAGACGCTCGAAGAGATCTGGGAACAGCACAGGGAACATAATTATTCCAGATATCCGGTTTACGATGAAATCCCCGATAAGATCATCGGCATTTTTTATATCAAAGATCTGCTTTATTATCTCGTCGATCCGGATGGAAAGGCCTTTCATATCCGCAACCTGATGCGGACCGACCTGTATTTTGTCCCTGAATCCAAGAATGTGCGCGAAATCCTGACCGAACTAAAAAGACGACAGATCGGAATGGCGATTGTTGTCGATGAATTCGGCGGTGTATCGGGCGTGATTTCGATGGAAGACATCATCGAAGAGATGGTGGGCGAGATCTACGACGAGTTTGACGAACCGGAGCAGGACTTCGTCGAAGAGGCGCCGGGTCGCTTCCGCTTGCAGGCGCAGTATCTCCTGACCGACCTGGAGACGCATCTCCCGTTCAAACCCGGTTTTCCGCTCGACAGGGGCTACGATACGGTGGGCGGGTTTCTCATGGACCTGGCAGGCAAAGTGCCGCAACCCGGAGAGATGTTTACCTGGCCGAAAACCCCGTCGGGCGCTTATGCGGATAACGATGTCGCAGATCAGAAGCCCGTACTGGCCTTTACGGTTCTATCGGCAAGTGAAACCAGGATAGACACCGTGCAAATGGAGCTCATCCAGGAAGAAGCCGATGCGCCCGACGCACCGGAGAACCGTTGAGCCCGCCGCCGTTCCCTTTTCTAATCAAACGCATGTGTCATCCGGGTGGCCCCGTGTTTTCATAAAATGCGGGTTTCAACAGGATGTGCTTCTGGCCGGTGATTTCGATTTCCCCCGCCTTTTCCAGGCGGCGGAGCATGCGTGTGGCCGTTTCCCGCGTCAATGCTGCGAAGCTTCCCATATCGCTGTGTGTCAGCTTGAGGTCAATCCGTATTCCCCCCGCTTCCTGAACGCCAAACTGCTCCGCCATGTATTGCAGCACAGCCCTGATCCGGTGTTCTGCATCCGCAAACCGCATCACCTTCGTCATGGACCAGGCCTCCCTGAGCCGGCCGCAAAGAAGCACGATGATTTCCCTGAGGACTTTGTTGTGATCCAGCAGAAGGCGGTGGAACACGTCCCGGGAAACCAGCCCTATTTTCGTGTCCTCGATGGCCGTGACCGTCGCCGGCGCCGTCTTGCCATCCAGGATCGCCATTTCACCGAAGAAATCCCCCTTTTTATGGACGGCAAGGATTCTCTCTCTTCCATCGGCGCTCACCTGCGTGACTTTGACCTTTCCCGTGAAGATAAAGTAAAGATAATTAGACGTATCCTCCTCATGCAGAATGGCCTGATTTTTCAGGAATTGCCTTTCCACGATCAGCCCTCTGATGACGTCCGATTCCGCGTCATTCAGGCAGGCCAAAAAGGGAATCTTCCGGATGAGGGCCTCTGACCTGGCCCGCCGTGTAATCTCCTGAAGGTCTTTTTTCATGATCGCCTGGCCTTTCTTTGCCGCCGGGTCTATCCGTGCGCTTCATCCCAGTTGCGGCCCGAACCGATGTCCACCTTGAGCGGGATGCTCAGACGCATAACATTTTCCATTTCTGTTTTGACCAGCGACATGAGTTCCTGCGTTTCGGACTGCGGCGCTTCAAAGACCAGCTCATCATGGACCTGCATGATCATGGCCGCCCGCAGACGACGCTCTGTAAAAATCCGGGCAATATTGATCATCGCCACCTTGATAAGATCGGCTGCCGTGCCCTGGATCGGGGCGTTGATGGCTGTGCGTTCGGCGAACTGGCGGACCGCGGCGATGTTGTGGTTGATTTCAGGCAGGTACCGCCGGCGGTTGAGCAGCGTCGTGACATAGCCGTTTTTCCGGGCGTTTTCCAGGATGCCGTCGAGGTAACGCCTCACGTCCCGGAATTTTTCGAAGTAACCGTCGATATAAGCCTGGGCCAGCTTCTGGCTGACATGGAGTTCCCTGGCCAGCCCGAAGGCGCTCATGCCGTAGAGGATGCCGAAGTTGATGACCTTGGCCTGGCGGCGCATTTCCGCGTTGACCATCGCGGGAAAGACGCCGAAAATATCCGATGCGGTCCGGCTGTGGATATCCTCGCCGGAGGCGAATGCGTCCATGAGAGACGGATCCTGCGACAGATGGGCCAGGACCCTGAGCTCGATCTGGGAGTAATCGGCGGCGATGATCCTCCAGCCGTCCGGAGCAATGAAGGCCTGACGGATCCGTTTGCCCTCCAGCGTGCGGATCGGAATGTTCTGGAGATTCGGGTTGCTGCTGGAGAGCCGTCCGGTTGCCGTGACGGTCTGATTGTAGGATGTGTGGACGCGGCCCGTGTCGGGATGGACCATCAGGGGCAGGGCGTCAATGTAGGTGGATTTGAGTTTTGAGAAGCTGCGGTAGGCCAGAATTTCCGCCGGGAGTTCATGGGAGGCTGCAAGAAAATTCAGCACATCCACATCGGTGGAATAACCCTCTTTGGTCTTCTTGCCCTTGGGCAACCCCAGTTTTTCGAAAAGAATCGCCTGGAGCTGTTTGGGCGAGTTCACGTTGAATTTTTCGCCCGCCAGCGCATAGATCTTGTTTTCTGAAAGCGATAATAACTGCTGAATTTCCCGCGACATGTCCTTCAGCAGGGCCAGATCCAGCAGAACCCCCTTTTTTTCCATGGCCGCCAGGACCTGCACGAGGGGCATCTCCACCTGATCGAAAAGCTCGCCGAACCCCTGTCCGCCGAGCTTTTGTGAAAGATCCTCTGCCAGTTTGAAGACCGCGTCGGCGCGCCGGCAGGCATAATCCGTCATGGGTTCGATCTTGACCCTGCCCAGAGGCAGTGCCCTGGCGCCACTGCCGACCAGTTCTTTCACCGACGGAATCTGGCGCTGCAACTGTTCCCGGACGACCTCCGCAAGGTCGAAACCGTGTCTTGATGGATTCAGCAGATAGGCCGCAACCATCGTGTCGCAGCCGAGCCCTTTGAGTTCAACGCTTCTGCGGGCCAGCATCAGGGTCATATTTTTCAGGTCATGACCGTGCTTTTTGATCTTTTCGTTGGCCATGGCGGGGGCCATGGCAGTCAGGACATCCGCTTCCAGGAGCTGTGGCGGCACGCCGAAATCGTCGTGACCCATGGGGATATAGACCGCCTCACCGGCGCCTGTGCAGAGGGCCAACCCGATCATGCCGGCCTGCAGGGGGCCATCGCCGGCGGCGACCACCTCCAGGGTAAAAACATCGATATTTCGGAGTTTATCCGCAAGTTTCGTCAGGGCGTCGGCGTCTGTGATCGCTGCGTAGCGGCCTTCAAGGGTTTCCTCCCTGATCTTCAATTCCTGAATGAGCGACGAGAACTCATACTCCTGAAGCAGGCCTTTGAGGATCTCCACATTCGGGCCGGTATAGCGGCACGCTTCCAGGTCAACATCAAAAACCGCATCGGTCCGGATGATCGCCAGGTCCCGGCTCATGCGCGCCTGTTCGGCATATTCGCGGATACTTTGCTTGGCCTTGGCGTTTGTAAGGCGATCGACATTTTTGATGATTTCTTCAACGGTTCCATATTCCTCGATCAGCCGCAAGGCGTTTTTCGGACCGATGCCCGGGACACCGGGAATGTTATCGGAGGCATCGCCCATGAGCCCCAGGATCTCCACGACCCTGCGCGGTTCCACACCGAAGCGCGCCTTGACGGCCGCGACGTCGTAGATTTTATCTTTCATGGTGTCCATCATGATGACGTCGTCGGTCACAAGCTGCATCAGGTCCTTGTCGCCGGAGACGAGGATGACTTTGAATCCCCGGGCGGCAAAACGCGTCGCCAGCGTTCCGATGATGTCGTCGGCCTCGATGCCCTGCTGCTCGAGCACGGGAATGGAAAACCCGCGTACGATATCCTTGATGCAGGGGATCTGGGGGATGAGGGTGTCGGGCGTGGCCTTGCGCGTGGCCTTGTACTGGTCAAAGGCTTCATGGCGGAAAGTGGGCCCCTTGACGTCGAATGCGACGGCGATGTAATCCGGCTTCTGTTCGCGCAACAGCCGCATCAGCATCGTCGTGAAGCCGTAAATGGCGTTGGTCGGGAATCCCCTGGAGTTCGACAGTTCCCGGATCGCATAGAAGGCCCGGAACATATAATTGCTGCCGTCAATCAGGAAAAGAGTGGGTTTTCTTGTTTCGTTGCTCAATTTTCATCCTTCTTCAATGGTGACGAGCCTGTAAAAGTAAATTTTCCCCTGCTTATCACCCCCACCCTGACCATCCCCCGTCAAGGGTGAGGGAATTCCGGACTTTTTACGAAGTCGTCAGAAATCGAAGCGGGCGTTGATCTTAAACGTCCGGACAGCGCGCAGATCGAGGATATCGCTGATCCCGCTTATCTTTTTGATTTCACTCAGGAACCGGTTCAGTTCGCCCTCACCGGCGGCGATAAACGTGAACCAGACATTGTAAGCGTGATTCCGCCGGTAGTTGTGCGTCACCCCGGGATAGGCGTTGAGGCGATCGACAAAATCTTTCAACTTTTCTTCCGGAACCCGGGCGGCGCAAAGCGTGCTGACAAACCCCAGTTTCTTCGGGTCAAAGACCGCCCCAATCCGCCGGATGATGCGGCTTTCCCTGAGTTTCCGGACCCGGTTGAACGCCTCTTCCCGGGTGACGCCGGTCTGTTCACCGATCCATCGATAGGGCTCCGCCTCGAGCGGGAAAGCCGCCTGAATCAGGTTTAAAATCTTGTGATCGATTGCGTCCACGCTGCCCTCATATAAAATCGCCGGGATATGTCATTTTTGGTGCCTCCGGTTCTTCCGCACTTTCTGGCTTTGCGGGGACACGACCGGCAGCAGATGACATTCTCTATCACCGATACGCAAAATAGTCTATTTTTGCTTTGTAATTGGCGTAAGGATTGCTATTCGAACTGAAGTATCTGACAATGATTCCGAACACGAATGCCCGCATGCCATCTGTCCGTTTGTCAGGTGAAGGATACGGCCGTCTTGACGGCCCGGTTCGCTGCTTTGTGCATGTTGACTTCGATCATGTCCTGATACCGCGTGAGCGGAAACGTATGTGTGACCATCTCGTGCAGGTGCACCCGGCCCGCGGCGGCAAACCGGAGGGCCGTCTCGAAGACATGCTCGCGCCGGCTGTCGACGAGGTTGACGCCGTGTGCATAGACCCCCTTGATCGTCTGGAGCTTCAGCCACAGCGGCGTCAGATCCAGTTTCACCTCATCCCCGATGCCCACGACGCTCAGCGTTCCGCCTCCGGCCATGGCCCGCATCGCCGCCCGCAGCGTGTCCGTATGTCCGACGCAGTCGAAGATCTTCGTAAAGCCGCCCATGAGGATGCTTTTCCCCAGGATCGGTTTGTAAGATTCGGCGCCGGTGACCTTCCCGGCGGCGCCGGAAATGTTGCCGTCCGTTACGACATGGTCGGCGCCGGCTTTGGCCGCCAGCCCCGCATGAAACCGCGAGGGCTCGGCCACGGTGATGGAACAGGGGATATCAAACGCCCGGATCGACTGCACGATCAGGTTACCGATGACCCCGCCGCCGATGACGAGCACCTTGTCATCGGCCACAGGCCGGTTATCCATGACGGCCTGAAGCGTCACGCCCAGGGGCTCCGTCATGGATGCTGTTTCCAGGGACATCCCGGCCGGTAACGGATAGATCTGACTTGCGTGCGCCACGAGATACGGGGCAAACCCGCCGCTCACATCCTTGCAGATTCCCGTGAACATCCCCGGGGCGAGGCGTCCCCGGGCCGTATTTTCACAACTGCCGGGCCGACCGGCCCGACAGCTCGGACAGGCCGGATCGATCCCCCGGGCCGTGCACGTCAGACCGGGCGACATCGTGACGCGATCTGCGACCCTGCGATCCGTCACCCCCTTGCCGACCTCGACGATCTCCCCGCACAACTCATGCCCGAGCACACAGGGAAAGGAGGTAAAGGGCGAGGCGGTGGGGGAATCCTTGAGGAAAATCAGACTTTGATCGGAGCCGCAGAACCCGCACATCAGCGTCCGGAGCTTCACCCAGTCCGGCCCGGGCAGAGCGGGTTCCGGTATATCGACAAATTTAACCGTCGCCAGCGGCCCTTTGTAGAACAGGGACGGGAAGAGCGCGCCCAAAGGTTTGAGAACAAGGAACTTTGCCGCGGATGCGGAAAATTGCAGTGCTTTCATGGAACCTCCAGAATTTACTCCATCTTGAGCGCCTGGTAGAAGATCACCGACGCCGGGCTCATCACGGCCGGATCGGTCATCACATTGACGCAGGCCGGCTTTCCGGATTCCAGCGCCCGATTTATGGCAGGGATGATCTCCTCGTCCTTCGTGACGAACTCGCCGTGGCCCCCGAGTCCCTCCACCATTTTATCGTAACGCCGAAGATCCAGTTCCGTGCACTGAAACCTGTCCTTGCCGATCGAAAGCTCCTGCCCGTGCTTGACCATGCCCCAGGCGCAGTCGTTGTTGATGACGCAGACGATGGGGATGTTGTGACGGAGCATGGTGTCGAACTCCATGGCGTTGAATCCGAAAGAGCCGTCGCCGTTGAACAGGATGACTTTCTTGTCGGGGTGGGCGAGCTTCGCCGCCATGGCGAAAGGGATGCCGGTGCCCAGGCATCCCAGCAGGCCTGACGCGGTTCCCAGCACGCCGGCCCTCAATTTCGATGTGAAATGCACGAGTCCGAAGTAAACCGTATCGCCGCCGTCCGTCACATAGTACGCGTCATCGCCCACGACCTTCTGTATCTGGGCGGCCAGGCGTATGGGATGGATGGGATCGGATGGCGTCTCCCGCGCCTTCATCTCGGAATCGATGAACGCTGCCGACGCGGCGCGCAGCGTATTCAGCCAGGCGCTGTGATCGGTTTTCTTCACATGGGGAAGGAGCTGGTTCAGCACCGAATTGACGTCCCCCACGAGCCCTGCGTCGGCCTGCCGGTTACGGTCTATCTCGTGCGGGTCAATGTCGATCCTCACGACCTTTGCCGAGGGTGGGATTGCGGCCCCTGACTGCAGCAGCCAGTTGAGGCGCAGGCCCGCGATGACGATCAGGTCGGCCTGCGCCAGCGTCACCATCATCCCGATGTTGCCGACATCCCAGATGGACTGCGGGTGGTTGTCGGGAAGCTCCCCCCTCCCGTAATTCATCAGGATGAAGGGGATTCCCGTTTTTTCAACGAACTGTTTCAGCGCATCGCCGCAGCAGCTGAATCCCACGCCGCTTCCTCCGAGGAACAGCGGCTGTTTGGCGTTGTTGATGAGATCGGCCGCCTGTTTCAGGTCGGCATCGTCAGGGTGTACCGTGTATTTCCGCGTGGGATGATGCGGCAGCGGCGCATCCGCCTCGGGGATGCTGATGTTCAGAATATCGGGCGGGAGCTCGAGGAACACGGGCCCCGGTCTGCCCATGGCGGCGTATCTGAACGCCAGGGAAAGATATTCGGGTATGCGCTTCGTCTCATAACAGGTGGCGGCCCATTTCGTGATGGGCTTTACCATGTCGATCTGATTCATCTCCTGGAGGGCGCCCCGGAGGTCCTCCTTGAGCGGGTGCTTGCCGCACAAAACCACCAGCGGGGCGTTGTCGAGATAGGCGTTGGCAATTCCGGTGAGCGCGTTGGTGAAGCCGGGACCGGCGGTTACAAGGCACACGCCCGTCTGCCCCGTATAGACCGACCACGCGTGAGCCGCCATCGCCGCCGCCTGCTCGTGACGCACGTCGATGGCGCGGATTCGGTACTGCGTGAACCCGTCCAGGATCGCCTCAATGTGCCCGCCCGAGAGGGCGAACACCGTTTCAATGCCTTCGACCTCTTTCAGATACCGTGCGACAAGATGACCGCCTTTAATAGCCATGAGAGACCTCCTTTGAGAGATTATGCTTTTGCATATGGCTTAAACAGCCCCGATTAAGGGGCAATCATCCCATCACCAGCTTCACCCCGTCGGTAAACCACTGAAGATAGGGCACCATGCCTTCAACGCGCACTTTTCCTTCAGCGGCCGCCCTGAAGGTATCGGCATCCCCGGTTTTTGACGTCATTACCCTGAACGCCGTTCGCGCGTCGGCCCAGACGAGCGCGACGTCGCATGGATGATCCGTGCCGCTCACCGAAGAGAAAGTACCCTTGTCAAAGATAAAGAGACGGCCCCTTTTGCCGTCGGCCGTTTTAATCAGGACACCGACCTGCATGATGCCCAGGTGCTTTCTGTAGGCAATGTTCTTTTTCGCGGCAGCTTTCAGTTTTTGCGCAAGAACGAAAAGAAGCAGTGTAAACTTCATCGCAACCTCCCCTGACCATGGCACCGATATGGTGCAGGCCCCTGCCCTGGTTTTTTATGATATCTGAATAAATGCATCCCCTGTCCGTCAGCATCTGAATGAGCTCAATTTCCACGCCGCTGCTAAAGGCGAGGGCGATGTCCAGCTCAAGGGAAAAGGATTCTCCCTTGAAAATGGCATCGTTTGATGTTGTCTTCGACAGGAACCATGGTTTGAGATTCAGGAATTTTGGATCATAGCGTACCGCCTTCCCGATGTCCGGAACCACGATCTCAAAGATCTCGACAGGTCAGGTTGCGTAACGCGTCGGGTCGGGGACTTCTGCTTCCCGGAACCCCTTTCTTCTCAAATGGCAACTGTCGCACAAGCCGCAGGCCATTCCCACCCGCGGCGGATCGTAGCAACTGTGCGTAAGGCTGTAGTCCACTCCGAGCCGGACGCCCATCCGGATGATTTCGGCCTTGGTCATTGCGATGAGGGGTGCCCTGATTTTCACGACCAGGCTGCCCTCCACTGCGGCCTTGACGGCCAGGCTTGCCAGTCGCTCGTAGGCGGCGATAAATTCCGGACGGCAGTCGGGATAACCGCTGTAATCGACGGCATTGACGCCGATGAAAATATCCGTTGCCCGAAGCGTTTCAGCCCAGGCGAGGGCATACGACAGGAAGATCGTGTTGCGTGCTGGAACGTAAGTATCCGGTATTCCTGATGAAATAGAATCATCAAGACGGCCTTTCGGAACCTCGATGTCGTCCGTCAGTGCCGATCCGCCGATCGGGCGCAGATCCATTTTGATGACCAGATGCTTTTCAACGGCAAAGGCATCCGCCACTCTCCTGGCCGCTTCAAGCTCGGATGCATGCCGCTGCCCATAGTTGCATGTCAGGCTGTAGAGCGCAAAACCCTCGGCCCTGGCGATCGCCATGGCCGTTGTCGAGTCGATGCCGCCGCTGGACAGAACGATGGCTTTTTTATCCGGCATGGCCAACCTCTCTTTACACACCCCTCTGCTCAGGGCCCCAGATCAGCTTGTGCAGCTGAATCTGCAGCCGCACATCCAGATGATCCCGCAGGATCCATTGTGCCAGCGTCTGTGTGTCGATCCGGCTAAAAACAGACGAAAACAGCGGAGGCTTCAGATGGGTTCGCTCGGGCAGAAAGGTCGCGAGAATAAACTTCGCGTATTCATAGTCCTGCCTGCTTCCGATCACGAACTTGAGTTCGTCGTCGGGCGTCAGGACGTCCAGATTTTCCAGACGATTCTTTTCCGACTCCCCGCTGGACGGACATTTGACGTCCAGGATCCGGATGCAACGTTCGTCAACGGCGCCGATATCCAGGGAGCCGTTTGTTTCCAGCAGGACAGTGAAATCCTGATTCAGCAGTGTTCTGATCAACGCCGGGGTTTGCTCCTGAAGCAACGGTTCGCCGCCCGTTATTTCCACGAGGCGGCAATCGAACAGGGAGACCTTCCGCAAAATCTCGGGGATTTCAAGCCATATCCCGTCTTCATAGGCATACTGCGTATCACAGTAGGCGCAACGCAGATTGCAGCCGGTCAGCCGGACAAAGGCGCAGGGACGCCCGGCGCAGGACGATTCCCCCTGGATGCTGTAGAAAATCTCATTGACCTTCAGCGGCAACTATTCCTCCCAGTAGAAGGCGCCGGCGTTCGGCGTCTCCGAGACCTTGACCTTTGAGACGCTGACAAGATTGGAATTGATGCGTTTGCCCAGTTCCCGATAGAGATATTGCGCGATGTTCTCGGAGGTCGGATTGACGTTCTGAAAAGCGGGAAGCTCATTGATGTTGAAATGATCCAGTCCCTGCAGGACGTCCCTGACGTTTTCCTTGATGACGCGGAAATCGATGCCGATGCCGATGGCGTCCAGTTCGCGGCAGCGGACATAGACCTGGATGATCCAGTTGTGTCCGTGAAGCCGCTCGCAATCGCCGGGATAGCCTCTGAGCGCGTGGGCGGCGGAAAAATGGGTCTCGATGTAAATCTCAAAAACACCCGTCATGTTTCGGTCCTTCAAAAGATGTTGCGTTGATCATAACTCAGCCGGGAGTATAGGAAGGGCGGCCCTGTATGTCAATGGGAAACTGGCCGCAAACATAACGAGCCGATTACCGATTGCGAAGAGCCTTCAACGTGCAGCCTGTCCGCTGCGTCGGATCGCCGGTAAATCAGGCGCCCGGTGACCTTTTCCCGAGCAGCGGAGAAAAAGCGAGGCCGTCAGTTCTTCTTCGGATTCTGCCTGGCGATGATTCTGTCCTTGATCCTGTCGTACTCCTGAGCGGTCAGAATTTTCATGGACTTCAACTGATCCTTCTTCGCATAGGGGCGGTTTTTAATGATCCTCTGTACCGTCAGCTCGCCGATGCCCGTCAGGGCCATGAGCTGCGCCTTCGTTGCCGTGTTTAGGTCGACAAGTTCATCGATCGTTTCGGCCTTCTTTTCCACTTTCTGTTGTGGAGCCGGCGTCGGTTTGACCGCTGTTTTCGGATCGGCCGCCCAGCCGGAAGCCGCCGTAAATGTCAATGCAACGATCAGCGCCAATACCCGTATCCATGCAATTTTACTCATGTACGCTCCTCCCTGAATGATATGATTACTCCGGTAATAACATATATTAAAGTCGTCATTCCCGCGAAGCTTGTCCCCGCGAAAGCGGGGAGCGGGAATCCAGAACAGAACTGGATGCCGGATCAAGTCCGGCATGACATTTTATGTATTCTATCGCCGGAGTAATGGCTGTTTACCTTTTATTGTTTCCTCATTACATGCTTCGGCTCATGGACGCAAAAGGGTTCCTCGGCCAGGTAATCCCCGGTGATTTCATAGGCGCGGGCGCGGCAGCCGCCGCAGACCCGGATGAATTCACAATGGCCGCATTTCCCCTTGAGCTGCTGCAGATCTCTCAAGTTTCTGAATATTTTCGAGTTCTTCCAGATATCCGCAAAATTTTTCTCCTTGAGTTGTCCGCAGTCGAGTTCGAGGTAGCCGCAGGGCTGGATCTGCCCCGTATGGGAGATAAAACAGAAGGAGCTTCCCCCCATGCAGCCTCGCGTCATGGCCTGGAAAGGATGCCCATGGCCCTGTGCGGGTGATGCCGTGGGCGCTTCTTTTTTCCGCTGGTGGAAAATGCGGTAGTAATGGGGGGCGCAGGTGGCCTTGAGCTGGATGGGACAGGTCAGGCTTTTTTCATGGAACCAGTGGAGCGTCTTTTCGTAATCCTGTGGCGAGATCTCCTGATCCGCCAGGTCCTTGCCGCGCCCCGTCGGAACCAGCAGGAAGATGTGATGGGCGGCGGCGCCCAGCCGCACGGCGAGGTCGAGGATGCCCTCGATCTGCGCGAGGTTGGCCCGCGTGATCGTCGTGTTGATCTGGAATTCCATCCCGGTCTTTTTCATGGCCTCGATGCCCGTCATGGCGCCGTTGAAAGCGCCCCTCACGCCGCGGAAGCCGTCATGGCTCGCCTTGTTCAGGCCGTCGATGCTGACGCTGACGCGCTTGATGCCGGCATGGAGCATCTTTCGGGCGACCTGTTCCGTAACCAGCGTGGCGTTGGTCGCCAGGACCATGCGCAGCCCCTTGCGGTCGCCGTAGGCGGCCAGTTCGTAAATATCGGGGCGCAGCAGGGGCTCGCCGCCGGTCAGGATGATGACCGGATTGCTGCAGGCCGCAATGTCGTCGAGCAGCCTTTTCCCCTCGTCCGTTGTCAGCTCTCCTGCATAGGGCCCGCACAGAGAGGATGCCCGGCAGTGGACACAGGCCAGATTGCAACTGCGCGTCACCTCCCAGGCGACCATGCGCAGCGTATCGGGCAGAATGAATTTGTTGGAAAAGCTCGACATCTTTGATTTATTGCCTATTCCGTTGCTTCCGCCAACATGGTTGAAGCGCAGTAAAACTGGTTTTTGCTTTTCTCACAGAAGCTTCTTCAGGTCAAGCCGACATATGTTATTCCCCGTGAGTCTCCACACCTTCTAAAAATCCCTTGACTTATATGTCATAATGCTATAGCATATCTGCCAACAATTGGAGGTCGCTATGCTGGACAGCAAAGATATAAGCAGGGTTGTCAAGGAACTCAGGAGCAAACTAAACCTCAGCCAGGAAGAATTGGCGGCAAAGCTCGGCGTCTCCTTTGCCACGGTAAACCGCTGGGAAAACGAGAAGATAACGCCTCGCGGCAAAGCCAAAGACGCTATCCTGAAGTTGATAGACGAATCCGGCTTCGACCAGGAAGATCTGGAGAATGGCGGGGGCGTCAACGGCGCCCATGATAAACGCCGCCGGAAATTATCCAAAGAAGACGTCCTCAGCACAAAATCCATGGAGCAGATGCTCTGGAGCGCCGCCTGTTCCATCCGCGGTGAAAAGGACGCGCCGAAATTCAAAGATTACATCCTTCCCCTTGTTTTCATCAAACGCCTGTCCGACGTCTTTGAAGATGAAATTGAGCGGCTGGCTGAAACCTATGGCGACAGGGAAACGGCGCTGACGATCATCGAAGCCGATCATCAACTGGTCCGGTTTTATATTCCCGCCGAGGCGCGTTGGCCCGTGGTCAGTGGTCGCGAAAAATTCGACTGGCCTGAAGACCGCAAGCCCAAAACGATGGGCGAACAGCTTACCATTACCGTCCGCGCCATTGCCAAGGCCAACCCATCCCTGACAGGCGTCATCGACATCGTGGATTATAATGAAACCCGCAGCGGCGAACGAGAGATCAGCGACGCGGCCCTCTCCGGCGTCATCGAGACCCTGTCCGATCCCCGCTACCGCCTGGGGCTCTACGATGTGGAGCCCGATTTTCTCGGGCGGGCCTACGAATATCTCCTGCGCAAATTTGCCGAAGGCCAGGGCCAGAGCGCCGGCGAGTTCTTCACGCCGACGGAAGTGGGATGGCTCATGGCCTATATCCTGCGACCCCGCCAGGGAGAAGAGGTTTATGATTTTGCCTGCGGCTCCGCCGGACTGCTCATCAAGTGCGAATTGGCCCTCCAGGAACGGGAAATCAAGATTCAGCGGCCCCTGAAACTCTACGGTCAGGAGCTGACGGGCTCCAGTTATGCCATCGCCCGGATGAACATGGTCGTCCACGACATGGAAGGCGAGATCGTCCGCGGCAACTCCATGACCAATCCGAAATTCAAGGACTCCGATTCCAGCCTGAAGAAATTCGACATCGTCGTGGCCAATCCCATGTGGAATCAGCCCTTCGATCCGGCCGTTTACGAAAATGACCCTTTCGACCGTTTTGAATCCCAGGGCGGCGTCACCACCGGCAAGGCCGACTGGGCATGGCTGCAACATGCGGCAGCCTCCCTGAATATGAACGGCCGCGCCGCCATCGTCCTCGACACGGGCGCTGTCACGCGGGGCAGCGGCGGCAAAAGCGAGGACCGGGAAAAGAAAATCCGCCAGTGGTTTGTCGAGCGTGACTGGATCGAAGGCGTCATCCTGCTGCCCGACAACCTTTTCTACAACACCACCGCAGCCGGAATCATCATCTTCTTCAACAAGGCGAAATCACTGGCGCGGCAGGGGAGGATCATCCTGGTCAACGCCGGTCGCGAATTCAAGAAAGGCAGGCCCAAAAACTATATCCCCGATGAAAACATCCGCAAAATCGCCAACGCCTTCATCAAAGGGGAGGATGTCGAAAAGTTCGTCAAGGTCAT